>Ga0126380_10000181_pt1 | contig 17478 bp, 16 predicted proteins | sample PanSoiMetPlot_26_FD_92544 | JGI IMG/M metagenome (GOLD analysis project Ga0126380, IMG submission 92544) | Tropical forest soil microbial communities from Panama - MetaG Plot_26 | ecosystem: Environmental > Terrestrial > Soil > Tropical forest > Bulk soil | place: Panama | collected 2016-02-17
GACCCCGCGGGGCCGGGCGGACAACCGATCTCGGTGTTCGAGTCGGGCGCCATCCTGCAGTATCTCGGCCGCAAGACCGGACAATTCTATCCGGCGGACGAGCGCGCCCGCGTCGCGGTCGACGAGTGGCTCGCCTGGCAGGTCGGCAATCTCGGTCCGATCGCCGGCCAGACGCACCACTTCCGCCTCTACGCCCCCGAACCCATGCCCTATGCGGTGGCGCGCTTCACCGATGAATGCAATCGCCTCTACGGCGTGATGAACCGGCGCCTCGCCGAGCATCCGTACCTGGCCGGCGACGCCTACACCATCGCCGACATGGCTTGCGTCGGCTGGGCCTCGCGCTGGGAGCGCCAGGGCCAGGATCCTAGCCAGTTCCCGCACGTCAAGCGCTGGCTCGATGCCGTGCGGGCGCGCCCGGCGGTCTACCGCGGCATGCACATCTGGATCGAGGAGGCGAGCCGGGTCGACATGCGCGACCCGCAGGTGCGCGCTGTCCTGTTCAATCAGCGGGCCCGGTGAGGCGAGACCGCCAGCCGATCGCCACGATGGTTATCATTGCCCCAAGGACAACGGTTTCCGAATGGTTGCGCAGCGCGCAAAAACTTCGACATCCCAAGGTCATGGCGGGTGGCGCAAAGGTCGCGCGGATTTTCGCCTTCACGTTCGATTCATCGCTTCACTTAAATCCCCGTTCAAAATTCCTGGCCGATGATCCGCGCGGCTCGCGGGAAGAAAACACGCGAGCCGGGGCCGCGCGATTGGGGGCGATCGCGAACAGGGGAGACCGCCATGGCTTTTTGTTTTTGGAAAAAGACCGCCGACCAGGACGGCGCGGCGCTCGGCAGCAACGGCGCTGACGCGTTCTTCGATCTCGGCATGAAGTACGCGACCGGACAGTCGGTGGCCGTCGACTTCGTCACAGCGCACAAGTGGTTCAACATCGCGGCGCTCAAGGGCAGTACGGAGGCAATCCGGCTGCGCCGCGAGATCGCCGCCGAGATGTCGGAGGACGACATCGCCGCGGCGCAGCGCGCCGCGCGCGATTGGCTGCGCGCGGGCGAGCCGCCGGTCGACGTGCGGGCGGCGGCGTAAGCGTTTTCTTATCAGGCAAGGCGGCGCCGCTTGCTCCACCTCTCGCTCAGTGGGGAGAGGTCGACTTGCGAGCGCAGCGAAGCAAGTCGAGTGAGGGGAGTTGACCCAGCACCCAACCCTCTCCGCGGTGGGGAGAAGGAGCGCGCCGGGTTCGCGGCTGGCCTTGAGCCTACCGCGCCTTCTGCCACCAGACACTGTAGTCGTCGATGCGCTCGAGCGTCACCTTCTCGCCTTGGCGGTCGAGATAGTCATGCACGGCGGTGCGGCTCGACCGCAGGGCATAGTCGTCGACCACGACGAACCCGCCGGGCGACAGTTTCGGGTAGAGCGCGTTCAGCGCGTCCATGGTCGATTCATAGAGATCGCCGTCGAGCCGGACGATGGCAAGACGCTGCGCCGCGAGCCCGGGCAGCGTCTGGCTGAACCAGCCTTTGACGAAGCGCACCTGCTCGTCGAGCAGGCCATAGGCCGCGAAGTTGGCCTGCACCTCGTCGAGCGGCACCGCCAGCTGCTTATATTTGTAGAAATTGCGGCCGCGATCGGCCGGGTAGCGCACGCGGTCGGGCGGTGGCACACCGGCAAACGAGTCGGCGACGTAGACGATGCGGTCGGTCACCCCGTAGGCGGCGAGCACTGCGCGCATCATGATGCAGGCGCCGCCGCGCCAGACCCCGGTCTCTATGTAATCGCCGGGGATTTTCTCCTTGAGCGTGGTTTCCACCTGCTGGCGCAACGAGTGCAGACGCTTGAGCCCGATCATGGTGTGGGCCTGGCTCGGCCAGTCCTTGCCGGATTCGCGCGCCGCGAGCGAGAACTCCTGCTTGCGCAGGATATGCGTCCATTTCGGCCGCATGGGCGGATCGCCGTAGATGAGGTTGGTCAGGCATTTTTCCATCAGATCGAGATAGCGCGCGCGATTGGCGTCGGCGCCCGTCGGGCCTGCGGCAGTGGTCATTGATATGTACTCGCTCCTCGCTGGCCGCTCCGATAGCACGGACGCGGCGGCGGAGTCTGCCGGTGTCGCGGAAAGGATTTTTGGCGGCCGGCGCGGCCCGGCACGCGACTGGCCTGCCGCGGCTGCCGCGCAGCAGCCGAGCTGGCGACGGCGCCACGCCATCGTGCGGCGTTCAGGACGTGCGCGTGCGCCGCGATTGCGGTCGGCGCGGCGTCGTCGGTGCGCCGTTGCGGCTCACGCCATCCGGCTGCGCGCGCTCCGGGTCTCGTCGGCGATCGACTTGGCCAGATCGATGATATGACGGCGCAGCGCCGCGCTGCGGATGCGGGTGAAGGCCTCGGCCAGCGCCACGCCGCCGCGGATCGTCAGCATCTTCTGCAGCACGTCGGCGGCACCGCTCGTCTTGGCGCGCGGGCTGGCGCGTCCCTCGTTGAAGAACCACGACACCGGTTTGCCGAGAACCTCGCTGATCTGCGCCAGCCGCGACGAGCTGATGCGGTTGCCGCCCTTCTCGTACTTCTGCACCTGCTGGAAGGTGATGCCGATATGCTCGCCCAGCTCGGTCTGGCTCATGTTCGCCATCAGCCGCGCCATCCGCACGCGTTGGCCCACCAACACGTCGGTCGGCTTGGGCTTCTTGGTCGGCATGTACTCCTCCCTTTCTCTACAACCGGCATTCCTGTGAAAAGTTTAGAACCGTTCCGAATCGCGTTCGTCCATGAGGGCCTAGCGCGGCGTGATATTAAATGATGCATTCGCGGATTCCACAACGTGCAATGATTGCGGCCATCACATTTCGATGAACACTGTGCTCATGGATCCACAGCGTGGGCCGCGTTCCATTTTGGGACGACACAGGTGCGATCGCGCGGTACATGCAGTGCCATCCGTTATGGCCGATACGTCACAACTGATCCGAGAGTTTTCCGCGATTTTGTATCGATGTTGGGAAAATGATCGCAACCTTTTCGCGGATCAGTGCGCGTCGAGGGTGAACGGGAGCTTGGCGCAGCGGCAGGCCTGACCAAGATTTGAGCATGGAATGAAGGAGCGCGCCGGAACGCGTGTGCCCACACGGCAATCGGGTGGAGATCGGGGATGCGACCTAAGGCCGATGTTCGGGAAAAGTTCGCCTGCCGGGCCGTCCGGTGCTCGGCGCGCCGCGCCCACATAGGACCGGGCTATGCGTTTCGCTTGACGGACGAACCTGGAGGAGTATTTAATCGAGGACAACTTCTACTTGTTGGGCGGCAGCCACGCGCGGCGGCCCACGATTGTGGGCACTTGTCCGGCCCCGGCGGCCGCCGGCAGGCGGGCGCCGCGTCGTGATGGCATGGGTGCGCGGCGGACCGCCTGCGACGGCTGCCGCTCACGCCGCGCGCGTGGTGGTGTTCGCCTGTCGCGGCTCGCGCCACATGGTCCAGGTCAATGGTCCGCCCGGCACGGTTTCGATGCCGTTCTCCAGCATGCGGAAGCCGAGACGCGTATAGAGGTTGACGACGCGCGGCTCCTGGGTTTCCAGGTAGATCGGGTGGCCGACCTCATCGGCGATCTGCAGCACGCGGCGGGCGAGCGAATTGCCGACCTGCTCGCCCGGCCGGCCGCCCAGGAAGTAGCCGTGACAATGCGGCACCTGGGGGCGAACCCGGTTGAGCGTCATGTTGGCGCGTGCCAGCTTGGCGATGCCGAGCGGGGCGGCCCACAGCATGCGCAGATATTCCGGGAGCACCCGCAGCGTGCGCAGCGCCGACAGCGGGTAGAGCCCCGGGGGATACCAGATGAACACGCCGGCGATGTGGCCGTTGTAGGCGAGCTCCACCTGGCCGAAGTGCAGTGCATCCTTCAGCGCCGCGGTGAACAGCAGGTCGACCAGCCTGCGGCGCGTCGCCGGCTCGGGAAAAGCCAGCTGGAAGAGCGTGCTGCCGTCGAATGCCTCGACCAGCAGCGCGACCGCTTCACGGAATTCGGCGTCGGACAGGGCGGTGACGCGGCGGACTTCGACCCGCGACGGCCTGGACTCGTCGCGCGCTTGCGGCGCGCGCTCGAACGCCTGATGCATCGTCGGGACAGCTTCCGTCCCGCGCGCGAAATATCGAAGTGCTCCGGCGAGGGCGAGTGCCATTGAATCCCTCCTGTACCCCAAGTCCACATGGGCGTTGCGAGAGCGCCTCCCACTGGCGTCTCCCGGCCTTGGACGCGATGTCGACCCACGGGTTCACGGACTTGCGAAATTGGCGCGCCGTGAGCGGCGACATCCTACGCACCACGATACGTTCCCACTATGGAAGGTCCTGTCCCCAACGGTTCACAAACGCGTGCTGGCCCGGCTGAGTTCACCCCAAACCCCGCCGGCAACCGCATGACGTGCACGCGCACAGCGCAGGGCCGCGAGGCGTGCGAGCCCGACGCCCGGAAATTCTCCCGGAAGGCTTGCCGGCGCGTAACCGGTCCCTGCGGCCGCTCCCGATCGCGATTCAAACCACATTAAACTTAACCAGAAATGTCGATTCTGCGGACAGAACTTCTAAACCTTGGGGGAAATAGAACCGATCGCGCCGACATGTCGAGCGGCGCGTGGGCGGCCGCCCTTACAGGTCATCGTGTCCGGTCGAAGGACGATCCCGATCATGCTCAGCGGCATCCGCGCTCGCCTGATGGCCCTGGTGATCGCCACCGTGGTGCCGTTTGCGGTGCTCGTCGGCGGGGGCCTTTGGCTGCAATGGCGGACCGACCAGGCCCAGGCAACCCGGGCTGCCCTGATGGACGCGCGCCTGGTGGCGGCGCAGGTCGACGATCAGCTGGGCAATTTCGAAAGCCTGATGGCCGGCCTGAGCCGCGCCGTCTCCACCGATCCGGCCGACGTGGGCGCCAACGACGCCATGCTGCGCCGGGTGCGCACGGAGCTGCCCGCCTATGTCAACAGCGTGATGGTGCTGGCCCCCGACGGGCTGCTCATTGGGACGTCGCGCGATCGCGGCAGCGTGCGTCTGCGCGCCGGCGACCGCGAGTATTTCCATCGCGTGTTGGCAGGTGAGCGCCTGGTGGTCAGCGATCCGTTCCTTGGACATGTCGTGCGGCAATGGCTCATCGCCATCGCGCGGCCGGTGGATGATCGCACCGGAACGGTGCGCGCCGTTCTGCTGGTGAGCATCGCGCTCGAGCGGTTCCAGGATGTATTGCGAGTGCGCGAGCTGCCGCCCGGCGGCGTCATCCAGGTGGTCAACGAAAATGGCATCGTGATCGCGCGCAGCGAGGACAGTGGGCGCTGGCTTGGCCGCAAGGTGCTCAACGACGAGACCTTCGCCCGCCACCTTGCGGCCGGGGAGGCGATCGAGGCAGTGCGCTGGCCCGACGACATCGAGCGCATCACGGCCTCGGCCACCGCGCGCTGGGCGCCGTGGCGCGCCTCGGTCGGGCTGCCGGCCGGCATCGCCTTCGGCAAGGTCGTATCGCGCCTGGTGTGGAGCGCGGCCGCCAGCCTGGCCACGCTGCTCACGGCGCTCGGGCTGGCGTGGATGCTGTCCGGCCGCATCATCACGCCGCTGCGCCAGCTGCGCACCGACGCCTCGGCGCTGGCCGCCGGCGACCTGTCGCACCGTACGGCGGTGGCCACGGCCGACGAAGTGGGCGCGCTCGCTACATCGTTCAACGCCATGGCGGCGTCGCTGGAGGAGCGCCACGGCGAGCTCGACTCCGCCCGCGAGGCAGCCGCCACCGAGGCGCTCACCCGCGCGCGGCTCGAGGCGCTGCAGCGGCAGGCCAACGAGACGCTGGCGGCCGTGATCGATGCGTCGCCGGTGGGGATCGTGTGCTCCGACGGCGATCGCCACATCGTGCTGTGGAATCGCGCCGCCGAGCAGATCTTCGGCTACACCGCCGAGGAGATGCTGGGTCAGCACACCCGGCTGGTGCCATCGGAAGGCAAGGCGGAATCGCAGGCAATGTTCGACCGCGCCTTCAACGGCGAGACGGTGCGCGACGTATACCTCAAGCGCAGGCGCAAGGACGGCTCGCTGGTCGAAGTCAAGCTGGCGGCGGCGCCGATGCACGATCCCGACGGAACGGTGTGCGGCGTGGCCTGGGCCTATGAGGACATCACGCTGCGCAAGCGGGCCGAGGAGCAGCTCGAGCGCTTGGCGCATTACGACCAGCTCACCGGCCTGCCCAATCGCCTGACGCTCAACCGGCAGCTCGGCAGGCTGCTGGCCGCCGGCAACGGCGACACGCCGGCGGCCATCGCGCTGTTCGATCTCGACGGGTTCAAGGACGTGAACGACACGCTCGGCCATTCGGTGGGCGACCACCTGCTGATCGAGGTCGGCCAGCGCCTGACCGATGTGCTCGCCGGCCGCGGCCAGGTGTGCCGGCTCGGTGGCGACGAGTTCGTGGTGATCGTGCCCAACTGCGGCGACCCGCGGACCATGGCGGAGATCGTCGACGCCATGCTGCGCCGGCTGGCCGAGCCGTTTGACATCAACGACAACGTCGTTCACCTGGCGGGCAGCGCCGGCATCGCCATAGCTCCCACGCACGGCACCACCGTGGACGAGCTGATCGCCAACGCCGACCTCGCGCTCTACGACGCGAAGTCGAGCGGCGGCCGCGTGCATCGCTTCTTCATGCCGGTGCTGCGCGCGCAGGCGCAGGCGCGACGCGGTCTCGCGGTGGAGCTGCGGCACGCCTTCGACGACAAGGAGTTCGAGCTCTTCTTCCAGCCGCGGGTCCGCCTCGCCGACGACACCGTGACCGGCGCCGAAGCGCTGCTGCGCTGGCGTCATCCATCGCGCGGGCTGCTCAGCCCGGCGGCGTTCATCGAGCCGCTGGCGCAGAGCCCGATCGCCAGCGAGGTCGGCCGCTGGATCATCCGCAGCGCCTGCGACCACGCGGCGCGCTGGCGCGCCATGGGGCTGCCGCTCGTCCGCATTGGCGTCAACCTGTTTCCGCCGCAGCTCGGCGACGACGCGCTGATCGCGGCGGTCGAGGACGCGCTTGGTCACAGCGGCCTGGCGGCGGAAGCGCTCGAGCTGGAAATCACCGAGAACGTCGCGCTCAACCACGAAGAGGCGATCGTGCCGATCCGCCACCTGCACGACCGCGGCGTGCGGCTGGCGCTCGACGATTTCGGCACCGGCTATGCCTCGCTGAACTGCCTCACCCGCTTTCCGCTCACCCGCATCAAGATCGACCGCCATTTCGTCGCCGACATCGCCGCCGACGCCGAGGACGCGGCCATCGTGCGCTCGCTCATCACCATGGCGCGCAATCTCGGCATCGAGGTGATCGCGGAAGGCGTGGAGACCGAGGCGCAAGCCGAGTTCCTGCGGCGCGAGCAGTGTGCGGAGGCGCAGGGCTTCTTCTACGCGCGGCCGCTGCCGGCCAGCGAATTCGAGGCTTTTTTGCGCAGCCGCCGGCTGGCGGCCGCCACCCACCTGGCGGAGCTCGGCCGCGCCCGTGGGCGCGCCGGCGGCACGCGCTGACGGCGCGGCGCTGACGCCTCGCGTCAACGCTTGCCGACCGGCACGGCATCCTCCCGGCGGCCGACGCCGCTGTGCGATTCCAGCGTTTCGAACAGCGGGCGATTGCTCCCGTCCGTTACCCTGAACACCTTCTGGAAGAACAGGTTGTTGGGAATCTGCAGCGCCGCGCCGTCGTCCTCGCGCAGGACCACGAACATCAGGTTGCGGTGGACCACGCGGCCGGCCAGCTTTTCGGGAAGGATCTCCACCGTGTCGCCGAGGTGGAACGGGCGCCAGATCGCGATGAACAGGCTCGCCGTGACATTGCTGACCATGGTCCAGGTCGCCAGGAAGCCGACGCCGATCAGGGCGGCCGCGCTCACCAGCAAGGTCCACACACCGCCGACGCTGACGCCCCACGTATCGAGCACCAGGAGCGCAACGATCAGCCACAGGGTGCCTGACACCGCACGCGCGATGGTCGTCGTCGTGCCGTAGGACAGGTGCAGCGTCCCTTCGAGCCGCCGCAGCCAGGCCTGCACCAGCCGCCGCAGCAGCGGAATGACGATGGCGGCCCCGATCACCAGGGCGGCCGTCAGGAGCAATGTCACATAGGTGACGTCGTGCCGATCGAACCAGGCCGCGATCTGATCCATGGCCGGTCTCCAGTTCTTGCGTCGGACGTCACGTCATGTGAGGCCGCGGCGATCCCGCTGCACGGCGGGCGCCACATCTGTGGCGCAGCCACGGGCGCGCGGGGGCGGCGGACGAACGCGTCATCATCGGCGCGCCATCCGGCTGGCGTGGCGACGATCGGCGTTTGTGCCTATGCTGCCGTCGCATCATTGTCGCGGGCGACGAGCCATGAACCGAGACACGCTGGCGGCCACCATGAGCCTGGTGGGGCGGGTGCTCCTGGTCGCGATCTTCCTGCCAGAGGCTCTCGCCAAGATTCGCGGCTACGACAGCGTGGTCGCCTATATGGAGGAGTTCGACGTTCCGGGCGCGCTGCTGCCGCTCGCCATCGCGGTGGAGATCGCGGCGCCGGTCCTGGTCATCGTCGGCTGGCAGACGCGGTGGGCGGCGCTGGCGCTCGCCGGTTTCGCGGTGCTGACCGCAACCTTCTTCCATGCCGACTTCGCCGACACCAACCAGCAGCATCACTTCTGGAAGAACCTGGCGATCGCCGGAGGCTTCATCGTGCTGGCGGCCAACGGCGCCGGCGCCTGGTCGCTCGACGCGTGGCTGAGGCGGCACCGTCAGGCGTGATGACACGCGCCGCCAGCCGGCGAGGGGGCTGGCGCGCCATCCGCGCGGTCGGGACGGTCAGCCGATCACCCAGGCCACAGCGCGCGCAACCTGGTCGAGGTAGTGGCCGTGGTAGCGCGTCTGGTCGAGGATGATCAGCGTGACGATGACGAAGACGGCGATCATCAGCTTCATGTCCGTAAGATTACGGACAACGGTTTGACAAATCGTAAAGGACGACGCTGCGGCAACAACACGTTGCGGTTGGTTGCGCCAGTTCTTGTTTTGTTCTCAAAATGCCGGCATGGACGGAATCCGCCGCTTTCCTCCGCCGTGGCGCGTGCGCCGGACCGCCGGCGGCTACTGCGTCGACACGGCCGACGGCATTACGGTGGCCTACGTGTATTTTGTCGAGGGCTTTCGTCGGCATTTCGACGGCCGGGCGCTGACCGACGACGAAGCCCGCCGGATCGCGGCGGGAATTGCCCGGCTGCCCGAGCTGATGCGGCGGCCGGGGTGACACCGCGGGCCGCGGACCGACCACAATACATCCGGCTAACGGCGCACAGCCGAAAGTTTTCTGGCGGCAAGCATGCGGGCGGCGCGCGCCAGGCGGCGCGGCCGGGGGGCTTGGGCCGTGCGCCGCTCAGCCGAAGGGCCAGTGCGACGCCTCGTCCTTCTGGTCGGGCGGCTGGCCATAGTGGTGCAGCAGCGCCTCGGTTGCCTCGAGCTGCGCCGCCAAATGCGCCCACGATCGCGACAGATCGGTCAATGTCTTGCGCAACTGCGGAGTCTTTGCGCTGGCCGCCAGTTCGGCGCAGCGACGCGCATGAGCGCGGCATTCTTCCGGATCGCCCGGCATCGGCGGATCCTCCGCGGGCGCCGCTCCGCGACGCCCGCCAAAACAGGACTTTCCGAATCATAGGAAAACTTTTTGACGCGCGTCTGTCGTCTGGCCGACCATGGCGGGCCACGCCGCTGTCAGCCGGTCTGCACCGGCCCCGGCAACGCCTCAACACGACGCGAGCGCGGCCACCATGCCCGCCATTGCAGCTGTTTGATCGCGGCGCGCAGGCTCTCGACCCTGCGTTCGATGCCGAAATGCACGGCCAGCGAAAAGGCGATCGTCGCCACCAGCGTCGTGGCCAGCAGGTCGATGCCGCCGCGCGAAAAACCCAGATAGCGAAACACCAGGGTGCCGACCAGGATGTGCGAGACGAAGATCGGATAGGCGATGCCCCCGAGCGTCCGCGTCAACGGGTGCTTCACGTGCGCGGCGTCGCGGGCGAACATCATGCCCACGAGAAAGACGTTGATCACGGCGGCGACGTAGAGGCCGGATACGAAGCGATGGAAGTCGAAGACGTGTGCCAGGGCGCAGTTGGCCACCCACAGCAGCAGCAGCGCGGCGAAGCCGGCGACGGAAAAGCGCATGAACGGCGAACCGCGGTAAAAATAGGCGAGGCAGCCGGCGGCAAATGGAATGATGCCGGCCTGCAGCACGCCATAGTGATTCTGGAAGTCGTAATCGGGCAACGCCTGTACGGTCGCGCGGACGACCTCGGCGGCGGTGACGACGATGCCGACGAGAAGCAGTGCCAGCGCGCGCTGCCGCGTGCGGGCGAAATAGAGCGACAGCAGCACGTAGCAGAACAGTTCCACGCTCAGCGACCAGGCATTGGGAATGAAAATGGCCCTCGACAGCTGGGCGGTCGTGAACCCGGCGATGCCGAACATGGACAGGTTCGCAACCCAGTCACGCAAATTGTGCGGCAGCACGATGAGGCCATAGAGCTGCGTCAGCGGTGAAACGAGCAGGATGTGCAGCAATGTGATCGCGACGACGACCGCATAGGCCGGATAAAGGCGAAGAAACCGGTTGGCCCAGAAGCGGGCGAAATTGCCGCGGCCGAAACCGTAGGTCTCGTTGAGGATGAGGGTCATGAGGAAGCCGCTGAGCACGTAGAACGAAAAAACCGCGTGCTGCGACAGCGGGCCGGACGCGCCGCTCCACGGGATATGCGCCTGGACGACGAAAACCGCGAGCACGAAGCGATACAGATCAAGCAAGACGTCCCCCGACTGTGCAACCGCGGCCCGATAAGCCCCGAGCCGGACCTGATCATATAGCGCCGCCCGGCGCGATCGGCGGCATTTTCCGGCCGCCGCTTCTTGACCTTATTGCCACGCGACCGGAGCCGGAAACATGGGTCCCCAGATCGGCCGGTGGCCGTGCCGCGCCGTCACTCTTCGAACAGGCTGATTTCGGCGGTCTCGATGAAACTGTCGGAACCCTGCTCGGCCGGCCCGTTGGCACTGCCGTTGATGAAGATCCGACCCTCCTGCGCCGGACCGATCCGGATTGTCACCGAATGGGGGCTGACGTCCGTAAGCAGCATGCGATAGTCCAGCTCGACCACCCCCGGAACGTTCGCGGCGAGCGCTTGGCGGGCAATCGCTCGAGGCGCAACGTCGGCATCCATGTACAAGGCCAGGACAGCACGGTTGTTGGTTTCGGAAAGGACGTTGATCCTGGCGTGTACGCGGAGCGAATTGCCGTACTGCTTCGTCTGGAAGGTAGAGCCGAGCATCGTCGTGCCGGATTTGTCCGTTGCTCGTCCATCGTCCTCGAGCACGTTCGTGACAGTGGCGTAGTGGTGATAGTCGACCCGATCGGTTTGTACCGGACGACCTTTTGCGGACTGCAGCAGCAAGTCGATCGAGGCTCGTGGATTGAGCCGGCGGAGCGCCGCCAATTCCGCGTTGATCCGTGCCAACTTGCGGTATTCCGGATCGAGCTCTTCGAGGGCGATCGGCTTACCGCTCTTCTGCCGTTGCGTGATCAGATTCTGGATCATGTCGAAGGCGACCACCCGGTAGCCCTCGGGATTGAAGTGGCCATACGCGTTTCGCAGCGGATAGAACTGAAGCGGATCGCCCGACTCGCGCAGGGGACGATCCACATCTACAATTGGGATGCCGAGTTCCTGAACGGCATCCAACACGGCGCGTCGATACGGCGGAATTCTCCCGTGATAGTCGTCCTTGTTGGGAATCATGACGAAATACAGTTCTCCCCCCCAGGCGCGAACGCGGCGTTCTGCCGTGGCCAGGATCGCCTTGAAAATGTGGACTACATCTGCATCGGCGTTCAGCGAGTCCAGATCGGGTAAAGCAAGGTCGCGCCGTACGACTTCCAAATTGGCGCGCGTGCTCTCCGGTGAGGTCGTCCAAGTCTGCTTGATCACCTTTTCCTGTATGGCCTTCATCTTCCGCCAGTTGTCCGCGGCAAAGTCGTCCCAGTACTGATCGGTCTCGCCTTGGCGATCGATCAGCCCTTGGCTGTAGTCATCCCGCAAGTACTGCAGAAGGAACGAGCTCTTCAATTCCCTGATGCGCAGATCGTGGATGTCATTTCCGTCGAAGTACAGCCAGAACACCGACCGCGGCTTCATTCGCCCGCCGTATTCGCTGAGCGAGGCCAATTCCATCAGCGGTCCCATGCCGCCAACGCCGGTGGAAAAAGCGGCGAAGCCGGCGCGCCGCATCACGCCCTGAACCGACTGCTCCTGATGGACGCATGAACCGGCGGCGAAAGAATCGCCTACCAGCATGATCTTCTCGCGATCCCAGAGGTATACCCAGTCTTCGTTGTTGAAGCCAAAACGGTCGGTTCGGTACACGGGGTTCTGTCGCTGGTCTCCCTCGTTGCAGCTGAAAACCACCGCGTTGGAGAGGCCGCTCAATGGAAGGAATCGCGGCAGTTCGCCGGCCTCGAGCGCGGGCAGGAGTTGCGCGATGTTGACGATCGCTGCGGGATAGCGCCGATAATGTACAAGGACCTTGAGCATTTCGTCATCGGACCTGCGGTCCACCGGCGCCAAACGGCTCGGCGTGGAGCGCAAGGCCACCCCTGCGACGGCGCTATCCGCTTGGGGATTTCGCCGTACGATCCAGGTTTCCGCGATCGAGCGGATGCTCTTGTGCTGCCATTTCAGCACGAGCTCGCCGGCGCAGAATGCCGCGAAGCAGGCGACGGCGGAAACCGTCAGATTGAGTTTGCGGGCTCGTCCCTGCAAAGCAATGAGAAAAAGGGCGGCCAGCACGAACGCGTTGAAGGCAACCAGCAGTCCGGGCAAACTCACGTTAAATTCCGGCAGCCGTACGGATCCGATCAGGACCGCGGCGGGCCAGATCGCCAGAACAAGGAGGACGAGATTCGACAAGATCTGTATGAGGCGCGCGCTAAGCCCGCGTATGGCGACGCCGCCGGGCGCGCCGTCGCGGCCCTGCGGCGCGTCTGCCTTGTCTTCGGATTGCAGCATCACCTCCCTCGTCGTTCTCACATTATTCAGTCGTGGTGGCTTCGACAACACCGGTGTAGCAGGGCCGAAGCAATCGAATATTGGGATCTGCTCTTGGCCGATGTGAGTTTGAAACGACGCGTGAGCGACACCCTGAGGTCAACCTGAGCAGCGCTTCGCGCAGGGTTCACCGGTGCGGCCCCGACAAGACGATCGGCGGGCTCGGCATATGATCATGCGCTCGACTCGGGCGTGTACCTGCGCGGTGTCGATGTCAGCTATCCGGCTGGTCGCCGCGCCGTGACCGCCGGCGACATGGACGAGCCGACGGTGTTGCTCCTCATCGGCAGTCGAACGGCGGAACCCACGGTGAGACCGCGTTCGCCGCGACCGAGGCGGTGTTCAACTTCAATCCATTCGACGGGCTGTGGGCATCAGCGCGAAGCCGACGCGCTCTACGCAATCAGCCAGGAGGACTACGCGCGGTCGTTCCGGGCGCTGATGGCGTCGCTGCGCGATCTCGGCGTAGCGGCGCCGATCCCTGTGGCAATCACATCCTACTTCGCCGCCCCGGAAGGCTACGCGGCGGCGCAGGCCGTGGTCCGCGCGGCGCAGCGCGTCGTGAGCGACCCGACCAGGGGCATCCTGGCCGGCCCCGACACCGACCGCATCACCGATCGTTTCGATGGATGCCACATGGGCCGCCAGGGCCTGACCGATCATGCGCGCGCTTGGCGCGAGGTGCTCATGCGTGATGCGATTGTGCAACCGGCACCGGCATGACTTGGCGCGCGCCAACGCGCCTGGTCGTCTCTAGTGTGGCGGCGGGCCCAGGCCACCGCCGCCCGTGGCGGCGCACCTTCAGGCCGCCTTCTTTCGCCGCGCCGGCGCCCGCCGTCTGCGCTTGGCGGCGCCGCGCGGGCGCGCGCCCTTCACGCTCTGACGCAGCGCATCCATCAGGTTGATGACGTTGCTCGGCTGCGGCTGCTCCTCCGGCGCCTCGATCGTCTGCCCCTTGGCCTTGCGCCGCACCAGTGCCTTGAGCGCGTTCTCGTACTCGTCCTTGAAGCGCTCGGGCGCGAAATGACCCGCCTTGCCGTCGAGGATGTGCTCGGCGAGCTTGACGGCGTCGCGCGGCGCGCGCGGCGTCCTGATGTCGGAAAAATACTCCTTGGAGGCGCGCACCTCGTACGGGTAACGCAGCGTGGTCCCCAGCATGCCCTTGTCAAAGGCTTCGATGGCGATGACGTGCTCGCGATGCGCTATGACGATGCGGGCGAGTGCGACGCGGTCCTTGTCCTGCATCGCGTCGCGGATGACCGCAAAGGCCTCCTCGCCGACCTTCTCGCCGGCCGGCACGATATAGTAGGGTCTGTCGAGATAGCGCTGGTCGATCTCGTCCTTGGGAACGACGGTGTCGATGTCGATTGTGTGCGTGGCCTCGAGCTGGATGGCTTCGAGTTCCTCCTCATCGATCTCGACATACTTGCCTTTGCTGAGCTCGTAGCCGCGGCCCTTGTTGTCCTTGTCGACCGGCTTTCCGGTTTTCTCGTCGATCATCTGCTGGCGCAGCCGGTGGCCGGTGCGCTTGTTGATCTGGTGGAAATGCGTCTTCTCGGCCTGGGTGATCGCCGGATAAAGCAGGACCGGACAGGTGACGAGCGACAGGCGGAGGTATCCCCGCCAATAGGGGCGCGGCGCCATGGTGCCTCCTGATGGGCGAATGTGACTAGAACGCCGGAGGTTGAGCCGGGTTCCGGCCAGCGCGCGGAGCGCCAAGCCGCAATGGGCAGCGCAACTGCCGCGTAGTGAGGTGGAAGGCCAGTGGCTCGAGCCACTCACGGTTCAGGCGGCCGGCACCGAGCGCGCCGCGTTGCGAATGACGGTCGGGTGCTGGCCGTAGTCCATCACCCACAGGCCGGGCTGGTCGGCGACGACGCGATTGCGCCCGGCGGCCTTGGCGGCATAGAGGGCGATGTCGGCACGGCGCAACAGCTCATCCAGGTCGTCGCCGTCGCGCCACTCGCTCACCCCAAAGCTGCTGGTGACGGTCAGCTGGCCCTTCGGCGTGTCGAACACGAACGCCGCGATGTCGGCGCGCAGGCGCTCGGCAATCTCCAGCGCCGCCGTCATATCGGCTTCCAGGATGACGGCGAATTCCTCGCCGCCGAGCCGCGCAACGATGCGCTCGTCCTTCTGCGCTTCGGCGGCGACGCGGCAGATGACCTGGTCGCCCTGCGAATGACCGAAGCGGTCGTTGATCCGCTTGAAATTGTCGATGTCCAGCATGATGACGGAGATCGGCACGCCGGCGGCCGCGCGGTCGCACACCTGCTGCGAACGGGCGAAAAAGGCGCGGCGGTTGAGCACGCCGGTGAGCGAGTCGGTGGTCGCCATCCGGATCAATTCCCGCTGCATCGAGGTGACGCGCTCGGCGGCGCGCAGGCGCGCATAGAGCTCCTCGGCGAGCGGCGGTTTGGCGATGAAATCGTCGGCGCCGCTGTCGAGTCCCTCGACCAGGGTTTTGCGGCCGTCGTGCGACGACATCAGGATGACGTAGATCGGCCGGTACGACGAGGCGAGCAACCGTGCCTGCCAGCACAGCTCGATGCCCGATCCCGATCCGACGGCCTGCTCGGCACTGATGATGATCGCGTCGATCCGCGGGTCGCCCTCGATGTGCTGCAACGCGTCCGCACCGTTGGTGAACGGATAGACGCGATGCTCGCGCGCCACGAGCATACGCTCGATGCACTTGAGCACCGTCCGGCTCGGATCGACCACAGCGATATGCATCACCAGGCTCGGGGAATACTAACCGTCCGTTGCGTTTTTGTCACACGACGATGGACAATTCGTTACTGCAGCGCGCCCGGCCAGCCGCGGAGCGCCGCGATAAATGCCGGAACGCGGGCGAAACCGCGATCGACTTGTGCCGGATCCGCCATATCTGGGCCTAAGGTAAAGATTTCTTCCCGCTATTGCGGCAAATGCTCGGAAATCGAGTTGCGCTCGACTCAAGTACAACTTTATGCAACAATCCGGCCGGGTCTGGGCTTAACCCTCAATGACCGACCGGGAAGCGGCGGAATTCATCGCCGACCATGCGAAGGAGCTGGCGGGGATCGCCCGCGCCGCCGGGCTGAACCGGCTCGGCGAGATGCTCGAGATGGCGGCGGAGGAAGCCGCGCAGATCATCAAAAGTTTTGGTCCGGGCGGGCGCCGGCCGCATTAGCGCATGATCACGAAAAGCCCGGCCCGCGCTCGATGCAACACGGGGCGCGGCCGGGCAGGGCTGGTGCGTCCCGCCGTGATTCCCACTTGGGACCGCCAAGCGTGCGCATCCCACCCTGGGCTTTGCGCATACGACTTATTGCAGATCGATTGGCTGATAGCGCCCGGCCTTGTCGAGCTGCGTACCCCATACTTTGTGCGACGCCTGGTGCTCGGTACGGCCGAAGGTCAACGGGGTCCCGAGCCCGGGGTCGAAATCCCGGACTGTCTCCAGCGCATCCACCAGCTTTTCCGTATCAAGCTGCGCGCCGGCACGTCTCACGCCTTCCGCCAACAGGTTGCCGGTCACATAGCCCTCGAGCGAAACGTAGTCCGGGACCTCGCCGGGGAAATTCTTGGCGAGCGAAGCTTTGTAATCGAGGACCAAAGAGGAGTAGCCCTCGATTGCGGGCACCACCTGGGTGACGATCACTCCCTCGGCGTACTTCCGGCCGAGAAGCATCAGTTCGTCGGCGAGCGCCGTGCTGCCCACGAATGAAACATTGGTGTAGATCATGCCGGGATATAGATCGCGAGTCTTCTCGATGAATTTCGCGGCAGCACGATAGGTGGGGACCATAACCACCGCCTTGATGGCGCCCTTCTGCTGGCGAAGGCGCGCCACGGCATCGTCCACGTCCACGGTGTTACGTTTGTAGTTGAAACGCAGGACTGGCGCGGCATTGCCGCCGCGCAGCGCCCGGACGGCCTTGGTAACGCCCACGAAGCCTGAATCACCGTACCCGTCCTCCTGGGCAAACACCGCAATCTGTTCCGGGCGCAGGCGCCGCACTCTCACCAGATAGCGCACCACGGCATCGGTTTCTTCCGCGTAGCTCGCCCGATAATTGAAGACATAGCGGTCCGGTGGGTCGCGCCGCAGCAACCCGGCACCGGTGAATGCCCCAAAGAACAGCATCTTGCGTTCAAGGGCGTAGGGCAGCGCCACCATGGCGGTCGGCGTTCCAACATTTCCGATGATGCCGAAGACCTGGTCTTTTTCAAAGAGCTGCTTCATGGCGTCAACGGTTCGGCTCGGCTCATAGCCATCGTCTATGGCGACCAGGCGGAGCTGTCGGCCGTTAATCCCGCCGGCCGCATTGGTTGCGCTGAACGCACTCTCGACGCCGAGCTTCATCTGACGGCC
>Ga0126380_10000182_pt1 | contig 17465 bp, 14 predicted proteins | sample PanSoiMetPlot_26_FD_92544 | JGI IMG/M metagenome (GOLD analysis project Ga0126380, IMG submission 92544) | Tropical forest soil microbial communities from Panama - MetaG Plot_26 | ecosystem: Environmental > Terrestrial > Soil > Tropical forest > Bulk soil | place: Panama | collected 2016-02-17
CTGCGGCGGCGATTAATCGTCTGACCTTTGTTCTTTCGCCGCTCGCCCTCTCGATCGTGTTCTTTTATTCGCTGACAAAACGTTTCACCGTCGCGACGCACTTCTTTCTCGGAATCGCCCTCGCCATTTCCCCGATCGGCGCCTGGATCGCCCAACGCGGAGATGTCGATCTTCCGCCATTCATTCTCGCAATCGGTGTCGTCTGCTGGGTCGCCGGTTTCGATTTGATCTATGCGATTCAGGATTTTGAGTTCGACCGGAGAGAAGGGATCCATTCCCTCGTCGTTCGGCTTGGGATACCGCGAACGATGCAGGTCGCGCAATTTCTCCACGCGGTCATGCTGGTGAGCCTGGTCGCGTTTGGAGGCACTGCGCATCTCGGTATGATTTATTTTTACGCGATGCCGATCGTAGCGGCAGCGCTCGTTTACGAACACCGGAGCGCGAGATCGCTCGACGTCGTCGGAATCAATCGTGCCTTCTTTCAAAGCAACGCGTTTGTCAGCGCGCTTTTTCTCGCGGCCGTTTGTCTCGATCGTTTGCTATGAACGCGCAGGCGCCGCGCGCCTTACTGCCGTCATGAATGATCGGTAAAGACTGGCGTGGCTGAAATGTCTTTCGCGTCAAACTTCAACCCATGCGACGTGCGCCGCAGAAGTTTCAAAACGTTGGCGACGTTCTGCGCGGTCGCGGTCGAATAAAAGCGAACCAGGCCGACGGTGGTCCGCGAACCAAACACCGTGATCATGATTGTTTCGTCATCGACCGAATTCATGAACATGTGACTGCCATTGCCCTGATGATAGAGCGCGTTGAATTCCACTTCGCCGATTCGGCGGGCGAGCTCGCGCGTGGCCGCGAACGAACCGGCCGCCAGAGCCGCGATCACAGTCACATCCATCGCATCCATGTCACCGCATTGCGAAATGACATTGCCGCCGCGATCGATCACGACCGTCAGCTCGGCCTCGGTTTTTTTCAGAAAATCGCCGAGCACGCCGTCAAGCGTGGCGACGTCTTCAATGGTTAGGACGGGAATCGCGTTCACGCGGGGAGTTTTTGTTTTTCAGACGCACCCGGTTCAACGGGAATCGCCACCGGCAACGGGGCGCCCTGAGGCGCTTCGCTTTGCTTGCTAAATTTGTGTAAAAGAATTTGTGAGACTGCGTTCAACGCCGCGAACACGTTCTGACCGGTGCTCGAAATAACCTCGAAACTTTGGAGCCGTTTCTTCCGGTTGTTCATCACGTATTCCATGTAATTCACCGGTGCGATGTTCGGAAGATCGCGCTTGTTGTACTCGAGCACGCACGGCACGTCGTCGATCGATTGGTTCTGGAGCGAGAGGTTGTCGCAGAGATTTTTCCAGCTCTCGACGTTCTCCTCCATCTTTTCCCACTGCGAATCGGCGACGAAGACTAGACCGTCCACGCTGCGCAGAACCAATTGCCGGGTTGCGTTGTAAATCACCTGGCCCGGCACGGTATAAAGCTGAAACTTCGTCACGAACCCTTTGATCACGACCGCGTTCAAGGGGAGAAAATCGAAAAACAATGTGCGCTCGGTAGCGGTCGCCAGTGAAACGAGGTCGCCGCGGTTCAGCGGATTAATCCGCTGATGGATGTAATTCAAATTCGTCGTCTTCCCGCAAAGGGCCGGCCCGTAGTAAACGATTTTGAACTGAATCTCGCGGCTCGCGTAATTAATGATCGACATTCGACTTCTCCGGCTGCGTGTAATTGTTTGAGAGTTTTGCGGCCAGCTCCGCGATCGTCTCGCGCGTCTTGGACGAGAGCGATTCCTCGGCGTGCAACGCAGTCAGACAAATGTTTCCGCACGCAAAGATACTCACCGCCGCGCCGCTCGCGTAAAGCGTGACTCCTTGGAGCGCGCCAAGCTTCGTCGCGCCCACGTGTCGGGTGACGCGTTCGAAAATCGATGGCGCGATCGCGCACAATCCGTCAGCCGCCATTTGTGCCGGCAATTCTCCCGCCAGACTGAGACCATCCGAGAACGTGATCGCGCACGCCTTCACACCCGCAAGCGCACTCACTTGCGCGACGACTTCTTTCGGATCGAGTTTTTTCTCCGCGGCCGGAGCAATGTCGATCTTTGCCGCGACCGGTTTTTCAACGGTCTTGCCCGCAGTTGCCTTCGCCTTCGCCGCCTCGAAACGCTCCAAGTCCTCTTTCGCCTTGATCGAGAATGGCGTTTCAAAATCCTTGTCGATCGCACTGTGTTCCTGATCGTCCCGCAGCTTAAGGATCGTCGCCGGTAAATTCTTTAGCACCTCTTCGAGCGGCAGCGTGACCGACGTCTTCGCATCATCGATCTGGAACATCTCGCGATAGTTTTCAGGCAGCGCTTTGTGAAAGAGGTCGGATGGAACCGAAACGCGTCCGCCAGCCAATTGCGGTTCGACCAATGAAAGCGGCAACGCAATTTGCGCGTCATCCGAGACTGCGCTCACGTCGCCATTCAGTTGAAACGCCGGCAAATTTTTGAAGATCGCTTTCAGTGAAAGTTTGATCTGTGCTTCATCTTTCGCCGGGACCGGCGCCGGTTTTGATTCGGTCGCTTTCGGTTCCGTTTTTGCCGGTCGCGCGTCTGTTGGTTTCAGGACTGGCATCGTCGCCGTCGGTTGGGCCGGTTTCTTAGGCTCGGGCGCTTTTGGCTTTTCTTTCCGGTCCGCGGGAGGCGTGTCTGTTAATTTCAGTACCGGCATTGTTGCGGCCGGTGCCGTCGGCTTCTTCGGCTCCGGCGCTTTTGGTTTTTCGGTCGGAGGAACAGCCGCCATCTTTGTGGGCTCGGGAGTGAACGGTAAAGGAGTTGGAACGGGCGGCCCGCTAGAGGCTGGAACTCTCTCGGATGCGGACCCACCCGTTCCATTCGGCGAAAGTTCAAAAGGTATTTTAATTGGCGGCGCCGGTGGCTCGCTCTTTGATTTGAGCTGCGGCGAGTAAAGTGAAACGGCTGGAACGCTCGATTTTGTCGATTTTGCCTTTGCCTGTACCAGGGCATCGGGTTCCGCCGCCGCGATTGATTCGGCGGTCGCCGGTTTCACGGGGACACTTGGAAGCGATGCCGCTTCAATCGGTTCGATCTTTGTTCCGAATTTCTGCGAATCCTGAATCGTCGCTTTCAAGATCGGCGTGTCGAGTTGCGGCACGGCCGGGTCGCGAACCTGATCGTCCCGGACAAATGCGGTTTGAAATTGATCGAGAACTTTTTCGTAAGGCAGCGCGACGCGGGTTTCATCGTCCGGCCGCACTCCTTTCAGGAAAATTTCCGGCACTTGCTGATACAAACTCGGCAGCGAAATTGTCGGATTCTTTTCCGGCATTCCTTTTTCAATCTCGGACGCCTTGAGTGAAACGCGGGCGGCCGCGTCGAGGATCTCAACCGGCTTGATGTAGCCGGCCGGAACGCCGTCGATGAAATCCGCGAGCCGCAACGAGATCGTCCGCTCCAGTTTCGGCTCGAGCGCTCTCGCAAGGGCGGGTGGCAACGGGCTGCTTTGCGGTTTTTTCGGAGCCGAGGTGATGCGTTGCGGACCAAGTTGCATCGGCGAGCTCATTGAGCGGCCGGCGACGTTCGCGGTCCCAAGAAATGGATCTGGCGGGGCAAATGAACGTGTCGCGTGCGGTAACACCGTTTTGCTCAGCCGCTCGCTCGCCGGTTTTTTCGGCGCACGCACAGGCACTTGCGGCACGGGCGGCGGCGCTTCTTGAGTCGCGGTCGAGCCGAAGCGCCCGGTCAGCTTTTTGAATAGATCGAGAAATGGAATCGTCATGGCGTTTTAATGGTCCTCCGCCGTTACTCGCCACACTTCTTCGAGCGTGGTCACGCCCTCGAGCGCTTTTTCGATTCCCACCATGCGAAGGGTCTTCATCCCTTCGGTCACGGCCTGGTTCTTAATGACCGCCGCCGACGCCCGCTTGATGATCAAACGGCGGATCGCCTCGCTTACCGGCAATGCTTCAATCAACGCCGCACGGCCCGCATAACCGCGGCCTTTGCAGCGGTCGCATCCCGTTCCGTGATAACAAACAATGTCTTTCTTTTCGCCTAGCGCGAGCTTCTCGAGCAGCTCCGGCTCGGGAACAAATTCTTCTTTGCAATTTGCGCAGATGCGGCGGACGAGGCGTTGCGCGCAGGTCATCAAGATCGAGCTCGAAATCAAAAACGGCTCGATGCCCATGTCGTCGAGACGGGTGATCGCGCCCGCGGCGTCGTTCGTGTGCAAAGTCGACAAGACCTGGTGACCGGTCAGCGCCGCTTTCACCGCGATGTCCGCGGTTTCGTTGTCACGAATTTCACCGACCATCACGATGTCGGGGTCTTGACGAAGAATCGATCGCAGCGCCGACGCGAAATCGAGACCGATGTCGCCGCGCACCGCGACCTGATTGATTCCCGCGAGCTCGTACTCAATCGGGTCTTCGACCGTTACGATGTTGTATTCGGGGCTGTTGCACTCGTGCAACACCGAATAAAGCGTCGTCGTTTTACCGGAACCGGTCGGACCGGTGACCAAAATCATTCCGTGCGGCGCGTCGATCGCTTTCTTGAATTTCTCAAGCGTGTCTGCGTCCAGTCCCATCTGGTCGATACTTCCGCTCAGCGCCGACTTATCGAGAATACGGATGACGATCTTTTCGCCGTGCGCCGTCGGCAGGATTGAAATACGCAGATCGATCTCTTTTCCGAGCACGCGGATCCGGAAACGTCCGTCCTGTGGAACACGACGCTCGGCGATGTTCAATCCCGCGAGAATCTTGATGCGCGACGTGATCGCGAGCTGCAACGCTTTCGGCGGGGATTCGGCCGGAAGCAATTCGCCGTCGATACGGTAACGAAGTTTGAGCGTGTTCTGGAACGGCTCGATGTGAATGTCCGACGCTTTTTCTTTGACCGCTTGCGCCAAGATCAAATTGACGATCTTGATGACCGGTGCGTCTTCGCTGTCGTGCGCCAACCGGTCTAGATCGATATCTTCCCGTTTCGCGCCATGGACCTCGATCGTCTCCGAGCTCTGCACCGCTGCCTCGGAAACTTGCCGCAGCGCCTGGCTGATGTTGCCCGCGCCGTGCACACCGCTGAGCGCTTCCTGCACTGAACGCTCGGTCGCGATCATCGGAACAATCTCGAGTTGAACGCGTCGTTTCAGGTCGTCGACCGCGAGCACGTTGGTCGGATCGGCCATCGCCACGAAAAGTTTTCCATCCAGGCGCGCGACCGGCACCAGGCGGTTTGACTTCGCCATTTCCCGCGGAATCAGTGACATCACATCTTCCGGAACGCGGATGCGCGCGAGATTGACTGGCGGCGTGTTCAGGCAACGGCCCATGCTGAAGACCATGTCCTGCTCGGTCACGAATTGCCGATCGGTCAGAATTTTGAGCAACCGTCCGCCTTCGGACTTCTGAATCGTCATCGCTTCCTCGAGCTGATTCGGAAGAAGGAGTCCCTCCTCGATCAACACATCTGCAATCCGTTCGCCGAAAGATTTGCTTCTCATGGACCGCTTCACGTTCTCGGATCGAGCCGATAGATGCCCTCTAGGGTTTTAACGATTGCGGACGGACGCGCGAGATACCACGACACGCTGTAATCCACCGATTGCTGGACCGCGTCGCGTCCGGCCGAATCAAACGGATTGCAGCAAGCCACCATGATCGTGCGGCTGACGAGATCAAAGGGGACGAACAGCCGCCCGAGCGTCAGATGTTCCGGCAACATCGGCGCAATCTGCCGGTCGGTTTCGTAATATTCGAGCGGCACGTAGGCGAATTTCGTTCGGTCAATCAACGCCGAGAGCACGGCATCGAGCTGACTTTCCTTACTTTTGCAAAGCTCATCCAGTATCGAACTCGCCATTGCGTGTGCAGCCAGGTCCTTGTTCACGGTCTTCATCTTTTCGAGCGCGGCGTTCACTTCCTCTTCGCCAAAGAGTTGCTGCACGATCAAAAATTTCGCGAGATGATCGTCGCCGCGTTCGTGCAAATTCGAAATCCGGCCGAGACCCTTGCCCCGACTTGGATCGACATCGATCAGCGCGCCTTGGCTACTTGACGCGATCAACGAACCATCATTGTGCGTAAACGGCGAAGGCGGCCCGCCGCTTTTATCTTTCTCCGCGATCGCTTTGCCCGAAGCCTGCAAACGTTGCTCGATTTCGCCGAGCATCGCCAAAATTTCCGGCGCGTTCGGCTCGCGCGTGAGAATCATTTCGCACTGTTGAAGCGCGGGCGTGTACGATCCCGCGTTGAAATACGCTTCCGCGAGTTTGCGCGAAGTGCGCAGCGCCTCATCGTGACGGCCGATTTTCGTGTACGCTTCCCTCAGGATCTCAAGCGATTGATAGTCTTCCGGTTGTGTTTGAGTGATCGCCTCAAACATCTCAATCGTTTGGAGAATTTGGGAATGCTCCTCAGCAGAAAGCGCGTGTTCCAGCACGGCGTGTTTCAAAAGCTAGATGCATGCCCTATCCGGGCTACGGCGGGGATTTTTCCCCGGGGGGATCGCGATTTCCCCGGGGGCGCTAAGCCTCTGAAAAGCTAGCGTTTATCGAATCAGGAACGCAGGAAAGTAGGATCGAAACTTAGGTAACTCGCGGCCAGCCGCTCCGTTCCTTTCCCTTCGCTCCCCTCCTTGCTCCTCGCTGCTTGCTCCCTGCTTCCCCGCTTCCATCTCGCCACCAATTTTATATAATTTTCCCGTGCTTCCCCGCCAGTCTCGTCACACGTCACACGTCACACGCTTGCCACGCCGTAGTCGAACGAAGGCGGGTCGTCGTCCGCGAGCAAGTCGAGGTTCCGCTTTCACTGTTCTCGAATTGCTCGTCGTCATCGCCCTGATCGCGATCCTAATGGTCCTCGTCGCTCCCGCGTTCACGAAGATCAAAACGGGAAATGACATTACAACTGCCGCCGTCACAATCGCGGGCGCACTGGAGCAAGGACGTAATTACGCCATGGGGAACAACACTTATGTATGGGTTGGCTTTTACGAAGAGGATGTAACTGCGCTCACACCAACGAATGTCGCCCCGCCGTACACCGGAAAAGGACGAGTTCTGATCGCCTCTGTCTTTTCCAGAGATGGAACAAAGATCTATGAAGATTCCGATCCTGTTGCCCACCTTCCCACAAGTCGAATCAAACAACTTGGGCGACTTATTAAGGTTGAAGGAGTCCACATCACCGACATCGGTGCGCCACCTACGTCTACGCCATCGGCCGCACCATCTGACAGCCTCGATGTTCGTTTGGATTATCCGTACACGTATGCTGCCGGTATCAATGCGGATCACTTCAATCGGATTAGCAGCGATAGCGCAGATATGACGCGATTCGCTTTTGTGGCGCAGAATTACACTTTTTCTAAAACGGTACGCTTTAATTCGCGCGGGGAAGCAAATCTCAACAGCACTTACACGCTGAAAAACGCCGCTGAAATTGGACTCAAACCGACACACGGAATCGTTGTGGATAACACCACTGCAAATGTTGTTGCGATTCAGTTCGGCGGAGTTGGGGGAAACTTTAGAATCTTCCGCCGGTGAAATTGCGAAAAGACCGCGCATTTTCGCTTGTTGAGGTCACGCTCGCGCTGGGCGTCGCGGCGGTTTCGCTGCTCGTGATCTTCAGTTTGTTGCCGCTTGGGCTACAGACCAATCAGCGCTCGTTCGAACAAACTGCATCCGTTGATATTCTCTCCACGGTTGCTGCCGACTTGCGAGCGACTCCTGTGACAAACCCGCGAGGCGGTGCCGCCACGTCATCCCAATTTGGAATAAATATTCCGGCTTCCGGCGGTACAGGGACAACGACCCTATTTTTCAACACGGCCGGCCAGTCGAATTCATCACAACAATCTGATTCGAGATACCGCGTAACAATCACGTTCGTTTCAAACGGCGGCGGCGCAAAAAGCGCAACACTGGCCGATCTAAAAGTTACTTGGCCTGCAAGTGCCGCAATCACAAACGCCCAAGGAAGTTCGGAAATATTCGCCGCATTCGATCGCAACTGAAATGAGCAAATCCAAGAACGCGTTCACAATTGCCGAGCTTCTTGTGTCCATTGCCGTTCTTGCCGTTCTTCTCCTACTTGTCAGCCAACTTTTTTCCAGCGCCGCGAGCGTCACGACATCTGGCAACAAGAGAATGACCGCTGAGGCGCAGCTAAGACCATTGTTCGATCGAATGGCGGTCGATTTCTCACAGATGATCAAGCGAACTGACGTTGACTACTACTTAAAGTCGCCAAGCAATACACAAACTGGCAATGACCAGTTTGCATTTTACAGCACGGTTTCTGGTTATTATCCGTCCAGCGGCTCCCAGAGTTCGATCTCGTTGGTCGGCTATCGCATCAATTCGACTCCCTCGTCGACGAGTTTCAATAAATTGGAGCGAATATCTAAAGGTCTTGTTTGGAACGGCGTTTCAACGACGGACACTCCGGTTGTCTTCCTTCCGCTTACGATCGCGAGTACTTGGCCATCGGCGGCAAGTGGAGGCGTGGATTCTGACTACGAGATGATCGCTCCGTACGTTTTCCGATTTGAATACTACTATCTTCTTAAGAACGGCAGTTTCTCTGTAACTCCTTGGGATAGCTCAAGTGGACACACGACCGTGGGTGGAATGCAGGACGTGGCTGCTATCTCAATCGCCATTGCCGCGATTGATCCTAAAAGCCGAGTTTTGATTTCGGACTCGCTGTTAACGACGCTCGCAGGACGGCTTAACGATTTCTCTACGTCGATGACACCAGGCGATCTGCTCACTCAATGGCAAGGCGCACTTGACGGAACGACGGATATGGCGCGGCCATCAATTCAATCGGTACGGTTCTACGAACGTTCGTTCTATTTGTTGCCCAAATGATTTATCGGCTCTTGCGACCTCCAGCGCGGACTCGCGAAAACGCGGTAGCCCTTCTTATTGTTCTCGCTTTTCTCGTCCTCCTGACAGGAATGACGGTCGCATATCTTTCACGCACGGCGACAGATCGCCAAGTGGCGCATTACAGTTTTAACGACGCCAAATCAGATCAACTCGCTCGCAGTGCCCTCGATATAATCGTTGCGGACTTCAAACAAGAGATTGCGACTGCGGGAGTCCCCCCGGTTAACACCAACATAGGTCCCCAACGGAGTCCCAAACCAGCGGCGGGCTCGACGCCGCTGATTCCAAACATGATTCGACGAAGCATCCGATCCGACAGCATTCCGGCACCGGCAGTGCCAAGTCGCGCATCAGCTGTAAATTCAACAGGTGATTCGTCTCTAAACGGACGAACCATTTCCATAAGTCGATGGAACAGCCATTATTTAGTTCCAAAATCGAACACGGGCGATACCACATCGAATCCGATAACAACCGGCTTTTCAACGCCGAATTTTTGGGCTCCAGACTGGGTAATCGTAACTCGAAACGGACCAACAAGTTTCAACAGTTGGAACTCGAACTTGTCGGACGCCAGCGCGTCCAACGCCAATTACGCTATTGGGCGATATGCCTTCGTCGCTTATGACGAGGGGGGTTTATGTGATGCAAATTTGGTCGGTCTTCCTTCTCCAACTCCATCGGTAACCGAGCTTGGCAGAAAAGGTACCGTGTCGTTAGCCGATCTGACCGGGATGAAGACTACGACTGGAGGTTCTACGCCAAATCCCACAACAACTAGCAAAATCGTCGCGTGGCGGAATTATGCGACTCTCCAGTCTTCGGGAACGTTTCCGACGCTTTCACCAACGCCTAACGCCTCCAGTTTCCTCAATTACTTCTTGGACACGACTCGGGACTTTCGATCGACAGCAACGACAGTTTACAACGGTCGTACCGACCAAGCTTTTGCCAACCGAGAACAACTCATTGAGCTTTTCAAGAGCAGCATCTCACCCAGCATCAACCTGCTGCAATTTTTAGGAACGTTTTCCCGCGAGAACAATGTGCCGACATGGAGCGCGGGAACGGCCGCTCTGACCCAACGATTTCAGCTGGGCCGACTCGCGCTGGTAACGCCAAGTGCAGCCGCAGCTTCAGCTTCGGACATTCAAAAATATTTTGGCCTAAAGTGGCAAAATGGAACGCCCGGCAGCACCGGAACTCCTCCAACGTCCGCTGTGCCGGGCCACTGGCAATACGTCGGTTCAACCGGAACCACGATGCAAAGCACGATCCCGGCATTCACAAAAGACCCAGAATTTTTTCAGTTGTTAAACTATGGCATGAACGGCACCAATGCCGCCGATTCAACTCACATCTATACGACACTCACGATCGGAGCAGCGATCATAGATCAGTACGACGATAACACAGCAACTGATCCCACTACCGGCACGACGACTACAATGATCGAATACAGCGGGGGTTGGGCGTTTGGATTAGAGAACACGGATCCTGCGAGGCCAAGTCCTTCGCCGTCGCCAGTTCCATCACCCTTCCCTCCCCCCGCTGGCATGTTGCCAACTCCGCCGCCCGCCATACCTACGTACGTGATGTTGAACCGACCCTTTCGTAATGTGGGCGAACTCGGTTATGCATTTCGCGCCTCGGCCGCGGCTACGCCGACCCCCTCACCGAATCCTAAAACGCTCGATTTCTATACTGCAACAAGTCCAGATGCACCGATCCTCGATCTTTTCACTTACAACACAGCTACAGTTCGCGCCGGACCCGTGAACTTGAACACGCAAAACCCCGCTGTGATTGCGGCACTATTGAAAAGCACCATCACTGCCGAACCTTCGGCATCTCCCATGGGATTGGCCGCATCTAACAATGCGGCGGCGAGTCCAACTCCCAGTGCCAATATTGGAATCATTGGCGGTGCAAGCAGTGGCTCAGAAGGTACATTGGTTAAGCCTGCATTGGGACGACAAGATATTCCGCGCCTCGTGGCCGCCGCTGGAAATTTCATTAGCAGCGCGACCGAAGAGGAGAAGGAAACTGTCGCTCGCGCGCTTGCCGAGGTCACGCAAACGCGAACTTGGGGCTTATTTATAGATGTGGTCGCGCAATCGGGACGATATCCGTCGACGGCTACTGGTCTCGATCAATTCGTTGTCGAAGGAGAAAAACGATACTGGTTACATGTCACTATTGATCGATTCACAGGCGACGTGATTGATCAGCAACTCGAAGAAGTCTTCGAGTAGCGCTAGCGTTTAGGCGTCTTGGCATCGATGGCGACGGCGGTGACGCCGTCGGGCGCGAGTGTGACGAGGACGTCCATGCCGGTGGTGAGACCGTTCAGTTGCGTCGGTTGACCGTTCACGGTGATCTTGGTCGCGGGCGTGACTTTGAATTCTTTGCCCTGATGCGTCGCGGAAATACTGATCGTGATCGAGGTGAGATGAACGGCGGTGATCTTGTCGGCCGTGTCGGCTGACGGCGTCGGACTTTTCTTTTTCGATTTACCCGCAGCGAACGTTGTGACGGGCAAAAACAATGCGCTGACCACGATTGCGGCGAGAAATGGCAAGATTCTCACGCCGCCATTTGATCGACATCGCGCCGGCTCGACAAGCCCAAAGTCAGGCGCAGCCTGATGTTAGGAATTTGGTATCCGAGAATTTTACAGAAGCTAACGAAGACAACGAAGTTCCAGAAAAGAGAACAAAATCTTCGATCCCTTAGCTTCCTTCTGTTGAACTCAGCTCGCGACTGTTCTCGCTAGACCTTCGGCAGAGGCGCCGCTTTTTCGACCGACTTCAGGCGCGCAATCGCGTCCCGAATTTCCGCGGCACGCTCGTAAAGTTCTTTCGCGACTGCCGTTTCCAGCTCGCGTTCCATGAGCTCGAGTTTGGTGCGCGGACGTTTCGCGCTCACTTCTTCGAGCCAGCCATCGAGAAATTGGATCTCGGAACTTTTCGCGACGAGCTCGGGGAAGTTTGATTTTTGGAAAAACGCGAGAATCACTTCGCGGCCACGTTTGATCTCGGCGATTGCTTCCGGAAATTTTCCCTGGCCGAGAAAAATGGAAGCCTTCGCACGCGTGTTCATCATCAGCACGTAGGGACGAAATTGCTGGAGCGTCCAGGAAAGCTCGTCGCGTTGCGTGTGCGCATCGACGAAATCGAAGAGATCGAGATTGCGCTGCGTGTCGCGCACGACGCCGTGGAAATCGTTGATCTGAAATAAGCTCAGGTAGCGGTGATAATATTGGATGCCTTCCTGCTGGAGCTCAGCGCATTGCTCGGGCGTAAGATTGTAATTTTCGCCACGGGCTTCGGTGCGGGTGGCGCGGAGCTGATGATAAGTGAGCAAGGACTCGCAACCGTGCGGGCGCATTCCATCGGGGCGGCCGTTCAGCTCCATTTGCAACACACCGAGGTCGATCCGGAGCTGCAATTTCTGGCGGCCATCGAGGCCCATGATCTTTCGCACTTTGATGGCCCGGTTTTCGTGCGGCCAATCCTTGAGAATGTTGTTCAGGTCAAGGCTCATCCCTCACCGATGATCGGACATTTGCGCTTCGATTGTCAATCGTCTCGGCTCAGGTTTGATGTTTAAGGGTTGATGTTTGATGTTCGCGCGTGGAAGACGCCATTGAGTCGTTCATCCGCTATCTGGCGGTGGAGCGCGGCCTTTCCGATAACTACCAACTCTCAACGCAGCGCTCGTTGACCGATTTCGCGCGCTGGTGCGCAACGAAAGGCAGAAGGAAGAAGGAAGAAGGCGAAAGGGACACGTCAGACAGTCCGCGGTGGCAAACAATCACCCTGCCGCAGATCACCGAGTACCTGGCAGATAAAAAGCGCGCGGGGCTATCGGCCGCGTCGATCAAATTGAGCGTGGTCGCGCTCAAGATTTTCTTCCGCTTCCTGGCAAGCAAAGGCGAGATCAAAAAGGACCCGACCGAGGCGTTGAGCCTACCGAGGATCGAGCGCTATTTGCCGGAAACGTTGAACGAGATGCAAGTGGAGAAGCTGCTCAACAGCATCGACACGAAGGCGCCGCACGGATTGCGCGACCGCGCGATGATGGAATTGCTCTACGCGAGCGGGTTGCGCATTTCCGAACTGGCGAATGCGCGCTTGGAAAATTTTTACCCGGAAGAAAAAACGATCCGCGTCGTCGGCAAAGGAAACAAGACGCGGATCGTACCGGTGGGCAGCAAAGCGTGCGACGCGCTAGCGGTTTATTTATCCACCGAACGCCCGAAGCTGATCAAGCCGCGGAGCGGGAGCGAGATTTTCCTATCCGAGCGCGGCACGAAATTAACCACCGCGCGGATCTGGCAAATCGTGAAAGAGAAAGCGCGGCTCGCCGGCTTCGAGAAAAATATTTATCCGCATTTACTGCGGCACAGTTTCGCGACTCATCTCTTGAGCAACGGCGCCGATCTCCGGATCATTCAGGAAATGCTCGGCCACGCCGATATTTCGACGACCCAGGTTTACACCCATGTCGATCAACAGCGCCTGAAGGCTGTGCACCGGCAATTTCATCCGCGAGCCTGAAATTGTAGCGGCGCTCTCCGAGCGCCGATCTTTTTGCGACGGTCAGAGACCGCCGCTACAGTAGCCGCCCTGTGAAACGCCTTGTTTTTCTAGTTGCCTTCGCCGCGGTCGCTGCCGGCGGCATTTATTACACAGCGCACCGCGCAGTAAGCACACCGCACGCAGCGGTTACTGCTCTGTTGCCGAACAGCACGGTGGCCTTCGCGCATTTACCGGATTTTCAACGGACGCGCGACGAATGGCGGCAGTCGGACGTCTACAAACTCTATCACGAACAAGCCGTCCAGGATTTCCTGAAGCCGTTAAGTGTTCCGCAAAGCGACACAACCTCGGCAACGTTGAGCGATCTTGAGCGGCTCGAGCCAAAGGATGCGTTCCTGGCCGTCACAGCGATCGAGAACAATAACCCGCACCTTATCGGCGGATTTCGCTTTCATGGCCAGGCCAGCGCGGACGCGATCGTCGGAAAATGGCGAGCGCAGTTAATCCATGACAATTCACCGCACGAAACGGTCGATTACGAGACGCACAAGATCGACATCGCGGGCGCGGCGCCCAATCAGATCGCGACGGTTTACGACGGCGATTGGTTCTTCGCGTCGAACGATCTCGTGGAGCTCAAAGCAGTGCTCGATCGAGCCGACGGGCGCGCAAAGGACCCGAAATTAGAACTCGAAACAGAGGAGACGTTTCGCGCGGCGATGGCGCACATGCCGTCGAGTTACGGTTTGCTATTTTACCTGCAGCCGAAAAAGCTTTCGGCTGGAATCTCGTCGACCCCGAATGCGGCCGATTCAAATATTCCCGACGACGCGCGCGCTGCTCTCGAGCAACTCCAAAGCGTTTGCGGAGCGGCAAAATTCGAAAGCGGAAAAGTTCGCGACGTCCTTTTCGTGGGCGCTCCAAGAATGCCGGACACTCCCGAGCTGACGCGGAGTTCGCTCAAACTCGGAACGGCGGACACGTTTTTATACGTAGTCGCGTTGTTAAACCCGGACCGGCTCGGCGGGCTCGGTCAGGGCGGGAACACGGTCCCGCTGGGCAGTTGGCTGCAAAAAGTTTTCGATGTCGCATCGCGCACCGGAGTGACGGCTGATGAATGGAAGGCGGCTTTCGATTTGGAAGCGAGCGCGTTGGCGGAATGGCCGCAGACTGCGCACCTGCCGTCGGTCGTTGTGGTCCTGCCGGTGAAAGATCCGGTGCGCGCGTTCAAGATCGCGGACTCGCTGACGAAGGCGATCGATGAAGACACTCAGTGGAAAAAGTCGGAGAAGAACGGCGTGCGATACTACTACATACCGTCGCCGATCGCGCTGGTGGCGATCACGCCAACGATCGCGGTTTCAGATCGACAACTAATCTTTGGGCTCGATTCGGTTTCGGTGGAAGCAGCGATGACCAGAGCGGCGCCGAATGCGCCTGTGACACCGACGCTGGGCGATTCATCCACCTACAAAATGGCCGCGCGTTCGGTCCCGAACCCGACGACGGGCTTCGTTTACATCGATGCTGCACTGCTTTACTCGCGATTAGACGCAGCATTGCGGCCAATTCTGCTGATGAGCGCGGCGTTCATGCCGGCAATGTCGGATTATGTCGATGTAACGAAGCTGCCGCCGGCCGAGACAGTCACGAAACATCTCAGTCCCATCGTTTTATCTCAACGTTACGAGCGCGACGGATATCTCACGGAATCGATCGGGCCAGTAACCTTGGACATCGGACTAGCCCTGCCGGCAATTGGCTGGGCATTAAGTCACAGACAAGGGCCTTAGATTCGAGAATCGAGGCGACCAAAGTGCGCCATTTCGGCCCTAATTACCTAGCATAGTCTAACTTAGCGCGCAGTGTCACAATTGTGCTGTTAATCCGGCAAAAATCTGCTACTGTTCCGGCTCTATGGCTATTCTCAAGAAGAACGCATTTTCTCGTCGAGTTCCGGATTTAGTTACTGAGGAGCTCGTAGCGGTGCTATCTCGTCGCGCCTCCTACGAGTTTAAGGAACTCTTTGATATTGTGCACGAGAATCTCCGCGCGCGAAACGCCGCCAGCGGAGGCGAGGAAATGCTCCGTCTGCGTGCTTACGAAAAACTCCAAAATTTGGTCGCCCGCGGCGCGGTGAAGAAGAATGGCAAGAAATACAAAGGCCTGCCTTCATCCCTGGCCAAGGCGATTGCTCCGCAAAACGGACATATTCCAAGCCCGAGACTGGCTGCAGCGGTAAAGTAATCAGGTCGATTCGCGAGGTCCGCGAATGATTCGCGAATATCTGCCGGTTCTCCTGCAGATCATTGTCGCAATCGGATTCGCTGTTTCAGCGTTGATCGTCAGCGCGTTGCTCGGAAAAACGGGTCGACGTACGCCGACGAAAGATACCCCTTATGAATGCGGGATGATCCCGCAAGGCGAAGGTGTGCCGCGTTTCAGCGTGAAGTTCTACCTCGTGGCGATGCTGTTTATCCTCTTCGATCTCGAGATCGTGTTCATGTATCCATGGGCGGTCGTCTATAAGGACGCAATCGCGCACGGGAGCACGATCTTCTGGAGCATGCTTGGGTTCATCTCGATCCTGATGGTGGGCTACGTTTACGCGTTGAAAAAAGGCGCGCTCGATTTCAAGAAATAGCCGCATCGATACGAAGATCGACATCGTGGAAGGGCCGCGGCTTTGGCCAGTCGCGCTCGCGCTCAGCGTTCTGATCTGGATCATCACGACGACAGACGGCCGTCACGTTTTCGTTCACGAAGCTCTGAGCGACGCGTTCGATTCCCAAGCAGAGCATTTTCTGCACGGCGACGTCGATGTAGCGGACGAAGCGGTGCGTTGGGAGGGAATCGTCATCAACGGGCACGCGCGAATGTACTTCGGACCGTTCCCGTCCTTCTTGCGGATGCCGCTGAACGCTATTTATCCCGCTGGACGCGGCGCCTGGTCGCGCATCTCCGGATTCCTGGCGGCTGAAATCGCGCTGTTTGCGTTTGCGGGTCTGCTCGCGGACGCGCTGAAGATTTCTGCGCTGTCGTCGCGCGGCCGAATGTGGCTCGGCTCGGCGTGTTTGGTCGGATTTCTCTTCGGCACGCCACTGCTTTTGCTTCTGGGAAATCTTTCAATCTACAACGAAGCAATTATCTGGGGGTTTGCCTGGTCGATCGCGGGATTGTTATTCGCCTGGCGTTGTCGAAATGCAGCAGGCCGCGCGCTGACTCTTTACCTCATCGCGTTCTCAATTTGCAGTGGGGCGTGCCTGCTTTCGCGAGTTACGTATGGCGCGCCGCTCGTGGTGATTGCCGCGATGCTGGCCTTCCTCTTGATCCGCGAAAAGAAACCGCGCCTTCTTCCGGCGCTCCTTGTTCCGCTCGGCATCTGCCTGATCTTTTATCTTGGGTTGAGCTACGCGCGTTTCGGCAATTTCACGGGAATCAGCTCCAATCACTACGTGAATCCGACCCATCGCGAGTTCTTGCGCACGCACTCCGTGTTCTCATTATGGCGTGTTCCTTACAGCTTCGCCGATTACTTCAGCTGGCAACTGCCGGTGTTTCAAAATCGCGCGCCGTTCATCTGGGCCGGACGCCATGCGGTCGATCATCCGGAACTTTACTCAATCACCGCCAGTGAAACTTATTTGCCGGTGACTTGGACAGCGAGCTGGCTGCTCCTCGGCGGAACTTTAGGAATGATCGCTTTGGTCCGACGGAGTTCCGCCGATTGGTTTGAACTCGGATGTGGCGTTGCATTTTTCTGTGAGGCAATCGGTATCCTGTCCTATTTCTGTCTCGCGCAACGCTACTCGATGGATCTGTATCCGTTTCTAACCTTTTGTTTCCTGATCTTTCTCCGCTATTCGAAAAGACTTTTACCGCGAATTTATCCTGTGCTGATCGGGCTCGTTGCGGTTTCGATCACAGTCAATTCCATGGCGACAATTTCGTGGCTCCTTGACGCAGAGCAGAATATTCAGCCCGAAACCCACGAGATCCTGAAC
>Ga0126380_10000183_pt1 | contig 17427 bp, 16 predicted proteins | sample PanSoiMetPlot_26_FD_92544 | JGI IMG/M metagenome (GOLD analysis project Ga0126380, IMG submission 92544) | Tropical forest soil microbial communities from Panama - MetaG Plot_26 | ecosystem: Environmental > Terrestrial > Soil > Tropical forest > Bulk soil | place: Panama | collected 2016-02-17
CCGTTTGGATACAGGCGTATCGCCGGTTCTTGTCTCGAGCCGAACCGGCAGGCCCATCTCGCGCACCGGAATTTCCAGATTGCGCGCAATATCGACGGCAAGTGCCTTCAGCGGGGAGATGTAAAGCGTATGCAAGCCCTGCGAGCGGACAACCGCGCGGCCAGCCGATTTCAAATTGCCCGGACGAATGCCACGCTCATTCAGCTCAACCAGAGTCGGCAGAAAGCCGGCCAGGGTTTTGCCACCTCCGGTCGGCGCAATCAGCAATGTGGATCGTCCCGCCTTGACCCGGGACAGGAGCTCGAGCTGATGCGCGCGCGGCTGCCAGCCACGATCAGCGAACCAGCGCTCGAAGATATCGGGCAATCGCGCTCTGGCGTCGAAAAGATCGCGCGCCGGTTCCATGATCAGCTTCCGGCCACCACGATCAGTCCGGGCACCGGAAATCCTTTTTCGGTGCGAGTAGAAGCGTAATCAATGCTGATTGGTTTCAAGCCGGCGCTTGCCAATGAAGCCTCGACGTGCGCCTTGCCGTAAGCGTAACGCAGCGTCTCACGCAACGTAATGCCATCCCCGTCATGTGTCTCGACACTGAACGCAACATGACCGCCCGCTGCCGACACCTGTGCCACGGCCGCAAGCAACGGGGCGAGATCATCGAAGTACATGAATACGTCGGCGGCGATCACAAGATGATAGCGTGCGCCTGTCTCGGCCTCGCTGGCGAGAAAATCCGGAATCTCACTTTCGACAAGCCGGTCGTAGAGGCCCTTTGCCCGCGCTTGTGCCAGCATGCCGCGCGAGAGATCAACGCCGACCATCCAATCGCTGAACGGCCGGAACGGCAAAGCGGCGAGGCCTGTACCGCAACCGAGATCAAGTACCGAGCCGAATTTCATGCGTGCCGTCGCATGCGCTGTCTCTACGGCGCGGAAGAGAAGCTCCGGCGCGCGATAGTTCAAGCCACTGGTTAGGGCATGATCGAATTCCGGAGCATAGCCGTCGAATAACGCTCGGAGGTATCCCCCCGTCCTCGCGCGTCCGGAACCGCCGCCGAGCCGCTGAAGTCGGAGCGCGGCACCGTGGCGGTCGTCCGGATCGGCGATCCTGGCCTGCTCGAAAGCCGCGATCGCACCGGACCGATCACCGAGCATTTCCCGCAATTCGCCAAGCACGAACCAGGCCGGCGCATAAGCCGGCACAAGCTCGATCGCCTGCATCATGAGATCGGCGGCTCCGGTAAGATCACCTTTTAGCTGCCGGTCGCGCGCCCATTCGAATCGCCGATCGGCAATGACATCACCGGACGAGAGGAAAATCGGATCCATTCGGTAATCCTGTCATGACCGGGCTTGCCCCGCCTGCGGGCCGAAGCACCTGTTGACACGCTTCAAAATAACCCCTTCGGCGGGCGAAGGCTCGGCCATCCCGATTATGAGGCACGACATCACCTCCTTAGCGGTAACGCACCCGAAGTCGGGTAAAGCCGACTTGCGATGCCAAGCGCGACGATGAAAATGCATCTTAAGTCACTATCTAAGCACGATGCGTCCCGAAGATATCCTGGTTCCGACGCCATCGGGCGTGTGCTGCAAGCCAGGCGGCTTCCACATCGATCCGACGCGTCCCGTCGAAAAGGCCCTGATCACGCACGGCCACTCGGACCACGCGCGCCCCGGTCATGGCGCGGTGCTGGCAACACAGGAAACTCTCGACGTCATGCACATCCGCTACGGCGACAATTTCGCCGGCAGCGCGCAGGCGATCGGCTATGGCGAGACCCTCACGCTGGATGGCGCGCGGGTCAGCTTTCATCCGGCCGGTCATGTGCTCGGCTCTGCGCAGATCCGGGTGGAATGTAATGGGCTGCGTGTCGTCGCTTCTGGCGATTACAAGGACGTCCCTGATCCGACCTGCGCCCCAATCGAACCGCTAAAATGCGATGTCTTTATCACCGAGGCGACCTTCGGTCTGCCAGTGTTTCGCCACCATGATGCGGCCGGCGAGATCGCCAAGCTCCTGCAATCGGTCAGACTTTTCCCCGAGCGCGCACATCTGGTGGGCGCCTACACGCTTGGCAAGGCGCAACGCGTTATGGCGATGCTTCGCGCGGCCGGTTACGACAAACCGATTTTCATTCACGGTGCGATTGAATCGACCACCCGCTATTATCAGAGTCGCGGGGTTGATCTCGGTCAAGTTGAGTTGGCGCGCGACGTCAACAAGACCCAGCTGGCAGGACATATCGTTATTTGCCCGCCAAGCGCCCTCGGCGATTTGTGGTCGCGGCGCTTTCCGGACCCCGTTGCGGCCTTCGCCTCCGGATGGATGCGCGTTCGCGCGCGTGCGCGACAGCGAGGCGTCACACTGCCGCTTGTGATTTCCGACCACGCGGACTGGGACGGGCTCACTGCGGCCATTGCGGCAACAGGCGCCTCCGAAGTGTGGGTGACCCATGGGCAGGAAGATGCATTGGTGCATTGGTGCCAGACAAACGGTCTGACGGCGCGGCCACTGGACATCGTTGGTTATGGCGACGAAGAGGACAGCGAGCCTGGCAGCGAGGCTGAGGCATGAATCGCTTTGCCGAGCTGCTCGACCGGCTCGCATACGAGCCGGCTCGCAATGCCAAATTGCGATTGATCAGCGATTACCTGCGTGGGACGCCTGATCCCGAGCGTGGCTGGGCCCTCGCCGCACTCACCGGTGCGTTGACCTTCAAACATGCAAAACCCGGAATGATTCGTGGGCTGATCGCCGAGCGTACCGATCCTGTGCTCTTTGCGCTTTCGCACGACTACGTCGGCGATTTGTCGGAAACCGTGGCGCTGATGTGGCCGGCTCGAAAGGAGGGAGGGGAGAAGAAAACGCCGACACTGTCCGAAGTCGTCGAGACGCTTTCGACACTCGGCAAGTCACAGTTACCTGCCCAGATTGCCCGTTGGCTGGATGGACTCGACGAAACGGGGCGTTGGGCTCTGTTGAAGCTTGTCACCGGCGGCTTGCGCATCGGCGTCTCCGCCCGCCTGGCTAAGACAGCCGCTGCATCGATCGGCGAGAAGTCCGTTGAAGAGGTCGAAATCCTGTGGCCGGGTCTTGCCCCGCCCTATCTCGACCTGTTCGCCTGGCTCGAAGGGCGCGCCGACAAGCCTTCTGCACGCGATCCGGCGCCATTTCGCCCGCCGATGCTTGCGCACGCCGCGGAAGAACCCGATCTCGCCGCTCTCTCCTCGACCGATTTCATGGCCGAATGGAAATGGGACGGAATTCGCGTGCAAGCGGTGGCGGGAGCCGCCGAGCAGGCTGGATTGGTGGCGCGGCTTTATTCACGCACCGGCGAGGAAATATCGAAGAGCTTTCCCGATCTGCTCGAAGCGCTTTGCCTACCCTGCGCGATCGATGGTGAATTGCTCATCATGCGCGAGCGTCGCGTGCAATCATTCAATGTCTTGCAGCAGCGCCTGAATCGCAAGGCAGTGACGCCGAAATTGCTGGCCGAATTTCCCGCGCATCTGCGCGCGTACGATCTGTTGGCCGAAGCCGATCAGGATCTGCGTGAGCGTCCATTTGCAGAGCGTCGCGAACGGCTGGAAAAGTTGGTGGCCAGGCTGGACGATCCACGGATCGATGTTTCACCACTAATACCGTTCAAGACCTGGGACGATCTGGCCGCGGCACGTGCCGATCCCGCATCCGCGGGGGCAGACCAGGATGCCGACGCCGTCGAAGGAGTCATGCTCAAGCGCCGCGATGCGCCGTACGTGCCGGGTCGGCCGAAGGGGCCTTGGTGGAAGTGGAAGCGCGACCCGATGCTCATTGATGCAGTCCTCATGTATGCGCAGCGTGGGCACGGTAAGCGCTCGTCTTATTATTCGGACTACACATTCGGAGTCTGGAGTAGGGGCGACAACGGCGAGGAGCTAGTGCCCGTCGGAAAAGCCTATTTCGGATTTACCGACGAAGAATTGATCCAGATCGACCGATTTGTGCGTCGGAATACCATCGATCGTTTCGGCCCTGTCCGCGAAGTCGCGCACGAGCCTAATCGTGGGCTTGTGCTGGAAGTGGCATTCGAGGGATTGCAACGCTCGACACGTCATAAGTCCGGTATTGCGATGCGCTTCCCGCGAATTAATCGCCTGCGCTGGGACAAGCCGCCTGGCGAAGCCGATCGGCTGGAAACGCTCCAGAACATGTTGGCGCGGCGCGAGCGTGCTACAGTGACTGCGAACGGAGGCACCCATGGCTGACAATCAAGTTGCGCGTTGGGCGGGCGGATCACCCTTGGGCGTGCTGATGCGCCTGATTCTGGTGTCAATCTTGGTTGGCGTGATCCTTTCGGCCCTTGGCCTCGATCCATTCGACATCATCCACAGCATCGAGCGGCTGATCCGCTCGATATGGAACATGGGTTTCGATGCGGTTCGTTGGGTGTGGCGTTATTTCCTGCTCGGAGCGGTGATCGTCATCCCGGTATGGATTATCATGCGTATGGTCAACGCCCCGCGCGGACAGTGACAAAGTCCGTTCATTCGCAATCCGGGAATGCAGAACCAAGCGGACTGCGTTGGTCTCCGCTTTCCGAGTCCGCGCTCCGAGAAACGGAAACCTCAGGCCGGCCAGCTTTCGGCAGTGATCGTGGCGGCATCGCTTCCGACCATCGATGCAAGTGAATTGCGGTGGCCGCGTCTGAGCGCAACCGCAAGGTCCGCCTTGATCTCTGTCGCCACGCCGACGCCGCGAAAAACCAGCGCGGTGTAAAGCTGCAAAAGCGTGGCGCCTGCCTTGATCTTGGCGATGGCGGTCGGACCGGAGTCGATGCCGCCCACGCCGACAAGCGGAAATGCTCCCTCGGCGCGCACGAAAGTCTCCGCCAACATGCGGGTTGAAAGCCTGAAAAGCGGCCGGCCGGACAAGCCGCCCTGCTCCCGCGCCGCGTCGCGCTCGCGCAACGAGCCGGGCCGCGAGATTGTGGTGTTTCCGACGATCATCCCATCAACGCGCCGCTTCCGTGCAACGCCGACGACATCGTCAAGCTCAGGCAGCGTCAGATCGGGCGCGATCTTGAGCAGCACAGGCTTCAGGCCCGCGCGTGTGCGCACCCTTTCGCGTGCCTCGATCACGCGAGCGAGTAGATCGTCCAGCACTTTCGCCTGTTGCAGATCGCGCAGACCCGGCGTGTTGGGCGATGACACGTTGACGGTAAAGTAGCTGGCAACCGCAGAAAACGTTTCGATCAGCCGCGCATAGTCCTCGAGGCGATCGGTCGAGTCGCGATTGGCGCCTATGTTCACCCCGACAATTCCGCCAGCATTGCGGCGGGCGGCAAGCCGAATATGAACCGCCGCTGCACCATCGTTGTTGAAGCCCAGACGATTGATGACCGCCTGGTCGCTCTTGAGCCGAAAAATGCGCGGCCTGGGATTGCCCGCCTGAGGCCGTGGCGTGATTGTGCCGACCTCGACAAAACCAAAGCCAAGGCGCAGCAGACCATCCACTGCCTCCGCGTTCTTGTCGAAGCCGGCAGCGAACCCGAGCGGATTGGGAAATTTAAGTCCAAAGGCGTGCACAGCGAGTTCCTCGCTATCGGCCACCGCTTTGGCCAAAGGCATGAACCGCAGCGCCTTGATCGCAAGTCTGTGCGCGTCTTCCGGGTCGAGAGCACGCAGAAATGGGCGAGACAGGCGGTCGAAGAGACCGATCAACAGGCAAGCCTCCGAACCAGCATACGAGCGAATCCTATCGGCCAGAGCTAGGCTTACTCAAGGCTGACGGCAAAGGAAACTGTTGCGGCCGGGGGGCGACTCAAGGTTATAATTCCTATCCTCGTCTTTACCTGTTGCATGCGGGTGTCCGCGTCTATGGCCATGCTGACCCACAACCAGATCTGGACCGCCATTGACCGGCTGGCCGCGCGCGCCAAGCTCACGCCGTCTGGCCTGGCCAGGAAAGCAGGGCTCGATCCGACGACGTTCAACAAGTCCAAGCGCGTGACACCGGAAGGACGGCCGCGGTGGCCTTCCACCGAATCCGTTGCCAAGGCGCTGCAAGCTACGAGCACAAAGTTCGATACCTTCGTTACCCTCATCACCGACGGCGGCAAGGCGGCAATGCACAAAGTGCCCCTGATCGGTCTTGCGCAAGCCGGGGTCGGCGGCTTTTTCGACGACGGCGGCTTCCCGGTCGGCAAGGGCTGGGAGGACATCGCTTTTCCCGCCGTGAACAACGAGCACGCCTACGCGCTGGAAATCTCCGGCGACTCGATGAAGCCGGCCTATCGCAACGGCGACGTGATCATCGTTTCGCCCGCTGCGACGGTGCGAAAAGGTGATCGGGTCGTGGTCAAGACCAGGGATGGCGAGGTAATGGTCAAGGAGCTCAAACGCAAGACTGCGAAATCAGTCGAGCTGAAATCACTTAATGCCGAGCACCGCGATCGCACACTGCCCATGTCCGAGGTGCTTTGGCTTGCCCGCATCGTGTGGGCGAGTCAGTAGCTTTATCGTCAGCGCGCCCTGCCCCGGCGTCCCTGCTTAGGCGGGCAGTGCCAGGCCAACCGACACACGACTAGGCCGAACGCGCCAATGCGCCGTCGATCATGTCGATTGTATTCTGCAAGCCATAGACCGCCACGAATGAGCCGAAGCGCGGGCCTTTTTCCTGTCCGAGCAGGACCTGATAGAGCAAGTTGAACCAGTCGAGCGAAACTCCAGGCTTGCCGTCTTTTGCCTTCTTTTTGTGGTCGAGAAACGGCTCACGTCGCCCGACCTCGTAGACCACGTTCTGGATCTCTTCGGCACTCGCCTTCGCCTGCAACTGCGAAAGCGCATCGCGCAAATCGATGAGCGCCGCCCGTTCGGGATCCGTCGGCTCGCGGAATGTCTTTGTCGGCAACACAAAGTCACGGAAATAGTGGATTGCATATTCCACCAGCTCATTCAGCTTAGGATGAGTCTTCGGCGTCACGCCCGGCCTATAGCGGCCGATGAATCCCCACAACGTTTCCGCATTCTCGGCGTTCGACGATGACACCAGCGTCAGGAGCATTGTGAATGAAATCGGCATGTCGATCTTCGGCGGCTTGCCGGAGTGAATATGCCAAACCGGGTTGGAAAGCTGCTGCCGCGGGTCCTGCCGTTCAAACCCGTCGAGAAACTGATGGTACTCGTCGACGTTGCGCGGAATGACGTCGAAGTAGAGCCGCTTGGCAGCTTTCGGCTCGCGGTACATGAAGAGCGACAAACTTTCCGGACTCGCGTAGCGCAGCCATTCCTCGATTGTCAGCCCGTTCCCTTTTGATTTGGAGATTTTCTGGCCTTTCTCATCGAGGAAAAGTTCATAGTTAAACCCCTCTGGAGGCATGCCGCCGAGTGCGCGACAGATCTCACCGGAAAGTTTCACCGAATCGATCAGATCCTTCCCAGCCATCTCGTAATCGACGCCGAGTGCAAGCCAACGCATGGCCCAGTCCGGTTTCCATTGCAGCTTGCAGCGGCCTCCCGTGATCGGCGTGACGACATGTTGTCCTGTATCGGGGTCTTGATAGGTGATTGTGCCGGCCTTGGCGTCGTGCGCGGTCACGGGCACCTGCAGTACCACCCCGTTCTTTGGCGAAACCGGAAGGAATGGCGAATAGCTCACCGCCCGCTCCTCTCGCAGCGAGGGCAGCATGATGGCCATGACCTGGTCGAAACGCGCCAGCACTTTCAGCAAAGCCTGGTCGAAGCGACCGGACTTGTAACATTCGGTTGAGGACAGGAATTCGTACTCGAAGCCGAAATGATCCAGAAAGGCTCGCAGACGGGCATTGTTGTGTTCGCCGAAGCTTGGATGGGTGCCGAACGGATCCGGCACCTGGGTCAATGGCTTGCCGAGGTGCGCCTCCAGCATTTCTTTGTTCGGTACGTTGTCCGGTACTTTGCGCAAGCCATCCATATCATCGGAAAACGCAATCAATCGCGTCTTTACCTTGTCGTCGGTCAGCACACGAAACGCATGCCGTACCATGGTCGTGCGTGCGACCTCGCCGAAGGTGCCGATATGAGGCAGTCCCGAAGGACCGTACCCTGTCTCGAAAATCACCTCGTCCTTGGGCCGTTTCTCGAGCCGGGCGACGATCTTGCGTGCCTCCTCGAACGGCCACGCGTTTGACTGCTCGGCGAGTTGACGCAAAGAAGCGGCGCTTTCGGCAATGGACATTATGTTCTCCGGGGCGCGGACACTAGAAACGCCGCGCCACAACGTCAAATGAGCAATTCAAAAGGGACTAACCGGAAAATAGCGCAGCCACAGATCGGTGAAGCGCCCCTTCTCCCACAGTCGGAACAGTGCCCAATTGAGCGCCTGTCGCAGCATTTCGTTACCGCGTCTCACTGCGATACCGACGCCTTCGCCGAAAAAACGGCTCTCAAGATATGGTCCACCCCGAAACACGCAGCAGTTCGCCGAGTCGGTGCCGTTTACCCAGAAGGCGAGTGACACGCCGTCACCAAAAAGGAGATCGACCTCACCTCGCTTCAGCGCAAAGCGCGCCGCGTCGGAATCTGGATAAGGACGCAGCTCGGCTTCCGTAAAGAGCGCTTTGAGATATGCTTCATGCGCGGTTCCTGCGACAACGGCGATTTTTTTCCCTTCGAGAAGTTCCGGGCGAACATCTTCGATCGTACTGTCGCGTCGCGCCACAAATCGTGCCGGCGTGCGGTAATAGGGATCGCTGAAATCGAGCCGCGTGCGCATGTCGAGCGTCGCCGCGATCGAAGCTATAATGGCGTCGCCATTGTTGCTGTTGAGCGCTCCGATCAGAGTATCGAACCGACGCATCTGCACCGTGCAGGCGACCCTAAGCTCCTCGCAAATCAGCCTGGCCAGATCCACATTGAACCCGATTGGTACACCATCCGGCCCGGCGTAATTGAACGGCGGATAATCGGTTTCCGTCAGGAAGCGGATAATGCTGATGCGGGAAAGGTCGGGACGCTCCGGTCGCCGCCGCGGATCCCAGAAGCTTGGGATCGCCATGGAATCGACGGACTTTGCCGCCGATGCGGACGGGGCAGACGATGGCCCCTGGGGGGTCTGTGCAAGCGCAGTCGCCGCCGCGAACATGGGCAATGTCACGGCAACAGCCAAGATCCGGGCGCCACGCCAACGCGAACCTGAAAAGGGCATCCACCTGTCTTTCATCGAGAAACGGCGGCGACCATAGCATCGCTGTGGCGTTGGGCCAGTCAGAATCGCAGCGCCTTGATATTCTTTCCCGGGTTCAATTCCCTGTCAGGTGCTTTTCGATCTCATGCACCGGCATTTTGACAAAATCCTTATCCACCTCGGCGCGAACGGCGCTCTTTAGGGCATTCGTATAGGCTGGACGGATCACTCCAAGCGCGCGCGGGGGGCTACCACGATCAGAGATTTGACCTTCCCCGATGTAATCGCCGCGTCGAGATGTTGAACCAGTTGGGTGAGAAAAGCTCGCTCCGATTGATCATGCCAGTCGGTCTGGTCGACTGCGCTTCGGACATTGTTGGCGGAATTGAAAGCGCGGCCGGGCGCGTCTGTTCCCAGTTCGTGCGTCGCGAGGTCCTTTTGTTCGAAGACCTGGATTGTCTTCAGATTGGGGAATTTGATATCGCCAGCATTTTGCAAAATCAGGGCTTTGCCACCGTCACACACGACGACCCATTCTCCATGTCTGATCAAAAGTGCGGCCATGGATTACTCCTTAAAGTACAGCAGGATAAAAGCGATGGGTGCCTGGAGTTTACTCTGGATCAAACGCTGCAAGGCCGGTTTTGTGCCGAACCCCGTCGGGAGTTTTCAATTCGTGCCATCCAGCAGACGTCGGGCAATCACTTGCGCCTGGATTTCGGCCGCGCCTTCGAAAATGTTAAGAATCCGCGCATCGCACAGTATGCGAGAGACTGGAAATTCCAGCGCAAATCCATTGCCGCCGTGCACCTGCACGGCATTGTCTGCAGCGGCCCACGCAATCCTGGCGGCCAGCAATTTGGCCATACCGGCTTCGAGGTCGCAGCGTCGGCCGGAATCCTTTTCCCGCGCGGCATGATACGTGAGCTGCCGCGCGATCATGATCTCAACCGCCATCATGACAATCTTGTCGGCGACTCGCGGAAAGCTGACGATCGGAGCGCCGAATTGCACCCGGTTTTGCGCATAGTCGAGGGCCTGTTCCATGGCTGATTGCGCGACCCCGATCGCCCGCGCGGCGGTCTGGATGCGGGCGGATTCGAAAGTCTGCATGAGCTGCTTGAAGCCCAGCCCTTCGACTCCTCCCAGGAGGTTCTCGGCTTTCACTTCGAATCCGTCGAAAGCGATCTCGTATTCCTTCATGCCTCGATAGCCGAGCACCTCGATTTCCGTGCCGCTCATTCCCTTTGCCGGAAATGGGTTCTTGTCGTCTCCACGCGGCTTTTCCGCAAGCAGCATCGAGAGACCGCGATGGCCGGACTCTTTTTGATTTGTTCGCACGAGCAGCGTCATCAGGTCCGCGCGCACCGGATGGGTGATCCAGGTCTTGTTGCCGTAAACCCTGTAGACGTCGCCGTCGCGCACCGCGCGCGTTTTGATCGAAGCGAGGTCCGACCCGGTATTCGGCTCGGTGAATACTGCCGTCGGCAGTACGTCACCGGAAGCGATCTTGGGCAGCCATTTTTCCTTCTGAGCTGCGGTCCCGCTGCCTAAAATCAGTTCGGCAGCGATTTCCGAGCGCGTGCCGAGCGAGCCGACGCCGATGTAGCCCCGCGAAAGCTCCTCCGAAACGACGCACATCGACTCTTTGCCAAGCCCCATTCCCCCGTAGTCCTCGGGAATCGTCAGCCCGAATACGCCAAGTTCGGACATCTGTGCGATGACATCGAGGGGGATATAACTGTTCGTGCGGTGCCAGCGCTGGGCGTGTCCGATCACCTCGGTGTCGGCGAACTTGCGCATTTCCTCCCGAATCGATTCCAGCGTCTCTTCCAGCGCGCACGCGCCGATCGCGCCGCCTTGGCTTGCGCGCATCAATTCAACCAGACGCGCGCGACGTTCGGCGGTGTTGCCATTGGAAGCGAGCGTCTCGGTTACCCGGCTGATTCGCGCGGCAACCTGCGACGCTGAAAGGCCCAGATCGGACAGCCTGGCGACCTCACCTTGGCTCATCGGGATGCCGCCAACGATCTGGGCAACGTACTCGCCAAGTCCGATGCGGATCAAAAGGTCCTCGATCTCGCCGAGCGCATCATCGGCGCTCAGGCGTTGCGCATAAGCGGCCAGTTGCCGCACCGCCTCGACGTAGGTCGCAAGCCAGGCGAGGCCATGCGTCGCTCGTTGCTCGCGATCAAACAGGCGGCCAACGACATGGCCTTCCACCACCACGCGCTCGCGCACCTTTGCCGTCGCATCGGCCAGGAGTGCGGCGAGCGCCGCGCCCGTCTCGCGTGCGAACTCCACCAGATCGTGATCCTGGGCAGGACGGGAGGCGGCGATAGGCATCAAGGACTCGCGGCAGGAGCGTGAAGATCAAAGACACTACGCGTGCACCGCACAAAAGCAAAGTCTCAGAAATCCAATGCCTTAATACAGGGCCGTGCGGAATTCAGCGTAAAATCAACCATCCTGACCTACATAAATACCTCCGCTCTCAGGCCATTGGTCAAACCGAATTAGCTGCATGCCTCGCTTCGACCTCACGCTCGCATTCAATCGTCTCGCCCGGATGTTTGCCTCTTTTTCGGTCCGCACCCGGATTGTGGTCCTGGCGTTCATTCCCGTCGGGGCTTCCCCGCATCGAAGCGGCAAGGGCGGGAGAAACCGGCAAAGGATTTGCAGTCGTCGCGGCGGAAGTGAAGTCCCTCGCCGCTCAAACGGCAAAAGCAACGGAGGAAATCGCCCAGCAGATCGGTTCAATCCAGTCTGCGGCCGGCGACGCGTCGCAGGTCATCGCGCAAGTCGACGCCATCGTCCGGGAAATGTCGGCAATTGCCGCAACAGTTGCTGCGACCATTGATCAGCAGAATTCGGCCGTCGCATCGATCGCGGAAGGCGTCGGCAGGGCCTCGGACGAGGCTCGCGTCGGGGCGCAGGCGATGACCCGCGTGGCTGAAGTGACCGCCAGCGCTCGGTCGATGGCATCGGGCGGCAAGGACCTTGCCGATTCGGTGCAGTCGAAGCCGAGAGCCTTGAGGCCGAGGTCCGTCAGTTCCTCGACAATGTGCAGGCGGCTCAGTTCGGTTTTTCCAAAGGGATGAGAAAACGCGGAATGCAGGCTTGAAAAGCGCAAGCCAATAGACGATTTGAGTGGGTGCCGTCGACGGGAGCATCCATTGCGAGTTCTTAAGCGGTCCATGCGACTTGCAGCCGATGCGTTTCGGCAATTCAACGACGACGACGGCTGGGCAATCTCGAGCCATATTGCCTTATCCGCGCTGATGGCGCTGTTTCCGTTTTTGATCGTGGTGACGGCGCTCGCCGGTTTTTTTCTCGGCTCGAAGGAACTGGCGGACGAAGCCGCTCGCATCCTGCTCGAAGCCTGGCCGAGTCAGGTTGCCGAGCCGATCGCTCTCGACATCAGAGGCGTGCTGACGTCAACTCGCGGCGACGTGCTCACGCTCGGCGTCCTGTTCGCCCTTTATTTCGCCTCCAGCGGCGTGGAGAGTCTGCGTATCGGCCTCAACCGCGCATACAACATCAAGGAATTGCGCTCCTGGTGGCTGCTGCGGATTGAATCGATCGTCTATGTCCTCGTTGGCGCGGTAGCGATCCTTGCGTTTTCGTTTCTGGTGGTGTTGGCGCCTTTGATACTTTCAAAGCTCGTGCACTATGTGCCGGCGCTCGAGCAATTCGGAGACTTGATCACCTTTGCGCGCTACGGTGTGGCGGCTACCGTCCTTGTATTTTCATTGATGATTGTCCACCTGTGGCTTCCGGCCGGGCGTCGATCTTTCAACGAGATAGCGCCTGGGATGATCGCGACCTTGCTGCTGTGGCTGATCAGCGGTGCCATTTTCGGCCGTTATCTTGCCAGCTATGCTTTTGCCTACGTCTCGATGTATGCGGGACTGGCATCGGCCATGGTCGCGCTGGTGTTTCTCTATGTGTGTGCGTCGATCTTCATTTATGGCGGCGAACTGAATTCGGCCATCGCCAAGGCGAGGATTGAGGATCGTTAGCTGCCGGCGGCTTCGATCGCGTCGTCAAACGTCCTCAGCCCGGTGCGCGGGGCATTTACCATCACGGCCATATTGCCCGGCGGATGCTCGTTCTTCCACATCTTCATGTGGGCGAGTGGAATCTTGTCCCAGGCAAAAACATCGCTCATGCAGGGGTCGATGCGCTGCTCCAGCACGAAACGATTCGCCATGGATGCCTGCTTGAGATGCGCGAAATGCGAGCCCTGGATGCGCTTCTGGCGCATCCACACGTAGCGCGCATCGAATGTCAGATTATAGCCGGTGGTCCCCGCGCAGAAGACGACCATGCCGCCCCGCTTTACGACCAGGCAAGAAACCGGAAACGTCTGCTCACCCGGGTGTTCGAATACAATGTCGACATCTTTTTTGCCCGTGACCTCCCAGATCGCCTTGCCGAAGCGGCGCGCTTCCTTCGTCCACTCGTTGAACTCGGGCGAATTCACCGCAGGCATTTGGCCCCAGCACTTGAACTCCTTGCGATTGACCACGCCCTTGGCGCCCAGATTGAGAACGTACTCGCGCTTCGACTCATCGGAGATGACTCCGATCGCATTGGCGCCGGAAGCGGCGACGAGCTGCACGCCGAATACGCCGAGGCCCCCGGAACCGCCCCACACCAATACGTTGTCGCCGGGTTTAAGCGTGTGCGGCGGATGCCCGAACAGCATGCGATAGGCGGTCGCAAGCGTGAGCGTGTAGCAGGCCGATTCTTCCCACGAGAGGTGGTTCGGCTTGGGCATGAGCTGCCGCGATTGCACGCGGCAGAACTGCGCGAATGATCCGTCGGGGGTTTCGTAGCCCCAGATGCGTTGCGAGGGCGACAGCAACGGATCTCCGCCGTTGCAGTCCTCATCATCGCCGTCATCCTGATTGCAATGAACGATGACCTCGTCGCCGACTTTCCATCGCTTGACCTTGGCACCGACTGCCCAGACGATGCCTGACGCATCGGAGCCGGCGATGTGGAACGGATGCTTGTGGCCGTCGAGCGGCGATATTGGAACGCCAAGCCCGGCCCAGATGCCGTTGTAGTTGACACCGCCCGCCATGACGTAGACGAGCACCTCGTCATCGCCGATTGTCCAGGTCGGCACCACTTCCAGCTGGAAGGATTGATCGGGAGGACCGTGGCGTTCCTTGCGGATCACCCAAGCGTGCATCTTTTCCGGCACGTGCCCGAGCGGCGGAATTTCACCAATCCCGTAAAGATCCTTGAGAGGGGCAACACCTCTTGGCTTCGCGACAGCCGGCATCGTCATTCTCCCTGCCTTACAACACTTTGACCCAAATTATGTTGCATCGCAATATTTCGTTTATCGATGTGGAAACTCTCGGCACGCCAGCAGGTTATGCGCGCCTGACGCTCGGGCTCAATAAGCGAGGCCCTTAAGGGATTTGCAATGCGAGCCGCCTAGCGTGGTCGGGCAACTCATCTGGACGCAGCATGTCTGAACAGATCGTTCGCCGGGCGGAACGGATTGTGGACGCGCAGTCCTCCCTGCCATGGCTTGTCGCCGTCGGCGTGTACGCCCTGCTGACGGCCGTTGGCCCTAAACTGCTGTCCGGTCCCGACACTTATTCGCACATCGCGCTCGGACGATGGATGCTTGAACACGGCGCGGTCCCGACAACTGATCCATTTCAGCCACGTTGCGCGGAGCCCATTGGGTTGCATTCGAGTGGCTCTCGCAGGTCGTGTTTGCGATGGCTCACGCGGCCGCAGGTTGGACCGGCGTCGTCGCAGTGACAGCAGTCGCGATGGCGACAGCATTAGGACTCTTGACGCGATTTCTACTGCGCGAGTGGCAGCCAACTGCAGTGTCGATCGCGGTATTATGTGCGATCTTGCTCACGGCGCCGCACATCCTGGCGCGGCCTCACATTCTTGCGCTTCCGGTGACGGTTGCATGGATCGCCCTGTTGATCCGCGCCGTTGACATGCGCAGTTCGCCCCCGTGGCTTCTGCTTCCACTGATGACACTGTGGGCCAACCTGCACGGCAGCTTTACGTTTGGTCTCGCAATGATCGCGCCCATCGCCTTCGATGCGCTGTGGCGCGCGCCGCAACCGGAGCGACTTGGCGTAGTCCGGCAGTGGTCCATTTTCGCTGTGCTCGCTTTCGGCGCTGCCTGCCTCAATCCGTATGGCCCCGAAATTATCATGGTGACATTCCGGACTGTGGCGCTGGGAGCAGCATTGACCACAATTACCGAGTGGCGTCCGCAGGATTTCAGCCATCTTGGAGCGTTCGAACTCATCATGCTCGGCGCCTTCGCCTTCGCGCTCTACCGAGGCGTGACGCTGCCCTGGTTACGAATCGTGATGCTGTTCGGCGTGTTGCATCTGAGCCTCTCACAAGTGCGTCACGCCGACCTTCTTGGATTGCTGGCGCCGATCTTTCTCGCCCGACCCCTCGCTGAACAATTCAAGGAAATCGCCGCGGATCAAGCCAGCTCGGGCATGCGTAGGCCGGCATGGATAGCGGCCGCGGCCTTGGTTGTCCTGACAGGGATCTCGGGCCTTGCATCGATAAGAAGCGTCACGCCTGCCGATAGAATAACGCCGGCAAGCGCGATCCGTGCAATCGACATGGTTCCACCAATTCTCAATGACTACGATTTTGGCGGCTATCTCGACTTTGTAGGAATTTCGCCATTCATCGATGGCCGCTCCGAGCTTTATGGTCAGACGTACATGCTTCGTCATGACCGGGCATTAAGCCTGCAAAATCTTCCGGATTTCCTGCGGCTGCTTGATGACTACAGCATACGTACAACCTTGCTCGCGCCATCCACGCCGGCCGTCGCTCTGCTCGACCGGCTGCCAGACTGGAGGCGCGCATACGCCGACGAAATCGCCGTCGTTCACACGCGACGCTGAATGTTTCCACAGACCACCAGTCGCATTTGCGAGCCGTCGACGTGACGGCGGCTTTGGTATTCAATTGCACATCGACTGCCGCCTGAGAGGCGCGTCGTTATCCGGGGAGAACACCATGTCATTGGAAGCATTGATCATCCTCATCATCGTCGGCGCTGTCGCCGGCTGGCTCGCGGGTGTTATCGTCAAAGGCGTGGGTTTTGGGCTGGTGGGTAATATCATTGTCGGAATCGTGGGCGCGTTTATCGGCACCTGGGTGCTCGGGGCGCTGGGCGTCATGATCGGTGGCGGAATAATCGCTTCGATTATCAACGCCACGATCGGAGCCGTCATTCTGCTTTTGATCATCAGCTTCGTGAAACGGGCGTAGATCCCTCGTTCGACGCCTGGAAACCTGGCTGCCGGCGGGAAGGTCCGTCCCGACGGGCCGCTTGATGTTGCGTTGCAACAAACAGTGGGCCAAAATGTTGGTATCAGGCCATCAATGCGCGACAAAACCCAACGCGATAAGCCGTGGATTTTCCGCACCTATGCCGGTCACTCGACGGCCGCGGATTCCAACACGCTTTACCGCAAGAACCTGGCCAAGGGCCAAACCGGTCTTTCGGTTGCTTTCGATCTGCCAACACAGACCGGCTACGACTCCGATCACGTCCTGGCCAAAGGTGAAGTGGGCAAGGTCGGTGTGCCGATCTGCCACCTCGGCGACATGCGCGCGCTGTTTGACAGCATTCCGTTAGACAGCATGAACACCTCGATGACCATCAACGCCACCGCGGCGTGGCTGATGGCGCTTTACATCGCGGTTGCCGACGAACAGGACGCGCCGCGCGCCGCGCTGCAAGGCACGATCCAGAACGACATCATCAAGGAATATCTTTCGCGCGGCACCTACGTCTTTCCGCCAGCGCCCTCGATGCGGCTGATCAAGGACGTGATCCTGTTTACGACCAAAGAGATTCCGAAATGGAACCCGATCAATGTCTGTTCCTACCATCTGCAAGAGGCAGGAGCGACGCCGGTGCAAGAGCTCGCTTTCGCGCTTGCGACCGCGATTGCCGTGCTCGATACCGTCAAGGCCTCCGGCGAGGTGTCTTCGGATAAATTCGGCGACGTGGTCGGCCGGATCTCATTCTTCGTAAATGCGGGCCTGCGATTCATTACCGAATTGTGCAAGATGCGCGCCTTCACCGAGCTATGGGATGAGATAACGCGCGAACGGTATGGCATCACCGATCCCAAGCAGCGGCTGTTTCGCTACGGCGTACAGGTCAATTCGTTGGGGCTGACCGAGCCACAACCTGAAAATAACGTCGCGCGCATTCTCATCGAGATGCTGGCCGTCACCTTGTCGAGG
>Ga0126380_10000184_pt1 | contig 17413 bp, 16 predicted proteins | sample PanSoiMetPlot_26_FD_92544 | JGI IMG/M metagenome (GOLD analysis project Ga0126380, IMG submission 92544) | Tropical forest soil microbial communities from Panama - MetaG Plot_26 | ecosystem: Environmental > Terrestrial > Soil > Tropical forest > Bulk soil | place: Panama | collected 2016-02-17
AGGGTTGCCTCTGTGCTCGACGAGATAAGAGATCGACTGGAAGGAGAGAGGAAACTCCTAGTTCAAATCGAGGGCTCGCTTCTGCAGACCGAGGAAACACAAAAAAGATGCTTGGGTGCGTCGATAGAAACCATGAACGCTACAGCCGGATGCAGGCGCTTTCTGGCGCTGATCGAAGAGCATTTGAGACCACGCCGCAAAGCGCGCACGACCAAGCGAAGGGCTAAGCGATGAGCGATTGGGAATATCAGTACTGGCAGGACAAGCTCGCGGGCAAGCCTGTGCAAATGAATGAAGGTAATCCGCAGGCGGGCTTTTATCGGATGCCGACAAAAGAGTTTTACGGGGCGCGCAAGACCTTCAGGCCTGTTGCATACTGGTGGGCGCCCAACGAGGTGGGGCAACCAGAGCTACATTGTCGCATCGGTGATGACGATGTCCCGCCTGAGAAAGGCCAGGACATTTGGGAGCGGGTGGGCGCTCATCCGGTCACCGAAGAGGCTTACCGCAAAGTTGCCCAGGAGAGCGGCCCCTGGCCGGACGAGCATGAGCTGGTCCGCATGGGAGATAACCTGCCGCCTGAGGATGATTCTTTCGAAGGATTGAGAGATGCCATCGAACCGCTCGCAAAAGAAGCGCTTAAGCGCATCGAAGGACCAGAGATCAAAGACCAAGACGAAGCAAATCGGATCGCGAACCTCGCCGATCGGCTCGCTGAGTTGCACAAAAAGGCCGACGAAGCGCGTGCCCAAGAGCGGCGCCCGCATGACGAAGCCTGCAAGGAAATCCAGAGGCGTTGGTCCCCTCTCCTGGTGGCGGCCGAGAGTTATCGTAATCTGAAATATAAGCTCCTTACGCCTTGGCTCAACCAGCTGAAAGCCAAGCAAGAAAAGGAAGCCAAGGCGGCGGCGGCGGCGGGGCAGCCCCCTACGGTCGAGTCCCGTCGTCCCCGTGCTGGTACACGCGGTCGAGCAATGAGCCTCAAGACCCTGAAACGAGCCGAGATCATCAGCTACGAGGAATGTCTGAAGTTTTTCGCCGGAGGCAGCGAGGTGCGAGCAACGGTGCAAGACCTTGCCAACCGCGCTGTGCGCTCAGGCGTCACCGTTCCTGGAACTCGTGTCATCGAAGAAAGCCAAGCCGTATGACCGACATTCACACTCCCCGTCGCCCCCTCGTCCCAAGCCCTGGCTTGTCCCAAACCGGAGGAGGCAGCAGCATCTCTGAGCGCGCTATCGCACTGCGCGATCAGCAACGCGAGCACGGCGGCCTCACGCAAACACGCGAGGAGAACTTGAAGGCCATTAACCCGCCGGTGCGTGTCCCCGGTCCTACCGGCAAAATCTCCAAGGCCGTCGCCAACGTGATGAAAGCGGTGGGCACGGTCAAGCGACGTGGACGTAACGAGTTTTTCAACTACAGCTACGTGCGCTTCGAAGACTTGCTTTATGTGATCACACCGCTGATGGGCGAAAACGGTCTCGCGATCACTCAAAGCGAGACCAGCGTCGTCCAGGAGAAAAACACCCTTACCGTCAAGTACGAGTTCGTTGTCTACCACGAGTCTGGCGAAAGCTACCCACCGCAAATCCATACCGGCATGTCACTCTTGCTCACGCGCAAAGGCACCTACGACGACAAGGCCATCAACAAGTGCCACACCCAAGCCAGAAAGTATTTCTTTCAGGGCCTGTTTAACGTGCCAACCGGCGATTTCGAGGACAACGACGCTGATGAAGGAGACGCGAATCAACGTCAGGGGCAGCGGCCTGTTCCGGCGCCGAAAAAACAATCGACGTCGCGCGAGGCCGCTTCTGGCGGCGGCGATGGCGGCGGCGGTGACGGTCGTGCCGTGAACGCCACTGGTCCGCACAAGATCGTGCTTGGCCAGGGCGCTGGTGCCGATCAGTGGGCGGGCGCCTACCTCAAGGTAATCGAGAAGGCCAAGACAGAAGCCGAGGTTAAAGAATGGGACAAAGCCAACGACGAGATACTTCAGTCGATCTCGGATCGATACTCAAAGATTTACGACATGATTGAGACGGCAGTGCAACAGCGTCTGCAAGACCTGGGGGCAAAGAGCGATCCAAGAGAGTTTGGCGACGGCCCATCGGACCTGCAAGAGCGCATGAACTGGATCGCTACAACTCTGCAAAGCTTTACGATCTACAAGGACGCTGAAGCGTGGTGGAATGAGAGGGTCGCGCCCAGCGAGTCAAACTGGGACATAGCCGATTGGGAAATGCTGATGGCTGAGTGGAAGCGAACCGAAGAGAGGCTCGTTCCGCCAGAATAAAAGATGACCGTCAACACATTCCTGACCAAGCGTCGAGCGCGCTACGCAGGCGAGATCGGGTTGTTTCCTGAGAGCCAGATGGCACAGGATGACATCGCCATCTTCGGCTGGGAAGCTGAGTTGACGGCGAGGCTGTGGACGGAAAAAAATATCAGACAGTTACGGTACTTGTGGGGTCTTGTGCACACAGTCGCTGATAACACCAATCTTTTCACCGACAAAGATGACGCAATGGAAGGCCTCAAGGTGGCCGTCGGTTACTACAAGATGTGCTGGGACACGAGGCTGCAGAAGCTCGCCCCTCGTGGAAACAGTTTAACGCGAATCAGCGATGAGAAGCTAAAAATTCTGACGGGGAAAATCCAAGACGTGATCCAGCAACAGATTTTTCCCGGCATGAAAGACGACGAATTGCGCCGAGAGATCGAGCAGATGATCAGGAGCCAATGATGACGAGCTTACGATATCGGGTCGAGCGTCAAGCCAATGGCATGTGGGCGGTGATCGACCACCACATCAGCAAGATCAGGATGCACAATGATGTCGTTGAGACTTTCCCCGCGCGCGAGGCGGCGCGGACGAAGTGTCACGAGTTAAACGATGGAGAGGAACATGGTGGAGCAGAAGCTTCCTGAGACTGCAGCGCTTGCCGCGATGCGGGGCGCACAAGGCAAGCCGGGTAGCCTACAACAAGGCAATGGTCCGATACAGGAAGCGGGCCAGCGGGCGAACCTTTATCATGAGGCCCGTCAAGTCGCCGACTTCGTTGAGCGTGTCGGCGCCGATGCTGACGATGCAGCACGGCTCTACGCGAGCGAGTGCTCCCGGCTCGCCGAGGAGTTCCGCAAGGTAACCGATCAGTTCCTGGTGCGGCTCATCGGCCAGAGAAAATGATAGTGCTAACTTGACGTCGCGCGAGCGGAATTTTCTTGTGTGTCCATATATTCCTGGACGTCGCGGAACATCCGATCAGCGTCGCGTTTTAGCTCGACCTCGAATCGGACCACCGGCCCGTAATGATTGCAGAGGTTCCTGAGTGTGAGACCGTGGGTCTCGACCGCAAAAGCTGGCATGACTTTACACAGCCGCTGGAAGAGTAACCCGGCCCCCGAACCGACGCAGTCCCAATCACTCTGACCACACGACACATCGTCCGCAAACGTCTCAACGTAGCCGGGTGACTGACCAGTCCCATACTCGATCATCAGCTGATCGAACTCAGGATCGCTGGCGCCGTGCGCGTTGTACGAGGTCTGGAAAAGTCCACTTTCACATGTGTCACTGGTCTGGCTGGAAGACCCAGCGCTCTGGTCTCTCCCCGTGCAGTAGACCCCTGATGATTCGCGCATTCCGCTTCCAAGCATGAACGCATAGAGATGTCTTAGCCTGACAGGTGCAGGCGTGCTCGCTTCATTCGGCATGCCCTCGTCATCGAACTCACTCTTCCACAGATCGAAGACGTCCTTGTCGTTGTTGGTGCGCGCCTTCGCCATCTCGACTGCTGCCGGGTGACCAGCCTTGAGCTTGAGAAGCGTCTGGGCAAACGCAAGGGCCATACCCTGTACGTACCCGACGGTCGACTCACCTCTATCCTCCCAATCGTAATCAACAATATTGCTGTCCTCCGCGATCTTTTTGATCGCTGCCTGCTGAGCATCTGTCAGCGGATTAGGCGGTGGTGTCGGCGGGGTGATGACCGCAGGCGCGTTGTCGTAGAGCGCGCCCCAGGTTTGCTGACCACACTGACCGTCAACACCAAGTCCGCGTGAGAACTGATATGCCAGCACGTTGTCCTTAGTGATCGGACCAAAATCACCGTCCACTTCGCCCGTGAAGAATGGGATCATGTTTTGCATGTCCACAACGTCCGGCCCATCGTCGCCTTCTTCCAGCAACGGACGATCCTCGACCGGGACCTGCGGCTGGTCGCCAGCAGCTGTCGGCCAGCAGTAAGCGATAACTGAATCTGGGTCGTACTTGGCGGTGCAGACACTATCGCTTTGGTTCCCGCCCCTGCATACGAGCATGTCGCCGTCCCACTCCTCGAAGAGCGTGACATGTCCGCCGCCCGAGCGCGTCATCACCACGATCGTGCCCGGCGTGAGGCGCCCGGTGTGCTTGAAGGCTTGCTGATTGCCCGCCCAGGCCTGAGCCCAAAGCCAACGATCAGTGTCGCTCGGTCCCCATACTGGCTGGATGCCTGCCTCAGTCATGCAGTACGCGACGGTGAGGCCGCACCAAGCGACGTCGTCACCAGTGTACCCGTTACAATAATTTTCCATGAACGGATAAGCGTTCGCGATCGCCTGGACCCAGTTCATGATCGTGGGATTGTCGGCAGCGCCCGGATACTCGTCGGTACCCGTAATCGAGCGCATTACCTGCAGCCACTTCGGGACGTCAGTCATTTGCCTTCTCCTTGGCTCGCGCGCGGACAGCGCGCATGCGACAAGCGGTCGAGCAATACTTGGCATAGTTGTGCTGCAATGGTGCAAAATGACGCTGACATTCGATGCAGCGACGCACAGTCGTCCAATAGGCCGCCAGATGGGCCCGTCTGCGAGCGATGTTGCGCGGCCACGTCACTTGCTCACCTCTATGCATTGCTTGAGCATCAACTCGAAGAGTTTCTCCCAGCGTTCGCCGTTCGTGTATTGCACATAAACGACGACGCCGAAAAAGAGCAGGTTGAAGATCACCAAAGCGAGCACAGCGGGAGTGCCCTTGAGCGCCTCGACTGCGGTGACGGCAACTTTGCCAACCTGTTCGCCAGTCATCTAGCTCTCCAAATCTCGGGCGGCGGGATACCGGATGCGGGATGCAGTCCCCGCCGCCCCCGCGTCAGTCACGGTCGTTCGTCTGTTCCGTCTGGCGCGGAATGTGCTTTAGCGTCATCCTCCAGAATGGCTGCGATCAACGATTGCAGCAGCGCAGCACGACTGCGAAAGCCGCCCTCTATACGCATACGTTCGAGCTGCTGCTGCTGCTGCCACGTCAGCCGTATCGTCACCGGCTCGGGCGGATCATCTTGTTCCTGTTTAACCATCAGTTTTGTGGACTTAGCTCTCTCAGTTTTTGCAGTTCCTTCTCGCGCTTCTCGATTGCTTCCATCACCTGGATGAAAGCCCTACGCGCGTTCCGCGCGCCAACGCCTGCGCGCTCGGGTGCGGCCATGTCTCCAGGCGACTTCATCCAGGTCTGGAACAGATGCTCGATCTGGTCACGATAGGCATTCCCGGCGGCTTCGCGATCGAGCTTGAAGATCAACTCGTCGTATTTCGATGCCTGCAAGCCTTCTTCTGCGCTCGCCACCCGGTAGCCTTCCTCCATGCTGACATCCCATCCACCACTGAGCAAACCCCATAGCGCCAGCAGCATCAGCGCAATGAAGACGATCACGAAAACGACAGCGACCCTCTGGCCAATCGGCATATCTTCAAGCCGCTTCAATGAAAGACACGCCCCAACCCCCCGATTAGCTCGGAGGCAATCCAACATGCCACTGCGGCCCAGCCAAAATGCCATCGTCCTGCTGTCGGCATGATGACAGCCGCGATCACGGCGAACACGAACGCAAACGTCAGAAGGATCAACCCTATGTTCTGCATCCCACACTCCCGGATCGAGAATCACATTATAACACGAAGGGCCCCGGCGAGTGGTTAGTCCACCGAGGCCCCCATCGTGCGTGCGTGATTGGGTCTTGCGTATAACGAAGTAAGAGAGGGGATTCTTCCTTCTTTGCCGGTTGCCGACGCGCGGTCGGCTCGCTTCCCCCTAGACCGGCTCGCTCACCCTATCTGCCTTCGCGTGCTCGATCAATGCAGCAGGCGGCGGCAGCTGCTTGAGCGCCTCGGCTCGCGTGAGCGCGGCGCCAAACGTCCAAGGCTTGGTCCCGGCAATCGCGTCGTAGTTGGGCATGTCGGAATAGATCACCTCGCCCCAGCCCTGAAGGCCACGGTCGCGGTAAAAGTTTCCCATCAGACAGAACACCGGGTCCTGCCAGACGTATTCCCCATTGGGGTCTTTGGTCTTGAGATAGTCGACAAGCTCATCATGGGTGGGCAGCGTGACTGTAGGGAGCGGCATCGCAATCCTCCTTCGTTCAATCCTCATATCACTTCGGATCGTAGTGCTTGCAAGTCCCCTGCGGATCGATGCTGCCCTTGACCAGTGAGCAGGCGCTGCCGTGCTGGAACATGCTGCAGTCTTTGCAGTAGCGGTTGCGATCGTAGGTACTTCTAGCGAGGTGGTAATCTGCCTGTGCCTTGGTCAGTGTCGGAGCCATGGTACTTTACATGTATTGCGTTTGCTGGTTAAATGGGGGGTCTAGGTAGGTGAACATGACCAAGCGCAAGCGACGTGGTCCTTATGATCCATATCCCGGCTTCGCTCCACAGATGGACGAGACTGAGTTCTATAAACTCATTGCTGGTGGGCCGGTTGCCTTTACTCGACCGGCTCCTCCTGCTGCGCCAGCAACTTCACCAGCGGCGCCAATGCCAAAGCAGGCACGGCTGCGCCCTGTTTCAGGGCCTCGAACAGGCCAGCAAACCCCCCGTCGATAATCAGCTGACGCGCCCGTTGGAGGTCGGCTCGAATTGGCGCGCCAGTCTGAGCCGCAGCCTCCGCGTCGCGCGCAAGACGGGCGGCGACGGCGTGTCGAATACCGGGGCTGGCATCGAGACGTCTGATGATATCCGGCGCATCCCTGCGCACGAGGTACTTTTTGAGGGCGCGCGTCACGGCACCTGTGCCTTCGGCTTTACCCCATAAGCTCTGGTAATCGACGTACCCGGTATCGAGCTTGACCTGCTGAGGCTGCCTCCCCACGACGGCCTCGACTTCCTGGCCGAGCCCTTCCCTGCCTGCCTTGGCTAGTTGTCGTCCGGTCGGCCCACCACCAAAACTGGTCAGCGCTGTGCCCTCGCCATAATCGATCACTCCCGGTAATCCATGCCGCTCCCCGATCGCGCGTAGCCTACCGATGTCTTCAAGGGGGAGAGGGCCGCCACCTGGGCGCGGCGCAAAGAGCGAGGTGCTCACTCCCGTTTGCTGCTTGGCGATGGGGATTGACCAAGCACCAGCATTCTGGGCGTCGATGTAGGCGCGTGCGGCCTCAGCTGCGTCCATCAAACGCCGCGAAGCTGGGTCGACCTCGCGCAGACCGGACTTGCCCGTGAAGCTCACCATGGGCCGCGCTACTTCGGCAGGATTGATCTCCAGGCCCCTCGGCCCTTCGAAGACGCCAGTCGCCCTGCTCGTCGGTCGCGTCCACATGCCCAGCGCTCGGTAAAAGATGTCGCGCCCGGTCGGGTCGCGCCACGATGCGCTTGGCTCCTCGGCGAACGCTTTACGGGTAGCCTCGCTGCCCTCGGCGATCTCGGGGCGATGGCGAGTTCCAATCCCCGGCGTCGCCTCGTGCGTCCCGTAAGCCGTGTGCTTCTCGAAAAAGTTCCGATAGGTCTTGAGTGCCTCGGCATAGGCTTTCTCGGGCGACCAGCCGAACTGCTCCTGTAATCCTTGAGCTTTGTTGAACACCCATGGTGCGGCCTGGACCTCGCCCGTTGTCCAATCGTCACGCCCAGCAAGCTTCTTCTTATTGGCCCGGTCGACGGCGAGCACCGTCTCCGCATCCATGAAGGCGTGCTGCTGGGCATGCATGCCGCCCTCCGGATTCTCGTAGCCCCAGGCGCGCGCATGCCAGATGTCGTTGGTACCGGTGGCTGGGTCCTCCATAGTCGGGTCCATATGACGGGAATAAATGCCCGTCTTTTTTCCGAGTTTGATCTCCCCAGCTGGGATGCCTGCCTTCATCGCCTCGGCGATCTTTCCAGTGCGAACGATCGACAACGGTCTGCCAGCCATCATGGCGTTGTGTCCCTGCAGGACAAAACCGAGGTTCGTTTCTGGGGTGGCCTGTGCTGACGTCACGGCCTTCTCCTGTGCGAGCAAATGCTGCCGCTCAGGCTCGGGACCGGCCAGCTCTTTGATGCCCTCCTGGGCCTCCCTGTACCATTTGGCGCCCCCTGCACCTGACTCGACCTGGGCATCGAAGCTATCGCGCATACGCTGCAGGTCTTCCGGCGTCTTCACCCAATCAGGTGCGCCGACATAGCCCTCCCGTACCTTGGGATTGGAGGGGATGACGTGCTGCTCGGTCTTGGCCTGCTCGATCGCCTGCTCGATGGGCATGTCCCGCAAGCTGAGCGAGGAGGTGCGGCGCTCGCGCGGCGGGATCGGAACCAACGGCCCCTCCTCGGGCGGCAAGTTATGACCGCGCGTCACCGGCCGATCAGCGGCTGGGACCTCGCCTGCACGCAACCGTGGAGGCCCTGGAGGCTTGCGAATGCCAGCGCCCATTCCAGGTACACCGCCAGCTACGCCAGGGGCGCCGACCAATCCGAGGGCGAGAGGGAAAAGCTCGCCCTCGTATTCCCCAGTGCGATGGAACTTCCCTGCGGTTTCGAAGGCAGCTTCTGGAGCTTGCAGGGTGCTGCGTCCGAGCGACGACCAGAAGGCTCCTGCCGGTGCGCGCGAGGCGGCGAGCGCGACTGGGCTTGGCTCCCGTGTAGGATGGCGTCGACGGACACGGGCAGCCGCCGCTTCAAAGGCGTCGCCCTTCTCTTCGACCTCGCCGCCCTCTTGCATTGGCTCCGGTAATCTCTCGTCGAAGCTGCCGAGCGCCTCGCCTGTAATGCCGCGCCGCCTCAGGTAATACGCAATGTCTTCACGCGAGAGACCGGTGGGGGCTTTCCCCGCGCGCGAGCCGCCGCTGGCGCCCGTGACATCGGTGCCACCGTGCACTGGCATCCCCAGCAATGCCGCGAAGTGCTCGCGCGTACCCCGCTTTATCGTCGGCCCCGCTTGGTTCCGCGCAGCTCCACCATCTTGTAGAGCTTGTATTGGCCCAGCGCGTGCTTCGCGAGCGCCCGTAGACGCTCTCGCTCCTGGGGATCGCCCTCCTGTGCCGCCAATCGCAGGAACACCGCCGCCCGCTTGCCGTGGTGAAGACTCTTGCTGATCATTCGAAGCTCCTAGACCGATGGCTGTGCCTTGGATTGTCCCGCGAAGATTTGGAAGCCTGATGTGCTGAGGTCGTCGCAGATTAGGTCTGGGGGTGGTGAAGGTCTTCGCCAGTTCCTCCCTCGTTTGCTCAAGCATTTTTTCTCTCGCCGCCTTAGTCCAGCGCCCGATAGAGAGCAAAGCAGCAGCTTTCGGATGGCCAGCAAGTACAGCCATCCCCATCTCATTCATCACATTGTGAGCGTCCTCCTGCTGTGCGAGCCGACGATACGTCGCGCTATTGGCTAGCGATTGACCGACAACCTCAGACGATCTCACCTCATAGTCGAGCGCGCGGCGGAAGCGCTCCGCAGCCTCGGACGATGGCATGATTGCTTCGAGCTTCGCTCGCATCTCAGGCGAACGCAGATACCTTGTCAGGTCTGCCATCTTGGCTGGGTTGCGGCTCATTGCCGAACGGATTTCAGACACCGCACCAATACGGAAAGCCTCCTGCTCGGACGGTGACAAGACTCTGAAGACGTCACGCATCTCCTCGGCCGTGCCCTTGCCGAGGATGCTCTGGCCTTCTTTGATGGCATCCATGTAGGCGCTCGGACCAGCGTAGGCGTTGCGAGCTTGTGCGTAAGTCGGGACCGCGCTGTCCAGCTCGCCCCTCAGCTGAGTGAGAAATGACGCAAGGCGCGCGCTCTCTTTTGTGGGGCCAGTTTCCCTGATCGATCGCCTGTATTGCAGATCGAGATCGTTCTTCACGTAGTCCCAGAACTGCAGATTGGGGAACACCGGCACCTTGCCTCCACCGAAGGCCAGCAAACCGCCAGCTGTCCCTGGCCGGTCAACCAATGCACCAGGGTTCATAGAGCCATAACCGTCAGCGATAGCTTGGTCCTGCCAGTTGCGTACCGCACCCCGCATCGCGCGCTTGACAGAACTAGCGCCCGTGAGCCGCTCCAGCTCGGGCGACCAGATGGCACGATCACCGTCAGCGTAAGCTTGCTGATACAGAGGTCGCGCATCAGCCTTGCGCGCAGCCATCGATTCCTCAATGGCGCGATACGCTGTGCGTTGTGTGCCTGTGCCTGCCGTCAGGTCGGTGGCAAGACGATTGAGCTGATCTTTCTGACGTGCTTCGAGGAACTCTCCGACACGCGCACCGCCTGCTCCAGGGGACTGCGCAATATTCTCCAAGAGACCGCGTACATTTTTATTGGCGACGTCAACAAGCGTCGCATCAGGTCTAGTCTTCTGTACGTCTGCAAGCCGCTGCATCGCGGCTTCAGGCGTGTCATTGTCCCGTCGGAAAGCATTCACCAAACGCTCTCGGGCTGTTTCCGAGGCCAGGGCCTTGGGAAACATGGCCCTTAGACCAGCTAGACCAGCCAGCGATGCGCCGATACCAGTGACGGCACGGGCGACACCCTCGGTCGCCGGACCCGCCTCGTGCGTCAGTTGACCGGCCGCTTCAGACGCGAGGCCGCCAACAACAGCAGCAGGCACAGTGACCGCAAGCTTGCCGGGCGACAGCGCCGCACCAGTCGCAAACTCGACACCGGTTTGGGTGTACTTCCCGAGCGGGGTCTTCGCTTCCGGTAGATACTGCCCGATGCCCCCCGGGCCACCTTGCTTTTCGATAGCCTTGCGCAGCTGTTCACGCTCGGCGAGACGTTCTGGATCACCAGGACCAAAGACTGCCTCCACTCCTTGGCCAGCAAGATTGAGCAGCTGCGCAGGCCAAGTGACAGCGCTCTCAAGCGCTCGCACCGGAGCGGTGGCGACCTGCTTGGCGATATCTGCAGCAGTCTCGCCCCAGCCCGGTTTCGCCCATGACGGCGTCTCAACCGGCTCCCAAGCAGGCTGCTGTTGCTTCGCCCACGGTGGCGCTTCAGTCGATTCCCACTTGGGTTCTTCGGCCATAGCTCACTGCATCGGCTTGCCTTGAGGATCGTAGATGCGCCCATCGGGCCCGCGATAGTTTCCGGTTGTTGGATCGCGCTGCCAGCCGCCGCCCCTACCTGCGGGTGCTGCTGGTGCCTCGCCGCCCGAGCGACCCGTAGCTGGGTCCATATTGTAGACGCGCACCAGAGTGTCCCGGCTCCTCGGTGACATCCAAGACGTTGGCGGGCGTTCCCAGCCCGGTCCCATCGCATTGTTGTATGCAGTCGCGGTCGCCTCGATGCGGCCATAGAGAAGCTGCGTGGCTTCCTTCAGTGCAGCGCGCAGCTGATCAGGAGATTGGAACTCACTGAGAGTGCTCATGATGCGCTCGATCTCACGCTCGCTGCCTTGACCGACGCCGCCACGATAGACCTTCATTAGCTCAGTGCCGACAGCCTCGACGTCTACCTTCATTGCCGACAGCGCTTGCCGATAGGCCGGGTCTCTGAGCTTATCGCTTGGCAACTTGCCCGTGATGTAGGCTTTGAACTCGTTGATCCACTGAGCCTTAGCGTTGTTCAACTTATCGGTGTTGTCGAGCGCTCGCCCGATGTGCTGGATCGCCATATCCTGCGAGATAGTGTTCCTCGCAATCACACCGTCGATGTTGTAGGCGTTGTTGATTCGCTTGTGATTAGCAAAGCCATCCTCTCTGAAGTTGCTGTCGTATGCACCCGCCCGGTCGAGCAAGGCGGCGCGCCATGGAAACTCCTGTTTCCCCACCCTCATCGTTTGCTTGAGCGACTTGGGATCAATCCTGTAATCAGCGAGACCTTTAACGATGTCTGCTTGCTGTGGTGACAGGCCTTGAAGCGCAGCAGGGTTGCGAGACCGCGCTAGCGCATCTGGGTCGGTTATGGTGCCAGCTGGCGCGACCCTTCCAGACTTCCAGTCACCTTCGATGTCTTGAAGCGTGCGTTCCTTGGGCTGGTTGATAGCAATCACGGGCGCCGCTGGTGCTTGTGGCGCCCCAGCGGACGGTGCAGTGGCAGCGGGCGGGGGCTTTTCAGCTGGTGGGGCGCCAGCCTCAGCGGCCTCGCCCGCGCGGATGCGTTCCTCTTGCGGGCGAGTCAAATCGGCGGCGAGACCTCGTGAAGGTGCGGCAGGCGCAGCAGGCGCAGGCGCACCTGCAACAGGCGCAGGCGGAGCTGGGGTTGGCGGCGGCGTAGCCGGTGCGGGCGTCTCTGGCGTTGGCGGTTGCGTTTGCTGCAGCGAGGGTGTCTGTCCTGCTGCTGGTGGCGGCGTCCAGCGCTCAATTTGCCCAGTCTGTGGATTGTATCGAAAATACGTCGGGGTCGGGATGAGCCCGCCAGTATCCTCAGGCGGGCCTTCTATCGGCTTGGCCATCCTGTATTCGTGTTCCTCCTGCTCGCGCCTTTCCTTCGATGAAAGCCCCATGTTGGTGAGCTTGTTGCCGACGCGCCACGCCACTTCGCCACTCGGCAGCGTGATCATTTCCGGCTTCTGTTCGAGGAGGTCTTGCCTGCGCTGCGCTTCAACCCCAGCAGTCGTGCCCAGCATGGCTTGGCCGAGGTTCACTCCGAAGTAGGGGCTACGTCCGGCAAGCAAGCCAGCACCAAGCGTCGTGAATGGGTTGGTTGCCCAGCGTTGAGCAAACGTCCTCGCCGTCGGATCGGGCGCGCCAGGGATCGTCCCTGTCTCGCCGGGTCGGGGCGGGCGATAGCCGCCTCCTCTGCTGGGACCGCCAACGGGAGGCCGTCCGGTCGAGGGGTCGACAGTCGTGTCGTCGGGAGCACCAGTGTAGGCCTGCTGGGTCTCTCCACTCGGGCTCGGCCCACCTGTGGCAGTCGGCCCGGTTGGACCGATCGCTGTTCTGCTCGGGCCCCGGTAGCCCATCTCACGCGCATAAGGCAGGTCCCTCCCCTCGACGCCGCCTAGCTCGCGACCGCTGCTCGTCATGATCGAGCCGGTCTGCGGACCACCCGCGAAGCCAACCCAGCGTCCTGTCCTCGGATCAAAGCTGGAGTTGCCAGTGGCGAAGTTGGCCGGATTGGCGCCAGCAAATAACGAGGGGCTCACACCCTGATCAGTCCCTCGGGTCGCAAGCAGCGTCGAGCGCGGATAATAAGCTGGGTCACGCAGCGTATACATCAGCGGCAGACGGCGCGCCGCAGCACGGTCCATCGTAAGCCCCTGGAAGAAGGCTCGCGGCCCCGGCTGCGTGCCGACCTCAGCCGTGGTCGTGACGTCCATCTGCCGCCGCAGCTGCGGATTGTCCTCCAGCGCGCGCTGAAAGCGCTCCCGCGTGAGCATCAGGTTGGGTGCCTCGCGCGCCTGTACTGGCAGCCCTCCGGGCGAGCCACGAGGCGGGCCGGTAAACCAGCGCGGCCCCTCGGTGGCGATATAGCGTTCAAGCGTCGGACCTCTGTACGGTGGCGCGCGCTCGGGTGGCAGCACCTCGCCGTAACGCACTTCATCGGCCTGCTGTAGTGGTCCTGCAGGCGAGCCTGTGGCTGGACCTTCATCGTCATCGCCGCCACCATCCTGATAGCGCCTGACGAGCCCGCCGCGAGCTTCATTCGTGGGCCAATCAGTCTGTGACGACGTGTCTGCAGGCACACTAACGCTTTCTCCAACTCGAATCGGCTCACCATCAGACGATCGAGATGACTTCAAACCTCCTATACTCTTAGTCAGCCCCTGCAGGCCTTGCGCGAGTGTGTTCTGTTGCGGCTGTGAGCCAGTCGTCGGGAGTATCGGCTGCGGCAGCTGACGCGCTGGCAGTTCCAGCTGACCAAAGATGCTCGGCACTTGATAGACACTAGGTGCGCTGGGCATCTTGCGTGAGGAGCCGCCTGACTGAAGCCCCGCAATGGCGCCGCCATGCTTGACAGCCAGCAACGCGAGCGGCGCCAGCTTTGTCGCCAGCCCGATGCCCGAACTCAAGAGGTTGATCCCCTGTGCGACTGTGTTGTCTTGCGGCGCCTGTGCAGCCTGCGGAACTATTGGCTGCGGTAATCTCTGCGGCGATAGCCTGAGCCGACCGGCGATATCGGGGACACGCTCGTACCGGTCCTCATCATCACGTCTGCGATCGCGATCGTCGTCGTCCTCACGCCTGCGACGACCATAAAGCGCATCCGGGTCCTGATCGGGGATCGAGTAGATCGGGCCGCCTTCCTGGTAGCCGCGCGGTCCAGGTGAGTAACCCTGGTAGAGCGGCGCACCGCGATCGAGGCGCGTCCCGCTCGGCAGGATCAGCGGCAGCTGCTGCGCCCGCCCCTCGAACCGTTCTTCGACTGTCGGACGGCCCGCCTGCGGCGCCGATGGTCCCGTTGGTATTGGCAAGTAGAGCACGTCGCCTGCCAGCTGGGTGCGCGGCTCTTGCGATGGCATGTCCGGTGGCAGCTGATCCAATGTCGTTGCAGTAAGGCCACCGCCGCGTGCCCGCCGCCTTATGCCGTCGACAAGGCCAATGTTTGGATGATCCCATGATGGATTTCGCCAACCCATCCCACGAGGCGTGACGCTGCCGCCGCGCTTGCCAAACAGCGAACCACCGAGGCCGATGGCTGCGGAGGCAATGCCGAGGCCTTGGCTTAGTTGATTGGGCGCAGGCGGCGTGTTGAAGCCGAGGGCCTGCGAGCCAGTCAGCGGGCCAATGCCGCCAAGGACCGAGCCGTACCAGTTCGCGGTCTGGAACGGATAGGCGCTCTGCATCATCGCGTTCTGCTGCGCGACGTCGAGTTCCTTCTGTGCCTGCTGTTGCTCGATGGTGCCCCAGCCCATGAGGGCACCCGCACCCATGATCGGCGCACCGAGCGCTGTCTGCGCGCCCTGCAGCCCGAATGCCTTGAGCCGGTTGTATTCATCGAGGGCTTGCGTGTAGCCGGACTGTCTCAGTCCGGCGATGATAGGAGCTTGCGCGAGCTGCTGTTGTCCCGCGAGCTGCGCCTCGGCGATGCCAGCACGATCGCCACCGAAGGCGTTGCCGGAACGGATCGCTTGGCTGAGAAGGCCGGTACCCTGGATGGCATTCTGGTTGTTGAACCAATTCTGCGTCGCATTCACGACGTCTTCGGTATAGGGGCTCTCGATCGCCCTGACCTGAGCAGGATCGAAGTTGCCGAGATTGGTACCGACATCCATCAAATGAGAGACCGCACCCGGTATGTTATTCTCCAGCATCGTGCCAGCTTGCTGTTGGGCGGCGCTCAACGGCGCAACACTGCCAAGCATCGCTGGATTAAACGGTGTCTGCGAAAGGCCTTGCGCTTGGTTAAGGAAGGCGGAATACATCGGCGCGATAAAGGCGCTCGGTCCTACGCTGGACTGGAAGGATGTCGAGCTAGCATTGGGGACAGGAGGTGAGCCGCCGCCCTTGCTACACATGAGTCGTCTCCCGTCGCTGGCTGACGCGAATCAACGTCTCGACAACCGGCCGCACTGTGTGAACATGAGCACTGTTACTTTTGCGGGTCTGTTCCTCGATCGCCCGCATCTCTTGTCGTATCAGCTCCTGTTGTCGAGGTGCCAACCCATACATGAAGTAGGCGCCGATGCACGGCATGTGCCGCGCATACAAACGTATCTTTGATTCGACGCGGTGGAAACTGTTGATGCCGCACATGAACGGCAGCAGCGCGCCCTCCTTCTTGAACCAATCATGTGCCCACTTGCATTGCTCTAGGAGCTTGCGGCCGTAATCGCTCTTGCGATAGTCGGGATGCACGTAATTCCAGCGCTCCAGCAGATACTCGTCGTCGCTGTACCAGTCGCTGACAATGGCCATGCCCAAGGTTGCAACGATTCTAGGCCCGTGATCGATGACAAAGATGATGCCGCCCTGACGCTCGGTCGCATACCGGATGCCGTTGATGACCTTGTCACGGTTCATCGAGAACAATCCATTCTCGGCATGCAACATCACCAGCAGGCCGAATATCTCACCCTCGTCCTTCTTCTCGGCGAGCCGCACACCCGACACACCATCTTTGATATCGTAGAAAACCTTCATGCTACGGGCCTCGGTAGCTTCTTCAGCTCCTCGATGACTTGCTTGCGCACCTTCATCACTGACTGGGCGAGCGTGCGCTTGCCCATCAGCTCACTGCCGTTGCCGAGCGCCGCGACGATCTCGGGGTCGATCAACACCTCGCCGCCTGCAGTGATGATTGGCACGTAGCCATCTTCGTCCTGGCCACCGCCCTCGGCAAAACCCTTCGGCCCCCTCGTCAGCGTCCCCAGGTTCGAGCTGGTCATTGACCGTCCCATGCGAGGAACCGTCGCCTTCGGGATGCTTCCACGTCGCATAGCCCCCATCGTTCCTGCACCAGCTGGCCCGGCCGCAGCCATGATCGCCTGCCCCCACATCCTCGCACCGGCATGCGTGTTGCCCTGGCCCAGGCCAGACACGACGTCGGCCGGTAGCACATAAGAACCGGGTGCCGCACGCATCGGGATGCGATCGGTACGCCCCGGTATGCTGGACGAGGCCATGAGATGCACGCCCGGCGCCCGTCCGATGGCAGGGCGCATGTTGAGGGCGCTGTAATGTGCCTGGGAGGCCGCCGTGTTCATCTGCGGGATGCCGAGACCACCACCGCGCTGATAGCGCGGCCGACCTTGCTCGTCGTAGTTCCGTTGATATCCCGGCTGGATATCTTCGTCGGCGCTCGATCCAAGATTATGGAGAAACATCAAGTCTCCAGTTGATATTTTCCTCGGATCAGTTGGCGGTATCGGCACGAATGGCCGATCGGTAATGACACCTGACCCGCTGCCCGGGCCGCTGCCTGGACGAGGAGGATAAGTCGTTGACGGTATCTTTTCGAAAGGATCGGGAGGAGGCCGACGGTCCTCGATGTTTGGACTGTAATATGGACCCCGTTGTCTGAGCCGCCGGTAATATTCATCCAACTCATCGAGTGCTGGATTGCGACGAGAACGACCGCCTCGCTGGTAATAACCGGGCTCAGTGATGTAACCGCCCTGAGCATAGCCTCCGCCAGCCCAGTCTCCACCGCCGCCTCCTTTGACTGGCGTCACTGGCAGCGGCGACTTGTCGTCGCTCATCATGGGATTTTGTTCGTTGCGGTTCACTCCGATTGGGCTGAAGACATCCTTCAGCTGCCCCGGGTCAAAGTTCTGTGCCAGCGAGGGACCAATCGCTGGATTGTTCTCCATCATTCCGGC
>Ga0126380_10000185_pt1 | contig 17388 bp, 19 predicted proteins | sample PanSoiMetPlot_26_FD_92544 | JGI IMG/M metagenome (GOLD analysis project Ga0126380, IMG submission 92544) | Tropical forest soil microbial communities from Panama - MetaG Plot_26 | ecosystem: Environmental > Terrestrial > Soil > Tropical forest > Bulk soil | place: Panama | collected 2016-02-17
GCCGCCAGCCGTGGTGATTGTCGGTTTCGCTCGCCGGCCAAAAACAGACGATGAATTCCGGCACGATCTCGAACAGGCCACGCGCAAGTTTTCCCGGCAGAGCATCCGCGATGAAATCTGGAAGAACTTTGCGCAGTCGATCTTTTATCACCAGAGCGAGTTCGGAGACGAAGCCGGTTACGACGCGTTGGCCAAACGCCTCGATGAAATCGATAAGAACCACGGCACCCGCGGCAACCGCCTCTTTTATTTTGCTGCTTCTCCCGATCAATTTGAGCCGATTCTCGAGCATCTGAAGGCTGCCGGCTTGAATCAGACGTGCAAGGGGAGCTGGGCACGCATAATTGTAGAAAAGCCTTTCGGTTCAGACCTCGCCTCAGCGCGAGAGCTCAATCGCATCATCCGCAATTCTTTTAGCGAAGAACAGACATACCGAATCGATCACTTTCTCGGCAAGGAAACTGCGCAGAACATCCTGGTGCTGCGCTTCGCAAACGCGATTTTCTCTCCGCTCTGGAACACGCATTACGTCGATCAGGTCCAGATTACTGCCGCCGAAACGCTTGGAGTAGAGAATCGCGCCGGGTATTACGAACATGCGGGGGCGTTGCGCGATATGGTCCAGAATCATCTGCTGCAACTTCTTTGCCTTGTTGCGATGGAGCCGCCCACCGATCTGAGCGCGGACAGTATCCGTGATGAGAAGGTGAAGGTAGTGCGATCGTTGCGTCATTGGCCGCGCAACGAAATCGCCGCAAACGTGGTGCGCGCTCAATACGGTAAAGGCGCTATTAACGGTGAGCCGGTTGCCGGTTATCGGCAGGAGAAAAACGTTAACCCGGATTCGCAAACCGAAACGTTCGTAGCGCTCCGGCTATTCATCGACAACTGGCGCTGGGCGGACGTGCCAATTTACATGCGCGTCGGTAAGCGGCTCCCAAAATCGGCCACGGACATCTCCATTCATTTTAAAAAGGCGCCGCCCGTCTTGTTTAACAAAGATTTGCATGACTTGAATGTGCTCGTGATTCGCATCCAACCCGATGAAGGAATCTCGCTGCGCATCCATGCCAAGGTGCCGGGCAGCAGTTTTCGCATCGAGCCGGTAAAGATGGATTTTCATTACGGAACTTCTTTCGGAAAAGCGAGCCCTGAAGCTTACGAACGCTTGCTGCTCGATGCGATGGGCGGCGATGCTACGCTCTTTGCGCGCCGGGACGAGGTGGAGGAAGCATGGGCTTTCATCGATCCCATCGAAGATGCGTGGCATGCAAAGAAAGATGCGCCGGAGCTGTTTTTCTATCCGGCAGGCTCATGGGGACCGGAAGCGGCAGATGAGTTGCTCGCCCGTGACGGTCGCGCGTGGAGGAGACTCTAACCAATGTCTGCTATTACTGAAGAATACTCGTTAGGGCTTCCGGTCCAGGTCAGCAAAATCGACCAAGAACTCAAAAAACTTTGGCAGGAAAGCGAAGGCGCAATGACTCGTGCGTCTCTGGTCAATCTCGCCGTTTACAGTGAGGAAGCGGGCTCACTGAGCAAGAACACGCAGTTGATGGCGGAAATTACCGAGAACCACGCGTGTCGCGCCATCGTCATCGAAGCCGATTGTAATGCACAAGACAACCGCGTGGAAGCTTGGATCAGCGCGCATTGTCACGTCGGCAGCGTCGGGAGCAAGCAGGTTTGCTCAGAACAAATTTCATTTCTCCTCAAAGGGAGTTGTACGACCCTGCTGCCAAGCATTGTTTTTTCCCATCTTGATTCTGACCTGCCGTTTTATGTTTGGTGGCAGGACGAACTCCGTGAGCCGGTACATCCCCGACTTTGGGCATGGGTCGATCGACTCATCTATGACAGCCAGCGCTGGGAGAACTTTCACGCGCAAATGCGTTTGTTAGAATCCGCAGAACGGGAAGCCAACCAGCGCATCGTGCTTTGCGATTTGAACTGGACTCGCTTGGACTCTTTTCGATTCGCGCTTGCGCAATTCTTCGACCACCCCGCCTCACATCACAACCTTACAAAAATTAACAAGCTGAGAATTGATTTCGCGCCCGGCTTTCGATCGACGGCCGTCCTATTCGCCGGTTGGCTTGCGGCGCAATTAAATTGGAGCGCTGAGAAAGCAGAAGCGCCGAACAACTTCCAATTCACTAGTTCTTCTGGGCAAAAGATCGACGTCGAACTGCGCGAACGGTCTGGAGAGCCGATTAGCGAAGTCGCCGTAACAACGGCCGACGTGGAATTTCTGGTCGCTCACGCCAAGTGCGGGGATCTTTTGGAGGTTTCCCGGGGGAAGCCTGGCGAACAGCGCATGGCCAATTTGATGCCTGCAGGAAAAGACGATTCAGTGAGCCTGATGAGCGAAGAGCTGATGCGCGGCGGACTACATCATGTTTATCTGCACGCGGTCAATCGCATGCGTGATTTGCTGTAGCCACCGCCCTGTGGGCGGTTTTCGTTGGCATAAGGCCCAACGGGCCACAGGCCCGCGGCTCCAAGCTTCGCCGCTCATAGAGCGTCGCTACAGATCAGCGCACACAACTCGCGCACGTTCTTCTCAATTGAAAAGAGATTTTGCGCCCGCTCATAGCCGGCCCGACCAAGTCTTTGGCCTAACGAGCGATCGTTAGTTACCCTTTCAACCGCTTCAGCGAGCGCCGCTGTATCCTGTGGTTGCACAAGAAAACCTGTCTCGTTCTCAATGACCATCTCCGGAATCCCGCCGATCGTCGTCGACACAACTGGCAAGCCGGTTGCCATCGCTTCCATGATCACAGTAGGCAAATTGTCCATGCCACCCTCCGCTTCAGGCACACTGGGTAGTACAAAAACGTTCGCGTTGGCAAGGCGTGCTCTCAGTTCGTGCTGGAGCTTTGGACCAGGCAGTTGTATATGCTCCCGCAGACCTAAGTCCTCAATCAGCGCGCGTAACTGATTCTCGAGCGGACCGTCGCCGAAGATCTCGCAGCGAAATGGTCTTCCGCGTTCAACGAGCAGCGCGCAGGCACGAATCAAATTGGCAAAGCCTTTTTTGGGAATCAAACGGCCAATCGCAACGATCAATGGCGGATCCGAAGAAAAATTCGCGCGGCCAAATTCGGCCAGATTCAATCCATTGTATAGGCGATGGATCCGATCGGCGCGTTCCGGGAAACGTTCTCGCAGGAACTTCTCCGAGTAATCGGTCTCCGTAACGATTACGCGCGCTGCGCTAACAAGTTTGTCCAGATCGATCTCGAAATTTCTGGGCGCAAAAATATCGTTGGCGTGAGCAGTCAAACTAAAAGTGATTGGGAAAAATTTTGCGATCCAGAAAGCGGTGCGTGCCGCCATTCCAGCGAAGTGTGCATGGACGCGGTTGATGCCGGCCTCTCGCAGGCGCAGTCCGACATAAACAGCCTGATAAAGTCGGAGAAAATCGGTGCGCCGACCCCATTCATCGAGAGCAGCAATAATCTCTGGAGTGAGCTTTCTTTTCTTTGAGGCTTGCTGAACACTGTCCAGCAATTCCTTTTCCTCAGGTAAATATTGCACGCGCTTTACGATGCGGGCGTCCCAATCCTGGGTCGGTTCATTTTTCGGGTTTCGGATTGAGAAAATTGGCGGCTCAACACCCTGTCGACCAAGCTCGGCAACTTCCCGATAACAAAACGTCTGTCCAAAAGAAGGAAACCGCTCGAAGAGATAAGCGAAAGGCGCCATGGCTGCCCCGCGTTAAACCGTTGAAATGTTGAATCGTTGAAGCGTTTCCTTCATTCGGCACGTGTCACTTCCCCATCATTCGTCATTCAGCCGTTCGTGTCCATTCGTGGTTGATTCCTGTTCACCGGAATCGGTTTTCCAAACTCATCGACAGCGACAAAAGTAAAGACGCCGTGCGTGACACGAACATCTTCGCCCGTCATGTAGCGTGTCACCCATACCTCTACCGGGATGGCCATCGAAGTTCGACCAATTCTCTCCACTCTCGCGTAACACCGGACCGTGTCTCCTACTCGTACGGGTTCAAGAAATGACATCGTTTCCATCGCCACAGTAACCACGCGCGCTTTCGCCGTTTTCGCCGCAAGAATTCCGCTGCCGAGGTCCATTTGCGAGGTCAACCATCCACCGAAGATGTCGCCATTCGGGTTGGTGTCCTTAGGCATCGCGATCGTTTGAATCACCAATTCGCCTCTGGGTTGCTCAGGCATTTGGAGCGGATAATAGCACAATCTACTGTAGAGGCAGCCGTGTCGGCTACGCATGTTTACAGGCAACACCGCGAGGCGTTTCAACACAGCGAGGCGGCTACAAAGAGATTGCGGCGATGTGGCTACGGCGCGATGTCGCCGTGCAAAGGGTGGAACGCGTTGTCCTCAACGCGTTGACAAGGCGATGCGGCCCTTGGCCGCCGATTATACAAATGCAATCCGCTTGCGGCGACACGCCTGCCGCCACAGTCCCCTACAGGATCAACATGCAATCGCCGTAGCTGTAAAACCGATAACGTTCGCAAATTGCCTCCTGATACGCTCGGAGCAAAAACTCGCGCCCGGCAAATGCGCTTACCAACATAAGCAGAGTCGAACGCGGCAAATGAAAATTCGTCAGCAGAACATCGACATCTTCAAATCGATATGGCGGATAAATGAAAATGTCCGTGGAGTCTTCTTGCGAGATCAGTCTTCCGTCTTCACGCTTGGCCGATTCCAGCACACGGACGACGGTGGTTCCCACCGCTACGATCCGCTCGGCGGTGTTGATCCTGGCGACGGCGGAAGGTGAAATAGCAAAACGCTCCGTGTGCATGCGATGCTCCGCAACATTCTCTGAGCGCACAGGCAGAAATGTTCCCGTCCCGACGTGCAACGTCACAAATGTGTGAGGGATTTCGCTCAAGATCTCCCGAGTAAAATGGAGACCAGCAGTCGGCGCTGCCAGCGCACCAGGGGTATCGGCAAAAACCGTCTGATAACGCGTCGTATCCTCGGCGTCGCTTTGGCGTCGCATGTAAGGCGGCAGCGGCATCGATCCACCCGAATGGAGATCGATATTTTGGTTTAGCTCCACGATGCGCTCGCCTTCGGGTGTGATCTCCTTAACGCACAGCAGCGCACCGTCGATCACTGCTGCACATCCGACACGCATTTTGCGGCCCGGAGTAACGAGACATTTCCATCGGCGCGGGCCTAAGCGCTCCAAAAACAAAAACTCAATCGCGCCATCATCCGAAAATCGCCGAGCCGACAGCACTTGGGTATTGTTCAAAACAAAAAGATCGCCTCGCTGCAAAAATGTTTTCAGCTCCCGGAATTGGCGATGCTCGATCGTCTGCGCGCTGCGGTGAAGCACCATCATTCGAGAATCGTCGCGGCGTGCCGCGGGCCGCTGAGCAATCAGTTCCCGAGGTAAATCATAATCGTAATCGCTTAGTCGCGCGCTCATCTCGTAACTTTGAAGTTACTGTACCGCCGACTCGTCCCCATAGTTTCACTTTTTTTCGCCCATAAGGAGGCGCATATTTCTTGCGATGGACTCACCGAACCGCGACGCGGTTGACGAACTGCTTCAGACCTACGGGGAAACGGGCGGCATAAATTACCTCGACGTCGCCGCTACACTCCCCTCGCGTCTCGCCATCGAAGCAGCGTGTACTGAACTGATGAGCCTGATGTTTCCAGGTTTTCGTAGCGAAGCCCTCGTTAGTTCGGGAGATCTCGTCGATACGACTCGCGCTCGTATTAGAAATTTGCGCGCTCGACTCAAAAAAGAAATTTGCAGAAGCCTCGGCAAGATTCCGGCCGACGAAGCAACAGAAGTAAAAGCGGACGAGGTGTTGACTACCTTTTTAAGAGATCTGCCATCTGTGCGCCGACTTCTTTGGACCGATATCGATGCTGCCTACGAAGGGGACCCGGCTGCGAGAAGCTATGAGGAAATTATCCTCGCCTATCCGTCATTGGAGGCCATCGCCATTCATCGAATGGCGCACCTGCTTTACAACAAGGTGCCGCTGATCCCGCGAATCATGACCGAGTGGGCACATAGCCGCACTGGGATTGACATACATCCCGGTGCAGAAATCGACTCGCATTTTTTTATCGATCACGGCACTGGCGTAGTCATCGGTGAGACGACGAAGATCGGCGCGCGTGTTAAGCTGTATCACGCAGTCACTCTCGGTGCGCGCAGTTTTCAAAAGGACGAACATGGCCGGATCAAAAAAGGAGGAAAACGACATCCAACCGTCGAAGACGACGTGACGATTTACCCGGGGTCGACGATCCTAGGCGGCGAGACCGTGATCGGCGCCAGATCCACTATCGGTGGAAATGTCTTCCTGACTCAAAGCGTGCCGCCGGATTCACTGGTATATTACGAAGAGAAACAGCTAAGAATCGTGCCAAAACGAAAACGCAAACCGGCTACGACACGTGATGAATTTCGGGAATGAATACGCGCCAATCCTGTAGCCGCTTCGCTGCGCGAAGCGCAACGCTGACATGTTTCGAAAGCGAGCGCAACGCGTCTCACAGAGACGCGGCTACAGGAATTAGCATGAGCAAGATTAAGAGAAACCGGAAGCATCGATGATTTATCTAGATTACAACGCAACAACGCCGCTTTGCGACGCGGCGCGTGAAGCGATGCTGCCGTATCTCGGCCGCCATTTTGGAAATCCGTCGAGCGTACACGCGGCTGGTCGCGAGACTCGTGCAGCCATAGATAATGCGCGTGACAAGCTCGCTGCGCTGCTCCGCGCAAAATCGCACGAACTGATTTTCACAGGGGGCGGAACGGAGTCCTGCAACTTGGCTGTGCTTGGTCTTGGGCGTCGTTCATCTTCAGCCGGCGGTCACATCATCTCGAACAAAGCCGAGCATCATGCCGTGCTGAATGCGGTCGAGCATTTGGAAAAGCGCGAAGGTTTCGAAGTGACGTGGTTGAATGTTTCGCGCGATGGAATTGTCGATCTTGATCAACTCGCTCATTCGATCCGGCCAGAGACGAGACTCGTTTCGATCATGACTGCCAACAACGAGACAGGCGTACTTCAGCCGATGCGCGAAATCTCGAGGATTTGCCGCGAACGCGGCGTCCTGCTGCACAGCGACATGGTGCAATCGTTCGGCAAGATCGAGACCGATCTTTCCCTGGTGGACACTGCCAGTTTTGCTGCGCACAAATTTTACGGACCCAAAGGTGTCGGATTTCTGTTTCTGCGCAGTGGTCTTTCAATCCAGCCGATCATGTTTGGTGGCGCTCACGAGAATGAACGACGACCCGGAACAGAAAATGTCGCCGCAATCGTGGGGATGGCAGCGGCTGCAGAATGGACGTTACGTGATTGCAAGCAAGAACAGGAACGTGAAGCTCAATTGCGCGATGAACTCTGGACGCGAATTGAGCAGAACGTGCCCGAGGCAAAACAGAACGGAGGAAACGCGCCGCGGTTAACAAACACTCTGAACGTGAGCCTGATGGGAATTGATTCCGAAATGCTGCTCATCGCGCTCGATTTGGAGGGTGTCTGCGCTTCGAGCGGCTCGGCCTGCATGGTAGGATCGGTCGTTGCGTCGCATGTTTTGCTCGCAATGGGTCTGCCAATGGAGCGCGCGAGTTCCGCAGTCCGATTCTCGTTAGGGAAATGGACAACCACCGACGAAATCAAAGTGACTGGAAGCGCTGTGCGGAAAATTGTTGATCGACTGAACACGCGAAAGAGCGCGTATGCCGTTGCTTAGGCAACTCGAGTTCGCATTTCGTACTGTAGCCGGGATCTGTGATCCCGGCCGCCTTGGCGCTTCCCTGGATGCCGGGGTCAGCGCCCCCGGCTACAGCACGATCGGCCTCGAAGAAAATGCACGCGAGTTGTTGCGCTCACTCGGCGCAGGGCGTATCGCGAACGAGCTTCGCGTCGAATGGAATTCACGTCTCAAAACAGCCGCTGGGCGCGCTGATTATCACGAGAAACTGATTTCGCTAAATCCGCAGCTAACCGAGCATCCGACCGAGATCGATCGAACTCTGCGACACGAACTGGCGCATATTCTCGCTCAATTTCGTGCTGGCCGACGGAGAATTCCGCCTCACGGTAACGAGTGGCGGCAGGCTTGCATCGATTTGGGAATCGCCGACGAAAAGCGCTGTCATAACCTGCCTTTTCCTGCGCGAACGTACGCCGCGCGGTTTGTCTATCGCTGTCCGAATTGTCGCAAAGAGTTCCCACGTGTCCGCCGTGTTCGCCGCGCAGTCGCTTGTCTTGCCTGCTGCCGCAAACACAATGGTGGCCACTTCGATCTGCGGTTTCGGTTGAGACTCTAAACTCTCGTTAGCTTGTCATGTCGAGCGAAGTCGAGACATCTCTTGATGATTCCACTGCAGAGTGATCAGAAATATCCAGAGATTCCTCGACTCCGCTCGGAATGACAAATGGAGCGCGCCGTAACCATCTGCAGCGCTTGGTCAGGTCTTCATGTCAATAACAAGACTGCGGCCGAGATAATGCCAAGCAGTGCGAGCGCTGTGTAAACTGGTGCGACTAATCGCAAGCTAATATCATATTTCACCTCGTAAAAGCGCCAGAACTCGCGCCAGTGTGCGCTGCCGCGTGGCAAGGTGGCAAGCGCGATAAGCAGCACCGGTGTGAGTACGAGCCAACCGAAAATGAGACCGATTAACCACGGAGTGTTGCGCACGTGCAACATGTAGGCCACAACGATGAGGCCGACCGCACCGATGATAGCAGCCAACCGCGACGCGATCTCAAGCCAATTGTAGCGTGGTAGCAACGACTGGAACTCTGCTAAGTCGCGGGAGCGCGGAGGAAACTCGCGGGCGTCCACCGCATAAGAATCGGAGTGAGCATCGCAGCTACTAGCATGACAAGCCAGGTCCGTGCAGGAGGGCTAGTGCGCATGACACCTAACGAGAATTAGACGAAAAATTGCAAGATAGGCTCAGCATTTTTTCGTCCCTAAATCTCATTCTCGCCTTTCTCTCCCCTGACCGCTTTCTCCCCCCGCAATTTCGCCTGGATAAACATATCGATGTCCCCATCCATCACCGCTTGCACGTTGCTCGTTTCCGCCCCGGTTCGGTGGTCTTTCACCATTTGATACGGTTGAAAGACGTAGGAACGAATTTGACTGCCCCAGGCGATATCACCTTTTTCTCCGTATTGCCGGTCGATTTCAGCGCGCTTCTTGTCCTGTTCGATTTCGTAAAGTTTGGCTTTCAACATTTTTATCGCCAGGTCGCGATTACGTCCCTGGCTGCGCTCGGCCTGACACGCAACCACGATTCCGCTCGGCTTGTGCAAAATTCGCACCGCCGTTTCCACTTTGTTGACGTTCTGCCCGCCTTTGCCGCCACTGCGAAATGTGTCAATCTCAAGATCGGCAGGATTAATTTCTATGGGAGCGGTATCGGCAATTTCAGGGACAACATCGACACTCGCGAACGACGTGTGTCGCCGCTTGTTTGCATCGAACGGTGAGATACGCACGAGCCGATGCACGCCGCGCTCAGTCTGGAGATGTCCGTACGCGTACTCGCCTGTCACCAGCAAAGTAACGGATTTGATGCCCACTTCTTCGCCCTGTTGAATGTCCACTGTCTGAGCTTTGAAACCGCTTCGTTCGATCCAACGCTGATACATCCGCAGCAACATATCGGCCCAATCACACGACTCGGTGCCGCCCGCGCCGGAGTGAATCGTAACAAATGCATTCGCGCGATCGTTTTCGCCTGAAAGAAACTGGCGCAACTCGAACTCATCCAGCTTATGAGCCAGGCGATCGTGTTCCGTCGCGACTTCCTTTTCCGCATTAGCACGCGCGGTGGGATCGCTTTCTTCCGCAGCCAACTCGTGCAACGCGCCGAAGTCCTCGATCTCGCGCTCTAGTTCTTGAAACGGATTAATCAGCGAGCGAAGTCGGGAAACTTCCTCGACATCGCCTTGAGCGCGCTCGCGATTCGACCAAAAATCGGGCGCGGCCATGCGCCCCTCGATCGTAGCTAGATCTTTTTGGAGCTTTTCGACGTCAAAGAAACCTCCGCAGCTCGCGGACACGCGATTTCAAACCCTCGGCATCGGGGATGGAGACTTCCGTTGGCATGTCCAAAAATACTTCAGTTCCCCGTGAATCGCAAAGGAGGGGCGTCCCCTACCTGTGCGTAGAATTGCCGGGTTTTGGCTTCGCAGCGCGGGGGGGCTCAAGACGGAAAATCGTTTCGCCTTCCTTCATCAGATCGAGACGATCTCGCGCAACCGTTTCCAGATAGGTAGAGTCAGTCTTGAGCAGATTGATCTCGCGAGTTTGATGTGCCAGCAGATTTTGCTGTTCGTTTACCTGCTGCTGCAAATTGTCGATCTCAGCACGGCTCTGCGTTAGTTTTTTGTACGGAGGAACGAACAAGCTCACGATTATTAGCCAGATCGCCAGGACCAGCAGAACCCGAAGAGTCCGGTTCAGTCGCTGCCATACGGTAGCATCGCGGCGCGCGCGGAAATCGGCGTAACTCTGATCCACTTAGCCGATTGTAGCGCCGTATATCGCTTTGTCACCAAGTTCTTCTTCAATTCGCAAGAGTTGATTGTACTTGGCGATCCGATCGCTGCGGGAAAGCGACCCCGTTTTGATCTGACCGGCGTTCGTTGCCACTGCGATGTCGGCGATCGTGGCATCTTCCGTTTCGCCGGAACGATGACTGATCACAGTTGTGTAGTGATTTCTCTTTGCCAAATCGATCGTCGCCAACGTCTCCGTCAGTGTACCGATCTGATTCACCTTGATTAAAATCGAATTTGCCACGTGCTCGGCGATTCCTTTTTGTAAGAATTTCACATTCGTGACGAAGAGATCGTCGCCCACCAGTTGGATGTTCTTACCGAGTTTGATAGTCAGCTTTTTCCAGCCATCCCAATCGTTTTCCGCGCAACCGTCCTCGATCGAAATGATGGGAAATTCGGCGCAAAGCCTGGCGTAGTAATCGATCAGCTCCTCAGCGGTTTTTCTTGACCCGTCCGATTTCTTGAAAATGTAAACGTTGTTTTTGCTGTCATAGAATTCAGAGGAAGCAGCATCGAGCGCGAAAAATATCTGCTCGCCTATCTTGTATCCCGCTTTTTTAACCGCCGTTGAAATCGATTCGAGAGCGTCTTCGGCAGAACTGAGTTGCGGCGCGAATCCACCTTCATCGCCAACGGCAGTGGAAAGGCCTCGATCTTTCAGGACAGACTTGAGCGCGTGGAAAACTTCAGCGCCATAACGCAGCGCTTCCGAAAAACTCGGGGCGCCGCGGGGCATGATCATGAATTCCTGAAAATCGATCGGGGCATCCGAGTGCGCTCCGCCATTCAAAATGTTCATCATCGGTACTGGCAAAACTCGCGCCTCCGGTCCGCCGAGGTAGCGAAACAGCGGCAAATTTTCCGCGGCCGCTGCAGCGTGGGCAACCGCCAGCGAGACGCCGAGCAGCGCGTTGGCACCCAGGTTGTTTTTGTTAGGCGTGCCGTCGAGCTCAATTAGTTTGTTGTCGATCTTCGCCTGGTCCAGCGCATCCCATCCTTTGAGGGCTTGCGCGATCTTCTCGTTAACGTTAGCCACGGCTTTTTTAACGCCTTTGCCGCCGAAGCGGCTCTTGTCTCCGTCACGCAATTCCCGTGCTTCATGTTCGCCCGTGCTGGCTCCGCTCGGAATCGCCGCGCGTCCAAGTGCGCCACTTTCGAGGCGCACATCAACTTCAATCGTTGGATTACCGCGCGAATCCAAAATTTCGCGCGCATGAATTCGGCTAATGCCAGTGCTTGCCATACATTCCTGCGCCGACTAGAACAGCATTCCGCAGATCAGGCAAATCACGTTTTCACACGTCTTGACAACTTGTTCGTTACCTATGCCTTTTCCGCAGTTACACGATAGAGACCAAAAGAAGCTTGGACCGCTAAGCGAGATTCATATTGGCAATTTCGGCGGGGCACGCATAATCTGACCCGATGATTCGTTTAGCCACATTAGGCGCGATTGTGTTAACCGGTGGCGTTTTCGTTGCCCTCGGCACGGAGACCGGGCGCATTCCCGCCGACCAATTGGCAAAAGCCGCCATGAGCGATTCGATCAGTATTCCTACACCGGGTGAGCTTTTCGCAGCGCTTGAAAAAGGGGGCAAAACAAACTGGGCGGGTCAATACCGTGGACCGATTCCGGTTACCTATCGCGATCGTGCGCAGATCGCCCTTAACCTAGGCGGATTGATTGCCGATGGCTTTATCGCGGTCCAAGCAAAAGACGGCCAGCAGGTGAAAAATATCGGGTCAGACATTATCAAACTCGCCAAGGCACTCGGCGTCAGCGAAAAGCTGCTTAGCCGTGGCAGTAGCATCAACGAATTTGCCGAAAACAACGAATGGGACACGCTGCAGGAAGAACTGGAAGCGACGCAAAACGAAGTAAAATCCTCGATGCAATCGCACGCTGATCAGGACCTAGTAATTCTGGTGAGTCTCGGTGGTTGGATTCGCGGCACGCAGGTAGTGACCTCAGCAATCATGCAGAACTATGACGAGCGCACCGCGAAGGTTCTGCGCCAGCCGGCGCTCGTTCATTTCATGCAATCGAAAATAAATGAAATCTCCACTGAATTGCGCAACCAGCCGCTGGTCAAGGATGTTAATGACCAGCTCACTAAACTTGAAAAACTGGTTTCCTTTCCCGCGGGCAAGGCCCCCGACAAGGAAGAGGTGCGAAAGATCAACGAAGCGGTGGGCAAGCTGATGGAGGAAATAGAAAGCAAAGAACCGCCAAAATGAATCGGAGCTTGTTAATCTCATTGTCGGTTCTTGTACTGGCTATCAGCGGCACTGCGCGGGCCGATACCGATGCGGAGGTACAGGCGCGCAAAGATGCCCTCGACCTTGCGGCGGCATTTTCAAACGATGGTTTCAAGGTCCGAGACGGACACTGGTGCGGGGTCGTCAAACCGCATGATCATGCCTTGGTCGCGGTGAATCTCTACGCAGGAAACCAGTATTGGTTCTCCGCTGGCGCTACGGAACCGGCAAAGAAAATTGCTGTCAGTGTGTATGATGAGACGGGAAAACAGGTGACTACGGACAGCTACGACGACGGCAACAAAGCTGCGGCCGGTTTCGCACCGTCGAGCAGCGGTCAGTACTTTGTGTCCGTCGATCTGGTTGAAGGTGAGCAAGGCAGCTTTTGCTTCGTTTATTCGTACAAGTGAACGACGTTACTGTTATCCTCAGCTTAGCGAAGCGGAGTCGACGGATCCCGTGATTGTCACCTTTGCGGCGTGGTAACGGGAAGTCTCCATCCCGCTCGACATGACGGATTGGTCATGATTTCACTCCAGGTTTTCTATGCGGGACATGTTCAGGGCGTCGGGTTTCGCTGGACAGTGCGTGACACAGCCAAGGGTTTTGACGTTACCGGCTGGGTTCGCAATTTGCCGGATGGGCGCGTGGAACTTCAGGTTACCGGAGAAGATGATGAGGTACGCGCGTTTCTCGATCGCATCGCACAGGGCGAACTTCACTCGTTGATTCACAAGCAAACGGAAAACAGATTGGAGAAACCGGTTACCGCTCGCGGCTTTGAAATTCGCCATGACTGATCCAGCAGTCGCGGTTCACGGACTAACAAAAATATTTCCCGTTCCTTTGCATCCCGCTCGTGGGGTTGTAGCAGTGAAGGACCTCAATCTTCGCATCGAACCAGGCGAAGTATTCGGCTTGCTTGGACCGAATGGTTCCGGCAAAAGCACGACCCTGAAAATAATTCTCGGGCTGGTGTCCCCAACACGCGGTCGCACGGAAATTTTTGGGCGCGACAGTCGCCTCGTAGAAAGCCGGGAGGCAGTCGGGTTTCTGCCGGAAAATCCATATTTTTACAAATATCTTAGCGGGGAAGAGACGTTGCGTTTCTTTGGCCGCCTTTGTGGGCTGCGCGGCACTCGCCTAAGGGAGCGGATAAACGAATTGCTCGAACTCGTTGGATTGACGAGGGCGCGCAAACGGCGTCTCGGGACCTACTCCAAAGGCATGTTGCAACGTATTGGTCTTGCGCAGGCATTAGTTCATGACCCCAGACTGGTCGTGCTGGATGAACCGACTGCAGGCGTTGATCCGGTCGGCTCACGGGAAATTCGCGATTTGATTCTCAATCTGAAGCATCGCGGAATTACCGTGTTGCTTTCGTCGCATTTGCTGGCGCAAGCGCAGGAAATTTGTGACCGCGTGGGCATTCTGGCAGATGGCGCGTTGGTACGCGAAGGCCGTCTCCAGGAATTGATCGCAATTGAAAATCAAACCGAGCTCGTCATCGCCGACGCGTCCCCTCAACTCATCAATGAAGTCGAATCGATCATCCACCGGTCAAACGCAAAGCTGGTGGAACGACGAAAATCGACCACAACACTGGAGAGATTGTTTCTCGAGGCGACAGCGAGAAATGACGAAGGAAAGGCGAAGCAGACATGACAAACATAGAAGACGCTTCAATACTTCAACGTTTCAACGCTCCAACGACGGCGAAGCAACATCGCGCATTCTCGATCGGCCGTATCTCTGCGATCACGTTCAACACGCTGACCGAGCTGACACGTTTGAAAGTTTTTTATGTGCTGCTTGTTTTTGCCCTGCTCTTGATCGGCAGCTCGATCTTCATGGCGCAGTTTTCTTTTCAGCAGGAATTTCAAATCCTGAAGGACGTTTCGCTCGGCGCGATCTCGATATTTACCTCGCTGTTGGCAATCGTTGCTACGGCGCGGCTGCTTCCCCAGGATATCGAAGACCGCACGGTGTACACGATCCTCGCCAAACCTGTACCCCGCTTCGAATATGTGCTCGGTAAAATTGCGGGAGTTCTTCTGCTGCTAGCAATCAGCACGCTGGTGATGAGCGCGGCGTTTCTGCTGGTGTTGTATTTGCGCGAACAAGCGGCGATCCACACCACGTTGAGACAAATGGCCGGCGCGCCGCCTGAACAAATCGCCGATGCACTCCGCGCAATTCGGTCTTCAGCTCTCAACATCGATATCTTTCCGGGAATCATCATCATTTACCTGAAAGGTTGTTTGCTCGCCGCACTCACGCTCTTCGTTTCGACATTCGCCACCACGAACATTTTTACGATTGTGGTAATGGCTTTCATTTACTTCATCGGCCATTTGCAGGCGACTGCGCGCGAATATTGGTTGCAGGAACACAGCAGTGGTCTGGTCACCCGGGTCTTTCTCGCAATCGTCGCGCTGCTGTTTCCGGACCTGCAGGCGTTTAATCTGGTTGATGATATCGTCGCCGGCACAGCCATTTCACTGGCTCTCTTCGCCAAGACGGCTCTGCTCGGCATCTTCTACACGACGATCTACACGCTCCTGGCGGCATTTGTCTTTTACGGGAAAGAATTATGACGCGGGCTCTTGTCGCGCTGGCGATTTTGGTTGCGCTCGGCGCGCTCAAACTGCCGATTGAGCGCGACCTGGCAGCGATGCATCGCCAGGAACATTTTCGTGGTGTCGAGTTCAATCTGGATCTACGCGAAAAAATTGGGCAACTCGGTTTCGTTGCTGCCTTGAGTGGATTTCGAGCGATCGTGGCTGACGCGCTTTTCATCCGGGCACACGTCGCATGGGAGCGCACAGAATGGGGCCGGATCCTGTTGTTGTTCCGGCACATCACAACGTTACAGCCCCGGGTGCTTCTTTTTTGGGACACGGCGGCGTGGCATATGGCTTGGAACGCAAGCGTGGCAGCAATGAACGACCGCACCCAGCCGCGGCTTGCGCTGCGAGTCAAAGCGCAGCGCGAATATTTTGCGCTGGGAAAGGATTTCCTGGAACGCGGAATCAAAAATAACCTTGATCGTCCCCAGTTGTATGAAGCGCTGGCTCGCCTATACAAGGAGAAATACAAGGACCACGAGCGCGCTTCTGAGTTTTACGCGAAGGCAGCGACAGTACCCGATGGTGCGCCGTTCGACCGGAGATTCTCAGCCTATGAGCTTTCCTACTGCGAGGGCCGCGAACAGGACGCCTATAAGCGTCTACGCGAGCTTTATGACGAGGGCGAGCAGGAGCGGCTGCCGACTTTGATCGCGCGGCTGAAATTTCTAGAAGACAAACTCGCCATCCCGCAGGATCAGCGGATTCCGGATAAAGGCCCTGTGGGCAAATAGTCAGAAAGCTGAGCTGTTTGAAGTGTTAAAACAGCTTCAACATGTCGACCACGCCCCAATACGGCCAGGCGAGCAGCGGCGTCTAAGCGCAGAATGAACTGAAGCTCGGTGGTGTGCATTGCGGCGTCAGCAGAATATGAGACTAAGGTCCAACGTCGGGGTTTTAAATCTTATGAGCATCCGGGCGATTTCTTTGTAAGGTTGTGGCTTTTTAACGATTGAACAAGGTCTATGCGGTTCGCAATTTTCAGCGATGTTCACGGCAATCTAGAGGCGTTGGAAGCAGTGCTGGCTGACGCACGCGCGCGCAAATGCACGCGCTTCGTGTGTCTGGGGGACGTGGTCGGCTACAACGCCAACCCGAGAGAATGCGTGGAACGTGTTCGGGAGCTGGATTGCCCGGTCGTAAAAGGTAATCACGATGAGGCGGCGTCGCGTCTCTCGCCCCCGGGCGATTTTAATGAAATGGCAGAGCGCGCAATCGCGTGGACCCGCGACCACTTAACGGACGAGGACAAGCAGTGGTTGCGCGGGTTGCCGCTGCAGACGTGTGTGCACGATTTCACGATCGTGCACGCCACACTCGATACGCCGGAGCAGTGGGGCTATGTTTTTAACAACCTCGATGCCGCCGCGAGCTTTACCTATCAACGCACCAACGTTTGTTTCTTTGGGCACACGCACGTGCCCATGGTGTTTGTCCGCGATGAAAGCGTCCACCGGGAACGAGTTGAGCTCGTTCGCATCGAGCCAACCAAAAAGTATTTCATCAACATGGGCAGCGTGGGCCAACCGCGCGACGGAAACTGGCGCGCAGCGTACTGCATTTACGACACAGAGAACAACCTGGTCCAACAGTTTCGCGTAAAATATGATCTGGCGGCCGTGCAAAGGAAGATCGCTGAAGCAGGGTTGCCGCAGCTCCTCGCCGAACGGCTGGCGATTGGAAGATAGGATCGGAACGGGGATTTCGTGTTTGGTTATGCAATTCGTCGAGGACAACGCGTTGCCCTTCATGTTTGCCCAGGCTGGATCGGCTTCTCAAAAAATGCTAGTCCGACTCGGACCGATGCTAGAAGAAAGAGCCGAAGACCCAACATCTTTGGCCAGCAACTTTGAGCGCCAAATCTATTCTAATCATTAAGCCGGGTTCGCTCGGTGAAATCATTCATGCGCTGCCCGCGATTGCATTGCTCCGCGAAGC
>Ga0126380_10000186_pt1 | contig 17381 bp, 13 predicted proteins | sample PanSoiMetPlot_26_FD_92544 | JGI IMG/M metagenome (GOLD analysis project Ga0126380, IMG submission 92544) | Tropical forest soil microbial communities from Panama - MetaG Plot_26 | ecosystem: Environmental > Terrestrial > Soil > Tropical forest > Bulk soil | place: Panama | collected 2016-02-17
CCCCACTGCTGCCAACGCCGCCGCAATGGCGGGCCAGGGCACCCACACGAATGACAAGTTCATAAGTTGAGCGACGATGAGCCCGGCGGCAAGCGAGCCGCAGATCGTGCCGAACAGGGCGGTGGCAGCGCCGATGAGCAGATATTCGGTGCCGTAAGCCGTTAGGAGGCGAATTCGAGTGGCGCCAAGGGTCTTCATGATTACGGCGTCATAGACCCGGGAGCGGTGACCGGCGGCCAGAGCGCCGCCGAGCACCAGCGCTGCTACCACCAAGGTAAGTCCACTAGCTCCGCGGATTGCGAGCACCAGATTGGCCACGATGCGACCGACCGCATCGAGGGCATCCTTCACGCGCACCGCCGTCACCATTGGAAAGGCCGCGGCCACCGATCGAACAAGCGTTGCCTCCTCGGCCGGCGTGCCGCCGCCAGGATAGGTCAGCGTGGCAAGGTGGTTGTGCGGCGCGCCGCGAAACGTATTGGCGGAAAATACCATGACGAAATTGATACCGAGACTCTCCCAGTCGACGGCACGCATGTTTGCGATCGTCGCAGTGATATTGCGGCCCAGCACGTTGACGACGACGGAATCGCCAAGCTTGAGGCCCAAGCCGTCGGCGATGCGCTTCTCGAATGAAACGAGCGGTGGGCCCTCATAATCGGGTCTCCACCAGTTTCCTTGCACCAGCCTTGACCCGTTAGGAATGTCATTCGCATAAGTGATGCCTCGATCACTTTGCAGCACCCAGGCTGCGTCCTCTCTTGGCTTGAGCTTCTCGGCCTCGGTGCCTCCGGCGGACACGATTCGTCCACGCAACATTGGCACCTCCTGCAATTTTGCGGTCGGCGCCTGCGTCTGGACGAAATCTGCAAACCGTGCGGAATGGTCGGCCGGTATGTCGAGGAAATAGAACGAGGGAGCTTTCAACGGCAATTCGTTTGCAAACTGGCGTCTCAGATTGCCGTCGATCTCGATGACCGTCACAAGCAGAGTGATGCCGAGCCCGAGCGAAAGAACGATCGTCGGCGTCAGCGCGCTCGGCCGATGAATGTTCGCCAAAGCCATTCGCAGCCCGGTCGCGCGCGGGCGGGGCGCTCGGCGCGCAACGACCATCAGCAGCGCAGCGATCATGCGGAGCAATACAAACGCGGCGGCGGCTGTTGCGACATAGATGATTGCGACGCGGCGGTCATATGACAGCGCAATGGCGAAAGCTGCCAATACGAGGACGGATATGGCGGTGAAGGCGATATAGCGTTTGCGGGGGCGGCGGGGATGGCTTGCCACCATGTCGCGAAAGAGTTCTGCCACAGGCACGTCGTGTGCTCGTCCTAATGGCCACAGCGCAAAAACCAGCGCCGCCAGCAACCCGTAGAAAAGCGCCAGCAACAATTCATCGAGATGCAATGCGGGTGCCAACGGTAGCGGAATGATGGCGCCGAACAGCCAGGAAATCGCGAACGGGAGGATGGCGCCGAGCGCTGCACCGAGCGCTCCACTGGCCAGCGCCACAATCATGACCTGCGTAAGATAAATAGCGAATACACGCCGTCCGCTGGCACCGAGAGCTCTCATTGTCGCAATTGTGTCGCGACGTCGGTCCAGGTGACTCTTGACGGCATTGCCGACACCGACGCCGCCGACAAGAAGTGCGGTCAAGCCAACGATCGTGAGGAATTGGGTGAAGCGCTCGACATTGCGTTCGAGTTGCGGTGACGCATTGCTACGGCTGCGGATATCCCAACCGGCTTCCGGCAATTGCGTGCGCGCCTCAGTCGCGAGCGCTTTTGCTGCCGCATCGGACGCGTCATTTGCCGGCAGGCGCAATCGGTAATGCCATCGCACAAGGCTGCCTGGCTGTATTAGGCCTGTGGCGCGCAACGCGTCCTGGCTAATTAGCAGCCGGGGGCCGAACCCGATGCCGCCGGCAAGCTTGTCGGGTTCACTCGCCAGGGCAGCTCGAATCTCGAAGGTTGTGCCACCAACGCGAAGGTGCGCGCCTCTGGAGATATCAAGCCGCGCCATCAGTGTCGGGTCGGCGACTGCGCCAAAGACAGCTTCGCGTTGTGCCAGCGCCTCGCCAAGCGATCCAGGTGGGTCAAGCGTGGTCTGTCCGAACAAAGGGTAAGATGCATCGACAGCTTTGATCTCAACCAGCGTTGGCTCCCCATTTTGCGTACGCGCCATGGCGCGCAAGCTTGCTGCACTTGAAACCCGGCCGTGCTTCTCGAGAAATGCGCGCTCATTCGGCTCCGCTTCCCTGTGGATCAACGTAAAAGCAAGGTCGCCGCCCAGAATGACGCGGCCGTCGCGAGCAAGGCCTTCGGCCAGGCTTGCCGCAAGCGAGCTGACGCCGGCGATCGCCATGGTGCCGAGGGCGATGCAAATGATGAAAACATAAAGCCCGTGCAACCCGCCGCGCATTTCGCGCAAGGCGTAGCGCAAGGACAGCCAGCGGTCTGATGGCCCGGTGATTTTTTGCGCGCTCATGGCGGTGCCACGCCGTCAATTCGCCCTGAGCGCAGCCGCACTACGCGCGCACAGCGCGCTGCCAGCGCTGGGTCGTGGGTGACAAGCACGAGCGTGGTTTTGCGCCTGGCGTGTCCTGCGAACAGAAGTTCGATGATCTGCTTGCCGGTATCTTCGTCGAGATTGCCGGTCGGCTCGTCGGCCACGACAATTGCCGGATCAGGAGCGAGCGCGCGCGCAACCGCCACCCGCTGCTGTTCGCCGCCCGAGAGCTCGACAGGATAGTGGTCGAGTCGCTCGCTCAAGCCGACCGCGGCAAGTTCGTCGCGTGCCCGATCGTGCGCGTCCGCGATGCCTGCCAGCTCGAGCGGGACCGCAACATTCTCCAGCGCGGTCATAGTCGGGATCAGGTGGAACGATTGGAACACAATTCCTATATTTCGGCCGCGAAACCGAGCCAACATGTCTTCGTCGAGGGTGCTCAAGTTTTCGCCCGCGACCGCAACCGTTCCGCTATCGGCGCGTTCGAGCCCCGCCATCACCATCAGCAGGGTCGATTTGCCGGATCCGGACGGGCCCACCAGGCCAATTGCCTCGCCTCTGCCTATATGCAGGTCGATGTCTTTGAGGATATGAACACGGGCCGCGCCATGCCCGAGCGAGAGATTGACGCCGGCCAATGCTATGGCCGGTCCCGCCTGGGAGTTATTCGTCATGGGACCTCATTTTTTGCAACCCCGCTCATATGGGACGAATACGCTCCGGGTCCAGCACCTTGCGCGGGCGATGGTCGCACTGCTCTGCGCGCTAATGCCACCCGCGGGCATGAAGGCGGCGGAACGGCCGGTCAACATTGTCGTGCTCGGCGACTCGCTCAGCGCGGGGCTGGGTGTGCCTGTGGAACAAGCTTTTCCGGCGAAACTGGCCGCGGCCCTGAAAGCCAAAGGCGTTGACACCACGATTACGAACGCAGGTGTATCGGGTGACACGGCTTCGGGCGGGCTCGCCCGGCTCGATTGGTCGGTTCCGGATGGGACCGACGCGGTCATTGTCGAACTGGGTGCAAACGATGCCCTGCGTGGTCTCGATCCCAACGTCACCAAGACCGCGCTAGATGCCATTCTGCGCAGGCTGACGGCCCGTCAAATAAGTGTCTTGCTCGCTGGTATGCGGGCTCCGCCAAACTTGGGTCCGGAATATACGAAGGCGTTTGATGGGATTTATCCGGCGCTTGCCTCGACTCACCCTGTCGTCTTTTATCCGTTCTTCCTCGATGGCGTCGCTGCCGATCCCAAACTGAACCAGGGGGATGGCATGCATCCGAACGGCGCAGGTATTGAGGCCATCGTGGCGCGCATCCTGCCGCGGGTCGAGGAGTTGATTGTTAGAGCGCGCGCCAGGCGCCCGTCGTGATTGAGAGTTTGGCAATGCCGCGTCTTTTTACCGGGGTTGAAATTCCGCCCGATGTCGGACAGGCGCTCGCGACGCTGCGCGGAGGCCTGCCGGGTGCGCGCTGGATCGATCCAGAAAACTATCATCTGACATTGCGCTTCATTGGCGACGTTGACGACAGTGTCGCCCACGAAGTCGCCTCGATGCTCGGACGTGTGAAACGCGGGCCTTTTGAGCTGTACATGGAAGGTCTGACGTCATTTGGAGGTCGTAAGCCCCGCGCTGTCGTGGCGAGCGTCGCCCCGATACAGCCACTGATCGATATGCAGGCCGAGCACGAACGGCTGATGCAACGCATCGGGCTTGAGCCGGAAGGACGAAAATTCACGCCCCACGTCACGCTGGCTCGTCTGAGGGAATCCTCAAGCCAACAGGTTGCGGAATATCTATCAGCGCGGGGGTATTTCCGGACATCGCCGTTCAGGGTCTCCCGCTTTGTGCTTTTTTCCTCGCGCGCCTCGGTTGGCGGCGGGCCGTATGTGGTCGAGGCGAGCTATCCATTCAGCGCTTGACCAGGTGTGACGTCACGCCCCGCAATGAATCAGGCGACGCCGAACATGCGTGACTGCGCGTCAAGCCAGGCACTGGTCACACCATGCGCGTCGGCGACAGCCTCTCGCATCAGCGACAACGGGGTGTAACGCGGCGGGTCGACTTCGCCGACCACGCTGCCGAAATCAAACTTGAGACCGGCTTCAAACTTGCGGGCAAGCTGTTGCATGCGGCTGTTTTCGGTCAGGCAATGCATCTGCAGCAAGTTCATGCCGCGGTTGCGCGCGCTCAGAAGCGTCCGTTCGAGCAGCACCGTGCCGACGCCATGACTTTGCCAGGGCTGCTCGATGCTGAAGGCCGCTTCTCCGGCCCGCTCAAAAAACGATCCCACGGAGCGCAGCTCGGCCGCGCCGCGCAAGACGCCATCGACGAAAAAGCCATGAACCACAACACCCAGCTTGCCGGCAGAGGCCGCGTGCTGGGCGATGAACTCGTCGGATACCGCGCCCGAAAAGCGCCGGTGTCGGCTTTCGCGATCAAGACGAAGGAGATGATCCCGATATGCATCGGTTTCGCCTACCCACAATTTGCGGATCATGCCCCCGTTGGGCAAAGGCTCGTCCATGTGAAATTCTCCTCTGGCCGGGTCCGTTGTCCGCGTCCGCCGGCGAATCGCCCTACACCGAGATATATGATGCAATGCAGCAAAAATTCGGTCCAAAAAGTTCCGGAAACCCTCGTTTGCAAAAATGCATGCCTAACCAGGGGCTTACTGCACGTGCGTGCGCAAAAAAGCAGCAACGGTTAGACATCTGTTTTACAGCGGGGGCCATTCCCCATAGGTGTCGCGGCGAGGCCGCCCTTATCCTTCCCCAATCAGCCTGTCGCATGTCCGAAATTCTCAGTACCCGCTATGCGGCTTTGATCGCCGCGGGAAAGATCGAGGTAGATCCGGGTCAGGCGACATTGGCCAGGCACCTGGCTGCGCTCGAGCGGCGGCTCGACGAGCGCCGGCTGGCGCGCAAATCGTCATCGCTTGGTTGGCTGTTCGGGAAACGCGAGCAGGTCGGGTCGCCTCTCAAAGGCCTTTACATCTACGGCGAGGTCGGCCGCGGCAAGACCATGTTGATGGACCTGTTCTTCGAGACCAGCGCGGTCGTCCGCAAACGACGCGTCCATTTCCACGAATTCATGGCCGACGTGCACGAACGTGTTCATGCCTTCCGGCAGGAGTTCAAAAACGGAGAGGGCAATGAGCTCGATCCGATCCAACGCACCGCGGCCGCCATAGCACAAGAGAGCTGGCTGCTTTGCTTCGACGAATTCCATGTCACCGACATCGCCGACGCAATGATCCTCGGCCGTCTGTTCACGCGACTGTTCGAACTTGGCGTTGTTATGGTTGCGACCTCGAATATCGCGCCGCGCGATCTCTACAAGGATGGGCTGAACCGCGCCCTGTTCCTGCCTTTCATTGCGTTGCTGGAACGGCATTGTGACATCGTGCGCCTCGACGCGCGAATTGATTTCAGGCTGGAAAAGCTTACCGGCGTGCCAACGTGGTACGTGCCGGATGACCACAAGGCCGAGATCGCGCTCGACGATGCCTGGCGGCGGCTGGCAGGCGATGCCGGTGCGCCGCACGAGCTCGTCGTGAAAGGCCACGTCGTGCGCGTGCCGAAGGCCGCGATGGGAGTGGCACGATTTTCATTCGATGATCTTTGCGCGCAACCGCTCGCCGCCGCTGACTATCTCAGGATTGTGCACGAGTTTCACACAATCATCCTGGACCACATTCCGGTGATGGGTTACGGCCAGCGCAACGAGGCCAAGCGCTTTATTATTCTGATCGACACCCTTTACGATCACGCAGTGAAATTGCTGGCCTCGGCGCAAGCGCAGCCCGACAAGCTTTATCTCGCCACCGAGGGTTACGAAGCCAGTGAATTCAAGCGCACGGCGTCGCGGCTGATCGAGATGCGCTCGCAATCATATCTCGGCCTTCCGCATGGCTCGCGACAAGGCCCCGACGTCGAGATAGCCAAGATCGTCGAAACCTGAGCCCGCACCTTTTTGGCCTCTGCCCCGCCTTTGCCGCCACTTGCCTCTGGACTCCCACCGCTTCGTCTGCTGGTATAATGTATACACAATTGCAGCAGCTGAACCTTCCCGAGTTTCGGCTTCTTGTCGGGCCAGATCTAACCGGTTAACCACCACTCGGCCGCGCTCGGCGGCCGCACAAGTTGAGAGTTTTCCCACCATGGCGCGTAACAAGATTGCGTTGATCGGCGCCGGCCAGATCGGCGGCACGCTGGCCCACCTCATTGGATTAAAGGAACTCGGCGACGTCGTGCTGTTCGACGTTATGGAGGGCATTCCCCAAGGCAAGGCTCTCGATATCGCGCAGTCGTCGCCGATCAATGGTTTCGATGCAAAATTTATCGGCACCAACAGCTATGACGCTATCGGGGGCGCCGACGTCTGCATCGTTACCGCCGGCGTGCCGCGTAAGCCTGGCATGAGCCGGGACGATTTGCTGGACATCAATCTGAAAGTGATGGGCCAGGTCGGTTCGGGAATAAAAAAATACGCACCCGACTCCTTCGTGATCTGCATCACCAATCCTCTGGATGCCATGGTTTGGGCGCTGCAGAAAAGTTGCGCCCTGCCGCAACAAAAAGTGGTCGGCATGGCGGGTGTGCTCGACTCGGCGCGCTTCCGTTATTTCCTTGCCGATGAATTCCACGTCTCAGTGGAGGATGTCACGGCTTTCGTACTTGGTGGCCATGGCGACACCATGGTGCCGCTCACGCGTTATTCGGCGGTGGCGGGAATTCCGGTGCCGGATCTCGTGAAGATGGGCTGGACAACGCAATCGCGCATCGACGAAATCGTGAAGCGTACCGCAAATGGGGGCGCAGAGATTGTCAATCTGCTCAAGACCGGTTCGGCTTTTTACGCACCGGCGGCGTCCGCGGTCGCGATGGCCGAAAGCTATTTGCGCGATAAGAAGAGAGTGCTGCCTTGCGCGGCGTGGCTCAACGGCGAGTATGGCATCAAGGACCTCTACGTGGGTGTGCCTGTGGTGATCGGCGCAAAAGGCGTAGAACGCATTGTCGAGATCGAGCTCAACAGCGCCGAGCGGGCGATGTTCGAAAAATCGGCGGCGGCGGTGCAAAGCCTGGTCGAGGCCTGCAAGAAGATCGCTCCCAGTCTGGCGAACTAGGGCGAAGAACGAACGCCAAAATAACGAATAGCGCTGTCGCTATTCTCTGTTCGCTGCCGGCCGGAGAGGCTCATGAACATCCACGAGTACCAAGCCAAAGCTGTGTTGCGCGAATTCGGCGTTCCTGTGCCGCGAGGTGTTCCTGCTTTCAGCGTCGAGGAAGCAGTCAAGGGCGCCGAAGAGTTGGGCGGGCCCGTTTGGGTGGTGAAGGCGCAGATTCATGCCGGGGGACGCGGTAAGGCGGGCGGAGTCAAGGTCGTCAAATCCGTCGATGACGTAAAAAAAGAATCGGCACGCATTCTCGGATCGACCCTGGTCACGCACCAGACCGGCCCGCACGGCAAGAAGGTCAACCGGCTCTATATCGAAGAGGGGTCGGCGATTGATCGCGAATTTTACCTGTCGGCGCTCATCGATCGCGAGACTTCCCGTGTCGCGTTCGTTGTTTCCACGGAAGGCGGCATGGACATCGAGGACGTCGCGCACAAGACGCCCGAAAAAATCCTCACATTCTCGGTCGATCCGGCGACAGGAATCATGCCCCATCATGGCCGGCTTGTGGCGCAGACGCTCAAGCTGACTGGAGATCTTGCAAAACAGATCGAAGTGATTCTGCCCAAGCTCTATTCCGCCTTTACGACCAAGGACATGAGCCTGCTTGAGATCAACCCGCTGGTAGTCACCAAGGACAACAAGATCGTTTGCCTCGATGCCAAGGTCGGGTTCGACGGCAACGCGCTCTACCGTCACCCTGACGTCGTCGCATTACGCGATCTTACCGAGGAAGACGAGAAGGAAATCGAGGCCTCGAAATTCGACCTCAACTACATCGCGCTCGATGGCTCGATTGGCTGCATGGTCAACGGTGCCGGTCTCGCGATGGCTACCATGGATATCATCAAGCTCTATGGCATGGCCCCCGCCAATTTCCTCGACGTCGGCGGCAGCGCGACGAAAGAAAAGGTCACGGCGGCGTTCAAGATCATCACGTCCGATCCGAACGTGAAAGGAATTCTGGTGAATATTTTCGGGGGCATCATGAAATGCGACGTGATCGCCGAAGGCGTGGTCGCCGCGGTCAAGGAAGTCGGACTGAAAGTGCCGCTGGTTGTGCGCCTGGAGGGCACCAATGTCGAACTCGGCAAGAAGATCATTGCAGAATCAAAGCTTAACGTCACTTCGGGCGATGATCTCGACGATGCCGCGCAGAAGATCGTGAAGGCGGTGAAGGGGAATTGATCAATCTTCGGTCAGGCAGAAGGGAAGCGATGATCCGTCACGTTTTCGCGCTTGTAATCCTCGGCGCCGCTGCAACGCCTGCATGCGCGCAGGATGCTATTCCCGATCTCAAGGGGACCTGGACCGGAAAAGGCAAGTCAATCGTGTTTGGCAACAATGCCCATCATGCAGGCAGGCAGTCGACCTCAAGCCCGCCGCGCGTTCGCGACATTGAGGCGATCCATGTTGTCGAAGGTCAGGAAGGACGGTTGGCCTGGGGCCGCTCCTCATCCGCTTCCGCCGACACCAAGGAGCCGTTTGCCTGGGCGATTGCAAGCGACAACAAATCGATCGTCGGCGCGGATATGGACGGTTACTTCCGGATCACGATCCTGTCGTCCGACCGCATTGAGAAATGTTACGCGCAGAACGCGGCACGCCCTAGCCGCGCGATTGTCGCTTCATGGCAGATCATGGATCGGGTGAAACGGTAAGACGTTACGATGTCCATTCTCGTCGACAAAAACACCAAGGTCATCTGCCAGGGCTTTACCGGCAAGAACGGCACTTTCCATTCGCAGGCGGCGATCGCCTACGGCACCAAGATGGTCGGCGGCACATCGCCCGGCAAAGGTGGCTCGACGCACCTCGGTCTCCCGGTGTTCGACACGGTCGCCGAGGCGAAGGAAAAAACGGAGTGCGAGGCGAGCGTCATCTACGTTCCGCCGGCGGGAGCGGCTGATGCAATTTGCGAAGCGATCCAGGCGGAGATTCCGCTGATCGTCTGCATCACCGAAGGCATCCCTGTGATGGATATGGTCAAGGTGAAGCGCGCGCTCTCCGGCTCGAAGTCGCGGCTCATCGGGCCCAACTGCCCGGGCGTGATGACGGCGGGCGAATGCAAGATCGGCATCATGCCTGGCAACATCTTCAAACCGGGGAAAGTAGGAATCGTCTCGCGCTCCGGCACGCTTACCTATGAGGCGGTTTTCCAGACCAGCCGCGAGAATCTCGGCCAGACCACCGCGGTTGGCATCGGCGGCGATCCGGTGAAGGGCACCGAGTTCATTGCGGTACTGGAGATGTTTCTGGCCGACCCGAAAACAGAATCGATCGTGATGATCGGCGAGATCGGCGGCGCGGCTGAAGAAGATGCGGCGCAATTCTTGAAGGACGAGGCAAAGCGAGGCCGCAAAAGGCCGGTGGTCGGTTTCATCGCCGGACGCACCGCGCCGCCCGGCCGCCGCATGGGTCATGCCGGCGCCATCATCTCGGGAGGCAAAGGGGATGCCGCGTCCAAGATTGCCGCGATGGAATCGGCGGGAATCAAGGTGTCGCCCTCTCCGGCGAGGATCGGCAAGACATTGGTCGAGCTTCTAAGCGCCTGATTTTTCGAAATATCATCCGGTGTGTTCGCCAGCGGACCATCCGATTGTTCAGGGGATGTGCCCAATCGGCAACAGCCAAGGCGCACGAAATCACCTAATGTGCCAATGAATTGGGGGCTTCGGAGCAGTTTCGATCGTTCCCAAAACGCCTGCAGGGCGTTCGTTCGCCACCGGATGCGATCCAGAAAAGTGGGGTATTGGACATGAAGAAAACTGCGCTCGCCATCGCGACATTTGCTGCGCTGAGCGGCTCTTGATTTATGGGGGATTGCTGATGCGCCTCATTTCTATTGGATTGATTGCTGCTGCCACAATTGGCACCACTGGAATTGCCCTGTCGGCCGATATGCCGGTCAAAGCACCGGCCTATGCGCCTCCGGTTGCGGCACCTTACAATTGGACCGGCTCTTATATCGGCGGCAATATTGGTTATGGTTGGGGCAGTGATCCGGTCGATCTCACTTCTTTTGCAGTCTTCCCGGCGGGGACCGTGCCGATCTCGCTCGCGGATAATCCGCGCGGCGTCGTGGGTGGTGTGCAATATGGCACCAATTGGCAATTCAACTGCTTCGTACTGGGCTGGGATTCAGATTTCTCCTTCAGCAATATCAAAGCCTCGCAAACAGTTTTTTTGGCTCCAGGCGGCATCGCGACAACGACTTCTGCTGAACAAAAACTTGACTGGCTCAGCACAACGCGGGGGCGTGTGGGCTATCTGATCTTCGACAATCTTCTCCTGTATGGTACTGGCGGGCTCGCCTCCGGGCGCGCGACCGCAAACGTTTCAATCTCGCAGCTTGGATGCTGTCTGGCTGGCAGCGAGTCGAAGACCCGGTGGGGTTGGGCGGCGGGCGGCGGGCTTGAATACGCAATCGGCCACTGGTTGGTGCGAGCCGAATATCTGCACTACGATCTCGGCGATCTCAATTTTGACGTAATCGACCAGCGGGGGACACTGGTTGCGGGAACCAACAAGGTTTCCGGTGATATTGTGCGGGGAGCGCTCAGTTACAAATTCGACTGGACGTTCTGGGATCTTATCTTCGGTCGTCGCTAGTTCGGCATTAGCGCTGAGTGCGCGGCCATCAGCCCGCGCTCAATTACGAGCTTGCATCGCGCTGTTTTGTTTTCATCGCGGAAACGGCCCGCGAATACCGCATGCATTGAATCTCGGTTCAGACATACCCCTTTTGCCGACTTACAGGCGTCATAAATAGAGGTAAAAGACAGGCATTGCGCCGCCTGCCCTTTTTCGGGGTGAAAGATCTCCCTCCGCGCAAGTTTTTGGGAAACCGCCATGACGCGCCAGGACGCCAACGCCATTTTCGCCAATACGTCATTCCTGTACGGGGGCAATGCGGCCTACATCGAAGACCTTCATGCCAAATACGAGAAAGACCCGGCGACCGTCGATGCCGAGTGGCGTGCTTTTTTTCAAAGCCTGAAGGACGAGAAACCGGATGTCCTGAAAAGCGCCGGGGGGCCGTCCTGGAAGAAACCGGACTGGCCGCAGCGTCCGAACGGCGATCTGGTGGCCGCCCTCGACGGCCAATGGGCTGAAACCGAAAAGAAACTGGGCGATAAAATCGTCGCTACCGCGCAGGCGAAGGGCGTCGAGCTTTTCTCCGCCGACGTGATGCAGGCGACGCGGGATTCGATCCATGCGTTGATGCTCATCCGCGCCTACCGCATCCGCGGTCACTTCCATGCGAAGCTCGATCCGCTCGGTCTGGAGCCGGAAAAAAACGAGGAAGAACTCGATCCGCGCTCGTACGGGTTCACGGGGGCCGATCTCGACCGGAAAATTTTTCTCGACAATGTGCTCGGCCTCGAATTCGCGACCATGCGTGAGATCGTCGCAATCCTGCGCCGCACTTACTGCCAGACGCTTGGCGTCGAATTCATGCACATCTCAAACGCGGCGCAGAAAAGCTGGATCCAGGAGCGCATCGAGGGTCGCGACAAGGAGATTACATTCACGCGCGAAGGCAAGCGCGCGATTCTGAATAAGCTGGTGGAAGCGGAAGGCTTCGAGAAGTTTCTCGACATCAAATATACCGGCACCAAACGGTTTGGCCTCGACGGCGCAGAGTCGCTGATCCCTGCGCTTGAACAGATCATCAAGCGCGGGGGCAACCTGGGCGTAAAGGAGATTTGCCTCGGCATGCCGCATCGCGGTCGGCTCAATGTCCTCACCCAAGTGATGGGCAAGCCCCACCGCGCGCTGTTTCATGAATTCAAGGGCGGTTCCGCGACTCCGGACGAAATCGAAGGCTCCGGCGACGTGAAATATCACCTCGGTGCGTCATCCGATCGTGAGTTCGACAACAATAGGGTGCACTTGTCGCTCACCGCGAACCCCTCGCATCTCGAAATCGTCGATCCGGTCACCCTGGGCAAGGTGCGCGCCAAACAGGACCAGCACCATGCGAAGCCCGATGAGCGCACAATGGTGATGCCGCTGTTGATACACGGCGATGCGGCGTTTGCGGGGCAGGGCGTGGTCGCGGAATGCTTCGGCCTGTCCGGTCTGAAGGGTTACCGCACCGGCGGCTCGCTGCATTTCATCGTCAACAATCAGATCGGGTTTACGACCTATCCGCGCTATTCGCGATCATCGCCCTATCCATCCGATGTCGCAAAGATGATCGAGGCCTTGATCCTGCACGTGAACGGCGACGATCCGGAAGCGGTTGTATTTGCCGCCAAGGTGGCGACCGAGTACCGGCAGACGTTCCAGAAACCGGTCGTGATCGACATGTTCTGTTACCGGCGGTTCGGTCATAACGAGGGCGACGAGCCTGCGTTCACCCAACCGCTGATGTACAAGAAGATCCGGGCGCACCCGACTACGCTTGAAATCTACGGCAAGAAACTGCTCGGCGAGGGCGTCGTCACGGAAGGCGAGATTGAAACGATGAAGGCGGAGTGGCGCAGGCGCCTCGATGCCGAGCTCGAAGCCGGCCAGGGCTACAAGCCGAACAAGGCCGACTGGCTCGATGGCCGGTGGTCAGGCCTGAAAGCGGCGCGTGACGCCGACGACCCGCGCCGCGGCAATACCGGGGTCGATGCAGCTTTGCTGCGTGACATTGGCAAGAAAATAACGACGGTTCCGCAGGGCTTCACCGTCAACCGGACGATCCAGCGATTTCTTGACTCCCGCGTAAAAGCGATCGAGAGCGGCGAGGGCATTGATTGGGCAACGGGCGAGGCGCTCGCATTTTGCTCGCTGTTGAAGGAAGGGCATCGCGTTCGTCTTTCGGGCCAGGACAGCGAGCGCGGCACGTTTTCGCAGCGTCACTCTGTGCTGTTCGATCAGAACACTGAGGAGCGTTACACGCCGTTCAATCATATTGGCAACCCACAGGGGCGGTTCGAGGTGCTCAATTCGATGCTCTCGGAAGAGGCCGTGCTTGGTTTCGAATACGGCTATTCCACTGCCGAGCCGAGCGCGCTGACGCTGTGGGAAGCACAGTTTGGCGACTTCGCCAACGGCGCGCAGGTGGTGTTCGATCAATTCATCTCTTCAGGCGAGCGCAAATGGTTGCGCATGTCGGGCCTCGTCTGCCTGCTCCCGCACGGCTACGAGGGTCAGGGTCCGGAGCATTCGTCGGCACGCCTTGAGCGCTATCTGCAGATGTGCGCGGAAGACAACATGCAGGTCGCCAATTGCACAACTCCTGCGAACTACTTCCACATTCTGCGCCGGCAGCTGAAGCGCGAGATCCGCAAGCCGCTAATCCTGATGACGCCGAAATCGCTGCTTCGCCACAAGCGCGCAGTTTCCCGACTCGACGAAATGACCAACGGCACCTCGTTCCATCGGTTGCTCTGGGACGATGCGCAATTGTTGCCGGATGAGAAGATCAAGCTCGTGCCCGACGACAAAATCCGCCGCGTCATAATGTGCTCGGGCAAGGTGTATTACGATCTCTATGATGAGCGCGAGAAGCGCGGCATCGATGACATCTATATCCTTCGTCTCGAGCAGCTTTATCCGTTCCCCACCAAGGCGCTGATTACGGAGCTTTCCCGTTTCAAACAGGCGGAAATGGTGTGGTGTCAGGAGGAGCCACGCAACATGGGCGCCTGGTTCTTCGTCGATACCTTCCTGCAATGGGTGCTCAATCAGATCGGCGCCAGGCATCGCACGATGCGCTATGCGGGGCGCCCGGCCTCGGCTTCGCCCGCGGTGGGTCAAATGTCAAAACACCTAGCGCAGCTCAAACAATTTCTCGAAGAGGCGCTGGGATAATCGGCTGCACTTCGCCACGCCCGGTCTTGTGCCGCGCATTCACGCCTTGACGAAGTGGCAGCGAGAAAGTCATGGACGGCCGGGGCAAGCCCGGCCATGACGAAAAAGGGTAGGAATCATGGCGGACATCCGCGTGCCGACACTTGGCGAATCGGTGACCGAGGCCACAGTCGGCAAGTGGTTCAAGCAGCAGGGCGATACGGTGACAGTGGACGAGCCGCTGGTCGAACTTGAGACCGACAAGGTGACGTTGGAAGTGCCGGCACCGGCCGCGGGCGTGCTGTCCGAAGTCGCTGTGAAGAATGGCGATACGGTTGCTGTCGGCGCGCTGTTGGGACAAATCAAGGAAGGCGCCGGAGCGGCACCAAAGGCTGCCGCAGCCGCGACGAAGCCGGTAGCGAGCCCAACTGGCGCGCCGGACGAAAAGACCGCAAAAACGAAACCGATCGGTGCGGGTCCTGAGCAGCCGCAGCCGCGCGAGATGCCCTTGCCCCCCTCGGTGCGGAAGTTGGCGGCGGAAAGCGGCGTCGACCCTTCCAGGATCGCCGGCACCGGAATGCATGGCCAGGTCACCAAGGCCGACATGCTGGGTGCGATCGAGCGCGCCGCGGCCGCCCCCACCCCAGTATCCGCGCCCCTGCAGATGCGGGCACCATCCCCGGCGGACGATGCCGCGCGCGAAGAGCGCGTGCATATGACACGGCTGCGCCAGACCATCGCCCGGCGCCTGAAAGATGCCCAGAACACGGCCGCCATGCTTACGACCTTCAACGAGGTCGACATGAGCGCCGTGATGCACTTGCGCAATCAATACAAGGATCTGTTCGAGAAGAAGCACGGGGTGAAGCTGGGCTTCATGGGCTTCTTCGTGCGCGCCTGCATTCAGGCGTTGAAGGAGATTCCTGCAGTCAATGCCGAGATCGACGGCACCGATATTGTGTACAAGAATTACTATCACATTGGCGTTGCGGTCGGCACCGATCGGGGCCTAGTCGTGCCAGTCGTCCGTGATGCCGACCAGATGTCACTCGCGCAAATCGAAAAGACCATCGCCGATTTCGGCCGCCGTGCCCGCGAGGGCACGCTCAAGATCGAAGAGATGCAGGGCGGGACGTTCACCATCAGCAATGGCGGCGTTTATGGCTCGCTGATGTCCACCCCGATATTGAATGCGCCGCAGTCCGGCATCCTCGGCATGCACAAGATCCAGGAGCGGCCGGTGGTCATCGATGGCAAGATCGAGCCCCGCCCGATGATGTATCTCGCGCTTTCCTACGATCACCGCATCGTCGATGGCCGCGAGGCCGTCACCTTCCTGGTGCGCGTGAAAGAATGCCTCGAAGATCCGGCGCGCCTCGTGCTGGATTTGTAGAGCTTTTCTCCGTCATGCCCGGCTTGTCCCGGCTCCACGCCCGCTTTCTTAAGACGTGGATGGCCGGGACAAGCCTGGCCATGACAATCGAGAGAGCGGAGTAATGCGATGCCCTACGACCTCATCGTTATCGGCACCGGTCCAGGCGGCTATGTGTGCGCCATCCGTGCCGCGCAACTCGGACTTAAGACTGCGGTGGTTGAGAAACGCGCCACGTACGGCGGCACTTGCCTCAACATCGGCTGCATTCCTTCCAAAGCTCTCTTGCACGCGTCCGAATTGTTCGAGGAGGCAGGCCACACGCTGCCCAAGATGGGAATCGGCGTTCCCGCGCCCAAGCTCGACCTCAAGGCGATGATGGCGTTCAAGGACAAGGGTGTCGAAGGCAACGTCAAAGGCGTCGACTTCCTGTTCAAGAAGAACAAGATCGATACCTACCACGGCGGCGGCCGCATCACCGCGCCGGGCAAGGTCGAAGTCAAAAGCGAAAATGGCAACACGCAGACGCTCGAGGCCAAGTCGATCGTCATTGCGACGGGCTCGGACGTTGCGCGTCTGAAGGGCGTCGAGATCGACGAGAAACGCATTGTCTCATCGACGGGAGCGCTGTCGCTGCCGGAAGTGCCCAAGCATCTGCTGGTGGTCGGAGCCGGAGTGATTGGCCTCGAGCTCGGCTCGGTCTGGAGGCGGCTGGGTTCGCAGGTAACATTCGTGGAATTTCTCGATGGAGTTTTGCCAGGCATGGATGGCGAAGTGCGCCGTCAGGCGCAACGTCTGCTGGAAAAACAAGGCATGACGTTCCAGCTGTCGTCGAAAGTCACTGCCATCGACACATCGGGAAAACGACTTAAAGCAACCATCGAGTCAGCAAAAGGTGGCACGGTCGAAACAATCGAGGCCGACGTGGTTCTGGTTGCGATCGGTCGGGTACCGTTCACCGAAGGGCTTGGTCTCAAGGAGCTCGGCGTCAAACTGGACGAGCGCGGGCGAGTCATCGTCGATCACCGTTATGCAACCAATATCGCGGGCATATGGGCAATTGGCGACGTCATCTCGGGCCCGATGCTGGCCCACAAGGCTGAGGACGAAGGCGTGGCCGTGGCTGAAATTCTCGTCGGTCAGGCGGGGCACGTGAACTACGATGCCATTCCCAACGTGGTCTATACCTATCCGGAGATCGCAATCGTGGGGAAAGGTGAAGAAGAGTTGAAGGCTGACGGCATCGCCTACAACGTCGGCAAGTTTCCGTTCACGGCCAATGCCCGCGCCAAGGTCAATCTGACCACCGACGGTTTCATAAAAATTCTGGCCGACGCGAAAACCGATCGCGTGCTGGGCGTTCATCTGATCTGCGCAGATGCCGGCAACATGATTGCGGAGGCTGTTATCGCAATGGAATTTGGCGCATCTGCTGAAGACATCGCGCGCACCTGCCACGCGCATCCAACACTGCCCGAGGCAGTGAAGGAAGCGGCGATGGCTGTCGCCAAGCGTGCAATTCATATGTGA
>Ga0126380_10000188_pt1 | contig 17328 bp, 14 predicted proteins | sample PanSoiMetPlot_26_FD_92544 | JGI IMG/M metagenome (GOLD analysis project Ga0126380, IMG submission 92544) | Tropical forest soil microbial communities from Panama - MetaG Plot_26 | ecosystem: Environmental > Terrestrial > Soil > Tropical forest > Bulk soil | place: Panama | collected 2016-02-17
AGCGCGGTCAAAATGTCGTCCTGGACGCCGTCGGCAAAAAACGCGTTTTGTTTTTCATCGCTGAAATTCGCGAACGGCAGGACGGCAATACTCTTTTCCGGAATCAGCTCGCCACTTGAGCTGCGAATTAACGGACGGCCAAAGGTCAGCAGGGCAATGATCAGCAGCAAAACGCCGATGATTAGAAAATCGATCATCCGCCCCGCGCTCTTGCGTGTTGTTGGATCGACTTGTTCGTCCCGCACGAATCCGACACCGGTAAATTCGTAAATCCAGGCCAGGGTCATCGCGATCGGGAAGCCGAGAACCAGCGCGATGATGACCAAACGCACGGCCGAGTTGGGAATATCGAAGAACGGAAAGACCTGGGTCGCGATTTGAGTGAGAAGCCAGGCCACCATCGCGTAGGCGACGGCCGCACGATAAACGTGACGGCGCTTCAGCTCGGCAAAAAAATTGAGCAAATTCACGACTCAGGGTCGCTTACTTTTCCGCTGGCGTTTGAGAAGCGCAACCATGCAAGATCGTCGGAGTGTCACGAACGGCCCATAAACGACAGATGTTGACCCGACGCCAATCCATCAAACGCGTCCTCGGATTCACCGCCGCCACGCTCGCCGCTCCGATGTTCAACCGCGGATGGTTTCAACTGTTCGCGCAGAGTGCGACGAAGTATTCCGCGCGCGCGGTCGATTTGCTGCAAAAGAGCACGACGATCGACATGCTCGATCCCTTCTCGTTGGTCGGTGTGCTTGCGCCGTTTAAAGGCGACAAACGGCAGACCTGGTTCACGAATCCCGAAACGTTTACCGAAAACGATTTCCAGCGCTTCAAGGACTCGCGAACGGACGTGATGCACATCGGCGTCGGCACGAGCGGACCGGACGCCTACGACCAAACGATGCGATTCATCGGCCGGTGGAACAGCTTGATTGCTCATCAGGAAAAATATCTCCTTCGCGTTGACGAGCCGGCCCGCATCGATGAGGCGAAAAAGGCCGGAAAAATTGGGATCATTCTCGGCGTGCAGAATGCCGAGCACTTTCGCACTCCAGACGATGTCGATCTTTTCTACCAGCTCGGGCAGCGGGTTTCGCTTCTGACTTACAACAGCCGGAACATGATCGGCAATGGCAGCACCGAACGTCATGACGACGGCATCAGCGATTTCGGCGTGAGCATTATCGAGCGCATGAACAAATTGGGAATGGCGGTGGACACGGCACATTGCGGCGACCGCACCACGCTCGAGGCGTTCGATATTTCCAAAGTGCCGGTGCTGATCACGCATTCGAACTGCCGCGTCTTGAATCCGAATCATCCGCGGTGCAAAACGGACGAAGCGATCAAGAAAATGGCGGAGAAAGGCGGCGTCATGGGAATCACCGGCGTCCGCGCGTTCGTTTCGAACAAGGAGCCGACCAATATCGAAACCCTGCTCGATCACTTCGATCACGTCGCGAAACTAGTTGGCGCGCAATACGTCGGCGTTGGGAGCGATTACGACCTCGACGGTTACGACGCGATGCCGCCGGACTACAAAAAGTGGTTACACAGTCTTTACAAAGCGAGCTATGGATTTCGTGACAAGGATGACACCGATGGATTCAATCATCCCAAACGATTGTTCGACCTGACCGACGGTTTGATTCGCCGCGGTTACTCCGACGCGGACATCGAGCTAATCCTCGGCGGAAATTTCAAGCGCGTGCTCGGAAAGATTTGGTCGAGCAAAACGTGATCGTCGATCTTGTGCTAGATTGACGGATGCCCTTTCAGCTCGAGTCGGACTACAAACCACGGGGCGACCAAGGGCAAGCGATTGCCAAACTGATCAAGTCGGTTGAGGCGGGCAATCGACACCAGACGCTTCTCGGAGTCACCGGTTCGGGCAAAACATTTACGATCGCGAATGCCATTCGCGAGCTCGATCGGCCGACGTTGGTCATTTCGCACAACAAAACGCTCGCGGCCCAGCTCTACTCCGAATTTAAACAATTTTTTCCCAAGAACGCGGTCGAATATTTCGTCAGCTATTTCGATTATTACCAGCCGGAAGCCTACATTCCGCGGACCGACACTTACATCGAGAAGGATTCGTCGATCAATGAAGAGATCGAGCGGTTGCGACTCGCCGCGACGAGCGCGCTGCTGACGCGGCGCGACACAATCGTGGTCGCGAGCGTATCGTGCATCTACGGCGTCACGTCGCCGGAAGATTACGAGCGAATGCTGCTCACAGTGAAGCGCGGCCAGCATACCTCGCGTGAAGCGGTGCTCGGACGACTGGTCGATATGCTCTATGAGCGCAATGACATCAGTTTCTCGCGCGGAAAATTCCGCGTCCGCGGCGACGTGGTTGAAGTTTTTCCCGCGACCGCCGACGAAGACGCGGTGCGCCTGGAATTTTTTGGCGACGACATCGATGCGATCACGCGGTTCGATCCGTTGACCGGTCATACGCGCGAATCCTTGAGCGTGATCACGTTTTTCCCGGCCAAACAATTCGTCACGCCGGCGGACAAACTGAATCGCGCGCTCGCAACGATTCGCGCCGAGTTGGAGGACCGAATCAAAGTACTCGAGAGAGACAACAAGCTCCTCGAAGCGCAACGACTCCGCATTCGGACGGAGTACGATCTCGAGATGTTACAGGAAATGGGTTTCTGCAACGGAATTGAAAATTATTCGCGACATTTGTCGGGCCGCCCTCCGGGTTCGAAGCCCTACACGATTGTCGATTTCTTCCCGAAGGATTTTCTGGTCGTGATCGACGAGTCGCATGCGACCATTCCGCAGATTGGCGGAATGTATGAAGGCGACCGCTCGCGCAAGACCGTGCTCGTGAACTATGGATTCCGACTGCCGAGCGCGCTCGATAATCGTCCGCTGAACTTCGATGAGTTCATGAAGGCGACGAATCAACTCATTTATGTGAGCGCAACGCCGGCTGAGTTTGAAATTCAAAATAGCGTCGTCGGCAATAAAGGCTATGTGCCGCATCGGCGGCAGCGGATTGGCGAAGACGAACCCGTTCCGTTTGTCCTGCCGGGCGAAACTGTAGCCGCCGTCGCCGACCGTCGATCCAAAACAAACGGCGCTCAGAAGGCGGCGCTAAAGAACAATCCCGTTTCGCGGACCGACGAAGCGCCGGAAAAATTCGATGCGACAACGCCCGGCGCGCCGCTCGTTGTCGAACAAATCATTCGGCCGACGGGGTTGCTCGATCCAAAGATCACGCTGAAACCACTCAAACATCAGATCGACGACACGATTGAACTGTGCCGGCAAAGAGTTGAGAAAGGCGAACGTGTCTTGATCACGACGCTGACGAAGCGAACGGCGGAAGATCTCGCGGATTACCTGCGCGATGTCGGCTTGAAGGTTCGCTATCTGCACAGCGACATCGACACGATCGAGCGGGTGGAGATCTTGCGGGCGCTGCGCGCGGCCGAGTTCGACATTCTGGTCGGGATCAACCTGCTTCGCGAAGGTCTCGATCTTCCGGAAGTTTCGCTCGTCTGCATCCTCGACGCGGACAAGGAAGGATTTTTGCGCAGCCAGACATCGCTGATTCAAACGGCTGGACGCGCCGCGCGTCACATCAACGGCGAGGTCGTGCTGTTTGCCGACCAGATCACGCAAAGCATGGAAGCTTTGATGTCGATTTCGGAATATCGGCGCGCGAAACAAATGCAATACAACGAGAAGCACGGGATTACGCCACAAACCGTGCGGCGCGCTGTCCAGGAAAGTTTGCATACGATCTTGCGCGGTCGCGAAATTGAATCGTCCGTGATTCGCGAAGTCGGCGGCAATTTCGATCTCACCGAATTGCTGCGCGAGCTCGAGGAAGAAATGCAGCACGCGTCGGCGAACTTGGAATTCGAGCGCGCGGCGTTGTTGCGCGACCAGATCCTGGAAGTGAAGAGCGGCGCCGGGATCGATAAGATCGAACCGAAGCTTCGCCCCGTGAAATATTCGCGAAATTCCGGTCGTCGCCGCTCGCGCGTATAGGCCGTCGCTCGCACGAAAGTCGCTACTTCAGCAGCCATGCGCCGGCTGTTGCTGTTGATGTTATCGATCTTGTCCGCCGTTGCCTCGCAAGCGCAGATCAATGAATCGAGCACCCTGCGCGAAGTTGAGTTCGCGCAATTGAGCCAGCGCGATCCAAATCCGCTCGCGGAAAAAGCGCTCGCGATCCATTCGGATCAATGGAAACACGCCGAGAGCGAACATTTCATTTACCATTTCGTTCACAGCTACGTCGCGACGCCGGTCTCGGTGGAGGCCGAATTTCACTATCGCGTCATCGCGAAGGCGCTCGAGCGCGAGCATTCACCGGACGAGATCAAATCGAACATCTACATTTTCGAGCGGCCGGAAGAATGGCGGGAATTTCAAGCCTACGGAAAATTGGAGCCCTGGACTGGAGGCATTCACTCGGCCGGCAGTCTCTTTATCCAACGAAATCCCTCCTATCGATTCAGCGACAACTCGCTGGGTCATGAGGTCGTCCATCTCGTTCTGCATCGCTTTTATACCGACAGCATTCCGTGCTGGCTCGACGAAGGTTTTGCCCAATTCATTTCCAAAGACGCGCACGCCAGTTACGAACGCGCACGCGGCTACATTTCGAAACCGCACTCGGATTCAATCGCGCCGGGAGATCTGATTCCGCTCACCGTTCTGACGACGACAACTCATCCGCCGTCCGACCGCGTTCATATTTTCTATGACGAATCGGAACGCCTCGTGCGTTTTCTCGCCGCGGCGGACAAGCCGAGTTTTTTGATCCTGCTCGATTCGCTCGCTCGTCACCAACCGCTCGAAACCGTTCTGCCGCGGCTCTATTCTGGCCGGTTCATCAACATCTCGAAGCTGGAAGAAAACTTCCGCGATTACGCCTCGAAAGACTTCGGAACTTCTTTGCAACAGGCCAGCAATGAATAGGGTTGGCATCGGGACCCGATGCCAAAGACCAAAGCCAAGCCCATTGCCGCTGCCGCGAAAATCTACGCCGTCGTTGGCTCGGACGATGTCGAAGTAAAACGGACCGCGGCCGAGCTGGCGGAAAAGTTCAAGCCAAAGGACGCCGGAGAGTTCGGTTTGGAGACGATTGATGGCGCGGCGGACAACGCAGACCAGGCGGCAAAGAGTATAAGATCGACAATCGACGCGCTTCGAACACTCCCGTTTTTCGGCGGCGAGAAATTGGTTTGGCTGAAGAATGCGAATTTTCTTGGCGACGACCAGAAAGCGCGCGCGGCGTCGGTTCAAACGGCGCTCGAAGAATTATCCGAAACGATCGCCGGTGGGCTCGGACCAGAAATCACTTTCTTGATCAGCGCGATCGAAGTCGATAAACGCCGTTCGTTTTACAAGGCGCTGAGTAAACGCGCCGAGCTTCAGGTCTTCGACAAACTCGATTCGAGTCGCGGCGGTTGGGAAGAAGAAGCGACCGAGCTTGTGCAGGCGCGCGCGAAAAAGCGAAAGCTTCAGTTCGCGGACGACGCACTCGAGCTTTTCGTGCTGTTCACCGGCGGTGACACGCGTGAGATCGAGAACGAGCTTGAAAAGATCGACATCTACCTGGGCAAAGAGCGCGCGGTAAAGGTCGATCTCGTGCGCGAACTCGTGCCGCTCACGCGCGAAGGTGTTATTTTCGATTTGAGCAATGCGCTGGCCGTGCGCGATCTCGAGCGCGCGCTCGATTTGGTCCGGCAGCTACTCGATCAAGGCGAGAACGCGATTGGAATTTTACTCGTGGCAATTCTTCCGACCGTTCGAAATCTTTTGCTCGCGAAAGACTTAATGGAGAAGCACCGCATTCAGCGGCCGCACGCGCCGTTTCCGTTCATTTCGGCGGTAAATCGTTTGCCTGCGAACGCGGTTGCGCATTTGCCACGCAAGAAAGATGGATCGATCAATGCCTGGACGCTTGGGTTAGCCGCGCAAAACGCGCATCGTTTTTCGACCAAACAATTGGTCGCGGGAATGCAGGCGTGCCTGGCCGCAAATCTCCAGCTCGTCACGACACAACTCGACCACGAACTGATTCTGACCGAAGTCGTCGTGAAATTACTCGGCCAGTCCGAGTCGAATGGACGTTAGGCTTCGCCGACTTGCTTTCGCGCGATCGGGCCGATGTAGGGAATGTCCCACCGCACCCCGGTGAACGCTTTCACCGTCGCAATGATCCAGAGAACGACAAAGCCGATCTGAACGATCGCGGCGATAATTGCCCAGAAGAAAACGAGAATGCCGCCGATCGCCGGGATCGCGCCAAAAATTCCGTGAACGATGGCCGAAATGACGTTGAACAAAAACCAGGCCATGCCGAAGACGATCGACTGCATGGAATAGAAGCGCACGAACGGGTCATGTTTTTCGAGAATGAAAAAAACGATGCCGCCGATGAGCGGGATGCAAGCGAGCGCGGCCGCGATGTTTGAAGGAAGGCCGGTCGATTTCGGCGCATCGGAAACTGGCGGCGGAGGCGGTTGTTCGTCGGCCATGCGGTTAGTTACACAGGAATGTAGCCTGTTTTGTCAACTCCGAAAGGCCTCGCGCGCCTGCGGTTTTCCTTTTCCATCTCGCAAAAACCAATACCGTTTCGCGTGATCTCGACCGAAGTGCGCACCGGAGGCAAGATGTATCCCGTTCTCATCGGATCGGGACTGCTCGCAACCGTTGGCGAGCTTATCAAAGATAAATTGTCACCGGCGCGATGCGCGACGATTTCCGACACAAACGTCGGCCCGCGTTACGCGGTGGCGATTCAAAAGAGTCTGCGCGCGGCCGGATTTGAACCGACGCTGATCACAATTCAAGCGGGCGAGAATTCGAAGACGCTCGAACAAGCCGGTGAAATTTGCGAAGAGATGCTGCGCGCCGGATTGGATCGACAATCGTTCGTCATCGGCCTCGGTGGCGGCGTGATCGGCGATCTTTCCGGGTTTGTCGCCGCGATTTTTGAGCGCGGCATTCCGCACGTGCAAATCCCAACGACGCTTCTGGCGATGGTCGATAGCTCGATCGGCGGCAAGACCGGCGTGAATGCGGAAGCCGGCAAAAATTTGATCGGAGCGTTTCATCATCCGAGCCTCGTGACTGATGACGTTGACGTTTTGCAAACGCTGCCGCCGCGTGAAACGAGCCAGGGCTTCGCCGAAATCATCAAGCACGCGATCATCGCCGACGCGGAAATGTTCAAAGAACTACAGAATGTCGATCCAACGAAGATTGATTTCGCGCCGTTGATCCGTCGAAACGTTGAGATCAAAGCGCGGACCGTTGCGAATGATGAGCTCGATCAAAAAGGCGAGCGCGCGTTGTTGAATTTCGGTCACACCATTGGGCACGCGATTGAGCGCGCGGCAGATTACGAGGAGATTTCGCACGGAGAAGCGGTCGCTCTCGGAATGGTCGCGGCGTGTGAGGTCTCAATGGACAAATTCGGTCTTCCCAATTCGGATCGCGACGCGATTGTCGATCTTCTAAAAAAATTTCAGCTGACGACGAAGTTATCGCCCAAATTTCCGCGCGAGAAAATTTTCGAAGCACTCACATTCGACAAAAAGTTCGAGCGCGGCGCAATCAGGTTTGTGATCACGTCGAGAATTGGATCCGCGAATTTATCGCACGATGTCACGATGGACGATATTCGCGCGGCGGTCGCAAGATTATAAGCCGCGCGCATTGCGATAGTATTCGGCCAAGCCGTCGGCCACACTGTCGGCGTATTCGCGGAAAATGCTTTTGCGCTGGACGCCGTTGATTTCCTTCATGCCTTCGTAATCGCCGGCTTCGATTCGCGCGAAGCCGTCCTTGCTGTTCATCACGTAAGGCTCGCAATAAACGACCGGGCAACGGTAGATCCTGGTCGCGAGCAAATTGCGCGCGTAAACGTAACCGCTGGTGCCGACTTTGGTCGTCGTCAGCGTCGTCGGATATTGAAATGCCGGAAGCCCGGTCGCTTTCGCCATTGAATTCGCAACCGTGTCCGCGATTGGAAGCTCTTCATCATACGCACGACTGAGCAATCGACGGATCATTTCAAAGCGCTCGTCGTCCAAGTCGAGTTCGTCCTGCAAATAGGAACCGTTCACGAGCAAGTGAAGGTGATTAATGTCGGTCAAAGTTGGATCTGACGGATCGCCCCACCCCTCGGCGTTGAAGTGAAGACAAACGACGAGATCGGGATGGAGCTTGTTGTTCACCAACACGGCGCGGCGACGGATTTCGCTGTATCGATAAAACAACATCTCGCTCTGCCAGCGAATCGTTCCTTCCTTTTCCGGATCCTTGGGATTCAAGACTTCATCACGCGGCCGTGGCACACCATTCTTGATCAGAATCTTTCGTGCGATCGTCTTGAAGTCACCCGGACGTTTCGGCGTGACCGGTTGAGTGCTATTTCGAACAAACAAAACTGTCGCGCCAAGTTTTTTTAGTCGCGTCGCCAGCATGCGCGAAACGCGCAGGGTGAGATCGCCTTCCGTGACCGGCTTTGCATCGCCGACTTTGAACCAACGCTCTTCCATCTTCGCCCATTTCCCGCCGAGATGGCCGGGGTCGAGCGCGATGCGCAATCCGGTGAGCGGTTTGTTCGCTTTCGCTTGCGGCATCGATTTTGCCGGCCGCCAAAGTCGCGGCACCTGCGCTTTTGAATCCGCATCCGGCGCGAAATGTAGTGTCACGATTTTTCCGGACTCGCGATTGGTCATGATCTGCGCGCTGTCGTTGTCGATCTTGATCAAATCGGGCGGAATGCCATGCGTGCAATAGACGTCATTAACGAGATGCGCGAATTCGTCGTGAGTAATCGTGTCGTTGTAACGTTCGATGACATCCCAGTTTGGCTTGCTGCCGAGAATGCCGAGATTGTCTGCCGCACCGGCAACGCTGCCGAAGTTAAAGAATAACAACCAAAGAAACGCGCAAACGAAGCCCGAAGGACGAATTAGCATCGACGTTCTGAACCTGTCCAATACGATCCTGTTCAATGCTAACGGTACTTTTTCTCGGCGACATCGTGGGTGAGCCCGGCCGCAATGCGGTCATCACTTGTCTGCCGCAGCTGAAAGCGCAACACGACGTCGATTTTATCGTCGTGAACGGAGAGAATGCAGCCGGCGGGCGCGGCATCACCGGAAAAATCACGATCGATCTCTTGCGCGCCGGCGTGTCGGTCGTGACCACGGGCGATCACATTTGGGACCAGAAAGAGATTTTAACGTTCATCGAGACCGAGCCGCGCCTGTTGCGACCGTTGAATTATCCGCCGGGCGTTCCGGGCAGTGGCTGGATCGTTCTCGAAACCGCAAAAGGAAAAGTCGGCGTGATCAATGTCCAGTGCCGCACGTTCATGCAGCCGATCCTCGACAACCCGTTTCGCGCAATCGGAGAAGCGGTCGCGAAAGTGCGCGAGGAAACACCGAACATCATTGTCGACGTTCACGGCGAAACCACGAGCGAGAAGATCGCGATGGGACATTTTCTGAACGGAAAAGTTTCGGCGATTCTTGGGACACACACTCACGTCCAAACCGCGGACGAACAGATTCTTTCCGGCGGGACGGCATTTTTATGCGACGCGGGAATGTGCGGCCCGACGAATTCGATTCTCGGCCGCGCTATCGATCCAATTCTAAATCGCTTCGTCTCGAACATGCCAGCCGCGTTCCCGGTCGCATCGGGCGAGGTCCGCGTGCATGGCGCGATTGTGCAAATTAACGAAAAAACTGGGCGCGCCCTGCGAATTACCCGAGTGGACGAGCCCGGCCCGCGCGAGACCACGAGCGAGCCCGAACCGAAGGTCGACAACGAACAGGCGCCCGGCCCGGAACAGACTTGAACAATTGTGATCGGCAGCTTTGAATTGTTTAGGCAAGCTAAACGTCAACATCGCTAAATCATGAAAACACTAATCGCTCTCTGTCTCGTCACGACGCTTGGATTTTCAATCGTGCAAGCCGCCAGCCAGGAGGGAAATCCCCAGGCCGCGAAACTTGCGCGGGACGCTACCGCGGCGGCCAAGGACCAGGATTACAACAAGGCCATCGATCTTTTGCGCAAAGCCTCGGAGATGGATCGCAAATATACCGCCAGTCTTGCGATCGCTTACGAACAGCGCGCGTATTCCTACGCGAACGATCAACGTTTTCAGGACGCGCTGAATGACCTCGCGGAAGCGATCAAGATCAAACCCGACGACGCGCGCGCCTATGAGCAACGGGCCGCGATCTACATCAGGATCAGTGATAATGACAAAGCGCTAGAAGATTACGCCGAGGCGATGAAGGCGAACCCGGGCGAAATCAAGTATCGCAATTACCGCGCCTATATTTATGAGAGCCGCGGCGATCTGGACAACGCGATCGCGGAAAACGAAGCGGCGTTGAAGATCAATTCAAAAAACAAGGAAGCGGTCGAACGGAAAGCGCGCCTGGACAAGATCAAAGCGAGCATGGGTCCACAGCAGCCGGCAAGTGCTCCCGGTGTTCCGAATCCGGCACCGGCAAAATCCGCTCCGCCGAAGAAGCCCTAGGATTTGCTCCCGTTCTGAGAATCGGCGCCCGCCGCGGCCGGTTCTTTGTCTTTCGCCGGCGGCAGGAATTTTCGCCGGCGACGATTGGCCGGCAACGGCGTCAACGTCATCGTGATGTTACGGCCGGTGATCTTCGGTTCCATTTCGACCTGCGACATTCCAGATAGGTCGTCCTTCACTTTTTCCATCAATTGCATTCCGAATTCCTGGTGCGCCATCTCGCGACCGCGGAACTGCAGCTGCACGCGGACTTTGTTTCCGCGTTCGAGAAATTCTTCGCCGTGCCGAACCTTGGTGATGTAATCGTGCTCGTCGATGTTGACCCGGAACTTGATCTCCTTAAGCCTCGCGCCGCCAGGCTTCTTGTCCTTGTCGTGCTTGGAAAGATCGTAACGGAACTTTCCGAGCGAAACGATTTTGCAGACCGGCGGATTTGCGGTGGGCGCGACCTCGACGAGATCTAGTCCGCGGTTCTGCGCTTCACGCAAGGCATCGGACAATTTCATGACGCCAAGCTGTTGGCCGCTTGCTCCCAAAATGACCCGGACTTCGCGAGCGCGAATGCGGCCGTTTACACGAAATTGCGGTTGCAGATTACTTTAGTCTCCAGGACGGCGAGACGGGAGTGCGCCATTTCGCCGGTGTTTTTTCAATCGCATGACCGGCGTTCACTTTCGCAAATGCCGATGCACCCTGGCTCCGCCGCGGCTGCGATTCGACCGCTGCGAAGTTGCCCGCGCCATTAATCGCGAGCCGAAGGGAACGTTGGGACAACATTTCAATGCTGGCAAGGTGAATCTCAGCTAATTCGCAGCAGGACGCACGCCGACGCCGGACTCATTTTGGCGGCGGGTCGCCAAAATGCGCTTTGTGCGCAGCGTAAAACGTCGCGTCCGCCAGCATACTGTCGATTGTCGCCGCGATCGCCTCGAAGTTTATGACGCCGGATAAAATGGCTCGATCGCCAATCTCAGTATCGATTACGAACGTCGGACGTTGGGTGATTTGCATCGCGTGAAACTCGGCCGTGCTCTCGCGAAGACGTTTTTCAATCGCGGACGACTTCGCCGCCTCGAGCAACTTCTTCTTGTCGATCTTACCTGCCGCCGCGCCGATTTCTGCACAAACATCCCAATCGCTCACCTTTTTTCCTTCGCGAAGCGCCGCATTGGAAATCGCCAGCCGAACGCGATCGTCAGTCACTCCGAAATCTTTCCCGGCCTCCGCGACTGCGTTTGGCGGAATCCATTCCCTCAAACTCGCGTCATACCAATCGGTGTTCAGCATGAACGGCGATTGGTTCATCAGTCCGCTGCGGCGATAAAACCATTGTTCCTGCTCGCGCGATGCCGGCAAACCGCTCGGGTCCATCAGCGCGATCTTCCACTGGAACGCGACACGTCCATCGTAGCGCTTTTTGAGCTCGGCCCACGTCGGCTCCGACCAAAAGCACCACGAAGAAACAACCTCGAGATAGTCCGTAACCGTTATTTTCATACGCAAGATCGACAATAACCATTGACCTCGTCCGTCAAATCTCAAAAGTCACCTTTTCGCTCGTGGACCTGAATCATATTTTTCTTTTTGTCGCGATCGTCAGCTCGGTTCTCGTCCTCGCGCGAGCGTGGCGGCCCGGCGGAGTTTTTCGCGGCTGGCGCGTCGCCGCGATCATTGTTCTCGCGATCACCGGAATCGCGTGGCTATTTTGTCGCGATTACGCCGGCTACGTCGGCGGCGGCGCATGGTTCTTTTATTCTTGCCGATGATCGGTCTGCAACGCGCGACGAAGCTGGCGGCCGGGGGTCGCTTCGATTCGGCCGCGCGACTTGCGCGCGCGCTTCGAATTTTGCATCCGACCGCGCAACTGCGTGAGCAGATTGAAATTTTCGAAAGACTTGAAGCGCAGCATGGCCCCGCGCTCGAGATTGAGTCGGAGAATTTGCGGCAAACGATCTTCCACCGTTTGCGGAGCGCGCCTGCCGTGTTGGTGATTATTTTGCTCAACATCGCCATCTATTATGTCGAACTGCATCGCGGCGCGTTGAGCAATCCAAACGTGTTGCACCGGCTCGGCGCCCTCGACGTCACCGCGGTGATAAGCAAAGGCGAATTTTGGCGTCTGCTGACGGCGCTTTTTCTTCACTACAACCCCGCCCACCTCATCTTCAATCTGATCGCTCTCTACATTATCGGTCCACCTTTGGAAAAAATTATCGGCGTGATCCGATTCGTTGGCTGCTACTTGGTCGCCGGCATCGGATCGACGGCCGGAGTTTTGTTGCTCACATTGGCCAGGATCGTGCGGCCGGCGGATCTGGTTGGCGCGTCCGGGTGCATCATGGGCCTGGTCGGAGTCTGGGCCGGATTTCTGGTTCGACATCGTCACACCTGGCAGGCGAAACAACGACTCCTGAACATTTTAATGATCATTTTGATACAGGTGTTGTTCGACATTTCGACACCGCAGGTCAGCACATCGGCGCATTTGTGCGGCTTGATTACCGGATTTGCGCTCGGGCTCGTCGTTCGTCCAAAGCCAGCGGCGATTTGAGCCTCCATCCGACGCGAAATTTGGCCCGCGATATGCAGTTACGCCCTCGAGAAACTTGCCGCGCCGCCATTTTTCAGACACTTTCCAGTCTCGCCGCCACTCATGCCGACGTTTCACATTTATAATGTAATCCCCACCCTTCCGGCGGCGCTTGAGCCACTGCGCGAAGTCAGTTTCAATCTCTGGTGGACTTGGGAGCCAGCCGCTCGGCGACTCTTCCGCCATCTCGATCCCGATCTTTGGAACCGGACGAACCACAATCCTGTCCGCATGCTTCAGCTCTCGCGACAGGCGCGCCTCGAAGAGCTCGCGCAAGACAAAGCTTTTCTCCGCGAGTTGAAACAGGTCCACGAAGAATTCCGAAATTATCTAGCGCGTGAGGACACTTACGGAAAAACCGGCGCCGGCGCCGCAATCAAACGCCCGATCGCGTATTTCTCGGCCGAGTTCGGTTTCCATGAATCGATCCCGAATTATTCCGGCGGCCTCGGCATTCTCGCCGGCGATCATTGCAAATCAGCGAGCGATCTCGGCCTCAACTTCGTCGCGGTCGGCCTGCTCTATCGTCACGGATATTTTCGTCAGGAGATCGATAAAGACGGCGCGCAACAGGCGATCAGCCTAAACCAAAATTTTCATCATTTGCCGATCCGCGAAGTGCAACGCGACGGCACAAACCTTCTCGTTTCCGTTCGCATCCTGGACCGCGATGTCTTCGCCAAAATCTGGCAACTGAATGTCGGCCGTATCAATTTGTTCCTGCTAGACACCGACATCCCGGAAAACAACGCCGAGGACCGTCTCATCACGGCCGAGCTTTACGGCGGCGATCAGGAAATGCGGATGCGCCAGGAAATCATGCTTGGCATCGGCGGCGTGAAAGCGCTCAAGGCGATGGAGATCGATCCCGAAGTGTTTCACATGAACGAGGGACACTCGGCATTTCTCGCCCTCGAGCGGATTCGGCGGAAAGTCGCAGACAAAAAACTCGATTTCTATTCCGCGCTTCAAATTGTCGCGTCGGCCAACATTTTCACAACGCACACACCGGTACCGGCGGGAAACGATTCGTTCCCGCGCGACATGATGCGCAAATATTTCGGCGAGTTCACGAAGGAGCTCCAGATCCCGTTCGACGATCTCTTCTCGTTCGGCCAGACGCGCGTGGATCGCTCGGATCCGTTCAGCATGACGATCCTCGCGCTCCGAATGAGTCGCCATTCTAACGGAGTGAGCAAATTGCACGGCGATGTCAGCCGGTCGCTTTGGAAAGATGTTTGGAACGGTGTGCCCGCCCCGGAAGTGCCGATCACTCACATCACAAATGGCATTCACACAAAAACCTGGATGGCGCCGGAGTTGGCCTCGCTCTATCAAAAATATCTCGGCGATTGGGAGGAACATATCACCGAGCCTGAATTCTGGCGCGGTGTGATCGACATTCCCGACGCGCAACTTTGGGAAACGCATCAACAGTTGAAGCACCGGCTCGTCGATTTCGTGCGCGAGCGCGTCCGCATCCGCCGGCAGAGACTTGGCGAATCGCCGGAATCGGTTCGGAACGCGAATCAAATCCTCGATCCGGACGTGTTAACGATCGGTTTCGCGCGGCGGTTCGCGACTTATAAACGCGGCGCGCTTTTGTTCAGCGACAAAGAACGATTAAAGCGATTGCTCAACGACACTACCCGCCCGGTGCAATTCATTTTCGCAGGCAAAGCGCATCCGCGTGACGAGGGCGGCCGCGCGCTCATCCAAGAAGTTTACAAATTCAGCCGCGAAGCCGGATTCGAGAATCGCGTGGTGTTTCTGGAAGATTATGACAGCTACATCGCGCGTCGGCTGGTCCAAGGTGTCGATCTTTGGTTGAACACTCCGCTCCGGCCGATGGAAGCGAGCGGCACCAGCGGAATGAAATGCTGTCCGAACGGCGGAATTAATCTGAGTGTGCTCGACGGTTGGTGGCTCGAAGCGTTCAACAGCAACAACGGCTGGGCGATCGCGCCCGAGATCAACGAAGGCACAGTCGAATTCCAAACCGCGGTTGATGCGAACAGTCTCTATCAACTGCTCGAGAACCAGATCATCCCGCTCTATTACGCGAAACCGGACGGCAAACTTCCCCTCGCCTGGCTGCAGTTGATGCGCGAATCGATCCGCAGCGTTACGCCGATCTTCAACACGCACCGAATGGTCAAGGAATACACTGAGCGTCTTTACATTCCGGCCGCGCAGTCACACGAAAATTTCGCGCAGAACGGTTGCGAACCGGCGACGCAGCTAAGCATTTGGAAAGCGCGGATGCGCAAAGATTGGCCGCAAGTGAAGATCAACGACGTCCAGGTCGCGAACCAGGATCGACAGAACATTCAGGTCGGCGAGTCGCTCCAGGTCAGCGCGCACGTTTTTCTCGGCGATGTCGATCCAAACCATGTTCGCGTCGAGGCCTATCACGGCGAAGCCGACAACGGCGAAATCAAGAATCCTTCGGTGACAATCTTGAGCGCGAGCGGCCGCAACAGCGACGGCAGCTACATTTATCAAGGATCAGTTCCCGCGTCCGAAAGCGGCGCCTACGGATTCAGCATTCGCGTCGTTCCAAGTCATCCGAACATGATGCAAGCGCACGAGCTGCGCTTGATCGCCTGGTCGTAATTCAGAGTCAGCTGTCCTCGCTACTTATTCCATCGGGACCGCAACGGAGTCCTTCGGTTGAAAGCGGGACGAATTTCTTTTTCTTCTGGTCGATCTTCCATGCCTGCAGCGCCTGGAACATGGTCGCGCCTTCTTCTCTCTTAAGCACGCCAAGCACGACATCCGGAAGCTTCTTGCCATTTAACTCACAGAAACCATCAAATTGCGGTGTCTCTTTGGAATGCTTCGGAAATTTCAAAGCGTCTTTGATGGTGTTCTCTTCTGCGAGGACGACATATTCCTCTCCACAGATTTGCCAAAAGATCATGTTTAAACGTTCATCATCTGAGACAATTTCCGCGCCCAGATCTTTAAGCTGTAGATCCTTGTGCTTCGCTTCAGTTTTAACGACCGCTTCGCTCCCCATCTTGCGACCGATAAGAGCCTTCGCAATGTCAGCACCACATTTTACCGCATCAAATTCATCTCCAGCGTAAACGCTGCCGCAAACGAGCGCGAAGATTGCAAAAGTCGTCGTGGTTTTCATGAAGTCTCCTAGTCAGTTAACGCCAAGTAGACGCCTACCTTCTGCAAATAAACAAGTCGAAATCAATCGACCGCGCTGACGGCGCGGATGAATTCGGAAAAATCTTTGCCGTTACGCGCGGCTTGATTGAGCGCCTCGAGGCGCGCGTCGGCGAAAGCTTCGGGAAGCCCGACACGACGTGAGAGCGCGCCGTTGGCAAAAACCAGCTCGTCCCACTGAATCGATGCGATCTGATCGTTGAACCGTGCGACGGAACGGCCGCGGAAAAATGCGCGCGTCGTTTCCGGCGGAGTGAAGATCGCGGTCTTGATCTCTTCTTCTTTCACAAGACGCCGGAACGATCCCTGCCGGGCGAGCGCATAGTACAAACCCGATTCAAGATCGACATTGTGATATTCGAGGTCGATCGATTGCAGCCACGGGTCGCTCCAGGAAAGTTTTTCTTCTTCCTGCAACGCGTTCAGCAAAAACTTCTTCGCCGCCCAATCGACGCGGTCGCGCGTCGTCATCACGTCGCGCTCGAGATCGTTCAGAACATTTTCCCATTCCTGCAAAATCCATTGTCTATCTTCGCTTGTCGCGCCGAAGCCTGGCGAAGGCGGATCCGGGGCGTCGTATTGCAGCTTCGAGGCAGCTTGCAGATAAATTCGCTGGACCTGGATCGCGGAAATCTTGCGGCCGTCCTTGAGCTCAATGATCCAATCGTAGTTTTGATCGCGGCTGATCGATTTGTTCGCGTCGGTCGGTTGCGCAATCTCGAGCAGCGGCGCTTCCCCACGTTCGATGAGATCGAGGACGAGCGCGGTCGTCCCAATTTTCATCGCGGTCGCCCACTCGCTCATGTTCGAGTCGCCAAGAATGACGTGGAATCGGCGATAACGGCTCGCGTCCACGTGCGGCTCGTCGCGCGTGTTGATGAGTGGGCGGCGATTCATCGTGTCGATGCTCACGACGACGCTAAAAAAATCTGCGCGCTGCGAAATCTGATAAACGCCGGGTTGACCGGAAGTCCCCTCGCCTTCAATCCCCATCTTGCCCGCGCCG
>Ga0126380_10000189_pt1 | contig 17317 bp, 16 predicted proteins | sample PanSoiMetPlot_26_FD_92544 | JGI IMG/M metagenome (GOLD analysis project Ga0126380, IMG submission 92544) | Tropical forest soil microbial communities from Panama - MetaG Plot_26 | ecosystem: Environmental > Terrestrial > Soil > Tropical forest > Bulk soil | place: Panama | collected 2016-02-17
GAGGTCGTGCGTTTCACGATGCTGCAAACGCACTATCGGCAGCCGATCAATTGGACGATTGCCGGCCTTAAAGAATCGCAAAAAAATCTCGATCACTGGTACGAGCTGACCGCGGAGGCAAAACCGGGATATTTGTGCGCGGATGCGATCGACGCATTGCTCGACGATCTCAATACGCCAAGGGCTTTTGCGGCGTTGCACGAATTGCGTGCGGAGGCCGCGAAGGGCGCGGGGCCGGCAATGGCCTGTCTGAAGGCCAGCGCGCAATTGATCGGACTACTTCAATGGCCCGCGGCCAAATGGGCTTCGTTCCGCCCGGCATCAATCTCTATCGACGAAAGAAAAGTTCAAAGTCTGATTGCTGCGCGGGCCGCAGCCCGCGCCGCAAAAAACTTTAAGGAATCCGATCGCATCCGCGATGAGCTTGCCGCCATGGGTGTGGTGGTAAAAGATTCAAAGGACGGCACCACCTGGGACATTTCGCGATGAACGCTACCTTCCACTCCGGCGGGTGCCAGTGCGGCGCGATCCGTTTTCGCGCCTCTCGGTTTGGCCGCTCGTCGATTTGCCACTGTCGCATGTGTCAGAAGGCCTTCGGAGGGTTTTTCGGAGCCTTGGTGACCGCGCATGATCTCGAGTGGACCCGCGGCAGTCCGCGTCGCTTCGCAAGCTCCGATAAGGCGCAGCGCGGATTCTGCGTCGAGTGCGGTACGCCTTTGACTTTCGAACCCGGCGAGCCAATCGAGATTGCAGTGGGGGCGTTTGACGATCCAAGCGTCGTTGCGCCGACAATTCAGGTGAATCCGGCTGACAAGGTTTCTTTTTTTGACGGGCTTTGCGCATTGCCGACACGCAAGGACGGTGCCGAGCCAGACGCCGAGACCTTCAAAGCCTCGGTAGTCAGCTTCCAACACCCTGATCACGACACCGCCCATTGGCCAGTCGGGGGTCGATCATGACGGCCACCGCGCATCCAAGACTCGCCTTGCGCCCGTTTCTACCGGCGGATGCGCCGTTGTTGCGTGAAATTTTTCGCGACAGCATCGAAGAATTAACAGCTGACGATTATACAGAAGCCCAGCAGGAGGCGTGGGTTGCCGCCGCGGACGATATCGGGGATTTCGGCAGGAAGCTTTCCGGGCAGTTGACGGTGGTCGCGACTCTGGAAGGTTCGCCGGTCGGCTTTGCATCACTGCAAGGCAAGGACAAGATTGACATGCTCTATGTTCATCCGGCGGCCACTGGTCAGGGCGTTGGAGCAATGCTCGTGGATGCATTGGAGAAACTCGCCGGCGCGCGTGGTGCGACGAGACTTGCGGTCGATGCGAGCGATAGCGCGCGCAGTTTTTTTGAAAAGCGCGGCTACGTTGCTCAACAACGAAATTCCGTCTCCATCGGAGATGAATGGCTCGCCAACACGACGCTGCACAAGCAGCTTACCGCCAAACGGGAGGTTTCATGACCAGACCCGACACGCCGTTTCCACGTCATTGGCTGTACTACATTGTGCTCAAATATGGGGTCCTGGCCGCCGCCGTTTTGATTGCCCTTTATGTCGCGTACCGACTGGCGTGAGAACACCCATGGCCCGCGAACGCGTGTATCTCTTTGACACGACCCTGCGCGACGGCGCCCAGACAAATGGCGTCGATTTCACGTTGGCTGACAAGCTGGCGATCGTGGCCATGCTCGACGAACTGGGGATCGATTACGTCGAAGGCGGCTATCCGGGCGCAAATCCAACCGATACGGAACTGTTTGGCAAGGATCGCAACCTTGACACGGTTTTCACGGCGTTCGGCATGACGCGGCGGCCAGGACGATCGACGTCCAACGATACCGGCCTTGCCGCGTTGCTTGACGCAAAAGCCGATGCCATCTGTTTTGTTGCAAAATCGTGGGACTACCACGTCAAGGTCGCTCTCGAAACGACGAACGAGGAAAATCTCGCATCTATTCGCGACAGTGTGCGCGCCGCGAAGGCGAAAGGCAGGGAAGTGCTGCTCGACTGCGAACACTTCTTCGATGGCTACAAGGCCAATCCAAAATATGCGATGGCTTGCGCCACGGCGGCGTATGAAGAAGGCGCACGTTGGGTGGTTCTCTGCGATACAAATGGTGGCACCTTGCCTGACGAGGTGGAAAAGATCGTTGGCGAAGTGGTGAAAGTGATTCCCGGTGATCATGTGGGAATACATGCGCACAACGATACGGAGCAGGCTGTCGCCAATTCGTTTGCAGCGGTGCGCGCCGGCGCACGGCAGATCCAGGGAACGCTTAACGGGCTTGGTGAACGCTGTGGGAATGCCAATCTCGTTTCTATAATTCCCACATTAAAGCTCAAGCGGGAATTTGCCGAACGATTCGATATCGGCATCACCGAAGAAGCGCTCAAAAAGCTGGCTCATATATCGCGCGCGCTGGACGAGCGACTTAATCGCGCGCCGAACCGGCACGCTCCCTATGTTGGGGAAAGTGCTTTCGCTACAAAAGCCGGTATTCACGCATCGGCGATCAAGAAAGATCCGACGACATACGAGCACGTCGCGCCAGAGCTGACCGGCAATCGTCGAAAGGTGCTGGTGTCGGAACAAGCCGGCAAATCCAACATTCTTGCCGAGCTTGATAGAGTCGGCATCAGGGTCGACAAAGACGATGCGCGCATCGGCCGCTTGCTTGAGATCGTCAAGGAGCGCGAAGCCATCGGCTACGCCTACGAGTCCGCCGATGCCTCCTTCGAACTGCTGGCCCGACGTACCCTTGGAAAGGTTCCGAACTATTTCGATGTCACGCAGTTTGACGTGAATGTCGAGCAGCGCATCAACGCGAAGGGCGAACGCGTCACCGTCACCATGGCCGTAGTGAAGGTCAAGGTCGGCGACGACAACTTGATCTCGGCTGCGGAAGGCAACGGTCCCGTCAATGCACTGGATCTCGCGCTGCGCAAGGATCTAGGCAAATACCAGAAATATATTGCCGGGTTGAAATTGACGGACTATCGCGTGCGAATCCTTAACGGCGGCACTGAGGCGGTGACGCGCGTGCTGATCGAAAGCGAGGACGAGCACGGTGAACGTTGGACGACGGTAGGCGTGTCGGCAAATATCATCGATGCCTCTTTCCAGGCGTTGATGGATTCCATTGTCTTTAAGCTGCTGAAATCCGAAGCGCCCGCGTGATCGATCACGTTTCAGTCGCGGTAGGAGATCTTGCGAAAGCAACCTGCTTTTATGAAACGTTGCTAGCTACGATAGGAATCGTCAAAATAGAGTCTCGGCCCGCAACCGTGGGCTTCGGCAAAACTTATCCGGAATTCTGGATCAATTTGCGCGCCGATCTCCCCTCGATGCCACCGAAAAACGGTGCACATGTTTGTTTCCGCGCGCGATCGACCGAGCTTGTCGATGCGTTCCATGCCGCGGCGCTCGCCGCTGGCGGTTCAAGCGACGGGGAACCCGGCTATCGCCCTTCGCATGGGGATGGCTATTACGCCGCTTTCATTCGCGACCCCGATGGCAACCGCATTGAAGCAGTGACATTTGTCGGGGCCAAATAATAAGACATTGCGTGTATCGCAGTCCGTATCACAACCGATCGGCAATCACAGCGGGCATTTCTTTTTCTTCATCCGGAACTGCCTCAGCTGCTTTTTGCAGCAGTGGAAGAATGTCACCGACTTTATCGGCTACAAGCAGGTCAAAGTTGAGGTTGGCGCGGATGAACTCAAGCTTCCTCATGTGGTCGATAAGAGAGCAGAGTGGGTCCCAAAAATGCTTGATATTCGCAAGCAGGATCGGTTTGCGATGGCGCCCGAGTTGAACCCATGTCATTTGTTCGACAGCTTCTTCAAGCGTTCCGATTCCGCCCGGCAATGCTACAAAGGCATCAGCCATTTCAAACATCTTGCGCTTTCTCTCATGCATATCCCGCGTGACAATCAGATTGTCCGCGCCCCGCATCGCGTGTTCGCGCGCAACCAGAAATTCTGGGATGATGCCGGTTACCTTGCCTCCATGGTCGAGAACCGATTTGGCGATTGCTCCCATCATGCCGATGGACCCGCCGCCGAAGACCAGGCCGATATCGTTATTCGCTAGGATCGCGCCAAATGCCCTTGCGCTATCGACGAAAGCCGGATCCGCACCTGGACCGGAGCCGCAATAGACGCAAATATTTCTGATTTTGCTGCTTTTTTGAGGTCTGTTCATAGATATGCATGTGCATAGCGCTTGAGGCATCGTCAAGGCAGCCAAGCAATAAGTCAGCGGAAATGGTGATTACCGGCCAGAATCCGCATATATGAAGCTTGAATGACGGACCATCATCACAGGATTTCCGAAAGCGAATCACGCGTCTCCGCGAACCGCGGCGCTTTACTGACGACGCTTGTTCATCTTTGGCCCTTCATCTGGCCGTCGGATCGACGCGACCTGAAGTTGAGGGTGATCGGGTCGCTGGTACTGCTGCTCGCTGCAAAACTTGCGACCATTGCGGTTCCTTTCACGTTTAAATGGGCAACAGATGCGCTTGCAGGCCAGGGCACTGCCCCGATTGCTGCTTCAGATTGGCTTCTCTGGGCAATTGCCGCGCCTGTCGTCATGACGATCGCATATGGGGGGATGCGCGTCCTGATGGCGGCGCTAACGCAGTTGCGGGACGGGCTGTTCGCCAAAGTGGCAATGCATGCGGTGCGACGGCTCGCTTATCGCACTTTCGTGCACATGCACGAACTGTCGCTACGTTTCCATCTCGAGCGCAAGACCGGCGGTTTGACGCGTGTTCTTGAGCGTGGACGCAATGGAATCGAAACCATCGTCCGCATGGTAATTCTGCAACTGTCCCCGACGATCATCGAGCTCGCATTCATCGTCGTGGTGCTGATGTGGCAGTTCGACTGGCGCTATGTCGCGGTGATCATGGTTACTGTTGCGATCTACATGACTTACACCTATCGCGCAACCGAATGGCGCATCGGCATACGACGCAAGATGAATGACAGCGACACCGACGCCAACGTGAAGGCGATTGACTCGCTGCTTAACTACGAGACCGTCAAATATTTCTCGGCTGAGGAACGTGAAGCGGCCCGTTACGACCGAGCGATGGCTCGATACGAAGATGCCAGCGTTCGAGCCTATACGTCATTGGCGGTTCTCAACGCGGGCCAGGCGGTGATCTTCACGTTTGGACTTGCCGCAGCCATGGTCATGTGCGCCTTCGAGATCAAGGCCGGCACCAAGACCGTCGGCGATTTCGTGCTCATCAACGCGATGATGATACAGCTTTATCAGCCGCTGAATTTCATGGGCATGGTCTATCGCGAGATCAAGCAGGCGGTCACCGACATCGAGATTATGTTCTCAATTCTCGGGCGCGAGCCGGAGATCAAGGACCTGCCGCAGGCGCGTCCGCTGAAAGTCAGTTCCGGCACCATTCGGTTCGAGAACGTCAGCTTCGCCTATGATCCGTCTCGTTCCATCATCAAAGGCATAAGCTTCGAGGTTCCGGCCGGCAGGACAGTAGCCGTCGTTGGACCTTCCGGCGCGGGCAAGTCGACGATTTCGCGCCTGCTCTTTCGCTTTTACGATATTTCGGGCGGCCGCATTTTGATCGATGACCAGGACATCGCGACGGTCACGCAGAAATCGCTGCGGCAGGCGATTGGAATGGTGCCGCAGGATACGGTTCTCTTCAACGATACCATCCGCTACAACATTCGTTACGGTCGCTGGGAAGCGACGGACGCCGAAGTCGAAGAGGCGGCGCGGCTTGCCCAAATCGACCCGCTTATCCGCATTGCGCCAAAGGGTTACGACACAGAGGTCGGCGAGCGGGGACTCAAATTGTCCGGCGGCGAGAAGCAGCGCGTAGCCATTGCCCGTACAATCCTCAAGGGCCCTCCCATCCTGGTGCTCGACGAGGCGACTTCCGCCCTCGATAGTCATACCGAGAAAGAAATTCAGGATGCGCTTGAGCGCGTTTCGCGCAACCGAACCACGCTGGTGATCGCGCATCGACTTTCCACGATTGTCGGCGCCGACGAGATTATGGTGCTTGACCAGGGTGAGATCGTCGAACGCGGGACTCACTATGCGTTGCTTGCCAAGGATGGGCTGTATGCAAGCATGTGGAACCGTCAGCGCGAGGCGGAAGAGGCGCGCGAGAAGCTTGCCAGGGCCGGCGAAGACGAAAATGTCGCGCCCAATCGCAACCCGCCCCCGGTTGAAGATGAGATCAGCGAGGCAGCTGCCGCTCCGCTCCAAGCGCGCGCGGACGCGGCGGAGTAAGATAGCCGAATGTCAATCTACGATTCGATCCGCTCACAGATCGTGCCGATAAGCCCGGAGGGGTACCCGTTTATCGGAGCTTTCGCGCTGGTCAGCCTCATTCTGTTCTGGCTTTGGAGTCCGCTTGGGTGGCTTGGGACACTGGCGACGATGTGGTGCGCCTATTTCTTTCGTGATCCGCCGCGGGTCACGCCGGTGCGTGAGGGGCTGGTCGTCGCGCCGGCAGATGGCCGTATCAGTCAAGTTACCAGCGCGATTCCGCCAAATGATCTAGACCTTGGCAGCAGACCGCTTCCCCGCATTTCGATTTTCATGAGCGTGTTCGACTGCCACGTTAATCGCAGTCCGACGGCAGGAAAAATCGAGAAGATCGTCTACCATCCCGGCAAGTTCTTAAATGCCGATCTCGACAAGGCGAGCGCCGACAACGAACGTAATTGCGTGGTGATTGCAACTCCCAGCACCCGTGTTGCAGTCGTACAGATTGCCGGCCTTGTTGCGCGCCGCATCATCTGTTTCGTGCGCCCGGGCCAGTCCATTGGAGCCGGTGAGCGCTTTGGCATGATCCGGTTTGGGTCGCGACTCGATGTCTATTTGCCCGAAGGCACAACGCCTCTGGTGGCAACGGGCCAGACCTCGGTTGCCGGGGAAACCGTCCTTGCGGATCTGCCCTCGGGTGACACGGGCAGGGCATTCCGCAGCGGGTAAATCATTAACGAGGCTGACAGAAAGGCGTTTGCGCGCGGGTGGCGTCCCCGGCAAGTCGGGCCTATATTTGCATTATGGTCTTTCAGCCGTTTGACCCTGCTCCGCCGCCATTCCGGCGTCGCTTCAAAGCGATTCCGGTCCGGACCCTGTTGCCCAATCTGATCACTTTGCTGGCGCTGTGTGCGGGCCTCACCGCTATTCGGCTGGCAGTGGAGGATAAGCTCGAATTGGCGCTCGCCGCGATTGTGTTTGCCGCCTTGCTCGACGGCATCGATGGCCGGATCGCGCGGATGCTCAAAGGTACTTCGAGGTTTGGTGCCGAGCTCGACAGTCTGGCAGATTTCGTGAACTTCGGCGTGGCGCCCGCGCTGATCCTGTATTTGTGGGGTTTGCATGACCTCAAATCGGCGGGCTGGATTGCCGCATTGGTTTTTGCGATTTGCGCCGGTCTGAGACTCGCGCGCTTCAACGTGATGATCGACGACCCTAACAGGCCGGCATGGGCAGGGAATTTCTTCACCGGCATTCCGGCTCCGGCTGGTGCCATCACTGTGCTGCTGCCGATCTACGTCACCTTTCTCGGCGTGCCGGTTGGCCTTGTCACGGTGTGGTTCACCTTCTTCTACACGCTGTTGATCGCGTTGCTGATGGTGTCTCGGCTGCCAGTTTTTTCGGGAAAGCGCGTCGGCAAACGGGTGCCTCCCGAAATGGTGCTGCCGGTGTTTGTTATGGTTGTCTTGTTCTTCGCGTTGCTGGTCAGCTATCCATGGCAGGTGCTTACGCTCGGCACGCTCGCCTATCTAGCGTGCCTGCCGCTCGGATGGTTTTCCTATCGCGAGCATCAACGTAGAGAGGCTGCCGCCGCTACGGCGACGGTGACTGCGACCACGCCAACGCCGGGTAATGAGGAACTTCCATCCGGCCAGCCCGGCCAGCAATCAGATAAAGAGCGGCCAGCGCGTCTCAACTGATCACTTCATTTCAACGGGTAACCAGGCATTAGATCGTAAGGGTGTTTCCATCCGGGAAGCGCCTTCATGCGCTCGAGCCAACTGCCGATCGCCGGATGATCTTTGGCGATATCGAAGCCGAACTCTTCGGATGGGTAATAAAGATAGCCGGTCATCGACACGTCTGCGATCGTGGGCTTATCGCTGACAAGAAATTGCCGGCCTGTCAGCCGCTTGTTGACGATCGCCAGATTACCGTCGATGCGGCCCTTGAGAAATGCCAGGACTGCCGGATCACCGGCAGGGCTAGCGAAATTCTTCAGGAATCGAAACGGGCCGAGAAAGCCATTGACCTTCTGATTATCGAAGATCATCCAACGCAGCGCCTCAAGTTCTTCATCCTCGCCTTCGGGCTTGAATTTCCCACTGCGTCTGGCGAGGTAGGTCAGAATCACGCCGGACTGCGTGAGCTTCTTTGCGTCGTGCACAAGAACGGGAGCTTCACCCATTTCATTAATTTCAGCGCGAAATTTCGGCGTGCGTTGAACCATTGAGCCGAAAAAGTCGACCCAGAGCGGCTCCCAATCGGCGCCAATGAGATTAAGCATCAGCGCCGCGCGATATGCATTGCCGGATTGGGCGAAACAATAGAGCTGATATTCGGGCATACGTGCTCCGGTACTCGGCAAAGGGTCGCTGTGGCGGCGGGAATTCCCCGGTTCGCACTACTTCATCGTTGGGATTACAAACTCAGCGCCTTCCTTTGTGCCCGTAGGCCAGCGAGAAGTTACGGTCTTCGTCTTTGTATAAAAACGGATTGAATCCGGTCCATGCTGGTTGAGATCGCCGAAACCGGACCGTTTCCAGCCACCAAATGTGTGATAGGCGAGAGGGACGGGAATGGCGAAGTTTACGCCCACCATCCCCACCTGCACACGGTTCACGAAGTCGCGGGCAGCGTCGCCGTCACGCGTGAAAATCGCAACGCCGTTTCCATATTCATGTTCAGAAGGAAGGCGTACCGCTTCTTCATAGTCCTTCGCCCGAACGACCGAGAGGACAGGCCCGAAGATTTCCTCTTTGTAGATGCGCATGTTCGGCCTGACCTCGTCGAACAGGCATCCCCCCATAAAGTTTCCGTTTTCGTATCCCTGCAGTTTGAAGCCGCGGCCATCGACCACAAGTTTGGCGCCTTCTCTTACGCCCAAGTCGACATAGTCCTTCACCTTGTTGAGATGCGCTCTTGTGACCATCGGTCCATAATCGGCTTGCGGATCGCTTGAAGGTCCGATTTTCAGGCTTTCGACGCGAGGGATCAGTTTTTCGACCAGAATGTCCGCCGTTTTTTTGCCGACGGGGACTGCCACCGACACCGCCATGCATCGCTCGCCGGCAGAGCCGAATCCTGCGCCGACCAGAGCATCGACCGCCTGGTTCATGTCGGCATCAGGCATCACAATCATGTGGTTCTTGGCACCGCCGAAGCATTGAACGCGTTTGCCGTTCGCGCACCCGGTCGAATAGATGTACTCGGCGATCGCCGAGGAGCCGACGAAACCGATCGCCATCACGCGCGGGTCGGTTAGCAAGGTATCGACCGCTTCCTTGTCGCCGTTGATCACGTTGAGTATCCCGGCAGGAAGCCCCGCGTCGATCATCAATTCGGCCAGTCTTATTGGAACGGACGGATCGCGCTCGGATGGCTTAAGGATGAAGGCATTGCCGCATGCGATGGCCGGCGCGAATTTCCACATTGGGATCATTGCCGGAAAGTTGAAAGGTGTAATGCCGGCGACAACCCCTAGCGGCTGCCGGAGGGAATACAAATCAATTCCGGGTCCGGCACCTTCGGTGAATTCGCCTTTCAATAAATGCGGGACGCCGCAGGCGAATTCCACCACTTCGATGCCGCGCTGGATATCGCCGCGGGCGTCCGGAATCGTCTTTCCATGCTCTGACGAAAGCAGTTTCGCCAGGCTGTCGAACTCCTTTTGAACCAGTTCGAGAAACTTGAACATAACGCGTGCGCGACGTTGTGGATTGGTCGCTGCCCAGCCGGGCTGAGCTGCCTGGGCGTTAGCGATGGCGTGCTCGACCTCGGAGTGCTTGGCGAGCGCGACCCTGGCCTGGACTTCGCCGGTGTTGGGATCGAAGACGTCGCCGAAACGACCGGATGTCCCCTTAACGACCTTGCCACCAATGAAATGGCCGACTTCACGCATGGGACGCACTCCTCAGTTTTTTGAAAGGCTCCGGATAGCCCGTTTCGGGCAGTTGGCGCCATTTTGTCGCGATTTTTGCAGTTTTTCGGCCGCCGGTCACCAGTTGCGGCGGTTTGCCGGCCTTTTTTCTTTTCACCAACGGTTGGCCTTTACCCTCCCCCCCCCTTTTAACAGCGCCAGTCCAGGGTCGCTTTAGGTGCTGTTCCGATGAGACGGCAAGTCGCGTGCGTGAGTGGGGTGCGGGTATGGATATCGCAACAGGTTGCCGGAAATCGCCGAAGCGTCGAAAGCACATCATGCTCGAGGAGACGAAGCAGGGGCTCAATATCGAGATAGTCGACCAAGACGGCCGTTCCATGTTTCTCGAAGGCGGCAAGGAGCCTTACGAGCGCACGCGAAGATTGCTTCAGAAAATCGCGCCCCAGCCTCAAGGCCATGCCTTACCATCTTTCCATCGTTGGTCACGCCGCATCAACTAAGGTGCCGCCAAGGCCTGCCTATGGTCCCTGGGAACTGTCGGCGGATCGAGCCAATGCCGTACGTCAAGTTCTGGAGTCGGAAGGCATCCCGTCAGGCAATATTTTCATGGTGGCGGGCAAGGCCGATACTGACCCACTGTTTCCTGACGACCCGTATATGTCGCCGAACCGACGCGTAACAGTTACTTTGATGCGCAAGAAGCCGCCGTTGCCGGACAATTTGACACCATAGTGTCGATTACGCTTGGTCCGTTCAGATAAGGGCCCATATTATCCCAACTGACGCGGTGATATAACGCCGGCCTCCAAGAACCTCGCGGACCACATTTTTCATGAGTCACGGCGCGAACCAATCTACGGCTTCCGCGCGAACGCACGACGATGCCCCTCCCGGGCTTTTGGCCCTGGCGCTCGGCAGCGTCGGCGTTGTCTACGGCGACATTGGAACTAGCCCGCTCTACGCGTTCCGTGAAGCGGCAATCGCGGCAAGCGGAGACCAAATCGTCAGCCGAAGCGTCGTCCTCGGCGTGCTTTCTCTGATCGTTTGGGCGCTGATCATGACGGTCACGCTCAAATATGTTTTGATCCTGCTGCGCGCCGACAATAATGGGGAGGGCGGCACACTTTCGTTGACTGCCCTGGCAACACGCGCGCTCGGCAAGCGAACCGCTTTCGTTTTTATCCTTGGCGTGATTGGCGCCTCGATGTTTCTTGGCGATTCCGTAATTACACCGGCTATCTCGGTGCTATCGGCGGTGGAAGGACTAAAAATCGTGAGTCCGGCATTCAGCGACTATGTGGTGCCGCTCACGGTGATCATTCTGATCGCTTTGTTCGCGGCGCAAAGCCGCGGCACCGCCCGCGTGGCTGCGATGTTTGGGCCGGTGATGGTGGTATGGTTTGTTTCTATTGCGATCGCCGGCGGGTTGCATATTCGCGACGATCCGACCGTTCTTTTCGCTATCAGCCCCTATTACGGCATCGATTTTCTTCTTCATCACGGCACCGTGGGCCTGGTTACCCTTGGTGCCGTATTTCTCGTGGTGACGGGCGGTGAGGCGCTTTACGCCGATCTCGGTCACTTTGGGCGCAAGCCCATTCAGACTGCGTGGCTGGGCCTCGTGTTGCCCGCCTTGTTGATCAACTACTTCGGCCAGGGTGCGAAGGTCTTGGCCGATCCCTCAGCGATCGAAAATCCCTTTTATAAATTGGTCCCGGAGGCCTTGCTGCTGCCGATGGTCGTTCTGGCGACCGCGGCCACTGTGATTGCCAGTCAGGCGGTCATCACAGGCGCCTATTCCCTGGTGCATCAAGCGATCCAACTCGGTCTGCTGCCACGCCTCGCCATTTTGCACACTTCGGCCTCGCACGTTGGTCAGATCTACATCCCGCGCGTGACCATCTCATTGATGATCGGCGTGCTGCTACTGGTCGGGCTGTTCCGTACTTCGAGTGCGCTGGCCTCGGCATATGGCATTGCCGTTGCGACGACCATGATCGTTGATGGGCTGCTCGCCTTTGTCGTGATTTGGAAAGGGTGGCAGTGGCCGTTATGGAAGACGCTGCTGTTGATTTCGCCGTTTGTCATTATTGATGTGGTTTTCTTCTCAGCAAACTTTCTCAAGCTGTTCGAAGGCGCTTGGGCTCCGATCTTGTTTGGCGCGACCATGGTGTTGCTGATCCTGACATGGCGTCGCGGAACCAGCATTCTCATCAGCAAAACCCGACGCACCGAAGTCCCACTCGACACCCTGTTGCGAAGTTTAGAGAAGAAGCCTCCTCATATCGTGCCGGGGACGGCGGTCTTCCTGACCAGCGATCCGGAATTTGCGCCGACGGCGCTCCTGCACAACCTCAAGCACAACAAAGTCCTGCACGAAAACGATGTCATCCTTACGATTGTCACTGCTGACACGCCGCGTGTGCCGGAAGAAGACCGCGTGCGCATCACGCCGCTGTCAAAGCATTTCTCACGTGTGGCACTGAAATTTGGCTACATGGAGCAGCCCAATGTGCCAAAAGCGCTCGCGATCGCGCGCCGCCATGGCTGGCATTTCGACATCATGTCGACGTCGTTTTTCCTGTCGCGGCGCGCCCTGAAGCCCTCCGCAAAATCGGGTATGCCGGCCTGGCAGGATCACCTCTTCATTGCGCTGGCCCGATCAGCCAGCGATGCCACGGATTTCTTCCAAATACCCACAGGACGAGTGGTCGAGATTGGTACCCAGGTGACGGTTTGAACCTGGATGACAGGATTAAGGCATAAGTCATTGATCACCAGTGGCAAATGCCGATTGGCTCACCCCGGATTTGCATGACTCGCTGGGGTGAATTGCGCAAATGATTGTGCTGGCTTCCGGGTTCCGGCGTTATAAGCCGCATCCCGCAGCTTTTTTTGCATTGCAATAATTCTCAGGCAGATCATGGCACACAGCACGGCCGCGCTCCCCGGCGGCCCCATCACACCCGCAAGCGGCGGCTCTATCAGCAAGGTGGGTTTGTGGTCGCTGGCGCTCGGAAGTATCGGCGTCGTCTATGGCGACATCGGCACGAGTCCACTCTACGCATTTCGGGAAGCCGTACTGGCGGCGACTAGCCCCGGAAATTCAGTGAGCGAACCCGTTGTGCTCGGCATTCTCTCTCTGATCGTCTGGGCACTGCTGCTGATCGTCACCGCAAAATACGTTTTGATATTGCTGCGCGCCGATAATAAGGGCGAGGGGGGCACGCTCGCCCTGATGGCTCTTGCATCCCGCTCGCTCGTCCGGCGCGGCGGACTTGTCATACTCCTCGGAATAATCAGCGGTGCATTGTTTTACGGTGACGCGATTATCACGCCGGCACTGTCGGTCCTATCGGCGATCGAGGGACTGAAGGTTGTTACACCAGCGTTTGACGCGTACGTGGTGCCGTTGACCGTGCTCGTTCTGGTCACGCTGTTTACCGTACAGTCCCGCGGGACGGCGAGTGTCGCAACCTTCTTTGGCCCCATAATGCTTTTGTGGTTTGCAACCATCGCAGCTGCCGGCATTTGGCATGTCGCTCACAACGTGTCCGTCCTGCTCGCATTCAATCCGTGGTACGGAGTGAACTTTCTCATCCACAACGGGATTATCGGTTTTTACACGCTTGGCGCCGTCTTCCTTGTGGTTACCGGCGCAGAAGCGCTCTATGCGGATCTTGGCCATTTCGGACGCGCACCGATCCGTTTCGCCTGGCTGGCGGTCGTGTTACCTGCGCTTGTCATTAATTATTTAGGGCAGGGGGCGTTGGTGCTCGCCAATCCAAAGTCGGTAGAGAATCCGTTTTTTTTGCTCTATCCGGATTGGGCGCTGCTTCCGATGGTGCTGTTGGCTACGGTCGCCACCGTCATAGCAAGCCAGGCGGTGATCACGGGGGCGTATTCACTTACACAACAAGCGATCCAGCTCGGCCTACTGCCGCGGCTTGAAATTCGCCACACCTCGGAAGCCTTGTTTGGGCAAATCTATATGCCGCGCGTTAACACGCTGCTCCTGGTCGGCGTCCTGTTGCTGGTCGCATTATTCCGCTCGTCGAGTGCACTCGCGTCGGCTTACGGAATCGCAGTGACTGGCACGATGGTGGTCACGGCGATGATGGCTATCGTGGTGATCTGGCGCGTGTGGAACTGGCGGCTTGCTGGTGCTCTGGCGCTGATGGGGCCATTCGTGCTCATCGATTTTACTTTCCTCTCAGCCAATCTGCTTAAAGTCGTAGAGGGTGGATGGATTCCATTGGCGTTGGGGGCGATCGTCATGGCGGTGATGTATACCTGGCGGCGTGGCAGCCGATTGCTGTTCGAAAAAACGCGCCGCCTGGAGACCCCACTTGAATCGCTGGTGAGAAGCCTCGAGAGGAAACCGCCGGCGCGGGTGCCCGGTACGGCTGTATTTCTCACCAGCGATCCAGTCAGCGCGCCAACTGCGTTGCTGCACAGTCTGAAGCACTACAAAGTGCTGCACGAAAAGAACGTCATCCTAACAATCGAGACTGCTTCCACGCCTCGTGTCGACCCGGCGGAACGTGTGCGTATCGAACCGGTCGGGAAAACGTTTTCCCGTGTGGTCCTGCGTTTCGGCTTCATGGAAACCCCCAACGTGCCGAAGGCATTGGCGATCGCGCGCAAGCTCGGCTGGCAATTCGACATCATGTCGACGTCGTTCTTCCTTTCGCGACGTTCACTCAGGCCTGCGGTTGATTCCGGAATGCCACGCTGGCAGGACCGGCTGTTCATCGGCCTTACCCGGGTTGCCAACGACGCCACCGACTATTTTCAGATTCCGACCGGGCGCGTGGTTGAAGTCGGAACCCAGGTCACGATTTAGCCTCACGAACACAGGTGCGCTGTGCTCCATTTCGCGGTAAAAACAGATCGTGTGTGTCACGGAGTTTCGGCAGATGGCCGATGAAATACCGCGGGCGGACGAGGTAACAAACCTCACGCCTGAACAGGTTGCACAAGGCTTGCGTGAAGGTCGCGTCCTGCTTGTCGACGTGCGCGAGCCCAATGAAACCGCGGTTGAATGCTATCCCGATGCGGTTATCGTGCCGCTATCGTCGTTCGATCCTGCGGTGATACCCGATCCGCAAGGCAAGCAGGTCGTGTTCGCATGTCGTTCTGGTCGGCGCTCGGTAACCGCATCGCTGGCTGCGCAGGATAATGGCTACCCCTACAGCGCTCATCTGGCAGGCGGTATGATTGCCTGGAAGGCTGCCGGGCTCCCAACCCGGGTCGAGTAATTGGGGGGATAATGTCCTGCAAGAGTGGATGCCGCCGGCCCGGTGGCTTTCGGGCCGCTGCGACTTGCAATAAGTCCGCGCACGTTTGCGCATTCTTCATCGCTGCAATTTTCGTCTGTGCGATGTGTTTGCCCGCTGCTGCGCAAGACCAGCGTGTGGTCAATGTCTACAACTGGTCGGATTACATCGACCCAAAAGTTCTCGACGACTTCACAAAGGAAACCGGCATCAAAGTCCAGTACGATACTTTCGACGCTAACGAAACACTCGAGACGAAGTTGCTTGCCGGCAAATCCGGCTACGATGTAGTGGTGCCGACCGCTTACTTTCTCGAGCGGCAAATCAAGGGCGGTGTTTTCCAAAAGCTCGACAAGAGCAAACTCAAGAATCTTGGCAACGTCTGGCCCGACATAGCCAAGCGCCTGGCCGTTTATGATCCCGGCAACCAGTTCGCCGTCAATTATATGTGGGGCACTACGGGCATCGGCTACAATGTGAAAGCGATGCGAGAGCGTCTCGGGTCCGAGGGCAAGATCGACAGCTGGGACACCATTTTCAAGCCAGAAATTCTGGCCAAGTTTCGTGACTGCGGGATCCACATGCTCGATTCTGCAGACGATATCCTGCCGGCGGCATTGCACTTTCTCGGCTTGAATCCGAACTCGAACGATCCGAAGGAATTGGAAAAGGCCGGCGAACTTTTGATGAAGATTCGGCCTTTGGTCAGAAAATTTCATTCGTCTGAATATCTGAATGCGCTGGCGGGCGGAGAAATCTGCCTAGTGGTGGGCTGGTCAGGGGACATCAAGCAGTCGCAAAGACGCGCGGCCGAAGCAAAAAACGGTGTCGAAATCGGCTATGCGATTCCCAAAGAAGGCGCGCAAATGTTTTTCGACAACCTTGGCATCCCCAGGGACGCTAAACACACCGACGAGGCGAATGCCTTCATCGATTACCTGCTACGGCCGGAAATTGCGGCGCGGAACACAAATTTCGTCGCATATGCCAATGGCAACCTGGCAAGCCAGAAGCTCCTCGACAAGAGCGTGCTCGACGACAAAAGTATCTATCCGGATGCTGCAACGATGGATCGTCTCTACACAGTTAGCGCGCGGGACCAGAAGTCACAGCGCTTCGTGAATCGGTTGTGGACGAAGATCAAAACCGGTCGCTGAACGCGGTCAGCTTTCCACTCTCCATCGTCGGTGCATCCACAGCCATTGTTCGGGATGCTCCCGAATCCATTGTTCGACCACCGAAGTGATCCTTTGCATCGTGCCGGCTATGTCGATTTTTCCTTCAGTGTCGCGCGCCGGCTCAAGTTGCTCGCTTAACTCCGCGCGGAAGCGATGGTTCGGCAGACGTATGATGCGTGTCCCGTGGATAGGGCAATCAAAATGGCGCGCGAGCCTCGCAAGTAGAGGATTAGCCATGGTCCGACGGCCGAAGAAGGTGACGGGAACTCCACGCAGGTAATACTGGTCGACAAGGATGCCAACGTGAGCGCCCCGCTTGAGTGCCTCTGCGATCTTCATCGGAGCGTCGAGATTGGTTGAGATCAGTTCGCCCATGTTGGCCTTGCGGGTTTCGGTAAGCCAACGGTCGATCCCGGTAATATTTGGCCGCCGATAGAGCACTGCGCTGTCAAGACTGTAGGTCGTGGCGCAAATCGCCGGCAGCTCCCAATTCGCGAGATGTGCGGCAAAAATCAGTGCGGGCTTTCCATCGTCCAGGAGTTTGTGAAACCGTTCGATGTCAGGCGGAGCGAGATCGATCCGGCCTCTCGCCGGCTGCTCCCGATCATAGCTCCAGAGCCGGTCCAGGTGAGCAAATTCCGCGCCCAGGCGGCCGAGGTTCTCCCAGCATCCGCGAAGGATTGCATCAAGCTCGGATTTGGTTTTTTCCGGAAA
>Ga0126380_10000190_pt1 | contig 17303 bp, 18 predicted proteins | sample PanSoiMetPlot_26_FD_92544 | JGI IMG/M metagenome (GOLD analysis project Ga0126380, IMG submission 92544) | Tropical forest soil microbial communities from Panama - MetaG Plot_26 | ecosystem: Environmental > Terrestrial > Soil > Tropical forest > Bulk soil | place: Panama | collected 2016-02-17
CACCGTCCCGTCCGAGCCGAGGCCGAAGAAGACCGCGCGGACGGTGCCCGGCGGCTCGATGTCCAGCGCCGGGTCATAGGGCAGGCTCAACCCGGACACGTCGTCATGGATGCCGATGGTGAACCGGCGCCGTGGCTCGTCGCGGGCAAGCTCGGCGAACACGCCGGCGGCCATCCCCGGGGTGAACTCCTTGGACGACAGGCCGTACCGCCCGCCGGTCACCAGCGGCAGCACCGCCCGCTCGCCGGTGGCGACAGCCTCTGCCAAGACCGCTGACACGTCGAGGAACAGCGGCTCGCCGGCCGACCCGGGCTCCTTCGTCCGGTCCAGCACCGCGACCCGGCGGGCACTGGCGGGCAGCACCTCGCGGAGTGCCCGCTCAGGGAAGGGCCGGTACAGCCGGACCTGCACCACCCCGACCCGCTCACCCCGGTCACACAAGTGCGCCACGGTCTGGGCAACGGTCTGGCCGGCCGAGCCCATCACCACGACCACCCGCTCCGCGTCGGGGTGACCGGAGTACTCGACGGTGTGGTAGCGCCGGCCGGTACGCTCGGCCAGACGCGCCATGGCGTCCTCGACCGCGCCCGGAATGGCGGCGTAGAACGGGTTCACGGTTTCCCGCGCCTGGAAATACACGTCCGGGTTCTGCGCGGTGCCGCGGATGAATGGGTGCTCCGGCGACAGTGCCCGGCCCCGGTGGGCGCGGATCAGGCCGGCGGGCACCAGGGCGCGCAGGTCGTCGTCGGACAGCGCCTCGATCGTGTTCAGCTCGTGGGAGGTGCGGAACCCGTCGAAGAAGTGCACGAACGGCACCCGGGTTGCCAGCGTCACGGCCTGCGCCACCAGCGCCAGGTCGTGTGCCTCCTGCACCGAGGCGGAGGCAAGGAGCGCGAACCCGGTCTGCCGCACGGCCATGACGTCGGAGTGGTCACCGAAGATCGACAGCCCCTGCGCCGCCAGCGACCTGGCGGCGACGTGCATCACGGCCGGGGTCAGTTCCCCGGCGATCTTGTACATGTTCGGGATCATCAGCAGCAGGCCCTGCGAGGCGGTGAAGGTCGTGGCCAGGGCCCCGCCCTGCAGCGCCCCGTGCAGCGCGCCCGCGGCCCCGCCCTCGCTCTGCATCTCCACCACCGCCGGCACGTCACCCCAGATGTTGGGCCGGCCCCGGCTGGACCACTCGTCCGCGAGCTCGGCCATCGGCGATGACGGGGTGATCGGGTAGATGCAGCAGACTTCGTTCAGCCGGTAGGCGACCGAAGCTGCGGCCTCGTTCCCATCCACGGTGACCCTCATGAGGAAACCTCCGGGACCATCTCGATCGCGTGCACCGGGCACTGCTCGTAGCAGGTGCCGCAGCCGGTGCACCGGTCGTAGTCGAACCCGTAGCGGTACCCGGGGCCGAGCTTGATCACCGCGTCTTCCGGGCAGGCGCCCAGGCAGCCATCGCACTCGAAGCAGTTGCCGCAGGACAGGCACCGGCCCGCCTCGTACCCGGCTTCGGCCTCGGACAGGCCGCCGACCACCTCGCCGAAGCCGGCAATGCGCTGCTCTGGCGCCGACTCGGGCTGCTGGCGCCGGGCGAAGTCGCCGAAGTACCACGGGTTCAGCAGGCCGAACTCCGCCAGCGGGTGCTTGGCCGCTGCGCCGGCGGCGGCGGGGGCCCCGCCGCTGCGGAGCCAGGCGTCGATGTGCCGGGCCGCCTTCTTCCCGTGCCCCACCCCGACCGTCACCGTCCGCTCGGCCGGCACCATGTCGCCGCCGGCGAACACCCCCGGGCACCCGGTCATCATCGACGGTGACACCTCGACCGTGCCGTCGCGGCCGAATTCCACCCCGGGAACCTGGCGCAGGAACGCGGTGTCGGTCTCCTGGCCCAGCGCCAGGATCACGGTGTCCGCCGCGAGCGTCTCGAACCGCCCGGTCGGCCGCGGGAACCCGCTGGGATCCAGTTCCATCGCCTCGACCGTCAGCTCCGGGCCGTCGAACGCGGTGATCGTGCGGAGCCAGTTGATCCGCACCCCCTCCCGCTCCGCGTCCTCGGCCTCCTGCTCGTGCGCGGGCATCTGCGCCCGGGTGCGCCGGTACACGATCAGCGTGTCATCGGCACCCAGCCGCCGGGCGACCCGCGCCGCGTCCATGGCGGTGTTGCCGCCGCCGTAGACGGCCACCCGGCGGCCGATCACCGGCCGCTCACCCTCGGCAACACTGCGCAGGAACGACACCGCGTCCACGATCCGCCCGGCATCGCCGGCCGGGATGCCCACCCGCTTGGACAGATGAGCGCCGACGGCGGCGAATACCGCGTCGAAGCGGCCCTCGGCCCGCTCGGCGGCCAGGTCGGTCACCCGGTGCCCCTGGGTGAACCGCACCCCGAGACCGGCGATCCTGTCCAGCTCCGCATCCAGCACGTCCCTGGGCAGCCGGTAGGCCGGAATGCCGTATCGCATCATTCCACCTGGCCGCTCGCCGGAGTCCCTCACCTCGACCTCATGCCCCAGCCGGGCGAGGTGGTAGGCGGCCGACAGGCCGCTCGGCCCGGCCCCGACGACGAGCACCCGGCGCCTGCTGCGGGCCGGCGGGGGGTCGAACGCCCAGCCCCGCTCCAGCGCAAGGTCGCCGAGGAACCGCTCCACCGCGTGAATCGAAACGGCGCTGTCCAGGCGGGCCCGGTTGCAGACGCTCTCGCAGGGGTGGTAGCAGACCCGCCCGTGGATCGCCGCCAGCGGGTTGTCGGCCACAAGCTGCCGCCAGGCCTGTTCAGGCCGGCCGGCCTGGGCGTGCGCCAGCCACGCCTGGATGTTCTCCCCGGCCGGGCAGCCGGCATTGCACGGCGGCAACAGATCGACGTACACGGGACGGCGCTGCCGCACCGGCCCGGATCGCCCCCGCCCGTGCAGCAGGTCGGGCAGCGCCGTCACGTCCGCCGGTGGCTGTTCAGTCATCTCGCCTCCTATGCGGCGTGCTCGGCGTGGGTACGCATTACCAAAGACCACTATCGCCCGCCGGCTTGCCGGCACCAAGGGACCAATGGCCCTGCCATAGAGGCCCGAGGACGCCTGCCACCGGTCCGGCGCAGTGTGGATGCTGGATCTTGCGGCGTGGCGGTGCGGGGGAAACCGGCGGCCAGGCGGCGGTGAGAGAGATCGGCGGCAAGGGAGAATGCGATGGCCATCACCGTGGGTATCAACGGCTTCGGGCGGGTCGGGCGCGCGTTCATGCGGCGTGCCCTGGAGCGCGACGACCTGGAGGTCGTGGCGGTTAACGACGTGACCGACGCCAGGACCCTGGCACACCTGCTGGAGTTCGACTCCACCTACGGCCAGCTCGGCCGGGCTGTGGAGTACGGGCCCGATTCGCTCATCGTCGACGGCAGGCCCGTCCCGGTGCTATCGGCCCGCGACCCGGCCGGGATCACCTGGGGCGAGCTGGGCGCCAGCATCGTCATCGAGTCCACGGGGAAGTTCCGGGCCCGCGAGGACGCCGCGCTGCACCTCAAGGGCGGGGCCCGCAAGGTGCTGATCTCGGCACCCGGGAAAGGTGCCGACCTCACCGTGGTGGTCGGGGTCAACGACGGCGAGTACGACCCGCAACGGCACGACGTGGTCTCCGCCGCATCGTGCACCACCAACTGCGTGGTGCCCATGGCCAAGGTGCTGAACGACGAGTTCGGCCTGGTCAGGGGGTTCATGACGACGATCCACGCCTACACCGCCGACCAGATGCTGCTCGATGGCCCGCACAAGGACCTGCGCCGGGCGCGCAGCGCCGCGGTCAACATCGTGCCCACCAGCACCGGCGCGGCCCGGACGGCCGGGGTCGTCGTCCCCGAGCTGGCCGGCCGGCTGGACGGCGTTGCCGTCCGCGTGCCGGTCGAGGACGGCTCGCTAACCGACCTGGCCGCGGTACTCGGCCAAGAGGTGACGGCGGAGCAGGTCAACGACGCCTTCGAGCGCGCGGCCGGCGGCAGCCTGGCGGGCGTGCTGCGGTACAGTACTCGCCCGCTCGTGTCCCGCGACATCATCGGCGACTCCGCCTCCTGCGTGTTCGACTCCGGCCTTACCGAGGCGGCGGGCAGCCTGGTCAAGGCGTTCGGCTGGTACGACAACGAGTGGGGGTATGCCTGCCGGCTGGCCGACCTCGCCGCCCTGGTCGGGGCGCGTCTCTAGCCAGCCGGACGAGCGTTCCCGGGCTCATCTAGGCTGAACCGGCCCCACCGTGTCCGCGGGAGAGTAAGGCCGCTCATTGGCGAGGGGGACCCATCCGGCTTCTCGCGGATCCCGATTGCGCGGTGTACGGCGGCACTCGCGCCGCAACTCCTCGTCTGTTCGAGGTCCCCCTCGTCACCTTCAGCACATCATGCCCACCCATCCGGGCCAAGGGCCGAAAGTCCCGGCACCGCGAGACCTTGGGCAGCAGGCTTGCCCGGTACGGCGGTCTGGGGTCACGGGCGTTCGGTGGCTTACTTGGGACCTTCGGCTCTTGGCCTGACGCCGCGGGACTGGCTGACTCTTAGCGTGTTTACCGTTGATGAGGTCGAGCTAGACCTCGATTTCCCGGCATCCGTGAGCCGGCTCGCGCTGCTGCTGCGCGGTGACTGGCTGGACAGCGTGTCGCAGGACGCATACGCCGAAGGGCTCACCGGGCGGGTCAGGGTCGGCCCCCTAGGCGGTGTGCGTGGCGCGTCCAAACGGGTCGAGGTCAGCCTGCTGGAACCGGTACGCCGCGACGACATGGTGGTCATGCCATTGCGCTGGGAAGCTACGGGCCCGATGGGCAGGCTCTTTCCGGTGCTGGACGCGAACCTGATCCTCCGCCGGAACGAGCGCAACCGGGCGGTGCTGCGGCTCACCGGTGTCTACCGTCCGCCGCTCGCGAGCGTGGGGGAAGAACTGGACCAGATCGTGCTCCACCGGGTGGCCGCCGCCACCGTCAAATCCCTCCTGACGCGCATCGCCACGCTGTTTGCCGAGATGCGAGGCGAAGCGGCCGAGACTTAAGCGAGCCTCCGCGCATGACCGGCAAAATAGGGCCGTTGGTGACGGAGCCCGGGACCTTCGGCCGTGGGCCGGGAGCCGGCGCCGGCGGACGCTGTAATCATGATGCAGCGAGTTGTTATCTTGGGCGGCGGCACTGCGGGCACGCTGACGGCGAACCGGCTGCGGCGAGAACTTGGCGGCCAGACCGCGATCACCGTCGTCGACCGCGACGACGATCACTGGTACCAGCCTGGCCTGCTGTTCGTGCCCTTCAGCCGGGCGCGCCCCAGGGGGATCGTGCGGTCCCGGGCACGGCAGCTGCGCCCCGGGATCGGCTACCACCAGAGCGCGGTCGATCACGTGGATGTCGCCGGACGGCGTGTTCACCTCCGCAGCGGCGCCAGCCTGCCGTTCGAGGTGCTGGTCGTCGCCACCGGCGCGGCCCTGCTGCCCGGCGAGACCGAGGGACTTGCCGAGGCGATGGCCCGGGGTAAGGCGTTCACCTTCTACGAGCCGGCCGGAGCCGCGGCACTGCGGGACGCGCTGGCCGGGCTCGACGGCGGGCGGATCGCGATCAACGTCGTCGACATGCCGATCAAGTGCCCGGTCGCCCCGATCGAGTTCGCCTTCCTTGCTGACTGGTATTTCCGCAAGCGCGGCATCAGGGACCGGGTCGAGCTGGCCCTTGTCACCCCGCTGGACGGGGCGTTCACCCGGCCGATCGCCAGCCGGGAACTGGGTGGCCTGCTCGACCGCAAGGGCATCCAGCTCGTCACCGAGTTCAGCACCGGCGAGGTGGACGGAAACGGCGGGCGGCTGGTGTCGTTCGACGGCCGTGAGGTCGGCTTCGACCTGGCGGTCGTGGTGCCGGCGCACGGAGGGCAGGCCTACGTCGGCAGGTCCCCGGGCCTGGGGGATGCGCTTGGGTTCGTGCCCGCCGATGAGCGGACCCTTCAGTCCAAGGCCAGCCCGGACATCTTCGTCATCGGGGACGCCGCCGATCTCCGTGCCTCCAAGGCGGGCTCCGTCGCCCACTTCGAGGGCGAGGTTCTGGCCCGCAACATCCGCGGTTTCCTCGCCGGGCAGCCGCTGACTGCGTCCTACGACGGTCACGCCAACTGCTTCATCGAAACCGGGTTCGGCAAGGCGCTGCTCATCGACTTCAACTACGACACCGAGCCGCTGGCCGGGCGGTTCCCGGGGCGAGCGGGCCTGCCGCTGCTGACGGAGTCCCGCCTGAACCACCTGGGCAAGCTCGCGTTCCAGCAGTTCTACTGGCACGTGCTGCTGCCGGGCCGGGACGTGCCAGGCCTGACCGCCGCGATGCCGCGCGCGGGCAAGCACCTCCCTGCCGCGGAAGATGCCGGGATCTTGCTGACCGGATCACGGCGCGACGAATAACCGGAGGTTGACATGTCTACCAAGGTCTATGCGGGCACCGAGGTCACCGTCGACGACGATGGCTTCTTCGCCGACCCGCACCAGTGGCGTGCGGAAATGGCGCCACAGCTCGCCCGGGAGAGCGGCATCGACACGCTGACAGCACAGCACTGGCAGGTGGTCAAGTTCATGCGGCACGAGTACACGGAGAAGGGCACCGGCCCGAGCGTGCGCGCACTGAGCAAGACCTCCGGGGTGAGCATCAAGGAGCTGTACCAGCTCTTCCCGAAAGGGCCGGCCAAACTCGCCGCGAAAATCGCCGGCATTCCCAAGCCCCGCGGCTGCATCTGAGACCCACAGCCCGCGGCCGCAGCTGATCCGGAAGGACGGTGTGTCATGACCAGTGACGCCCTGACTGCGAACGGCAAGATCGAGAAAGTCTCCATTATCGTGTCGAAGGGGTCCCTGGAAGGGATCTACCCGGCGCTGATCATGGCCAACGGCGCCCGCGCCGAGGGCATCGAGGCGAACTTGTTCTTCACCTTTTTCGGGCTCGACGCCATCCACAAGGCCCGGCACGAGCACATCAAGCTCGCCACCGTCGGCAACCCCGGCCTGCACCTGGCCACCTGGGCCGGCGGCCTGCCCGGCGTGTCGTCGGTGATGACCCACTACATGGGGCACAAGATGGGCCAGCTCGACATCCCCCCGATCCCCGAGTTCATCGAGATGATCGCCGACACCGGCGCCGGCCTGTACGCCTGCAAGGCCTCGGTCGACTTGTTCGGTCTCACCAAAGACGACTTCATCGACCAGGTGAAGGACATCATCACCGTGGGCGAGTTCTACGACCTCGCCGGCGGCGGCCAGATCATCTTCACGTAGGCGGCCGCTTGGCTCCCGGGGTCTGCCGCCCGCTTACCGAAGTGGCCCGGATCCGGATCCAGAACGGGTGCTCCACGGCGGTGACCCACGGGTGCAGACCGTGGCGGTTCAGCCGCTGAACCTCGGATTCCTCGTACACCACCTCGGCGCGGCCAGTGACCACTACGCTCCACCCGGCCCGGGTGTGCTCGTCGTAGTGATCGGCTTCAAAGCAGACCAGACTCTGGCCTTCAGCCGCGGAGAGCTTCGACCCCCGGGCCGTGCGGAAGACCGGGCCCTGCCCGTCAATGACATGGTTGACCGGCAGGATGACCAGCTCGCCATCCGCGAAAAAGCCGAGCCGTCCCACCGGGACCGAGCCCAGCAGCCGCAGGCACTCGTCGAACGGCACTATCTCAAGCCCTGCGTGATCCGTCGGATACCGTGTCATGTCAGGCTCCTTCTCAACTGGGCCGCAGCCGGGCCAGGTTTCCAGCTCACTCGGGCGGCCGGGCCGCAGCCAGGGCCGAAAGTCCCTGCTATGGGATTGGCTCGCGGTGTTATGCCCGCGCTGGGCTGGCCTGTGATCAAGCCGGGCGGCACCCGGTCGCTTCATAACGCTGAGCATCCGGGTATAAAGGCATGCTCTTTCCCGACGAAAGTCCCTGGCCGACCTGGCCAGGTTGCGGGATGGTAAAGATGTGCTCAATGGCTGTCTAAGCGGCAGCCCTGGCAGAAGGAGGCAGGAGATGTCTGGAATCAAAGTTGGCATCGACGGATCGAGCCACTCCGCCCGTGCTCTGGAATGGGCGCTGAACGAGGCGGCGACCAGGCACGCCCCGCTCACCGTTCTCACCGTTCACTCAGTCGCGGTGAGCGGATGGTCCGGTCACCCCATCGTGCTCCCGGGCGACACCGAAGACCAGGAGAAGGCGTACCAGGCCGCGGAGGAAATGACCCTCAAGGCCGCCAGCCAGCTTGGCGAGGCGCAGCCAGCCTCAGTCACGGTGCGCGCGATCATCGGCTTTCCGGCCGAGGAGCTGATCAAGGCCTCCGAGGACGCTGACCTGCTGGTTGTCGGATCTCGTGGGGCAGGCGGGTTCGCGAGGCTGATCGTGGGCTCGGTCAGCAGCCAGGTGGTGCATCACGCGCACTGCCCGGTCGCCGTGGTCCGGTGACCCCCGCTCGGCCGCGTGCGCGGCACCGGGCGCCATCCGTCCCGTGCCCTGGGCCCACCGGTTCGGGGCAGGGGCGGACGACGGCCCGTTCCGGCCCTTCATGATATAGAACTATCGCGTCATCTTGCGGAATTATCGCGCTCGCCGGTCCGGACTCTTAGCGCACTGTCCACGGGGCTCACCCAGATCTTGCTATCGCCGATCGAGCCGATATTCGCACATTTCGCGATGGCGCTCACCACGGCATCAACGAACTCATCCGGGATGGCAATACCGAGCCGGACCTTTGGCAGCAACGCAGCAGAATGCCCGGCGGTGCTAAAGATCTTTAATGCCGGGGGTTACAGGACTGGTGGCGGCTGCTGTGCGGTGCTATGCCGGGATCATGAGGTATCCCGATGGTGGTGGGCTGACTGGAGCTGAGCGGGCCCGCCGCGAGCAGGTGCGGTTAGCGGCGGCTGAGCTGATCGAGGCCGGGGCCAGCGACCGGGAGGTCGCGCGGCGGTTTCGGGTGACCCGGATGTCGGCGAACCGGTGGCGGCGGGCGCTGGCGGCTGGTGGCCGGGTCGCGCTGATGTCGCAAGGCCCTGGTGGCGGCCCGTGCAAGCTGTCCCCGGGCCAGGTGCGCGAGCTGGGGGCGGTGCTGGAAGCAGGCCCGGCGGTGCAGGGCTGGGAGGATCAGTGCTGGACGCTGGCCCGCATCGCCGAGGTGGTCCGCCGCCGGTTCACGGTGGGCTACACCCTGGCGGGGCTGTGCTTGCTGCTGCACCGGATCGGCTGGAGCGTTCAGGTCCCCGCCCGCCAGGCCACCGAGCGCGACGAGGCGGCGATCGCCGCCTGGCGGGAGGAGACCTGGCCGGTGGTAAAGGGCGGCGGCGGACCTGGGCGCCTGGCTTTGCTTCGAGGACGAATCCGGCCAGGGCCTAAGGCCGCCGAAGGGCCGCACCTGGGGCAGGCGCGGCTGCACTCCCGTGGTGCGGGTGACCGGCGGCAGCAACCGGCGCGTCTCGCTGGCCGCGCTGATCGCGGTCAAGCCCGGTTGCCGGCCCCGGCTGATCTACCGCGTCCACCACGCCCGCCGGCGCCGCGGCGGCCAGCGCAAGGGCTTGACCCAGACCGGCTATGCCCGGCTGCTGGACGCCGCGCACCGGCAACTCGGCGGGCCCCTGGTGGTCGTGTGGGACAACGCCAGCACCCACGTCAGCGACGCGATGACCGCTTTGATCGCGGCGCGGGACTGGCTGACCGTCTACCGGCTCCCGCCGTACGCGCACGAGCTGAACCCGGTGGAACCGGTCTGGTCACATCTGAAAAGGTCCCTGGCCGGCCTGGCTAAACGCAACCTCGCCCAGCTCACCGCCCTGATCAAGACCCGGCTCAGGCGCATGCAGTACCGGCCCGGCCTGCTCGACGGCTTCCTCGCCAGCACCGGGCTCGACCTCACACCCTTCTGCAACCTCCGCAAGTCACCATGTTTAAGCGTGTTTGCAAAGCCCGGCCGCCGTCTGCTGAACCTACCCGGTGCCGCGAACAATGCTCAGCGGCTCCGAGAACTCCGCGGCGCGCCCCCGCTGGGATTTTCCCGGACACTGCTGGCGACGTGGGGGGTGGGTGTGCCCTGACAGTGGCAGTGTGCCGGGGTCTTGGCCGAGACCGCGCTTAGGCTGGGCGCAGTGGCTGCGTGCGGGCCCAGCCTTGGATGGGGTGGTCCCGCACGCGGGCGCTGGCGTTTCAGGCTTGCTGGAGGACGAGGCTGTTGCCGTCGGGGTCGTGGAGGACCGCCTCGGTGGCCCACGGCTGCCGCCGGGGCGGCTGGCCGAACTCGACGCCCTTGGCAACCAGCTCCTCGTAATCTTTCTGAAGGTCGTCCGAGGTGAGCACGAGCCCCCGCAGGGAGCCAGCCGGCATCGGCTCGAACCAGGTCACCAGCGTCAGCGCGGTGCCGCCTGCCGCAGGGGCCACCTGGACCCATCGGAACCCCGGAACCGAGTCGTCCTCGCGCACCAGTTCGAACCCGAGCTTGTCGACGTAGAACGCCTTGGCCCGGTCCTGGTCGGACACCGGGACAGACACCACGGTCACGTTCTGGATTGCCACGACTTCACCCTTTCGCTTGGCGGTTTCAACAACATGCAAGCTATCACTTTCGCATCGTTCGCGCAAGCGATAGCTTTCAGATACACTGCCGGCGTGGCCACCGCCCGCAAGGCAGTCGGTGACGCCGACGCCGACGTGTTCGCCGCGCTCGCCCACCCGATCCGCCGCAAGCTGCTCGACCAGCTCGCCAGCGCCAGCGGCGGCCGCTCGGTCAAGGACCTGGCCGGCCCGTTCGACACCACCCGCCAGGCCATCTCCCAGCACCTGCAGATCCTGCTTGCGGCCGGGCTGGTGGCCGAGCGCAAGCTGGGCCGCGAGCGCATCTACAAGCTGCAGGCACAGCCGCTCGCCGAGGTCGAGCAGTGGCTTGGACGGTACCGGCGCTTTTGGCGCGGCAAGCTGGGCGTCCTCGGCGACTTCCTCCAAGACCAGGAGCAGCACGGTGAGCACCCACCAAATCCGTGAGCAAGTCGTCTACCCCCACCCCATCCAGGTGGTGTGGCACGCCCTGACCGACCCGGCCGCGCTGGGCGAATGGCTCATGCCCAACGACTTCCAGGCGCGCGTCGGGCACGAGTTCACCTTCACTGCGCCGCCGGGACCCGGCTGGGACGGCCTGGTGCACTGCCGGGTGACCGAGCTGGCCCCGCCACACCGCCTGGCCTACACCTGGCGCGGCACCGACCCGGCCGCCCTGGACACCACCGTCACCTTCCACCTGGAGCAGGTACCAGGCGGCACCCGCCTGGTCCTGACCCACCGCGGCTTCACCGACGCCAACCGCTGGCTGCGCGACCAGCTCGCCGGCGGCTGGCGCAGCAACCTGCTGACCCGCGCCCTCCCAGCCCTCCTCGCGCGCGTGGATGCCCGCAAAGACCCGGCCAGCCACCGCGCCCGCCAGCGTGAACGGCCCCCAGGAACACCGGGCTCGACCTCACGCCCCCTCCTGTAACCCCCGCAATTAACAATCTTTAGCCGGGCCACAGTGCCCGTACTGCTGGCCGAAGCCAATGACCTCGGCGGCGGTCAGGCCGGAGGCCCGGCCGCGGTTACCGCGGGGACCAGGTCGTCAGCGACTTCGGGCTTGACAATTGCGGTGATCAGCTTCATGGGAGTCCGCCTCCCCTGGAACACGCCTACTGCCAGGCTCAGCCGCGGGGCCGAGACCGGCCAGGGCCGAAGGTCAGCCGGGGGAGGTTCAACAGTCACGAAGGCACCGGCACGCCACGCCGGACTCAAAGCGGGTCATGCCGTGCTGGATCAGGCGGGGCCAGAAGACTTACATTGGCGGTTGAGCATTCCGGGGAGATGGGCGCCGTGGACAACGCTGTGGAGCCGGGCAGCGTGCGGCTGATGGAGGCTGCCGCGCTGGACCGGTTGTTCGCCTCGCTGCACGAGGCCGGTTATCTCGTCATAGGTCCTACGGCACGGGATGGTGCAATCGTTCTTGACGAGCTCACCGCCGCCGGTGACCTGCCCTTCGGGTGGGGCGTGCAGCTAGAGCCAGGCGGGTACCGTCTTCGCCGCCGCGATGACACCGCAGCCTTCGGCCACTCCGCTGGGCCTGGATCGTGGAAGCAGTTCCTGCATCCGGCCAGGGAGAAGCTGTGGTCCGCGCGCCTGGCCGACGGCGGCTTCGAAATCGAGCAAGCCGGGGACGATCCTGGCCGCGACGCAGGGCCGCCGCGGCTGGCGTTCTTCGGCGTGCGCCCGTGTGACCTGCGCGCGATTCAGATCCAGGACCAGGTGCTCGGCAGCGGCCGGGGCAATTCGCGGTACGCGGCCCGCCGGGCTGCCGTGCTCGTTGTGGCGGTGAACTGCACCGAGCCCGGCGAGACCTGCTTTTGCGCGTCTATGGGGACGGGGCCGGCGGCGGGCCCCGGCTACGACCTGGCGCTGACCGAGCTGGTCAGCGGCGAGCGGCATGCGTTCCTCATCGATGTCGGCACGGAAGCGGGCGCCTCGGTGCTGGCCGGTGTGCCTCATACCGACGCCGGCGCAGCGACAATCGACCGAGCGCGCTCGGCTGTAGCCGAGGCGTCGCAGCACATGGGCCGTTCCATGCCAGCCGCCGGGCTGCGCGAGCTGATGGCGGGCAGTCATGACGCCGATCGCTGGGATGACGTCGCGTCCCGGTGCCTGACCTGCGGCAACTGCACGCTGGCCTGCCCGACCTGCTTCTGCACCTCGGTGGAGGATGTCACCGACCTATCCGGCGACCACGCCGAGCGGTGGCAGCACTGGGCATCCTGCTTCGACCTGGACTTCTCCTACCTGCACGGTGGCCCGGTCCGGGCATCCGCCACCAGCCGGTACCGGCAGTGGCTCACCCACAAGCTGGGGACCTGGCACGACCAGTTTGGCAGCTCCGGCTGCGTCGGATGCGGGCGGTGCATCGTATGGTGCCCGGTCGGCATCGACATCACCGAGGAGGTCGCGGCGCTGCAAGCCGAAGCGGAAGGCACGCAAGCCCAGGACGCGGAGAAACAGGGCGGTGCGCCGTGAGCGGCGTGACGCCGGCCGACCTGGCCGGTCACGCCTTCCTGCGCGGCATGGCTGACGGTCACCTCGCCGTGCTCGCCCGGGTTTGCTGGGTGGCTCCGGTGCGGCAGGGGCACCTGTTCTTCGCCGAAGGCGACACGGCGCGCCGGTTCTGGCTCATCCGCAGCGGCCACGTCGCACTCGACGTGCACGCGCCCGGGGGGCACCAGCTCATCGTGGAAACGCTGGGCCAAGGCGATCTTCTCGGCCTGTCCTGGCTCGTCCCACCGCGCCAATGGCAGTTCAACGCGACAGCCGTCGAGGACACCATGACGTTCGAGTTCAACGCCGACGCGGTCCTGGCGGCCTGCGAATCCGATGCGGGACTCGGGTACCAGCTGGTGCGGCGGGTCATGTCCGCCGCGTTGTCGCGGCTGCAGGCCACCCGGATCCGGATGCTCGATCTCTACGCGGCGTCCAGCACGGCGCGTGGCGGGCCGTGAGCCAGGTGGCCGCTCCGGTGCGGCCGGCACGCTACCAGGTCGTGGAGCGCCAGGAGGAAACGCACGACACGGTGACGCTCTGCCTGCGGCCGGTGGACCAGCCGATTCCCGCATACCAGCCGGGGCAGTTCACCATGCTGTACGCGCCGGGCATCGGCGAGGTCCCGATTTCCATCAGCGGTACCGGCCCGGATCTCGGGCTGGTGCATACGGTGCGGGCGGTGGGCGCGGTGACCCGCGCGCTGTGTGCCTGCACGCCCGGGCGGGTGATCGGGGTCCGCGGGCCTTACGGCACTGGATGGGACGTGTCCAGTGCGGCCGGTGACGACCTGCTGATCGTGGCGGGCGGCATCGGGCTCGCGCCGCTGCGCGGGGCGGTGCTCGCCGCGCTCGGGCAGCGGATGCGGTACCGGCGGGTTATGGTGCTGGCCGGTGCCCGGTCACCGGAGGAACTCGTGTTCGGCCGCGAGCTGGACGGGTGGCGCCGCGGCGGTGCCGAGGTAGTGGTGACCGTGGACCAGGCGGCGGTCGGCTGGACCGGGCACGTCGGCGTGGTGACCCAGCTCATCGGGCGCGCCGACATCGATGCCACCCGGACCACGGCGTTGATCTGCGGCCCCGAGGTGATGATGCGGCTCACCGCCCGGGAGCTGAGCGCGCTCGGCATCCCGGCCGCGCGGATCCGGGTGTCGCTGGAACGGAACATGCGGTGCGGGGTGGCCGAGTGCGGGCACTGCCAGCTGGGGCCCCTACTGCTATGCCGGGACGGCCCGGTGGTCAGTTACGAGGCAGCCATGCCACTGCTCGCGATACGGGAGCTCTGATGACGACGACGCAGCGGCCGCGGCTCGCGGTGTGGAAGTTCGCCTCCTGCGACGGCTGCCAGCTCACCCTGCTCGACTGCCAGGACGAGCTGCTCGCGCTCGCCGGCCAGGTCGAGATCGCGCATTTCACCGAGGCATCCAGGACAGACATCGAGGGACCGTACGATGTCTCGCTGGTCGAGGGTTCGGTAACCACGCCCGAGGACGCGGACCGAATCCAGCGAGTGCGGGCGCAGTCCCGGACGCTGGTCACCATCGGCGCCTGCGCCACTTCGGGCGGGGTCCAGGCCTTGCGCAACTTTGCCGACGTCGCGGAGTTCCGCGCGGCCGTGTACGCCCGCCCGGAGTACGTGGCGACGCTGGCCACCTCGACGCCCATCGCCGGCCACGTCCGGGTCGATTTCGAGCTGCGCGGCTGCCCCATCGACAAGCGCCAGCTCCTCGAGCTGATCACCGCGCTGCTGGCCGGCCGCCAGCCGCGGATTCCCGGGCACAGCGTCTGCGAGGAGTGCAAGCGCCGGGGCACCGCCTGCGTCATGGTCGCGCACGGCACGCCCTGTCTCGGGCCGGTCACCCAGGCCGGATGCGGAGCCATCTGCCCGGCCTACGGCCGCGGCTGCTACGGGTGCTTCGGCCCGGTGGCCGAGCCGAACACGGCGGCGCTCATCCCCCAGTTGCGGCGGCTGGGCATGGACACGGCCGGCCTGCACCGGGTGTTCGCCACCTTCAACGTGGCCTCACCCGGCTTCCAGAAGGCCCGTGACCAGGCAGCCGAGAGCCAGCTAGGCGAGGCTGCCGCGGAGTAGCGTGCCCTGGTCCGGTTAGGACCACGGCGGCCGTCGCCGGCCCGGACGTCGTCGCCGGCCTTAGGTGCGGCCGACGGCGACGGGGCCGGTTTTGTCCACCACGTCCACGACGGCGTCGACATCCCAGGCCAGTCGGACCGCAACCGGGATCAGATCGGCCGCTGCGGCTGGTTCGGGCTCGCCGGTCAGGGTCACGACGCCATCGCGCACGCTGACCTGGATGCCGGGCGGGCCCCCGGGCAGAAGTTCGGTGAGTATTTCGCCGATTTGGCGGGCGATCTGATCGTCTGGGCGCAGGAAGACGCTGAGCAGATCGCGGCGGCTGACGATGCCAATGAGCACGCCCCTGGAGTCGATGACCGGCAGGCGCCGCGCGTGATGCGCGTTCATCAGCCGGGCTGCGGCCGCGATCGTCGCGTCCGGACGGATCGTGATGGCGGGGGAGGTCATCAGCTCCTCCGCTGTGTTGCGGTGCCGGTGCCGCCATGACGGCAGCCACCGGTGGCGAGCCGCCGCGTTCCAGCTCCGCGCGGCGAGCAGGTCGGCCTCGGAGACGATCCCGGCCACGTGCCGTCCCCCGGCGAGGACCGGCATGCCGCTGATCTTGTGCTCGGCCAGCAGGTTCACTATCCGCTTGTACGGCGTAATCCGGTTGACGGTCACCACGGAGGTCGTCATGACGTCTTCCACCCGGTTGTGCCAGCTGCCCCGGTGCGGCCAGCTGGCCCCGGAACCGCCTTGCGCGGCGGCCGCGCACTCCGCGGCCGCTGGGTGCTCAAGAAGCTTGTCGCCGATGTGCTCGGCCACGGACTCCAGGGCGCGTGCCACGTCGGCCTTGCCGGCCTTTCCGTGCAATGAGGAGTAATATGCGGCGCCGAGCTCGCGCAGCATGGCGTCAAGGTAGGCGTCCCTACGGGTCATCGCGCACCTCCTGCATGATCGCCTCGGCACCGCCAGGCTGGTGCCTGTCTTCATCCCAGCAACGCCCTGCTCGTCCTAGTAGGGGCGGAGGTGCCGGGATACCGGGACGTTCGGCTCGGCGACGCTGGGATGACGCTCTTGCCCGGGCCGTCCGGGCTGCCCAGGTCACGCGGAGCGCTAGCTGCGCAGGTCACGCAGAACGGCGGCGGCCAGCGTGTCAATGACGGCGGCCACGGCAGGGGTCAGGCCGGCGCCCTGGCTCAGGTCGCCCGCTTCGACCGCGTGCACGATCAGCCTGCCCGGCATGCGGTCCAGCGCCCACCCCAGCCGAATCGCATCGGCGAGCCCGAGGCCATGTGAGCTCACCGGCCCGCCCAGGCCCGTGGCGGGATGGTCCAGGACCAGCCGGTGCAAGCGCCCGGGAACGGCCGGTTCGGCCCGCACCGCGTCCACCACGATGGCGAGCGGCGCGCCCGCCCACGCTTCGATCATCCGGGCCGGCTCGCCGTCATTGACCGCCAGGGTGACGTCGGCTGGCACCTGCCCGGCCAGCGCGGCGACGACCGCGGGACCGGCGGCATCGTCCCGCCTGAACTCGTTGCCGACACCGATCACGACGGCCCGGGGGCGTGGTGCCGGCGGCACGGTCACCGGCGGTCGATTCGCAGGTCGAGGAAGTGGGTGGCGCAGGAGATGCACGGGTCGTAGTTCCGGATCGCCTGCTCGCAGGCCCAGGTGAGCCGCTCGTCGTCGAAGTCGAGCCGGTCGGCCACGAAACGCCGCAGGTCGTCCTCGATGGCCCGCTGGTTCTGCGACGTTGGCGGGACGATGCGCGCGCTGGCGATGGTCCCGTCGGCGTCTATCTCATACCGGTGGTAGAGCACCCCGCGGGGGGCCTCGGAGACGCCGTGCCCCGTGGCCGCCTGGGGGGTGACGGCGACGGCAGGCCGGGCGGGCGGGCGATAGCCTTCGATCAGCCGCAGCGCCTCCTCGATCGCGCAGACGATCTCGACCGCGCGCACGATGATGCTGCGGAACGGGTTGCGGCACTCGGGCCCGAGCCCGGCATCGGCCGCGGCCTGCGCGGCCAGCGGCGGCAGCGACCCGGAGTTGAGGGTGTACCTGGCCAGCGGCCCGGTCAGGTAGCGGCCGTTAGCGTCCAGTGCGTTTCCGGTCAGCCGCGCGTGCAGGGCCGTCGAGTGCGGCACCTGTTCTTCGGTGACGTGCTGCTCGAACTCCGCGGCGGTGAACGCCAGGCCGCCGCTGG
>Ga0126380_10000191_pt1 | contig 17221 bp, 14 predicted proteins | sample PanSoiMetPlot_26_FD_92544 | JGI IMG/M metagenome (GOLD analysis project Ga0126380, IMG submission 92544) | Tropical forest soil microbial communities from Panama - MetaG Plot_26 | ecosystem: Environmental > Terrestrial > Soil > Tropical forest > Bulk soil | place: Panama | collected 2016-02-17
ACGCCTACGGGCTGGTCGAGCGGTTTATCCGGGACCTGGTCGAGGGCGGCTGCCTGGATGGCAAGGGCTTTGACAGCCTGGTCCAGTTCTCCTTCTGGATGCTTGGCGGCGCCGGCCTCGCCGTCGCCGAGGCACCGCCACTGGACAAGCCCCGGGTACGTGACGAATGGGGTTACCTCATCAGCCAGGCGATTAGCTCATTGCGGATCCGCTAATTCCGGCAGGGCGCACACCGCGGCCGTTTTGCCCGTATCTTGCCGGGTAGCGTTGGCGCGCGGGAACCGCGGAGGTGGCGCATGATGCGGCGCAGGGCGACGTTGCTGCTGGGCGTGGTCGGGCTGGCATTGCTCGCCGCCGCGGCGGCCCGGGTCATCTATACCAGCAGCGGCGCCGGGATCATCACCCTCCTGGTCATCGGCGCGGTGCTGCTCATCAGCCCATACGTCATCGCCCGGGTGGAACGGCTCTCGGTGAACGCGCGCGGGCTCGAACTGCCGCTCACCCGAGAGCTGGCCGAGGCCGGCGCGCCGGAGGCCGCGCGCATCCTCGACCGCACCGACCTAGGCAGGTTCGCCCAGGCCTACACCGTGGTGCACACCGAGCTCGGGGGCGCGCAGTACGAGGCCGCCCGGGCGCACCTGCACGACCTGCTGAACCAGCGGGCCGCGGCCCTGGCCAGCCAGGAGAAGTTCGAGCCGGCCGAGGTCAGGACGATGTTCGCGAATGGCTCCCCGGCGCCGCGGGCGCTGGCCCTTGGCCTGATGAAGGGCGACCCGTCGCTGGCCGACGGCGCCACCATCCTGGCCGCGATCGCGGACCCGCGCTCGCCCAGTGAGCAATACCTGGGGCTGGAGCTCGCCAAGCTGGGCTGGTCCCGCCTCTCCAAGTCCTACCGCAGCGCGATCCAGTCCGTGATCGGTGCCAGCACTGCCGCTGAGCCGGACAGCGCCCGGCGCCGCATGGCCGCCGAGGTGCGCGCCCTCCCCGTCACCTGACCCGCCACGGTCCGCATCTTTCACTTGATATCACGCGTTCCGCACGGTCATACCAGGCAAATCGGGCGCGAAAACGACCGTTTCGCGTGAAGAGTGAGGCGCGCCGCCGCTCGGGCGGCCCTGTCGCCGGGCGGTGGCAGGCCTATCCGCGCCGGACCGGTGGCTGACCGGGCTTACCAGCGCGGCTGGAAGCCCCTGGCCGCCGGGCGCATACCCGGCGGTAGCATTTGTTTAACCTGTCGTTTAACAAGCCCCGCGACGGTGCGGAACAGCCGTTGCGCGAGCGCGTTCCAGGGGCCGGCCCGGTGACGGTGGCGGGATCTGGAGCGTGGTTGGATCACTCAGGCGCGGGGAACGTGACAGACACGGGCAATGTGGCCGACCCGCGCGACATTGCCCCGAAGGGCTGAAAGCATGACGTTCTCCCCCATGATGAGCGCGGCCGTTTCGGATCAGGGCGCCGGTCCCAGCCAGCCGGAGCCCGAGTCCGGTACCGGCCACTTCGGCCACGGCGAGGAGGCGGTGCAGGAAGAGGCCGGGCAGGGGGACGGCCAGGACGTCGCGTGGCCGCACCAGTCCTACCTGGAGCTGGGATCGCTGCCGACCGCGGCCCCCTGTGCCAGGCTGCACACCAAGCTGGTGCTCTGGGAGTGGGACCTGGGTGCGCTGGGGCAGACCGCCGCGCTGGTCGTGTCCGAGCTGGTGACCAACGCAGTGCAGGCCTCCGCGGGGATAACGGACAGTCGTTTCGCGGGTAATTGGGCACCGGGCACCCCTCCGGTGCGCGTGTGGCTGTCTGCGGACGAGTACCGCCTGGTCATCCAGGTCTGGGATGCAAGCGACCAGCCGCCGGTGCCCCAGCCCGTGGAGCCCGAGGCGGACAGCGGGCGCGGGCTGCTGCTGGTCGGGTCGCTGAGCGCCGAGTGGGGTTGCTACGCGCCGGAGAACTCCAGCGGAAAGGTCGTCTGGGCGGTTGTCGCGGGCTGATGCCGCGGGCTGACCGCTGGGCCTTGGGGCCGACCGTCCCGTAGCTGAGCCTTGTGACCGGCCGTGCCTTAGCTGGCATTGTTGCGGCCCGGGGCCGGGCCGTCCGGGCCGCTACTGGTGCAGCTGGACCCGCGGATCCTCAGGCCGTCGCGCGGCGGGCCCGCCGGATGCACGCGGGTGGGGCCCCCGCCGCAGCGGGGGCCCCACCTCATCAGCGGAACGAGCCGGTTTACCGGACCGGTGCCAGCGCAGGCACTGGCTCGGCCTCGGCCGCGACCGCACCGGCGGCAGCGCCGGGCACGGCAGCGCCGGGCACGGCAGCTTCGGCGGTGGCGGCAGCTCGTGTGGTGGCGGCATCGGTGGTGGTGGCCGTTGCACCCGCCCGGCGCAGCCGGGGCAGGGCCAGCGCCACCGCGGCGGCGACGGCCACGACCGCACCGCCCACCCAGATCGCCGAGGAGAGGCCGGTGACGAAGGCGGCCCCGCTGGTGTACCCGCCGCGGGCCGAGAACACCGCGCCGAGCACCGCGACGCCGAACACCCCGCCCAGCTCACGGATGGCGTTGTTCGCGCCGGAGGCGATGCCCTCCTCCTCGCGCCGCACCGAGCCGAGGACCGCGTTGGCGACAGGGGCGAAGAACAGCGACATGCCGACGCCGGAGACCACGAACGCGGGCACCAGGGTGGCGTAAGCCACGGTCGGGCTGGCGACCGCGGCCAGCCAGCCAAGGCCGATCGCCTGCAGGGCGAGCCCGGTCACCAGCAGCGGCCGGGCGCCGATCCGGTCCGACAGCGAGCCCGCGACCGGGGCGACGAGCACCGGCATCGCGGTCCACGGGAGCGTGCGGATCCCGGCCTCGAGCGGGCTGTAGCCCTGGACGACCTGCAGGAACTGCGCCAGCAAGAAGATCGAGCCGAACATCCCGAAGAACATCAGCAGCGAGGCCACGTTGGTCACGGTGAACCCGCGGCTGCGGAACAGCCGCAGCGGGAGCATTGGCTCGGGGGCCCGCGTCTCCCAGACCAGGAACGCCGCCACGAGCAGGGCGCCGGCCACGACCGGCGGCAACACGGTCAGGCTGGTCCAGCCGTGGGCGTTGCCGCGCACCACGCCGAGCACGATGCCGAGCAGTCCCACGCTCGCCAGGATCACGCCGGGCAGGTCCAGCCGGGACGCGGATCCGCGGCTCTCGGTCAGCCGCGCCCAGGCGACCGGCAGCAGCGCGATGCCGATAGGCACGTTCAGCCAGAAGATCCACTGCCAGGACGCGCCTTCGACCACGGCCCCGCCGACCAGCGGGCCGATGGCGATGGCCAGCCCGCCGACCGCGCCCCAGGCACCCAGGGCCAGCCCGCGCCGAGCCGGCGGCACCGCGGCGGACAGCAGGGTGAGCGTCAGCGGGATCAGGATGGCCGCGCCGACGCCCTGCACCGCCCGCGCCGCGATCAGCGTGCCGATGCCCGGGGCGAGCGCGGCGGCGGCCGAGCCCGCAGTGAACACGCCGAGCCCGATGACGAACAGCCGCCGGCGGCCGTACCGCTCACCCAGCGTCGCGCCGGTGAGCAGCAGCACCGCGAACGTCAGCGTGTACGCGTTGACCGTCCACTGCAGCCCTTCGAGCGAGGCGTGCAGGTGGTCCCGGATCGAGGGCAGCGCGGTGGTGACCACGAGGTTGTCCAGCGAAGCCATGAACAGCGCGACCGACGTGATCACGAAGGTCCAGATGCTCCGGTTTTTCGAGTTCATCTCCTGCTCCCTATAGAAGTGAGTAGTCACTAACTTACAGATCGAAAAAAATTTGGGTTTGCCCGGCTCCCGGGGCGGAGCCGGTCATCGTGTGTTCCGGGACGGTGCGGGCACTGGGTGCTCCTGGGCGGTTTGCGTCATCATTCCACCGGGCCGGACGTCGTCATCGGAGCCCGCATCGGCCAGCCAGCTTGTCCACCGCTCATCAACGGCGGGCAGATCCATGGCCGCGGCGACGTTCATCAGCATGCCCATGGCGAAGAACATGACGACCTGATCGAAAGGCAGCCCGGACACCCGCTCCACCAGGGTCCATAGCCGCTTGTATCCAGCGCGGGTCGCGGCGCGGATGTCCGGGTCCTCGCACGCGGCGTAGGCCTGCATCTGGAGCAACAACAGCGTCCGGTTCTCCAGCAGCCGCTCGTACGCGTCGCCCATCGCCTCGAGCGCCGCGTCGCCGGTCTTATCCCCGGCTGCCGCGATGAACGCCTCCTCGATGCGCAGGTAACACCGCTCCACCAGGGCCAGGAACAGCGCCTTCTTGGTGGGGAACAGCCGGAACAGATACGGCTGGCTGATCCCGGCGCGCCGGGCCACGTCCCCGGTCGAGGTGCCCGCCATGCCGTGGAGGGCGAACTCGGCGACCGCCGCCTCGAGCACCAGCTCGCGGCGCTCGGCGGCCGGCATCCGCGCTCCCGTAGTTGTTGTCATGCCCCTAAGTTAGTAACCACTCACTATCTTTGTCAACCCCTCGCTTCGCGCGGGCCACCCGGTCACCGCTCCGCGTAGTGCACGACCGTGAACGGCCAGGACTCCGCCAGCCAGGCCGACACCGCGTCATGCAGCGGAACGTCGAGCTCCGCGCGGTCGGCGCGGACCCAGGACCGCACATCGGCGGCACCTGGTGCGCCGTCCTCCGCCGGGTAGATGTACACGCACCCCACGATCCGGTCGCCGCCACCGCCCAGGACCGTGTAGGTGAACCCGGACCGCGCCGCGAAGTCCTGCGCATGGCGCCGCAGGTCGCCCATGTTGTCCCCGAGCGTCATCGGCACGGGCCAGCCCCAGCCGTCGAACCCGGGCGTGGCCCTGATGTGCTCCATGCTCGACGTCCACGCCTCGTAGTCGCCCGCGTTATGCTGCGGGCCGAGCGGTTCCAGGCGGAACTCATCCGTGACCAGCTCGCCGGGGACGGCGAAATCGTCCGGCACGAACGCCGGCTGGGGCCCGTCGGGTGCTGCCATCTTCGCTCCTCACGGCGCGGTCCTGGCCGGCTTCGCCGCGGCGCCCTTTCCGTGGCGGCCCCACGGCGCAGGCCCGCCGCCGGCAGCCAGGCCAGCAACCTCCGGTCGTTATGAATTCATGGCAGCCTAAGCCTGGGCAGGACGGCTCGCGGCGCCGGGGACCGCAGCCGCCGGCCGCGGTGCCACCCAGTGCTCGGCCAGGGACTCGGCTGAGGTGCGGGAGTGGCCGCTGATCTGCTTGAACCGGTGAGCCGGGTACGGCAGCGTGTTCGGGTGGATGTGCCGCGCCCGGGCGGCACGGCCGGTCTGCGTAGCCGTGCTTGCGGCAGACCAAAGGGCTGGATTTCTTTGCGTGCACCGCTGTTGCCTGGACGGGGCGGCGCCCATACTTCTGGCTAGGCTCGGTGCCCCGGGCCCGCAGCCCCGGAGGGCCCGGGGCGCCGCGCTTCAGCGCGCGGCTGCTCGGTATCGTGATGGTCGCCGCTGTGGCGACGGCGGTCGTCGACACGCGGCGGCCGGGCGCTGCAGCGCGCGGTCACGTCCGGTCCGGAACACGTCGTGCCGGACACCCCAGGGCGCTAGGCGGAGGGTGCCGCGTGACGGAAGACGCCCAAGGATCCAGCGAGGCGATACGCGGGCCGATCGACGCGAGCCAGATCCCGCGCTTCGCCGGCCCGCCGACGTTCGCCCTGCTGCCCCGGCGCGACGAGGTCAGCCACTGCGACGTGGCCGTCGCCGGCGTGCCGTTCGACAGCGGCACGTCCTACCGGCCCGGGGCCAGATTCGGCCCCAGCGCGGTGCGCCAGGGGTCCCGGCTGCTCCGCCCCTGGCACCCGGCCCTCGAGGTGTCCCCCGTCACCGGGCAGCAGGTCGCCGACGCGGGTGACATCGCCTGCAACCCGTTCAGCATCGACGAGGCCGTGGGCCAGATCGAGACGGCGGCGGCGGGCCTGCTCGACGGGGCGGGCCGCCTGCTGGCGATAGGCGGCGACCACACGATCGCCTACCCGCTGCTGCGGGTGACCCGGCAGCGGTTCGGGGCGCCCGCGCTGGTGCACTTCGACGCCCACCTGGACACCTGGCAGACCTACTTCGGGGCGCCGGTCACGCACGGCACGCCGTTTCGCCGCGCCGCCGAGGAGGGCCTGTTCGACGAGCAGCACAGCATGCACGTGGGCATCCGCGGGCCGCTCTACGCCCCGCGTGACCTGGTGGAGGACGCCGAACTCGGGTTTCGCATCGTGTCCGCGATGGACATCGAGCGGATCGGCATCGACGGCGTCGTCGCCCGGATCCGCGAGCGCGTCGGCGACGTGCCGATGTACATCTCCATCGACATCGACGTGCTCGACCCGGCGCACGCCCCGGGCACCGGGACCCCCGAGGCGGGTGGCCTCACCTCCCGGGAACTGCTCGGCATCCTGCGCGGCCTGGCCGGCCTCCCGGTGGCGGGCGCCGACGTCGTCGAGGTCTCGCCCGCCTACGACCACGCCGAGGTGACCTCCGTGGCCGCCGCCCACGTGTGCTACGAGCTGCTGGCGCTGATGCTGCTGGGCAAGCAGTGACCGGCCGGGTCCGCGGGCCGGTCGGCGCCGGGCCCGGATGCCGGGCTGCTAGCGGGGCGGTGACGACACCTGCGGGGATGACTGCTCCCGGGCCGTGACTACTCCCCGGGGCGGTGACTGCTCCCGGAGCGCTGGCTGCTCGGGGCACTGGCTACTGGGGGGCGGTGGCTTCGGCGAGGCGCCCGGTAAGGAACCTGCGCTCGGCGTCGGTGCCGGCCAGCTCCAGCGCTTCGGCGAAGCCGGCCGCGGCCTCGGCCCGGCGGCCGAGGCGCAGCAGCAGGTCGGCCCGGGTGGCGGGCAGCAGGTGGTACCCGCTCAGCGCGCCGGAGTCCTCCAGCGCGCGCACCAGGTCCAGCCCGGCAGCCGGGCCGTCGGCCATGGCGACGGCGACCGCGCGGTTCAGTTCCACGACGGGCGAGGGCACGAACCGGGCGAGCTCGCCGTAGAGCGCGGCGATCTCGGCCCAGTCGGTGTCCGCCGCGCCGGCGGCGGTGGCGTGGCACGCGGCGATGGCCGCCTGCACCTGGTAGGCGCCCGGCCGGCCGCGCCGCAGGGCGGCGTCCAGGGCCATGGTGCCCTCCTCGATCTCGCGCCGGTCCCAGCGGGAGCGGTCCTGGTCTTCCAGCCGCACCAGGTCGCCGGCGCTATCGGCCCGGGTGGCGCGCCTCGCGTCGTGGAAGAACATCAGCGCCAGCAGGCCCTGCGCCTCGGGCTCGTCGGGCATGAGCTGGCCCAGCGCCCGGGCCAGCCGGATGGCCTCTGCGCACAGGCCCTGGCGCACCAGGTCGGCACCCGCGCTGGCCGAGTAGCCCTCGTTGAACAGCAGGTACAGCACGCCCAGGACCCCCGCGGTGCGGTCGGGCAGCAGGTGGGCCGGCGGGACCCGGTACGGGATCTTCGCGTCGCGGATCTTGCGCTTGGCCCGGACCAGGCGCTTGCCCATGGTCTCCTCGCTGACCATGAAGGCCCGCGCGATCTCCGCGGTGGTCAGCCCGGCGAGCGTGCGCAGCGTCAGGGCGACCCGGGCCTCCAGCGACAGCGCCGGGTGGCAGCAGGTGAAGATCAGCCGGAGCCGGTCGTCGGTGATGCCGCTGTCGTCATCGTCGAGATCGGGATCGCGGGGAACGGACAACGTGGCCGCCTCTCTCAGCCTGGCGGTCTCGGTGGCGCCGCGGCGGAGCCGGTCCAGCGCGCGGTTGCGCGCGACCGTGGTCAGCCACGCGCCCGGGCGGCGCGGGACGCCATCGCGCGGCCAGGTCTTCATGGCCTGCGCGAAGGCGTCCTGAGCGCACTCCTCGGCCAGGTCCCAATCGCCGGTCATCCCGATCAGGGCGGCCACGACGCGCCCCCACTCCTGCCGGAACGCTTCGGCGACCGCCTCGCCGACCTCCGGGCTCACTCCACCCAGAACGGCCTCACCTCCAGCTTCCCGAAGCTGGCGACCGGGTGCTTGGACGCGACCTCGATGGCCTCGTCCAGGTCGGCGCAGTCGATGATGTCGTACCCGGCGATCTGCTCCTTGGTCTCGGCGAACGGGCCGTCGGCGATCAGCACCTCGCCGCCGCGCACCGACACCGTGGTGGCGTCGCTGACCGGGCGCAGCTGGTTGCCCTCCAGCCGGACCCCCCGGCGGTCCATCTCCTCGACCCAGGCCTCGGTGTCCGGCCCGATCCGGGCGCTCTCCTCCGGGCTCAGCTCGGTTCCCTCTGCCACGCAGACCAGCATCATGTACTTCACGGCTTCCTCCACTGCCTTGATCATGATTCCGCGAGTGGTACCCGGTGTGCTACCGGCCCGAGCCGGCCGGGGCGAACGCCAGCCACCGGGCGGGAGCGGCGGGCCTGGCGGGCCCGGTCCGCAGCGCGCCGGATCCGGTTCGCGTGCCGGGCACGCGCCGCCGTGGCCGCTTCGTCCTGCAGGGACTGCATCCGCTCGGCAACGATCGCCCAGTTAAAGTTCGGGTTCATGGTGTCCTCCTCGATCGTGGCCCGGGAATGCCCGGGATCGTCGGTCACCCCCACGACGAAACCCGGCGGCCGGGATGGACACCTCGGACAGAAATTTCTTGGGGCCGCAACGACGCAGGTCAGGCCGCTGCCAGCGGGCCGGTCAGGGTACGCTGGGCGGCGGGGCCCAAGACGGGAGGCGCTTCTCCCGGAACGCGGCCATCCCCTCGGCGGCCTCCGCCGAGGCGAACAGCGCCTGGGAGACCTCGGTGGCCCGGGTGAACGCCGCGTCCCGGTTCATCCCGGGGATCGTGTAGACCAGCCGTTTCGCCGCGGCCAGGGCCGACGGGCCGCCGGCCAGCAGCCTGGCCACCACCGCGGCGACCTCCGCGTCGAGGTCCGCCGCGGGCACGGCCCGGGTGATCAGGCCCACCTCGGCGGCGCGGGCGGCGCTGATCCGCTCGCCGGACAGGAACATTTCTAGCGCGTCCACACGGCGCAGCTTGGGCAGGCAGACGACCGAGATGATGGCCGGCGCGACCCCGACGCGGACCTCGGTGAAGCCGAACCGCGCCGCGTCGTCGGCGATCGAGAGGTCGCACGCGGCGGCGAGCCCGATCCCGCCGGCCACGCAGTGCCCGGCGATCCGGGCCACCACCGGCTTGGTCGAGTCCTGGATGGCGGCGAGCAGGTCGGCGAGCCCGTCGCGGCGTGCCCCGCGCCGTTTGCCGCCGCCCGCGGCCGCCGGGGTCCCGCCGGACAGGTCGGCGCCCGCGCAGAACGCCGGCCCGGCGTTGGTCAGCACGACGACCCCCACCGCCTCGTCGGCGAGCGCGGCTTCCAGGCCCTGGCTGAGCCCGCTCATCAGGGCGGGGGTCAGCGCGTTGCGGTTGTGCTGCTGGTCCATGGTCAGCGTCGCCACCGCGCGTGTCACCGCGTAGTGGACCGCCTCGTCGTCACTCACGGCACTCCCCTCTCACCAGCAAACGCATCCCGGCCTTCCCGTCACCGTGATCATGACTTTAGGGGCGCTATAGGCCCCCGGAAGTCATGATCACGAAGGATGGTCCCGGGGCTCACGGGCCGCCAGGATCATGGCAGCAGTTCACGCGGGATGTCCACGACCCGGGCGCGCAGCCACTCGCCAAGGCTCTTAGCCTGCGGGTCCAGCCTGGCGCTGGCCGCGACGCCCTCGCCGAGCAGGCCCGCGATGACGAAGTTGACCGCGCGCAGCCCGGGGAACTCGTGCCGTTCCACCGGCAGCGGCGCGGTCTCCGGCAACAGCTCCTTCAGCTTGCCGGTGGTCAGGAAGCCGGCCAGCCACGCGTAGGCCGCGTCGGTGCGGGCCCACACCCCGAGGTTGGCGTTGCCGCCCTTGTCGCCCGAGCGCGCGCCGGCCACCCGGCCCAGCGGCGCGCGCACCGTGGCCCCGCCGGCCGGCCCGGCGGCGGCCACGGCGGCCGGCACCTCCGCCACCACCGGCGGCCGCGGCGGCAGGGTCGGCTGGACAACTGTCCGCTCGCCGCCAATGACTATTTGCTGAGGAACGAGGGCCGCGGGAACCGTTGTCGGCCAGTAGACCCCGTACGCGCGGGCCCCGCTGACCAGGCCGTCCCCGAACATGCCCGGGTACGAGGCCAGCGCGAGTTCAGTGACCCGGGCGGAAAAGGCCCGCCCCACGGCCCGCTCGTCGGAATGCTTGACGGTGATCCGCAGCTGGGCCATCGCCTCCGCGTTGGTCGCCGGGTCGGGCTTGTCGGTACGCAGCAGCGCGACCTCGGCGTCGTCGAACGCGTCCCGCCCGCCGGGGATGCCCGCCCACAGGGCCCGCTCGACCAGCGCGGCCTTCTCCTCGATGTCGAGCCCGGTGAGGTACAGGGTCAGCGTGGAACGCCACCCGCCCTGGTAGTTCAGCGCGACCTTGGCCGTGTCCGGCGGCGAATCGCCGCGCACTCCGCCGATGCGCACCCGGTCCGGGCCGTCGGCGGCCAGGCGGATGCTGTCGAACCGGGCCGTGACGTCGGGGTTGAGGTAGGCCGGCCCGCCGATCTCGTACAGCAGCTGGGCGGTGACCGTGTCCACCGACACCAGCCCGCCGTGCCCCGGGTGCTTGGTGATCACCGAGGTGCCGTCGGCGGCGACCTCGGCGATCGGGAACCCGGGGTGCTCGAGCCCGGGCACTTCGGTGAAGAACGCGAAGTTGCCGCCGGTGGCCTGCGCCCCGCACTCGATCACGTGCCCGGCCACCACGGCGCCGGCCAGGGCGTCCCAGTCATCGCGCCGCCAGCCGTGGCGCCACGCGGCGGGGCCCAGCGCCAGCGCCGCGTCGGTGACCCGGCCCGTGATCACGATGTCCGCGCCGCGAGCCAGGGCCTCGGCGATGCCCCACCCGCCCAGGTAGGCGTTCGCGGTGAGCACCGGGCCCTCGCCGAGCGGCTCGCCGGTGTCCATGTTGGCCAGGTCCGCGCCGCTCGCGCGCAGCTCGGCCAGCCTGGGCAGCAGGTTGTCGCCCTCGACGTAGGCGATGACCGGGTCCAGGCCGAGCTTGGCCGCGACGCCGGCGACCGCCTCGGCGCAGCGATGCGGGGTCAGCCCGCCGGCGTTCGACACCACCTTGATCCCCCGGTCCAGGCACTGCCCCATGACCTGTTCCATCTGGGTGACGAAGGTCCGGGCGTACCCGGCGCCGTTGTCCCGGGACAGGTTCTTGGCCAGCACCAGCATGGTCAGCTCGGCCAGCCAGTCGCCGGTCAGCACGTCGATGGGCCCGCCCTCGACCATCTCCTGGGCGGCGGCCAGCCGGTCGCCGTAGAACCCGCTGCAGTTCGCGATGCGCAGCGCCCCGGTCATGGGGCCTCGGCTCCTTCTTCTGCCTCCCTCGCGGGCGCTGCGCTGGCTTCGGGAGGCTGGTCCTCGGCGCCGGGACACCGCAACGGCGCCTGGGGCGCCTTATGCGGCGTTCGGCCCGCCGTCTGCGGCGTCTGTGGCTGACCTGATGCGGACAAGGCGCGGCTCATTTTCTCTCGTCGATGACGGCCAGCAGGTCGCCGCCGCTGACCTGGTCGCCTGGCCGGGCGCGGACCTCGCGCAGCGTCCCGGCCCGGGGCGCGGTGATCCGGTGCTCCATCTTCATGGCCTCCACGATCATGACCAGCTGGCCCGCGGCGACGGCGTCGCCGGCGGCAGCGTGCACCGCGAGCACCGTGCCAGGCATCGGGGCGACCAGGCCGCCGGGCACCTGCTCGCCGTGCTCCCCCTCGGGGAACCGGGGCACGGCGGTGAGCGCCAGGTCGCCGTCGGGACCCTGGACCCACACCCGGTCCCCGGCCGTGAGCACGTGCAGCCGGTGCCGCTGCCCGCCGGCGGAGAAGCCGACCCAGCCGTCGCCTGCGTGATGGACGGTCACGGGTTCCCCGGATCCCGGTTCGCTGCCCGGATCCGGGCCAGCCCCGGTGACCGTGACGTCGAACCGGCCATCACGCCGCTGGGCGTAGCTGACCACCACGGTGTCCGCGCCGTGCCGGAACTCGGCCCGCTCCGGCGGCATCACGGTGTTGCGCCAGCCGCTGGGCAAGGTGGCTAGCACCGGCGCGGCGGCCCGCCTGGCTGCCTGCGCGGCGAGCGCAGCCCCGGTCACCGCCGTGCGCAGTTCCCCGGGGGACGGTTGGCGGGCCAGCGCGACCCCGGTGTCTTCGATGAACGAGGTGGTGGTGCGGCCGGCCAGGAACTCCGGGTGGCGCAGCGCGGCGACCAGGAAGTCCCGGTTGGTGGTCACGCCCCGGATCCGGCTGCGCCGCAGCGCCAGCGCCAGCGCGAGCGCGGCCTCGGTGCGGGCCGGCGCGTGCGCGATGACCTTGGCCAGCATCGGGTCGAACTCGACCCCCGCCACGCTGCCCGCCGCCACCCCGGCGTCCCAGCGGCACGGCGGGGCCGCCGCTGGGCACCAGTCCAGCACGGTCCCGGTGGCGGGCAGGAACCCGGCGGCGGGGTCCTCGGCGTACAGCCGGGCCTCGATCGCGTGGCCGTTCATCGCCAGGCCGTCCTGGGTAACCGACAGCGGCAGGCCCTGCGCCACGAGCAGCTGCTCGCGGACCAGGTCCACGCCGGTGACCGCCTCGGTGACCGGGTGCTCCACCTGGAGCCGGGTGTTCACCTCGAGGAACCAGAAGTCCCCCGAGGGCTCCAGCACGAACTCGACGGTCCCCGCGCCGAGGTACCCGACCGCCTTGGCGGCGGCCAGCGCGGCCGCGCCCATCCGGTCCCGCAGGCCGGCGTCCACGGCCGGCGAGGGGCACTCCTCGATGACCTTCTGGTGCCGGCGCTGGATCGAGCACTCCCGCTCGAAGCAGTGCACCAGCCCGCCGTGGCTGTCCGCGAGGATCTGGATCTCCACGTGCCGCGCGCCGGTGATGTACCGCTCGAGGAACACCGTGCCGTCGCCGAACGCGGCCATGGCCTCGCGCTGGGCCGCCCCGACCGCTTCGGCCAACTCCCGCCAGTCCCCGGCACTGTCCGATGTCGTGCTGTACGAAGTCGTACTATCCGAAGCCGCGCCACCCGTCGCGGCGGGCCGGGCCCCGACGACCCGCATCCCCTTGCCGCCGCCGCCCGCGGCGGCCTTCACGATCAGCGGCAGCGGGACGCCGGTCAGGTCGGGCAGCGCATCCCCGGTCACCTCCCAGGACTCCAGCACCGGCACGCCCACCTCGGCCAGCAGCCGCTTGGCGGCCAGCTTGTCCCCCATCGCCTCGATGACCTCGGGCGGCGGCCCGACCCAGGTCAGCCCGGCGCCGGTGACCGCCCGCGCGAAGTCAGCGCGCTCGGACAAGAACCCGTAGCCGGGGTGGACGGCGTCGGCGCCCGCGGCGGCGGCCGCCGCCAGCAGGGCGCCGATGTTCAGGTAGGTCTGCGCGGCGGTGCGTCCCGGCAGCGCCACCGCCCGGTCCGCCTCGGTCACGAACGGCGCCCCGGCATCCCCCTCGGCGTAGACGGCGACCGTGCCGATGCCCATCGCGGCGGCGGTCCTGATGATGCGGCGGGCTATCTCGCCGCGGTTCGCGATGAGCAGGGTCGTGATCACAGCCGGAACACCCCGTACCCGCTGGTCCCCTGCACCGGGGCGCTGTGGCAGGCGGACAGCGCCATCGCGATCACCGTCCGGGTGTCCCTTGGGTCGATGATGCCGTCGTCGGCCACGCGGCCGGTGGCGTACAGGGCCAGCGACCCCGCCTCGGCGTAGTGCTCCACGGCGGCGGTGATCGCGGCCTCGGTCTCTTCGTTCACCTCTTCGCCGCGGCGGGCCGCCCGCTCGCGGCGGACGATCGACATCACCCCGGCCATCTGTTTCGGGCCCATGATCGCGATCTTGGCGGTGGGCCACAGGAACACGAACCGGGTGTCGAAGGCGCGCCCGCCCATCCCGTAGTTCCCCGCGCCGTAGCTGGCACCGAGGATGACCGTGACGTGCGGGACCGTCGAGTTGGACAAGGCGTTGATCATCTGGCTGCCGTGCTTGACGATCCCGCCCCGCTCGTAGTCGCGGCCGACCATGTAGCCGGTGATGTGCTGGAGGAACACCAGCGGGGTGCTGGTCTGGTTGCATAGCTGGATGAACTGCGCCGCCTTCTGGGACGAGTCCGAGAACAGCACCCCGTTGTTGGCGAGGATTCCCACGGGAAAACCGTGCACCCGGGCCCACCCGGTCACCAGCGTCTGTCCGTATCGCATCTTGAACTCTTCGAAACGGCTGCCGTCGACCACGCGCGCGATGATCTCGCGGGCGTCCACCGCGGCGCGCAGGTCCAGCGGCATCAGCCCGAGCAGTTCCTCCGGGTCGTGCCGGGGCGGTTCCGGGGCCGCGGTGACCGGCCCCGGTCCCCGCTTGCGCCAGTGCAGGTGCGCCACGACGTCGCGGGCCATCCGGATCGCGTGGCGCTCGTCGTCGGCCAGGTAGTCGGCCAGGCCGCTGTCGGCAGCGTGCATCTGCGCGCCGCCGAGTTCCTCGTCGCCGGACTCCTCGCCGGTGGCGACCTTCACCAGCGGCGGGCCGCCGAGGAACACCTTGGCCCCGCCGCGGACGAAGATGTTGTAGTCGGCCAGGCCCGGCTGGTAGGCGCCGCCCGCGGTGGAACTGCCGAACACCACCGAGATCGTCGGGATGCCGCGGGCGGACAGCTCGGTGATGTCGTGGAACATCCGGCCGCTCTCGGCGAAGTGGGTGAGGCTGCGGCGCATCGCCGCGTCCGGGTCCTCGCCGGACCCGCCGCCGCGCAGGTCGCCGCCGGCCGACTCGACGAACTGGATGTAGGGCATCCGGTTGTCCCTGGCGATCTCTAGCGCGCGCATCAGCTTGCGGATGCTGACCATGGTCATGGCCCCGCCGAGGTCGGTGGGGTCGTTGCCGATGATCACGCACTCGGTGCCCTCCACCACGCCGATGCCCAGCACCATGCCACCGCCGACGTTGTAGTTGGTCTGGTAGCCGGCCAGCGGGCTGATTTCCAGGAACGGGCTGTCCGGGTCGAGCAGCAGCGCGATGCGTTCCCGGATAAGCAGCTTGCCGCGGCCCCGGTGCCGCTCGATGGCCCGCTCGCCGCCGCCGAGCGACGCCTGCTGGAGCAGGCCGCCGATCTGGCCGAGCAGCCCGAGCATCCCCTCCCGGTTCGCGCGGAACGCCTCGCCGGCCGGGTCGATGGCGGTGGGCAGGACTGGTGCGGGCATCGTTAGGCCGTGTCTCGTGGATCCATGCCGTCGCGAGCGGCTGCCGGCGGGATGGATCGCAAGGCGGAGGAGGAGCCCATAGCGGGGCTATCGGCGACGACGACAACGCCGCGAGGCGCCCGTCCGGCGGCCGCGCAGCAGGCTGGAGATCTACGAGGCATGGCCTGAGCCGGTGTAGCCGTCGAGACGGGCCAGGATCTGCAGCATCACCTCGTCCGACCCGCCGCCGATGGACAGCAGGCGGCTGTCCCGGAAGTAGCGGGACACCCAGCTCTCCTCCATGTAGCCGAAACCGCCGTGGAACTGCAGGCAGGTGTCGGCGATCTCCCGCTGCAGCCGCCCGGCCTTGAGCTTGGCGATGGTGGCGAACCTGGTCGTATCCTCGCCCCTGATGTAGGCCTCGGCGCAGGCGTAGTTGTAATGCCGCAGCGTGTCCACCTCGGCGGCCAGTTCGGCGAGCCGGAACTGCACGTACTGGCGGGACAGCAGCGGGCGGCCGAACGTCTGCCGGTCGCGCAGGTAGCCGGCGGTCAGGGACAGGGCGCGGTCCATCGCGCCCACGGCCGTGTAGGCGGCGATCATCCGCTCGTTCTGGAACTGGGTCATCTGCTGCTGGAAGCCCCGTCCTATCTCGCCGATCGTGTTGGCCACCGGCACCCGGGCGTCAGTGAACGACAGTTCGGCGGTGTCCGAGCACTTGTTGCCGAGCTTGCGCAGCGTGCGGCTGACCGAGAACCCGGGGTTGCCCGCCGGGAACACGATCTGCGACATGCCCCGGTACCCGCCCTCGGCCGACGTCCGGGCGAGCAGGCACAGCCAGTCCGCCTGGGTGCCGTTGGTGATGTACAGCTTGGACCCGTTGATGACCCAGTCGTCGCCGTCGCGTTCCGCGCGGGTCCGCAGGCCCGCCACGTCCGAGCCGGCGTCGGGCTCGGTGACGGCGATCGCGGCGACCATCTCGCCGCGCAGCGCCGGGGCCAGGTAGCGCTGTTTCAGCTCATGCGTGCCGTGGCTGTGCAGCGAGGGGGTGGCCATGTCGTTCTGCACGGCGATCGCCATCGCGACCCCGGCGCAGCCCATCCGGCCGAGTTCCTCGCCGAGGATCACCGTATAGGAGTGGTCGGCCCCCTGCCCGCCGTACGCGGGGTCGTACTCCAGGCCCAGCAGCCCGGCGGTGCCGAGCGCCTTGAACAGCCGGTGCGCGGGGAAGGTGCCGGCCTCTTCCCACTCCTGCGCGTGCGGCACGACCTCGCGCTCCAGCACCCCCCGTGCTGCCTCGCGGAACGCCTCATGGTCTGCGGTGAAGTGCACCCCCACAGCGTAGGCTGCCGAGTGGGGAGAAGGAGAGCGCGATGGGGTTCGAGCACATCCAGGTGGAGCGGTCCGGTGATTTCGCCACGGTCACGATGAACCGGCCGCAGCGGCGCAACGCGCTATCGCAGGATCACATGCGCGAGCTGATCCGGGCGTTCAGCGAGCTTGGCGGCAGCGACGCGCTGGGCATCGTGCTGGCCGGCAACGGCCCGGTGTTCTGCTCCGGGCACGACTTCGCCGACGTCGCGGAGGCTGAGCTTTCCGAGGTCCGCTCGCTGCTGGCCACCTGCACCGAGCTGATGACGCTGATCCAGCAGGTGCCCCAGCCCGTGGTGGCCCGGGTGCACGGCCTGGCCACCGCGGCCGGGTGCCAGCTCGTGGCCAGCACCGACCTCGCCGTGGCGAGCGAGGACGCGGGCTTCGCGGCGCCCGGCGGCAAGGGCGGCTGGTTCTGCCACACCCCGATGGTGGCGATCGCCCGCAACATCGGCCGCAAGCGCGCCGCCGAGCTGGCCTTCTCCGGCGATGTCATTGACGCGCAGACCGCGCTGGACTGGGGCCTGGTGAACCAGGTCGTCCCCGCCGTGCAGCTCGACCTGGCGGTGCAGGACCTGCTGGAGCGGGTGACCCGCGGCTCGGCCGAGAGCAAGGGCATCGGCAAGCAGGCGCTGTACGCGCAGATCGACCTCGACCAGGCCAAGGC
>Ga0126380_10000192_pt1 | contig 17217 bp, 18 predicted proteins | sample PanSoiMetPlot_26_FD_92544 | JGI IMG/M metagenome (GOLD analysis project Ga0126380, IMG submission 92544) | Tropical forest soil microbial communities from Panama - MetaG Plot_26 | ecosystem: Environmental > Terrestrial > Soil > Tropical forest > Bulk soil | place: Panama | collected 2016-02-17
ACGGCCGCCATGGCACCGGATTCCTAACGGCTGTAAATGCGCCTGCTGTTAACGCTGGCGTGGTTGATTCCTTTGGGGATCTCATCAGAGTCCTCGGTCGCCACAAAGGTTCGGCTGCGGTTGTTTGCGAGCGGGAGCGACGAAAACGGCCGCCAGGCTGAGGTTGCTGGCGAGCCGTCCTGCGTCATCTCCCGCAACCTTGCCGTAGGCAGCGACAGTGTCCTGTGGAAGCCTGAGGGCTTCGGGTGGCAGGTGCCCGCCTACACCCTGACCGGGACCGCCTCCGGCATTCCGGTGCAGCGGATCCTCGTCCGCCTGGGCGTCAGCCGCGACATGGCCGCCCTGCTGCTGAAGGACTTCCGCGACGCGGTCGCCCACTTCACCAAGCACCCGGTCACCGTGTCCATGCCCAAAGAAGAATCCGGCGGGTTCAGCCACCTGTAACGCGGCACGCCGAGGATCGTCGGCTAGCGTGGAAAGCAACGCCAGACCTGAGCGATCAGGAGCCCATACGATCGGCCGGAGTCATCGTGGTCGCAGATCGTGACGTTGTTACGGGCCGCGCCAAGCGCCTGATTGCCTTCGCGGGCGGGTTCCTGACCTTCGCCGCGTGCTACAACCTCGTGGCAAGTTTCGCCCTGATCGCCCGCTCGAACTCTTTCGGCGCCACCCCGCGGTATCTTTTCGGCAATCTGCGTACCTGGGGATTTTGCACGCTGCTCATCGCGATTATGCAATTCGGCGCGGCATGGGGAATTCTCACCGGCAGCCAGCGGGCCTGGTGGCTCGGCGTCGGGCTCTTGCTGCTGAACGCCATCGGGCAGATAGCCGGCCTGCCCGGGTATCCCGTCTGGTTCCTGGTGGTCACCGCCGTGGGCATGGTGGTGCTCTGCGGGCTGGCCATTTACGGGAACGCCGCGCCGGGTGACCGGCCCGACTAGCGCGCCGGTCCCGCTGGCGGGCTGACCGTCGCTTTGACGCCGTGAGTGCTGCATACTCACCGGTGTGGACGATCCCTTTGACTTCCAGGCACTGCGGGTCATGCAGCCGGGAAGATGGCTGCCCAATCGCGCCAGTTACGAGATCTTCAACGAGCAGCGGCAGCTGTTGGCGATCGCCACCGAGACCGAGGCGCACACCCGGATCAAGCTGCTCAGCAAGTCGATGCCCGACGCCCGCGTGCTTGCCGTCATCACGGCCACCGGCGAGCCGGTCCTGACGTTAACCAAGCACCACCGGGAACGGATCACCGAGCTGCATGACCCGGCGGGCGAGCTGGCCGGCCGGATCCGTGCCACGCACACCACCCGGCACTACACCCTCCTCGACGATCAGGACGAGACCGTCGGCAAGGTCGTTGGCGACCTGGCGCTCAAGCACTTCACCGTCACCGGCGCGCAGGGTAAGGAGTTCGCGCGGCTCCGCAAGACCTGGGCCGGCTTCCCCAAGGAAGCGTTGACCGCCTCCGACCACTACAAGGTGGAGTTCACCGTCCCGGTGTCGCGGCCGGCCCGGCTGCTGACCGTGATGATGGCCATCGTCTTGGACCTGACCCTCTACGGGCCGGTGTGACCGGGCGGGCTATCCGTTATCCGGGAGCCGGCGGTGCGCTGGCGGTTACCGTTCGGTCTTCTTGTCCAGCACGGGCTTGACATCGAGAATCGGCGTCTTGTCCAGCGCCTCCAGGGGCCGGACCAGCACCCGCCGTCCGTCGATCGCGACGACGCGGACCCGGTGCAGCCCGATGGGGTTGGGCCGGTCCGCGGATCGGGTGCTGAAGACGCCCGTGGGCGGGCGCGCGGGATCGTCCCTTGGCCGGGTGACGAGCACGTCACGGGCGGCCCGGTCCAGCCAGGTCAGCACCAGGATCTCGGTTCCGGCGCCGAGGTCACGTATCCCCTCGGCGACGCCGAGCTCGAAGACCAGCCACGCGTCGGGCGCGCCCTCATCGCCTTGCCGCGGCGCCTGCGCCCGATCGGTCAGCGGGGACTCCACCCAGCCGATCGGCACCACCTGATAGCCGGTCACGGCGGCCACTCAGTGTCCGCCGCGGTGGCGGTCGGCGGCGGCGGCGAATTCCTGGGTGATCTCCGTGGCCCGGTCGACGGGCGGGCCAGTGGCCGGGGTGGCCATTTCCGGTTCACCGACGTCGGCCAGATGCTGCTGGACCTGCCCGGCCAGGGTGAGGAACGGCTGGTAGTAGTCCGGCACGGCCGCAGGCCCGGTCTCCGCGGTGGCGGGCGCCGCGGTGGCGGGCGCCGCGGCGGCGCGCGCCGCGGCGGCGCGCGGCGCGCTGATCGCGGAGGTGAGCCCGCCGGCGTGCGCGGAGAGGTCGGGCAGGTCGGTCCGTGCGGCGGGCAGCGTGCGCAACTCGTGGAACGGTGCCGCCCACTTGTCCCGCTCGGTCAGCGGCCGCGCGTGCGGGGCGAACAGGGCCCGCAGTGTCGCGGGGATGCTGGCGTGGTCGTGCGTCTGGACATCGACGGTGCCCGCCCGGATCCGGGGCGAGATGACCACCGCCGGGACCCGGGGGCCGAGCATGGTGAAGTCGAACTCGGTGCACTTGCGGTACAGCAGTGCCCGCTGCACCCGCCCCGCCCCGCTGATGGGACCGCCGGGGGCGGGCACGCCGGTGGGCGGCGGGACGTGATCGTAAAGACCGCCGTGCTCGTCGTAGGTGACCAGCAGCAGGGTCTTGTCGAACACGTCCGGGCGGGCCCGCAGCGCCTCGTAGACGGTGGCGGTCAGGCGCTCGGCCCGGGTGAAGTCCGACTCGCCGGTCAGCGTGAAGTCGTCGTAGGCGGCGTTGCTGACGAGGTTGTTCTCCGGGTGCTGGTTGTTGCTCAGGCCGGGCTCGCCGACCACCGGCGTGTGGTCGAGGGTGTGCAGCGGCGGGCGGTGGTTGGGCTCGATGAACGTGTAGGGGGCCAGGTCTCCCGCGGCGACGTGGCTGGTGAAGGCGTCCAGCGTGAACCACTTCGCGTGCCGGTCCGCGGTGTCCCAGAGCGCGGGGAACGCCCAGATCTGAGGGGTGTCGTCGTAGTAGATCCGCCAGTCGACGTTGTGGTCCTCGAGCAGTTCGAAGATCGTCCGGTTGGTGTAGGGGCGGACCTCGATCTGGGTCTGCCCGTCCGAGGTCGCCGCGTGCGCGAAGTTCCGGTTCGGCCACGTCTCGCCCGGCACCGAGCAGAACCAGCGGGAGCACACCGCGAACTCACGCGCCAGCGTAGCCAGCACCGGCACGTTCCCGGGCGGCTGGCTCGCCATGGCCAGCGGGCCACGCCCCCTCACGGCCTGACCGCCGCCTCCGAACCAGCCCCGGGCCAGGTTGGCGACCGGGCCGAGCAGCCCGCCGAACGCCGGCGCCACCAGGCCCCGCGCCTTGCGCTCGTAGCTGCGGACGAAACCCCGGTTCCGGGGCACGCCGCGGCGCAGCGCCAACTGCTGCATCACCGCGTCGTGGGAGTGGTCGGGGCCGACCGGCAGCACCTGCTTGGCGTCCGGCGACGCCGTTACCGCCGGGCCGCGGCCCCAGCCTGGGTTGGTGAACGTGCCGCCCAGCAGCCCGTCGAATGACGGATCGGGATGCGGCACATAGCCGAGCATGTGGTCATAAGACCGGTTCTCCAGCATCAGCACCACGACGTGCGCGATATCGGCCATGACCTCACCCCGTCCTGATCGTTAAGCCCCATACGCTACGCGCACCGCGGGGCCTAGGCGCGCAGGAAAGCAAGCACGGCGAGCACGCGCCGGTTGTCCTGGGGGGTGTCGGCCAGGCCGAGCTTGTCGAAGATGCGGCGGACGTTGCCCTCGACCGTCCGCTCGCTCAGGAAGAGCTGCCCGCCGATGGCCGTATTCGTCCGTCCCTCGGCCATCAGCCCGAGGACCTCGCGCTCGCGGGGGTGAGCACGCTGAGCGGTTCGGTGAGCCCGGTGCGGTTGACCAGGCGGCTCACGATGCTCGGGTCCACTACGCATTCGCCCGCGACTACCCGCTGCACCGCATCGACGAGCACCGCGACCTGGGAGACCCGGTCCTTGAGCAGGTAACCGACTCCGCTCGGGAACGACTGGAGCAACCGGAACGCATACCCGGCATTGAGATACTGCGACAAGACCAGCACCGCCGTCCCAGGGCGGCGCTCCCGCACCAGCCAGTACCGACGATATTCGTTTCGCCTGGCTCTCCGGGTCCGTCCGATGTCGAAGCACGGATGGCGCTGAGACGGCGGAAGCCGCGGGGCGGGTGCGTCGTTGTGGGTAGTTACCTGACATTCCTGACGGTGGCGGAGGGCGCATGGTAAGCGGAGGTCAAGATGAGTGACGGCGTGCTGACCGAGGCGTATGAACGGTTCCACCGCACCGGCCCGGAGTGGGGCGCCGATCAGCTGACCAACCACGGTCCCATGGCGGCCGAGGTGCTCGTCCGCCGTGGCCGCCCCGAGGTCGTGCCGGCCTGGGTCGACCGTTACGTCCGCCGTCTCGATGAGCTGCCCCGGGCCACCGGCGAGATCACCGGCGCGTCCTGGCCGGAGGCGCTGGGGGACGGCCGGCGGATCGGCGACTGGACCGTCTATTTCACCCGCCAGCTGGCGGAGCAGCCGTGGCGGCAGGTGCTGGCCACCTGGTGGCAGCGGCTGCTGCCGGGGATCGCGGCCGGGGCGACCCACGGCGTGATCCGCACCAGCCACGCGGTGCGCGCTTTGCTCGCCGGTGCGGAGGACCAGCCCACGCTCGACGAGCTTGGGCACGCGCTGGCGTTCTGGGCCGCCCGCTCCCGGGCCGTGCCGGCCTCGGCCGGCCCGGCGGGCCAGCTGGATCCGCTTCCGGCGCTCGATGCCATGCCCCGCATTTCCAGCCAGCAAGGCAATCTCGCCGCCCGTTTCGGCCAGCTGACCGAGGAGTCCGGCTGGCCGGCGTCGGTGGCGCGGCTGCGCCCGGCCACCACACCCGGTGAGGCCGAGACCCGGCTCGCCGACCTGGTCACCGCGGCGACGCTGCGCTACCTGAGCCACGGCCACGGCCAGCCGGTGCTTCTCGTCCACACCGCAACGGCGCCCAACGCGGTCCGGCACGCCCTGCCGGCCTTGCCGCCTGCCCTGTGGGTACCCAGCCTGAACGCGGCCTGGGCCGCCAGTGCGGCGATCTTCGCCGCCTACGCTCCGCCCGAGGGCGCCGCGCCCGCGCCGCAGCCAGCCCTCCCCGGCGGGCCGGGCGCGGCGGCGGAAATGCTCGACCGCGCGGTCGACCACGGCGACGAGCACGTCATCAAGTTCACCGATACCGCGGCCGAGGTCTACGACCGGACCGGCAGCGCCGAGGCCCTGGCGGCCGCGCTGCGCGTCGGCACGCTTATCTCCCGGTAACCGGCTGGCATGCGCGCGGGATCCGGTGTTACCGCCGGTCCGCGGCGGCGCCGGGGAACAACGCGATTGACGCGGTGAAGGCGTGCAGGAAGTTCTGCCCGCCGACCGGCCCGAGTTCTCCGGCGCAGAAGAAACCGGCCACCGGGATATTGCCCAGCAGCTTCGCGATCAGCCTGGCGTCGTGATCGGGCCCGGGGAACAGCCGCGACCCGCGGCCGTTGCAGGTGAACAGCAGCGCCCCGGCCGGCCGGCGACCGGCCAGGACGGTGGATTCCCGGGCCAGGGTGCGCTGGAGATCCTCATCCGCCGAGTCGGCGTCCCGCACATGGAACTGCACGGTCTGGCCGACCGCTATCTCCTCGCCCACCGCGATGGCCCCCGACTCGGGGTCCGCGCCCACGATGCTGCGGATCAGGAAGTCCCCCTGGCGTGACTCGGCCCGGTACTCGTTGATGACGAGCCCGACCTGCAGGCCCTGAGCCAGCAGCTCGCGGTCCCGGCTGGACACCGTGGCGGCCAGCTCCTGCAGCCGGACCACCGGGGGGCGCCCGCCGAGTTCGAAGATCACGTTCCCTTCGGCCTTGGTGGTGGTGTAGGGGTCACCGAGCGGGCGGCAGCCCTGCGCCACCAGGGGATGGACCTCGGCTTGCGGCAGGTAAGCGCCCACGGCGCCCTCGGACACCACCCGGCCGTCGAGAAACAGCCGGCTCTGGTTGAGCCGCAGCCCGCCGCTTGCCATCCCGCCCATCACCGCGGTGCCCGGAACGCGCTTGTTGAGATGGCCCAGCAGGTCGCTGGCCGGGAACGTGAACGGATCGCAGAGCAAAAGGTGAACGCCGCCCGGTTCTGGCCCGAACCGGTAACCGCCGAAGGCGCCCCCGCTGGACGTCCGGACGAACTCCATGGCGTACGTCTCGACCGGGCCCAGGTCCGCGGCGAGCCAGAGGGAGACCGCCGGCTCCGACTCGACCTCGCGGGCACCGCCGGCCACCGCCTCCGCCACGCAGCCGATGAAAGGCACCGGGCCGGCCTGCTCGGCGACCGCCGCGGCGAGGTCCTCCGCCTGGCCGAAGAAGTGAGCGGAGGCGAACAACACCGCCAGTGCGGGGGGCAGCCCGCCCAGCGGCGCCCGCGCCTCGGCAACGGCCCGCTCGGCCGCCTCGCGGGCATCCGCGGTGAGCACGAGAGCTCCTCCCGCTTTCACCAGCCCAGACTACGCGGCGATAGATCCCCGGCACGAGACCGGCAGTGGCTCTGGTCCAGTGAACCGCGGGCCGGGTGGCCGCGTTGCTCGGCATGGCGCGGCGACGGTCAGACGTATTCGCGGCGGCGCATCCAGGCGAGCGTGGCCCAGCCCCAGATCGGCGGGAGGTAGGCGGTGAACAGCCGCTGGATGAACACCGCCGCGACGGCCTGGTCCTGAGGGATGCCCGCGCTGGTCAGCCCGGCGATCAGGCCCGCTTCCACAACACCAAGGCCGCCGGGCACCGGGACGGCTCCGCCGATGATCGACGCCATCGTCATGACCACCAGGATCGTGGCAAGGCTGGCGTGCTGCCCGACCGCGTGCACCGACGCGCCGAGTGCCATCGCGACAAGCAGTTGCGCGAGTACCGAACCGGCCGCGATGTAGGCGATCTTGCGTGGTTCGGTGGCGATCGTTTTGACGTTGGCCCAGATGTTCACCAGGTGCGGCCGGATCCTGCTGCTCGCCAGCCGGCGCAGCCGCGGTACCAGGCTGATCGCCGCGATGGCGATCCCTGCCACCAAGATCACGGCGAGCACGATCCAGACCGCCGTCTGGCGGTCGCCCGAGCTGGTGGGCGCGTGGAAGTTCCCGGCGGCGAACGGGAGCGCGATCAGGAACAGCAGGCCCTTCGCCGTCCAGCTGGCGGCGGTGGCGATGGCGCCGGAGCTGACCGCCGCCGTGGCGTCATAGCCTTGCCGCTGGAAGAACCTGACCCGGACGGCGAAGACGGCGGTGTCGCCGCCGACCAGCGCGGTGAAGGTGTTGGAGGTCTCCAGCGCCAGGCACCGGCCGTAGGGCAGCTGGCCGGGGACCGCGCTGTTGAGCGCCCAGGCCTCCGCGGCGATGGGGAGCTGGGCGAACACGAAGGTCAGCGCCACCCATCCCCAGCTGGCGCCCCTGATGACGTCCAGCGATGCGCGGACATCGGCGAGTACTCCGATGATCGCCCAGACGCCAATCAGCGTGCCGATGCCGAACACCAGGTTGACCCAGCTGACCCGTTTGGCCTCGGCGAGCTTGGGCACCTCGATGCCGGACGCGCCGGCCACCGCCGCCCGCAGCCGCGGCAGCAAGGCCTTGTCCTGGCGCAGCGCCTTCACGGTGACCGGGTCGAGCGCGGCGCGCTGCAGGTGCACCAGGGCGCCGCGGGCGGTACCGGCGTCGAGGACCCGGGCCGCCGCCGCGGCGGTCCGCTCGGCCCCGGCCCGCACGGCCAGGGCGGCCAGCGCCGCCGCGAGATCGCCGTCGAGGCGCCCGTCCGGGGCCAACGTGGAGGCGCAGCGGAAATCTCTCAGGCAGATGCCCCCGGGGGAAACGATGATCGTTTCGGCGCCGAGCGTCCCGTGCGCCAGGCGCGCGTCGCGCAGCCGGAGCACGGTTTGCAGCACCTCGTCCAGCGCCGTGTCGGACAAGACGGCGTCGTCGGCCGCCGCCAGCGCCGGGCCGTCAGGCAGCCTGGTCACCAGCGCGGCGTCCCTGCTGGGCCCGAACCTGCCAGCCGCCAGCACCTCGGGCACCAGCACCCCGGCGCGCCCGGCCACGAAGGTGAGGTAGGCCTCGTGCTCGACCTGCTGGAGGCGATCAAGAATGAGCGCAGGGCCGGAGTCGCGGTAGAAGCAAAACCGCCACAGTTTCGCCAGTACCCGCGCGTCGGAGGCGTCCCGGCCGTAGACCGACAGCTCGATCGCCTGGCCGGCGGGGTCGCGGCCGGTGAGCTTCTCCACCCCCCAGACCTGGCGCGGCGCCCGGGTGATGCCCTCGACCGGGACACCCAGGCCCGCCGCCCATCCGGTGACCTCGCCCGGGGAGGGCAGGCCGAGCGGCGACCCTGCGGCCAGGTGCAGCGCGGCCGCGACGCCCCACCCGATCGCCAGGCTGGAGATGGTGTTGACCGGTAGCGCCGACCCGGTGACGACCGCAGCGATCGACGCCAGCGTGACCAGCGACGCCACCAGCCGGTGCAGCGGACGGCTCAGATAGGGCAGCGCCGTAGCCGCCACGGCGATCGTCACCGCCATCTGCGTCACCGGGTAGCCCGGGTCAAGCCCGGCCAGCGAACCGGTCACCGGCCGGCCCGCCGCAGGCCCCAGGATGTCGCTAAGCAGCAGGCAGACGCCCCAGGTGAGCACGGCGGCCACGGCGGTCCAGCGCACCGCCACCAGCCGCGGCACGAGCAGCCCAAGGATGGCCAGAAGCACGATGACACCGACGGAGCCGAGCCAGAAGACCGAACTGACCAGCCAGCTGATCGCCTCGGGCGGCGGATTCAGCGCGTGCGCCACCCGCAGTTCCGCGGCCGAGTTGGCCTGCATCACCGGGATCGACACCGCCACCACGATCACGGCGAAGCCGAGGCGGAACGCATCGGACGCGCGACGCCGGGTGGTGCCCCCGCCGCGGGGCCCGAGCACGGCCGCACGCAGCCGCGGCGCCGCCCGGTGCTCGGTGCCCGCGGCCTTCTTGCTTGCTACGCGCGCCACGGTTCCTCCTGCCGCACGCGCCCGAACCGGCGGCCCGGCATGAATGGCGCTGCCGCCATCGCCGTGAGGTTTACCCTTACGATCCCACTTTCCTAAGACCGGCGCCCGCAAATGGATCACCGGCCGCTCAGGCAATCCAGCGCGGACCCGCGCTCAGCGCAGCAGGGACCTGGCGGTCGGGGCCAGTCGCAGCCGCTGCGGCGCGCCGGCCGTCATTTCCAGCAGCGCGGGGGCCACGCGGTCTCGCCAGTGGTCGTTGCATTCCAGCCGGTGCAGGTGCCGATCGAGGTGGGCCGAGCTGGGGAAGCGGGCCAGCCACACGAAGACGTTCGCACCGGCCCGGACCGGCAGCGCGGGGAAGGTGTTCTCGGCGTGCTCCGTTTGCAGGCACGCCAGCGGCACGGCTCCGGTCTCGGTGAGCACCGGACGGGCCCGGTGGTCGAAGAAGTCCGCGAACGCCTGGTCGACCGGGTGGTCGCGGTAGTAGATCGTGACCAGGATGCGCGAGTCCTCAGCCACGGCGCGGCCGGCCGGGAGCCGCCCGGCCTCCGGGAGCGGGAACCCGGACCGCGCCGTCACCGGCCGCAGCAGCAGCACGTTGTCCGTGTCGATCATCGTGGCGTTGGCCTGGGCGCTGTATGCCTTCCAGACCGGCCCGCCGTAGAAGCTGGCCAGCGCCCTTGCTCTCGACGGCATGTCGGCGAAGCCCCGGATCCACACGAACCGGTCGGGTTCGTCCAGATCGCGGAACTGGCCCACGATCGCCATGCCGGCTGCCTCCTGGCTCTCCACGAATTCCCGGTCGAACAGGTCGATCAGCACCTCTCGCTGGCCGGGCCGCAGCGTGTACTGCCGTAGCTCGAGGATGGGGTAGCGCAGGTCAGTCATCAGCACCCTCCGATGGAACAACTCTTGTTACAACAATGGCCGCGCCGGGTTCCGCTCGTGGTCACCTAGCGCACCTGCAACGTTTCACGCAGCACGTCAGCCACCGAGACGAGCGCCAGCTCGCGCCGCATGACGTGCTCGATCCCGTGGTACACCTGCCCCAGCGCGGGGCGGATGCCCCTGCCGACCGGGCACTCCGCGTTCGGCTCGGTGTGGTGCATGCCGAACAGTGGCTCCTGGCCGACGGCGTGGTACACGTCGAGCAGGGTGATCTCCTCCGGGGGCCGGGCCAGCCGCCATCCCGCGCCAGCGCCGTGACGTACCCGCACCAGGCCTGCCCGGCGCAGGTCGCCGAGGCTTCGCCTGATGATCACCGGGTTGGTGTTCACGCTGGCGGCGACCTGGTCCGACGTCAGCACGTCGTGCCCCTGTCGCTGGGCCAGTGCCATCCACGCGAGCGCGTGAATGGCGATCGTCATCCGGCTGTTCGCGGCCACCATCCCTCCTTGATGTAACAGCTTCGATTACAGCAAGCGTGATGTCAACCCCTGCGGCCCGCCGAGCCAGGGCCGCCCGCCCGGCCGGCCCGGGCAGGCCGAGGTGGCGGGTGACCGCGGCGCGATTTCCACATGACCTTCACGGTCGCTGCACGCGGCCCGCAAGCTGGCGGGCTCAGCTGTCAAGCAGGGGGCCGCTCATATCCGAGGAGGAGGGATGGCCGACAACGCACTTATCACGTGCCTGTGGTTCGACACCGAAGGCGAGGCGGCCGCGACCTATTACACCAGCATCTTCAAGGACTCCAAGCTCGGCAGGGTAAGCCATTACACGGAGGCCGGGCCTCGCCCGGCCGGCCTGGTCATGGAGGTGGAGTTCGAGCTCAATGGGCAGAAGTTCGTCGCGCTCAACGGCGGGCCGGAGTTCCGCTTCAACGAGGCCATCTCCATCCAGATCATGTGCGCGGACCAGGATGAGGTGGACTACTACTGGGACCGGCTCTCCGAAGGAGGGCAGGCGGTCGCCTGTGGCTGGCTGACGGACCGGTACGGGCTGTCCTGGCAGGTCATCCCCGCCGTCCTCATCGACATGATGAACGACGCCGACCCGCAGAAGGTGCGGCGGGTCACCGAGGCGATGTTGACGATGACCAAGCTGGACATTCCCACGCTCGAAAAGGCGGCCGCGGGGGAGTAGCCCTTCTCCGGCACAGCAAGGCACGGGAGTCCCGGCGCTGATGGTGCTGGCGAGGTTCACGGGGGAGGGCTGATGTCCCGCGAAATGTCAGCGGCGGAGCTTGTCATCATGGCTGCCGCCATCTCTGCCGCGCTGGCGGTGATGATCGCGGTGGTTTTCCTCGCCGAGTACCGATCAAATAACCCGCGGCCCCGCTCCAGCGAGCGGGCGCCTCGCCCCCCGGGGGTGAGGCGCATATCCGGGGGCCGCGGGACTCTTGATGTGGTCCGCGGGCCCGACGAGCGCAGGAGCGTGCCATGACGACGAAGGCAGCCTTTTCTGACCAGGAATGGAAGGTGGTGCTCGAGGGCCCGCCGACCGCAGGAATGATCGTGATCACCGCGGCGCACGGCGGGATGTTCCGGGAGACGGTCGCGATGACGAAGGCCTACGCCGAGGCGCGCGGCCAGCACGGCGAGAGCGAGCTCCTCGACGAGATCGTGGCGGCAAAGCCCCAGATTGATCACAGCAGGCATCACTCCGTCGACGAACTCAAAGCTAGCGGGCTCGCGCGGCTTCGCGACGCGGTGGCGCTGCTGGAAACCAAAGCGACCGCCGAGGAACGTGAGGACTACGGCCGCTTCGTCCTCAACCTCGCCAACAAGGTCGCTGCCGCCCACCGCGAGGGCGGGCAGAGCGTCAGCCCCGCCGAGGCCGGGGCAATCCAGGAGATCGCGGCAGCGCTGGGCACCACCAGTTCCTGACCGCCACCAGGGTCGCCGGAACGCCGCGGCCGGCGTCAGGGGCGGTGGGTGCCGGCAACCCAGCTGTACGACGTCCCATACCTCCCGTGCCGCTGACCCGGCTGGCCGCAGGCCCGCCCAGGCCCGGGCGGCCTGCCGGAGCGTCACGTTTGCGCTAGCACAACTCGGCTTGTTTCTGCAGGTATTGGGTCAGCTGGGTGACGGCGATCGAGCCCTCGCCGACCGCGGAGGCGACCCGTTTGACCGAACCGTGGCGGACATCGCCGGCCGCGAACACGCCGGGCAGGCTGGTCTCCAGCGGGAGCGGCGGGCGCGGCGGCGTCCAGCCGCGCGGCGGGCGGGTGCCCGGGGAGAGGTCGCTTCCGGTGAGGACGAACCCGTGCTCGTCGCGGCCGATGTCTGACGGGAGCCAGTCGGTGTGCGGCACGGCGCCGATGAGCACCACCAGCGCCGAGGCGGGAACGGTTTGGGTGCTGCCGGTCTCGGTGTCCTTCAGGGCCAGGGCTTCCAGCCGGCCTGTGCCTTCGGCGGCGGCAACCTGGGTGCTGGTGCGGACGCCGATGTTGGGCGTTGCGCCGATTTCGTCGATCAGGTATTGCGACATCCGGGCGGCCAGGGACTCGCCGCGGACCACGAGGGTCACCTGCTGGGCGTACCGTGCCAGGTTGACCGCGGCCTGGCCGGCCGAGTTGGCCCCGCCGGCGATGAAGACGTGCTCGCCGGCGAAGGCGTTGCTTTCTGACGTGGTCGCCCCGTAGAAGACCCCCGCGCCGAGCAGGGCGTCCAAACCGGGAGCGTCGAGCCTGCGGTAGGACACGCCCGTGGTGATCAGGACGCTGCGGGCGTGGCTTACCCGGCCACCAGCCAGGCGCAGCGTGAATCCGCCCGCGGCGGGCTGGAGCCCGGTGACCGGCCCGGCCATGGACGGGATGGCGCCAAACGACCATGCCTGCTCGAAGGCCCGGGTCGCCAGGCTCGCTCCGCTGATGCCACGCGGGAAGCCAAGGTAGTTGCGGATCAGTGAGCTGCTGCCGGCCTGCCCGCCGATCGCTTCGCGCTCGAGCAGGAGGGTGGAGAGGCCCTCGCTGGCCGCGTACACGGCGGCCGACAGCCCGGCCGGGCCGGCCCCCACAATGGCCACGTCGACGGTTGTGGCGGGCAGGCTGGCCAGCCCGAAAGCGGCCGCGATCCGGTCGTTCGGCGGGTCAACCAGGACCTCCCCGGTGTACATGACCAGGACCGGGAGTGCCGAGCCGGCCTGCCCCGCCTGCTGCAGCCACGACTGGCCGTCCGCGGACTCGGCGGTGTGGAAGGCGTAGGGGATGCTGCTGCGGGCCAGCACGTCACGCAGCTCATGGGCGCGGGGCGACTGCTGTTCGGCGATGATCCGCACCGCGGGCACGGCCGGGTCGGCGTCATGGGCCCATTCCTCCAGCAGCTCGCTGACGCCCCGGTGGAATCCCTCGTCCCGCCCGGCGCCGGGTGCCGCCAGGTAGGTGTCGATCATCCCGTGCGCTATCGCGCGCAGGACCGGCGTGGCGGCCTGCCGGTCCTGCACCAGCGGCACGGGAACGCGCAGGCTGGGCGCGGCCGGGCCGCCCCGCGGAACCACCAGCACCCGTTTGGCGGCGGGCTGGATGCTGCGCGCCTGGGCGAGGAATTCCGCGGCGGGCGCCGCGGTCATCGCGGCGGCGGCCATCACCAGCGCCACCGGGCGGCCGGCGGCGCGCAGCTCCCGGAGGCGGCCGAGAGCCGATTCCGGGGAGGCCCCGCTGATGATCAGGTAGTCGCGGCCGTACCGGCTGCGCAGCGTGCCATCGAGCGTGCCGAGGCCGCCCGGATTGTCGTCGACCGCCATCAGCACGGGAGTTGTCATCGCCTTGCCCTTCACGTCGATGCCGCCAGGCAGCCGTCATGCCCGCTACTACGTGCCCAGGCGCCAAGGGCAGCGGGCCGGCCCTCAAGCCATCCTGCTCCTATCCCATACGGCGGGCGCCCGGCCCCGGCCACGGGGATACTGCGAAGGGTCAGTCACTCCGGCGGCCGGTAAGAACCGGCCGCCTCAGCTCGTCTGTCCGGTCACGATAAGGTGATCAACTCTTAGCGCCGTGAACGGCGTACCGGCACCCGGCTCGCGCCCCGATGGCCGCCAACCTGGCCCGCGAGATGGCCACCGTCGGACTGCCCCGCACGGACAGGCTTGCCGGGGCAGCCGCCGCGCAGAGAATGGTGTTCGTGGATGCCCCGGTCTCCGGCAGCGAAGGGCCGGTTCGCGCTGGGCAACTGACCATCCTGGCCAGTGGCCCGGACTGGCTGGCCGACCTCGCCGAAACCACCGCCGAATCCCTCACCTTCGCCCACCAGCTCGGCCTGAACCCGGCCGTTATCGACATAGCCGCCAGCTACGGCACAGCCTGACCAACCCCAGCACGGAGGTACCCACGGCCATGTCCACGGCTACCATCGCCGCCGCAACGCGCGCCGTCAGGGCCCTTCGCCTGCCCGGAAGCGGGCCGAGATGACGCCGGCACCTTCCCAGCCCGGCCGGGCCCGCAGGCCGGCGCCGCGGCCCGGCAACCACGTCATCGTCGTGTTCGGGGCAACGGGTGATCTGGCCCGGCGCAAGCTGCTGCCCGGGCTGTTCCACCTGGCCGCGGCGGGACTGATGCCGGACCGGTACCAGATCATCGGCTCCTCCCGCCAGGTACTGACCGACGACCAGTTCCGCGAGCTGGCGCGCCAGGCGACCGGCGAATTCGGGGCTGGCAAGCCTGCCGGGGCGGCCTGGCAGGCGTTCGCCGGCCGGCTCTCGTTCGCTAGCGCGGATCTGGCCCGGACCTGTGCGCTAATCGAGGCGATCGCGCAAGCGGAACGGGAGCTCGGCGGCAGCCCGGGGCGGCTGTTCCACCTGGCCATCCCGCCGGCCGCGTTCGAGCCGACCGTGGCCGGCCTCGGCGCCACCGGCCTGGCCCGCGGGTCCCGCATCATCATCGAAAAGCCGTTCGGCACCGACCTGGCCTCCGCCCGTGCGCTCAACACCACGCTGCACGCGCATTTCGGCGAGCCGCAGATCTTCCGGATCGACCACTTCCTCGGCAAGGAGTCGGTGGACAACATCTTGGCGTTCCGGTTCGCCAACGGCCTGTTCGAGCCGGTCTGGAACCGTAGGCACATCGCCTACGTGCAGATCGACGTGCCCGAAACCCTCTCGATCGAAGGACGCGGGGATTTCTACGACCACACCGGCGCCTACCGGGACATGATCGTCACCCACCTGTTCCAGGTCCTGGGGTTCGTGGCCATGGAACCGCCCACCGCACTCGACGCCCGGCATCTGCGCGCCGAAACGGCCAAGGCGTTCGACGCGCTCAAGCCGATCAACGTCCGGCATGCGGTCCGGGGGCAGTACACCGGTTACCGCGGCGAGCCTGGCGTGGCCCCCGGCTCGCAAACCGAGACCATGGCCGCGGTGCGGGCCGAGGTCGACAACTGGCGGTGGGCCGGCGTCCCGTTCTTCCTGCGCTCCGGCAAGCGCCTGGCCGCCAGCCGCCAGCTGATCACGCTCGGCTTCCACGAGCCACCTCTGCGGATGTTCCCCGCCCGCGTGGCCGGCACCCCCCACATGCGGCGCGACGAGATCGTCATCGACATCGCCGACCCCGGCTCCATCACCACCAGCTTCCTGGCCAAACAACCCGGCGCCACGATGAGGCTCGGCACCGCCGAGATGACCTTCCGCTACGCCGACTCCTTCCAAGCCGCCAACAGCCTCGAGGGCTACGAGCGGCTCCTCCTCGACGCCATGGCCGGCGACCAGTCCCTGTTCACCACCGACGCCGCGATCGAACGCCTCTGGGAAATCTCCGCCCCACTGCTGGACAACCCGCCCCCGGCCCAGCCGTATGCCCCCGGCTCCTGGGGCCCCCAGCCCGCACTCGACCACCTCACCGCGCCCTACCACTGGCGCCTGCCAGGCACCGGCACACCATCATGAAATCCCCGGAGCGGTGGGGACGGGTACACCTCATCACTGGCTAGCGGGCCGGCCGCGCTCAGCGGCGCCTGGTTCAGCACTTATCTGGCGGTCGGTTGTCGCGGGCCCACCGGCGGCGGCTGCTCACCGGTAGGGCGGTTCTGCACTGGGCCGCCGCCGGGCCTGGGCGTGGCCGCTGTCGCAGCCGGAACGTGGGAGCGCACTGTATCTGCGCCGACGGATGTGCCTCTGTATCTCGGTGACTAGAGGCGACCCCCTGGGCCGCCCGCTGGGCAGGGCGGCCTCCCGCCGTCCTGCCCAACGATCCCGCTCGGTGACCGGGAGTGCTCGGTGAACAGGGAGAAAGAAATGCCACATCAGTCTCCAGCGGCCCGGGCACCTGGCCCGGCCGGCCGCGCCTCCCGCTGCGGTAGGCGGTCGCGGTGATGACGGTGCCGCGGTGGCCGACCCGCTCGGTGACCGGGAGTGCTCGGTGAACAGGGAGAAAAGAAATGCCACATCAGTCTCCAGCGGCCCGGGCACCGGGCCCGGCCGGCCGCGCCTCCCGCTGCGGTAGGCGGTCGCGGTGATGACGGTGCCGCAGTGGCCGATCGTCGGCCGGGAGGCGGAGTTGGCGGTATTCGGGACGGCTCTGTCCTCCGGTCAGCACGCGGGCCTGCTGATTCACGGCCGGGCGGGGGTCGGGAAAACCCGGCTCGCCGACGAGTGCCGCCAGCTGGCGGCGGCGGCCGGGCACCCGACCGAGCGCGTGTTCGGCAGCCGGAGCACCGCCGGGGTGCCGCTGGGTGCGGTGGCCGTGCTGCTCACCGGCGGGCTTGGCCACCCCGGCCCCGACGGGGAGCTGGATACGGCGGCGCTGTTCGAGCAAGTCCGCCGGTCCCTGGACCAGCGCCACGGCGGCCACCGCTTGGTGATCGTCGCCGATGACGTGCCGCTGCTCGACTCCGCGTCGCTGGCGCTGCTGGGGTATCTGGCCGCGCAGGGGACGATCTTCTTGATCGCGACCGTGCGCAGCGGCGATGCGGCTCCGGACCTAGTGACCGGTCTGTGGCGGGAGGGGCGGCTGGAGCGCGTCGACTTGGCGGACCTCAGCCGCGCCGATCTTGGCACGCTGCTGCACCTGGCGCTCGGCGGCCCGGTCGAGGCGGGCACCGGCCGGGAGTTCTGGCGGGTCGCCGGGGGTAACCCGCTGTATGCCCGGGAGCTCGTACTGGGCTGCCTGGAATCGGGAGCGCTGGTCGAACGGGCCGGGGTCTGGCACCTGGAGGGCCCCGTGCCGAGCACGGCCCGGCTGGCCGATC
>Ga0126380_10000193_pt1 | contig 17206 bp, 23 predicted proteins | sample PanSoiMetPlot_26_FD_92544 | JGI IMG/M metagenome (GOLD analysis project Ga0126380, IMG submission 92544) | Tropical forest soil microbial communities from Panama - MetaG Plot_26 | ecosystem: Environmental > Terrestrial > Soil > Tropical forest > Bulk soil | place: Panama | collected 2016-02-17
AATGGAGCTCGACCACGACAGCAGTGCGATGCGGGGCCGAGTGCTCGCCGGCCGTCATCAGGGTGCCGACCTCGAGCGCCTCGACGTCGGCACACTCGTCTCGATGCTTACCGAAGTCGATGAGGAAAGCCGTGCGCTACTTATGGCTTATCTTGACCGCCGGGACCCCGCCTGGAGTGAGCACGCGCAGGCGGACACGGCAGCGGGGCGGCATGCTTCGAGCAGCGGAAAAATGTCGGAAAAGGAGGCCTATCAGATCCTTGGCTTGCAGCCCGGCGCGAGCGCCGAGGACATCAGCCGCGCGCATCGCACGCTGATGAAGAAACTGCATCCCGACCAGGGGGGCTCGACGTATCTCGCGGCTCGCATCAATGAAGCCAAGGAAATCCTTCTTCGCCGACATCGCTGAAGTACTCCACAAACTCGACCATCAGCGGCTCCTGGCCAGTAGCACGTCCCGGTTATTTGCTGTTATTCAGTTTTTCAGCAGCATGCATGGGATGTCGCTGCGCTTGAGGTGTTTGCAGGCGGCTTCTGCCTGGCCTTTGCCCAGTCCCGCGAACCTCGCTCGGAAGAGCACCTTATCGCCTTTTTCAAGACGTTCGGTGAAAGGGTCAGCCTTGCTGAGCATTTGTTTGGCTTTGTTTTGCGCTTCTTCGAGGCGTTGTCTGGCCTCCTTTTCGTCCGGCAGGGCGCCGACCTGAATGAGCCAGCCGCCACGGGGGCGCACGGCGGGTTGCTCATCGCGGGCGGGCTGCGATGCCTGATTTGCGGCCGTTGCGAGCTTGACCGGCGACGTTTCCTGTTTTGGCGCCGGAGGCGCAGCTGACGGTGCCGGAGAAGGGGGCGCCGAAGGTTTCGCAGCGACAGGCGGCGCAGTCAGTGGGAGATCGCTCCTGACTGTAGCGATGGTCGTAATGTTGGCGACATTGGTTGCCGCAGGCGCCGCCGGCGTGAGTTGACGGCTGTCCGACGGCAGCGGTGACAGCGCGGCCGCGTATGCGGTCCCAGGGTGCACAACGACCGTCTTTACACTGTTCGGTTTGATCGGCTCTGTGGAACCTGGTGCCGGCGCATCGACTGCGACCGGCGACATCGAAGCAACACGGACCGGTGCCGAGCTTGTGCGGTCCTCGCTATCCTTTCCGTCCTTACGCGTTTGCGCGACCTCCCATCCCTCGACGAGGGGCGGGGCAGTACGCTTTACGGATGCAATGTTGACGTTGTTTTCTATCAGGCTTCGTACCCGCGCATCCCGCGCATTGGCCGAGCGGCCGCCGAAAACAACCGCTATCAGGTGGCGATTGGCGCGGCGCATCGAAGTGACGATGTTGAATCCAGAATCGCGAATGTAGCCTGTCTTGATGCCATCAACGCCGTCGACGACACCAAGCAAATGATTGTGGTTTCGTATCGACTTGCCGCGGAAATCGAAAGTCCGCGTTGCAAAGTAATGGTAGTAATTTGGGAATCGGTCCTGGATCGCTCGGCCAAGTATGGCCTGGTCCCGTGCAGTGGTAATTTGCTCCTCGTCGGGCAGGCCCGAGGCGTTACGGTAGACGGTTTGCGTCATCCCGAGGGCCCGCGCCTTTGCAGTCATCAACTCGGCAAAGTTCGGCTCATCGCCGCCCAATGCTTCAGCCACGACGAGTGCGACATCATTGGCCGACTTGGTGACGATGGCCCGGATCGCCGTTTCCACGCGAATCGTTTCGCCGGGCTTGAGAGCAAGTTTGGACGGGGCTTGTTGGGAAGCCCGGGCCGACACTGGCAAGTCGGTATTGAGCTTGATCTTCCCTTGCTCCAGCCTCTCGAACAGAAGGTAAAGCGTCATAATCTTTGTCAGTGAAGCCGGGTGGCGCGGGCTATCGGCATTGGTCGCCTGCATGACCGCGCCTGAATTGGCGTCCACGACGATGGAAGCATAGGCGGGCTGATAGCTTTCCGCGGGCTGTGGCCGATGGCGGCCGCGTCGCGCATCGGCGGTGTCGCTGAGGGAAGTGATTACGAAGATGGTGGCCAAGCCAAGGGCGCTCCAGCGCCACCCACGACAATAAGAATCCCCCCCACGCAACATCCGTTCTCCCCACCTTATTGCGGTGATGGACCCCTAGGCTGCTATCGTGGCCATTTTGTAGCGTGCCGCCAGAGACCCAATTTATGACCGTAGGAGAACGCGGTTTACAAATTCTTAAGGCAATCCCCTGGATTTTAAGGAGTTTTCGCACCGCAATAAATTTGCTTGACTTTTTGTGCAGTGCAGTATAACTATAGTTCATCCCGGTTGGGCCGGGTTCAAGTCAAAGTCAGCAAAGGCACCGCATGGCGGGCCGGGAAAGGGATGACATGGTGAAAACTTTTGAAGACTTGCAGCAGGTCAGCAAGGACAACGTCGATGTCACGCTGAAAGCGTTTGGGGCGCTCTCCAAGGGCACCCAGGCGATCGCGGTCGAGGTTGCGGACTATTCGAAGAAGGCGTTCGAGGAAGGAACGGCCGCGGTCGAGAAACTGTTCGGCGTGAAGTCGCTCGACAAGGCGATTGAGGTGCAGACCGAGTACGCCAAGACTGCGTATGAGGGGTTCGTGGCCAAGGCCTCCAAGATCGGTGAGCTTTATGCTGATCTTGCCAAGGAAACATACAAGCCCTTCGAAACGCTGGTCGCGAAGTCCAAGTAGGCGTCCAAAGTAAGTGCCGAAGTAAGTCACGTTTGGTGGCGTAGAGTTGTCTGGTTGTGTGACTTTGGAATGAAAAGCCCGGCTCAAACGAGCCGGGCTTTTTGCTTTGGTCTTGTTCTAGCTCGATGACCGATGACCTACTGAGCGACGCGCAGCTTGGTCAGTTGGTGCCGATCGCATTGAACGTGGCAGTCATCTGGTCGGCCGAGGTCAACAGATAGGTCAGCAGGATAATGACCGTCTGATACTTGCAGTCTGTATCGACCGTCGGGATCGTGAAGGGCGCGGCTGTCAGGCTCTGCCGGCCGACCTGCAGCCCGATCGCCTGGTTGGTGTTGCCAACCGGAGTCATGTCATCGATTTTTTTCGTTCAGCTTGGTCCAATCGTTGGTCAGACCCGATCAGGGGGGCCGAGCACGAAGAGTACTGTTCGGTCGGATACAACGTGGCGTCTGACACAGGTGCATCGTTCTTGGTGCGGTCGATGACGCAGCCATTCCAGGTGCTATGGGCGGCCGGCGTCCAGATCTTGCAATTCGAGACGCAGCTGCTTTGCTTGTGATATTTCGTGCTGCTGCAGGTCCGTTGACCGCTTCCCACAAGTCCCAGCGCACCCAGCTTTCGGCATAGTTATCCGGACCGAAGTTTACGTCCTTGCTAAAGGGGACAATCGAGACATAAACGCCTTCCGGATGAACGGCGGCGTTTTTCAGCTGAGTCAGCAGATTGTGCGATGCCGTCTTGAGGGCATCCATTTTGCCTTCGCTGGCCATGGAGCCCTTGTTATCGAGCGCAAGTGCCACACGCAGGCGCGTATTGCCCCACGTCGGGACCGCCAAGGCACTGATCTCGACCTGTGGCTGACACCGATTATGCCCAGAAAATTCGTGTGGACGACCGCGGTGCCGTTGAGGGTCAGTTTCGATCCGCCGCCTGATGTGAATTCGGCGAGATGGTGATGTTGGTGACCTCGGGCCGGCTGAACAGTGAATTAAAAGTGTTCGTGGCTTCGGTCTGCCGCTGGGCGTCGGTTTCGGTCGCAGCGGTTTTTGACCTCATCAGCGCAGTTGCGTCGAGAGTGACCTGGAACGCCGTTCGGGCCGCATTGATTCGCGAGTAGTCGACGGCGATGCCAACCGAGGCCATGAGCGGGACGGCAACGACCGCCATCAGCGGGACTACACCGCCCGGTTGTTGGTGAAACCGAATGGCTTCACCCAATGTTGTGGACACAACTTCGAACGAAAGTTCCTCCATATGGGGGTACCCCTTGAAAAACCGTGAGGGGAAGGCCGTGAATTTGGCCGGAAAGTCGCCTCAATTGGCCCGCAAACGGGTTGCGATCGCTTAAGCAATAATTATCTGCATTTTCACCGCGCAAAATCGCGCAAGAATCGTGTCTTGCCCCGGAACGGGGCAGCCTCAAGCGAATTGCCGAGTTGGAATAGCTGCGCCCGGGTCTTTATGATGGTGCTTGGTCGCGCGCCGTCGCGGTCATGCTGCAACCGTAGGATCTTAATTGCCTTGGCCTAACCATGTCGTCCCCAGCCAAGAAATATGCTCCGACGCACACGGCCCAGCCGCGCGGTTCTGCGTCCTCAATGGCGGACGATGACCGCAAGCGCCGCAACGAGCAAAGCGGGCCGGGTACCGGGGTCATCACCAAGACCAAGCCGCAAACCAAGCGGCCAAACATGTACCGCGTCCTTATTCTCAACGACGACTACACCCCCATGGAGTTCGTTGTGCACGTGCTGGAGCGGTTCTTCGGCAAGGATCATGAAGCCGCCACAAGAATTATGTTGCATGTGCATCACCACGGAATAGGCGAATGCGGCATCTACACATACGAGGTTGCGGAAACCAAGGTCACGCAGGTGATGGACTTTGCGCGCAAACATCAGCATCCTTTGCAATGCGTGATGGAGAAGAAGTGAGTCGTGAAACACGAATGGAAATGAACTGGAAAATTTGATGCCGACGTTCTCCCGCAGCCTTGAACAATCGCTACATCGCGCGCTTGCAATCGCAAACGAGCGGCACCACGAGTACGCGACGCTCGAGCATCTCCTGCTCGCTCTAATCGACGATCAGGACGCCTCTGCGGTCATGCGCGCTTGCAATGTGGATCTCGACAAGCTCCGCCGAAGCCTCACTGCATATCTTGAATCGGAACTCGAAAATCTGATTACGGATGGTGCGGAGGACTCAAAGCCCACGGCCGGATTTCAACGCGTGATTCAACGCGCGGTCATCCATGTGCAATCCTCCGGACGCGAGGATGTGACTGGCGCTAATGTGCTGGTGGCGATCTTCGCAGAGCGCGAAAGTCATGCGGCCTATTTCCTGCAAGAGCAGGACATGACCCGCTACGATGCGGTCAACTACATCAGTCACGGCATTGCGAAGCGACCAGGTCTCTCGGAGTCCCGCCCGGTGCGGGGCGTCGAGGAAGAAGCCGACGCCAAGACCAGCGACGAGCCCAAGAAGAAGGGCGACGCGCTCGAAGCTTACTGCATCAACCTGAACAAGAAGGCCAAGGACGGCAAGATCGATCCGCTGATCGGTCGTGACTCCGAAATCAATCGCACCATTCAGGTGCTTTGCCGAAGACAAAAGAACAACCCGTTGTTTGTCGGCGATGCCGGGGTCGGCAAGACCGCGATAGCGGAAGGCCTTGCCCGGCGAATTGTTCATGGCGAAGTGCCGGACGTGCTCAAGGGTGCAACCGTATTCGCACTCGACATGGGCACGCTGCTTGCCGGCACGCGCTACCGCGGCGATTTCGAGGAACGTCTCAAGCAGGTGATCAAGGAGATCGAGGCTTATCCGGCCGCGATCATGTTCATCGATGAGATCCATACGGTCATCGGCGCCGGCGCGACATCTGGCGGCGCTATGGACGCTTCGAATCTGCTTAAGCCGGCGCTCGCTTCGGGCACGATCCGTTGCATCGGTTCGACCACGTACAAGGAATACAGACAGTATTTCGAGAAGGACCGCGCACTGGTGCGCAGGTTCCAGAAGATCGACGTTAACGAGCCGTCGGTCCCCGACGCGATCGAGATCCTGAAAGGCCTGAAGCCCTATTTCGAGGACTATCACAAGCTCAAGTACACCAACGAAGCCATCAAGGCCGCCGTCGAGCTGTCGTCGCGCTACATCCACGATCGCAAGCTGCCTGACAAGGCAATCGATGTGATCGATGAATCCGGCGCAGCCCAAATGCTGCTTCCGGAAGGACGCCGCAAGAAGACGATCGGCATTAAGGAGATTGAGACGACGATCTCGACCATGGCGCGAATTCCGCCGAAGACAGTGTCCAAGAACGATGCTGAAGTATTGCAGCACCTCGAACAGACCTTGAAGAGTGTCGTTTACGGTCAGGACAAGGCGATTGAATCGCTCGCCGCATCGATCAAGCTTGCGCGCGCGGGCTTGCGCGAGCCGGAAAAGCCGATCGGCTGCTATCTGTTTTCAGGACCAACCGGGGTCGGCAAGACCGAAGTGGCGAAGCAGCTTGCTATCAGCCTCGGCGTCGAGCTTATCCGCTTTGACATGTCGGAATACATGGAGCGCCACACGGTATCGCGCCTGATCGGTGCGCCTCCCGGCTACGTCGGCTTCGATCAGGGCGGGCTGTTGACCGATGGCGTCGATCAGCATCCGCATTGCGTGCTGCTGCTCGACGAAATCGAAAAGGCGCACCCGGATCTGTTCAACGTGCTGTTGCAGGTGATGGATCACGGCAAGCTCACAGATCACAATGGTAAGCAGGTCGACTTCCGCAACGTAATCCTGATTATGACAACGAATGCGGGAGCATCCGATCTTGCACGGCAGGCCTACGGATTCACGCGCAGCAAGCGGGAAGGCGACGACCAGGAAGCGATCAACAAGATGTTCGCGCCGGAGTTCCGCAACCGGCTCGACGCAACCATTACCTTTGCCCACCTGTCGCAGGAGATTATCGCCAAGGTCGTGGAGAAATTCGTGCTCCAGCTCGAGGCGCAGTTGGGCGACCGCAACGTAACCATCGAGCTTTCCGAAGAGGCAAGCCGCTGGCTGATCGCCAACGGCTACGACGAGCTAATGGGTGCCCGGCCGATGGCCCGCGTGATCCAGGAGCACATCAAGAAGCCGCTCGCGGATGAGGTGCTGTTCGGGCATCTGAAGGGCGGCGGCCACGTGCGCGTCGTCGTCGACAAGGACGAGGAGGGGCGCGACAAGCTTGGCTTCCAGTTCCTCGAGGGACCTGTCACGCCGAAGCCCGAGAAGCTGCCGGTTGTTCGGCCCAAGAAACGGCGCTCATCGCCGCGGCCCAAGATGAAGCGCGGGTCAGTGCCGAAGGTGCCGCTGGCAAAGGTCTAAATTTCATCGATCAACTGAGAAGGCCGGGCCCTAAGCCCGGCCTTCGCATTTTGCAGACGGCGCATGCGGCCTGCGATGGTTGCGAAGGCGTTGGCGCTATGAGACAGATTTGCGGCGCCCATGCCACCACCGGCGACATTTCCATCCGCGGGAGCCGCTTTTTTCGGCGGCATCAAATCGGCGCTCGCGTCGGTTTTCTTCCCGGTCATCTCCGGCACCTATGTGGGCATCGGGGCGCTCGCCCACGACTTTTCTTTCCCATCATGGTGGCTGGCATTGTCCACAGTGCTGGTTTGGGCCGCCCCGGCCCAGGTCATCCTGATTTCCGCGCTCGGCACCGGTTCGGCCCTCATTGAAGCCGCCGTCGCGGTGAGCCTGAGCGGGATCCGCTTGCTTCCGATGGTGGTCGCATTGCTGCCCCTGGTGCGACGAAAGGATACGCGCCTGCACCAGCTGCTCCTGCCCGTGCACTTCACGGCAGTGAGCATGTGGGTCGAGTCGCTGCGGCTGCTGCCTGCCGTACCGCCGGAACGTCGCATTGCATTCTGCAACGGTCTGTCGTGCACCTACATGGCGGCGGCAACGGGGTCTGGCTTTGTTGGCTTCTACCTGGCCGCAGGCCTGCCGCCGCTACTCGCAGGCGCGCTCTTGTTTCTCACGCCCATGTCGTTCCTGATCTCGACGGCGCGCAATGCCCGCATGCTGGTCGATCGCGTTGCGCTGCTATTAGGCCTTGGGCTCGGACCGCTCCTTGCGGGTTTTGACATCGGGCTTGATTTATTCTGGACGGGCGTCGTTGGCGGCACGGCTGCCTATGCGTTTCATCGCTGGCGCGAGGCGACCAGATGACCGCGCACGAATTGTGGCCCTATGTAGCCCTCGTCCTGGTCGGCTTCCTGCCGAACGAAATCTGGCGCGCGCTGGGATTGCTGCTGGCGCGTGGCCTCAATGAAGATTCGGAGATCGTGGTCTGGTCGCGCGCGGTTGCCACGGCCATTCTGGCGGGTGTTATCGCCAAACTGATTCTTGTTCCCAGCGGCGCCCTCACCAATATTCCCTTGTTCGTGCGTGTCGCGGCAGCCCTATGCGGCTTTGCCGCTTTCATTGCCATACGGCGCTCGGCCTTCGCCGGCGTTGCGGTCGGGGAAGCCGTTTTGCTGCTGGGCGGCTTTGTGTTCGCGCGCTAGGTCATTCCGATTGGATCGCGGCGGCAAGTTTTTTGGCTTGCTCGGCCAGGACCTCCGGCTTTTCTTTTTCGCTGGCTGGCGGTTTCAGCGCAACTCCGGTTTTGCGCGGTATGACATGAACATGCAGGTGGAAAACGACCTGACCTCCAGCTCCCTCGTTGAATTGCTGGAGGGTGATTCCGTCTGCCGAGAATGCCTTCATCGCGGCCTTGGCAACTTTTTGTGCTACGGCGACGACGTGTGTGAAGTCCTCTGCGCCGATATCGAGGATGTTGCGAGCGGGAGCTTTGGGCAACACCAGCGTATGGCCGGGCGAGCGGGGCATAATGTCGAGGAAAGCGAGCGCCTTGTCGTCCTCGTAAACCTTGTAGCAGGGTAGTTCGCCACGCAAAATTTTGGCAAATATGTTGTTCGGATCATAGCTCGGCATCGGACTCCCCAAGCTTCTGGCGCACAATCGTGCTTGAAAACCGGCCCTTCTGATGAGGGACTGCACGGTCACTCCTGTTCGACCAAATCCTTGCGGAATGGCGTCGCCGCTGCAAGCTCTTCGGCGGCCGCTTGGACATAAAGGCGCTCGCGCGAGAGATAATCGGCGACCGCCCGGCGCAAGCCGGGATTGGCAATAAAATGCGCAGAGTAGGTGGCGTGCGGCACGTAGCCTCGCGCCAGCTTGTGCTCGCCCTGGGCGCCGGCTTCGACCCGCTCGAGTTTATTCGCGATCGCGTATTCGATCGCCTGGTAGTAGCAGAGCTCGAAATGGAGGAACGGATGGTGCTCGATCGCTCCCCAATTTCGGCCGTAAAGCGCCTCGCAACCGATGAAATTGATAGCCCCAGCAATCCAGCGTCCTGCGCGGCCCGCCATCACAAGGAGAATGCGATCGCGCATCTTGTTGCCAACGATGGAAAAAAACTCGCGCGTCAGATAGGGCCGTCCCCATTTGCGCGAACCGGTTTCCATATAGAAAGCAAAGAAGGCATCCCAGACCGCTTCGGTTAGATCGCTGCCGGTCAGCCAATGCACCTCAATACCTGCCCTCAAGGCCTCCTTGCGCTCGCGCCTGATGGTCTTGCGTTTGCGGGAGGCCAGCCGACTTAGAAAATCCTCGAAGCTCGTATACCCTGCATTGTTCCAGTGAAATTGCCGGTCTGTGCGTTGCAGAAAGCCTCGCCTGCCAAGCAACCGCCATTCGGGTTCAGTCAGAAACGTGAGATGGGTTGATGACAACTCGTTGGCCGCGGCTATCTCGGCAGCGGCGTCGGCGAGCGCGCCGCGGACAGCCCCTTGCAGTGCGCCGGATGCCGCGAGGAGGCGAGGCCCGGAGACCGGCGTAAACGGCACTGCGATTTGAAGTTTGGGATAGTATTCGCCGCCCGCGCGCTCGAAGGCATCGGCCCAGCCATGATCGAATACATATTCGCCGCGCGAATGGCTCTTTATGTAACAGGGCGCGGCGCCGACGAGGGCGCCTTCCTGGTTCTTGGCAAGCAGATGGCGCGGCTCCCAGCCAGTTCGCCCGCCGACTGATCTTGATTCCTCGAGCGAGGACAAAAACTCGTGTGTGACGAATGGATTATCGACTTGTCCTTGCGTTGATAACTTCGGGGATCGGTTATTCTCAGATGTTAGTTTAACTTCACCTTGTTCTCTGATCGGCGCATTTGATCCGGATGCGCAGCTGTTCCATGCCGCGGAAGAGACGTCCGCGAGCGACTGAATAATGCGGATGCGAAATTCAAGACTGTTCATCAGGCAAGGATGTTCTAACCGACTTTACGCCTGAAGTCGCTCAATGTTCACGCCGGATTTTAGCCGCCGCGGCGGCGGTAGGGCGGGCAGACTACAATTCATGACAGCCGGCGACGGTGCACGCGATTTTACCGGGCTCGCGGTGCGTGCGCGCCGTCGTCGACTTCTTGCTGACCGTCGACACCGCTTGCGCATCGATCTTCATCGTTTGCGGGGGCGCCGGCGCTGCGAAGCTCGCTGAACCAAGAGCGACCGCCAAACCCGCACCGAGCAAAAGTGGTTTCATTTTCAGCTCAATGCCTTCGGATCACTTTTGCAAGCAAAACGGGCAAAGTCGCGGCGGGTTCCGCAAATGGCCTGAATTACGGCCGCCAACCCTCGAATATGATCTGGTCGGTCCAGCGCCCGGCCACCCTGCGGTTCTCCTCGGTGCGCACGGTCCAGGTCAGCAACGGCAGTCCAAATACAGTGCGAGCTAGGAGGGGCGCGGCCGCCGGTAGATCATTGACCGAGTAGGCGATGAACTGAGGCCGGCTGCGCGGCGCGTGGAGCAGCCAGGCCAAGTCGCGCTTCCGGGCGGCCGACAGTTTGTCCCACTCCGGATGAGAATAGTCACGCTCGCTGACAATTCCGCGTCGCAAGTCCGGCGCCGCATGGCGAACTGCCGAAATCAAATCAGGATCGAATGACATCACCGCAACCGGGCCGCTATAGCTGGCGAGCACCGCAACCGTTCGCTTGGCAAGCTGCGCATTGCCGTCGAAACGGCTTTTGAGCTCCAGCAACAGCGTGACGCGACCTGCAACAAGGTCACACAATTCACCCAGAGTAAGAATGTGGGCGGAGCTGGCCTTGAATCGGACTTTTCTGATCTGGGCCGCGCTCAAATCGGCAAGCAAGGCGTCGCCGTCTGTCAGGCGGCCAAGAGCATCATCATGATGCACCATCGCTTCGTCGTCCGCGCTGATCTGCAGGTCGGTCTCAATGCCGTAGCCCGCAGCCATTGCCGCTGAAAAAGCCGCCGCGGTGTTTTCGATCACGCCGACCGAAGCGTCGTGCAGGCCACGGTGTGCGATCGGTTGCGCGGTAAGCCAATCGGGATCGGACATGGAATATAATTCGTTTGGCGAAATGATCGTGTCGAAAACGCCTCGTTTTCGCCCTCATACGTCGTCGACTTCAAATAGACCTTCAACTTCGACCGCGGCATCTGCCGGCAGTGCCGATACCCCGACAGTGGTGCGTGCATGGCGGCCCTTGTCGCCAAAAGCCTCGACCATGAGATCGGAGGCTCCATTCATCACTTTCGGGCCGTCGGTGAACCCCGATGCCGAATTGATGTAGCCGCCTAACCGGACCACTCGCGCCACTTTGTCGAGATCCCCAAGAGCGGCCTTCAGCTGTGCGAGCAAATTGATGGCGCAGGCGCGCGCGGCCTTTTGTCCGTCCTCGACCGAGACGCCGGCGCCAAGTTGACCTTTGGCGACAAGTTTCCCGTCGCCCCCGGAGCAGATCTGTCCCGATACGGCCAGGATTTTACCGCTGCGGACGAACGGCACATAGTTGGCAATCGGACTTGCGGGAGTCGGCAAGGTGACGCCAAGGCTTGCGAGCTTCTTTTCAATCGATCCGGCCATGCGATCCTCCGTGGCGTGGGACTGGATGCGATCCTTGGCCGATTGAATGCTGGCACGCAAGTTATGTATCCACCGGAATGGTTGCCGGAATCCGCCACCGCCTCTATCCTGCCCAGATCGTGCATCTTTCTGCTCCAGGATGCGGCCTTTGGGCCGCGGGGAGAGGTCAGAATCATGAACACCGTAGTCAGCGTCAGATTTTTTTCTCTCTCCATGGTGACGATTGTGGCCACCGCTGCTGCGGTAGAGCATTCGCCGGCGGCTCCGCCTGCCGACCGCGTGCTGCTCGCGCCTCATCGGGCAATCTATGATCTCAGATTGGCAAAGTCTCACGGCAGCCGTGGTATTGAGGCAATTCGTGGTCGTATTCTTTACGATTTTTCCGGAAACGCCTGCGACGGCTTCGAGCTGAAATTCCGGCAGGTCTCCGAAATCGATTCCGGAGAAGGGAAGGCAGCGCTGAGCGACCTGCGCTCGACCACATGGGAAGACGGGGACGCCAAAAAGTTTCGTTTCAGTTCGGAGAACCTGTTCAACGAGCGCTCCACCGATGTCGTCGACGGTCAGGCCGAGCGCAATGCCCAGGCTGTTGCGGTACGGCTAAGCAAGCCGAAGCAAAAGAATTTTACCGTCCCGATTGGAGCCGTTTTTCCAACCGAACACATGCGGCGAATTATTGCCGCCGCACTTGAGGGCAAGTCTGTCCTGGAATTTCCCGTCTATGACGGCTCGGAAACGGGCGACAAGCTCTACAACACGCTCACCGTCATCGGGCATTCGATCGCACCCGGCGAAAAAACGCCAACCGATGCGGGGGCCAAGACTTTGGCCAATCTCACGCGGTGGCCCGTCACGATCAGCTATTTCGACAAATTGGACGAGAAGACCGAGAAAGGTGGCGAGCAAACGCCGGTCTATTCCATCGGTTTCGAACTCTACGAGAACGGCGTTTCGCGCGCTCTGGTGCTCGCCTATCCGGATTTCACGATCAACGGCGAGATGACGTCGTTGGAAATGAAAGCCGAGAAACCATGCCCTTGAAGGCGGCCTAGTTCTCGTCTAGTGCCAGGCCTTTGACCACTGCGTTGCGGCCGAATTTCGAGCGCAGCCTGTCCATCGCATGTTCGGCTTCCGCCGCGCGGCGATCGATCAAATCCGCAAAATCGTCGCCCGCCGCGTCTTCCAGATTGCTCACGCCGATCCCGATCAGCCGGAAACGCGTATTTCCGACTTCGTGTTTGAGCAGGTCGCGGCCTGCTGCAAAGATCCGGGAGGCGAGCTGGGTCGGGGCACCGAGCGCCCGCGCCCGGGTGCGAATTTTGAAGTCGGCGCTTTTTAGCTTGAGCGTCACGGTTGAACCGGCCAGCGCAGTGGCTTTGAGCCGCATTGAGACGCGCTCGGTTAGTTCCCAGAGGTATTGTTCGAGTGGCCGAAACTCGCCGATGTCGTGCTCAAAAGTCGTTTCGGCGGAAACGCTTTTCGTGTCGCGTTCCGGATCGACTGATCGGGCATCAATTCCGCGAGCCAGGCGCCACAGACGCGCGCCTTCCTCGCCATATCTGCGCATGAGGTCGCGTTCCTCGCCGCGCTGCAGATCGGCAATCGTCCGGAAGCCGTCGGAAGCGAGTTTGGCCGCGCTGACCGCGCCTACGCCGTAAATAAACCCAACCGGTTTGTTGGCGAGAAATGTCACCGCTTCGCTTTGGCCCAGCACTGCGAAGCCGCGGGGCTTATCAAGGTCGGAGGCAATCTTGGCAAGGAATTTGTTGACGGACAGGCCGATCGAAACCGTTATGCCAAGGCGATCCTCGACCTCGCTTGCGAAACGCGCCAGTACCTTCGCTGCGCTCATCCCGTGCAGCCGCTCGGTGCCTGTCAGGTCGAGAAATGCCTCATCGATCGACAGCGGCTCGACCAAGGGCGTGAGAGCAAACATCGCCTTGCGCACTTCTCGACCAACCTGAACGTATTTTGCCATGTTGGGCTTTATCACGACGGCATCCGGACAAAGTCGTCTGGTCTCGAACATCGGCATTGCCGAACGAATGCCGTAGGTGCGCGCGACATAGCATGCAGCAGCCACCACGCCGCGCTTGCCGCCGCCGACGATCACCGGTTTGTCGGCCAGCGTGGGATCGTCTCGTTTCTCGATCGTGGCGTAAAATGCGTCGCAATCGATGTGGGCGATGCTGAGAGATGCCGCCTCGGGATGGCGCAACAGACGAGGTGAAGCGCAGCGTGGACAGCGCTTTGCCTGATCCACAGTGTCGGCAAGACAATCCCGGCAGAAGGTCATGGCAGATCGCGCTCCCAAACGCCTGCAAGGACAAGCCGGCCCCTATCGACGTCCGCAGGATCGAGGTTATTTTCCGCCGCGAACGCAGCGATCAGTCGTTCGTCGGAAGCCATGTATTCCAGAACGCCGCCCAGGAAACCGGGTTGGCTCGCGGCCGTGCGAATCTCCTTCGGTCCAACACCGGTTACGGCAAGAAAGCGTCCGAGCCGTTCTGCGTCGCCGCCGATGAACGTAAGCGCCTGAATCGCAAGCGCTTCAGCCTGTTCTCGCGTGAGTGCAGGGCGGCTTTTCATCGGCTAGATTTGCCTTCCCATAGGATTCGCAGAAAGCAAAGCACATTCCTGTTGCAACCCTTTGCGTAGCGCGCCGTAGCGTTACATAGTTTTTCGCGGAAGGGGCAGCCCGCTTCCACTTATGCAATTGCTCGCGTTGCTGTCGGCGCGCCTTCGCTGGGCCTACGGCCTCTCAGTCAGCGCGGAGCCGGTCCCGATCTTCAATGTGCATCTCTAGCGTGTCTTCGAACAACTCCAGGATGTTCCTCGACCTGCCCGCGTCTTTGCCATCGTAGCTGGTATGGGGACCGCGGTAGGGCTTGCAGAATCCACTTTGAAGTGTGAAGCCCGGGTGGAACACGAGATCATAGCCAAGCTGGGCCACAACAGTCCGCAGATTGCGGCACATTACACCGGGCGGGCAAGCCAGAAGAAGAAGCTGGCGTTATCTGCCGCCGAGAAGCTGCAAAGGGCGAAGCGACTCGCCTAAAGTGGCAAACCTGAGAACGAACCTGGGTTGTGGCTGTGGCAACCTCATTGATTTAGTTGGTATTTAAGGGTGCCGTAAGAAATCGGCATTACGGTGCCGATCATTCCCGAGCATGGCCGCGCTAGCGACTGCCGGCTGTGCGCTACGGGGAAATGGGCGGAAAGGGAATGCCAAAAACCGTCCTGATCGTGGAAGACAACGAGCTCAACATGAAGCTCTTCCACGATCTCCTCGAAGCGCACGGTTACAGCACTGTCGGCACTCGCAACGGGATCGAGGCGCTTGACCTCGCGCGCAAGCATCGGCCCGATCTGATCCTGATGGACATTCAGCTGCCGGAAGTCTCTGGCCTCGAAGTGACCAAATGGCTCAAGGAAGACGCCGAGCTCAAAGCCATTCCGGTGGTTGCAATTACGGCATTCGCCATGAAGGGCGACGAAGAGCGCATTCGCGAAGGTGGCTGTGAGGCTTACCTCTCAAAGCCGATTTCGGTTGGAAAATTCATCGAGACCATCCGTCATTTCCTCGGATCGGGCTGACGGCGGAGCGGTGCGGGGCTTCGCGCGCACTGGCAATTGCCCAACCATTCCAGCACTTTAACGGAACGTTTTGTCAGACCGCGCGCTTGGTCTAGCCTATCTGTGGCACATTTGATTCGGCGCGACCGCGGTGCGCGCCCTCAAGGTCTCTGCAATACCCTGCGGAGTAGCTCAGGTCCGCCGCATCTCCTGGGTCCGTAGGGTTCGGCCGGCCCGGGAGCGGCATGAGTGGCCTCCTCATGCCGTCGCTTCGGGCCGGCCACCTGTTTTGCGTGATAACTTTGCTAGGGTCGGACGATGGTCCAGCCCTTTTCGCCGAGCTCAATCAGAGTAACCACGCCCGCCTTGACGCGCTGAGCATTATCAACGAGCGCCGGCTCCTTGCCTTCCTTGCGCGTCATTGCCTCAAGCGTATTCTCACAGGCCATGAACGAGACGTTCGGCATTCCGTCCTTGAAGGACTTGAGCCTCGGCTTCACGGGGGAGGTATCATCGCGCAGCATGTGGAGCCCGGCATTGAAGGCAACGACCTGGATATCGATCTCTTCGCCTTTGTCGGCGTAGAACTTCGATACATTTGCCGCAACGTTGAGCACGGCGTTCATTTTATCCGGATCGTTGTCGCTGATCTGCAGCGCAAGCTTATGTTTTTCGGCTGAGATAGCGGACCCACAGGTCAGTGGCACCACCAAAAGTGCGGCAATCAGCGTGCGAAGCATCGTGGATGCTCCCCGCAAATTACTTGATCTTGGACTCGGTATAATCGACGTGCTTCTTCGCGATGGGATCGTATTTTCTTTTCTTCAATTTCTCGGTCTGCGTGCGCGAGTTCTTCCGGGTCACGTAGTAGTGGCCAGTGCCGGCGCTGGAGACGAGTTTGATCTTGAGACTGATGGCTTTGGCCATAGAACTTTCCTTTATGCTTTAAGTGCAGACCAGGGCATCTTTGGCGCGGAAACTAGCGCCGAAGCTGCAAATGTCAAGAAAAGCGCTGATTTGCAGCGTTCTAAAGCAGTTCCCGAAAAAATTGCTTCTCAATCATGAAGTAAAATGGAACGGGAAGATGGCGCGCCATGCCGGCTTCCACGCGTGCCAACAGCTCCTCCAGCACGATGCCTGTAATCGTCGGCATGTCGAGATTGGCCGCTTCTTCGATGGGCACCCAGGTGAGTTCGACCAATTCGGAATCCGGGCCCACGACACCTTCGATGGTATGCGCAATCGCGGACGCGTCCGCCGTCAAAAACCGCGTGTCAAAGCGGCGCGGCCGGCGCGGAGGCGTGATCGCGCGCGCGATGAAATGAATTTGGCCGAGGTCGGGGTGCACATTTGCTTTTGCAAACTCAGCCCAGATCTCGCCGGGCACGGTCGGCGCCCGGTCACGCTTCACGCCGAGCAAGAGACCGGTTTCCTCGGCGGTTTCGCGGACCGCAGCCAGAGCAAAAGCGCGCGCGAAGTTTCCAGCCGGTTTCGCGACCCGCTCGAGCAATTTTCTCTCGGTATCGGGATGCAGTTCGCTCACCGTAGGCATCAAGCGGTCGAGCAACTCGATGCCTCCGCCAGGAAAAACAAACTTGCCCGGCATGAATTTGTGCCCGGCATGACGGCGGCCAAGCAGCACTTTGGGCATGCGTCCGGACCGATCGATCAACATGAGCGTGGCAGCGTCACGCGGCTCGCTATCCGGAAAGGACATGTCGCGCTCCCCCATAGTCATGCGCTCTGCCCAAAGTTTTCCGAGGTCTTTAGTCATCGCGCCTTCCGTCGCTTGCCGCGCTGGCGGTATTCGTGTTGTCGCTCTTCCCGTCGCGGTCGCGAAAATGGGCGGCCACGCCGGCCCTCGGACAAGATTTCGAAACGCAGCGCGCCGGCAACCGGCGCCGCTTCCACGAGCTTCACCGTTACGGGATCGCCCAGGCGGTAACTTTCGCCGGAGCGAGCGCCGACCATGGCGTGGCCCTTTTCGTCATAACGGAAATATTCGTC
>Ga0126380_10000194_pt1 | contig 17175 bp, 18 predicted proteins | sample PanSoiMetPlot_26_FD_92544 | JGI IMG/M metagenome (GOLD analysis project Ga0126380, IMG submission 92544) | Tropical forest soil microbial communities from Panama - MetaG Plot_26 | ecosystem: Environmental > Terrestrial > Soil > Tropical forest > Bulk soil | place: Panama | collected 2016-02-17
CGTCGAGATCATGGTTGCGATCAACAAAATCGATTTGCCGGGCGCGAACATCGACAAAGTGAAGAAGCAACTTCAAGAGCGGGATCTGACTCCGGAAGATTGGGGCGGCAAAACGGTGGTTTGCGAAGTTTCAGCGACCCGCGGCACCGGCATCGATCATCTACTCGAGATGATGTTGTTGCAGGCGGAAGTGATGGATTTGAAAGCGTCGCCGACCGCGACGCCTCGCGGCACGGTGATTGAAGCGCAAGTCGAAGCCGGCCGCGGACCGACCGCAACGGTGATTGTGCAGATGGGCACACTTAAAGTCGGCGAACCGTTCATCTGCGGCGATTATTCCGGCAAAGTGAAATCGTTGATCGACGACAAGAGCAAGCCAACGAAGGAAGCTGGGCCCGCGACGCCGGTGAAAGTTCTTGGATTTACCGGACTGCCGAACGCGGGCGACGAACTTCTGGTGATGGAGTCGGAACGCGCGTCGAAAACTTTGAGTGAGGAGCGTTTGCAGTCGAAGCGCGCGGAAAAATTGAGCGTGCCGCAGCGCGCGACACTCGAAACGTTGCTCGAAGCGGCGGACGGCAAGAAAACGCTGCGACTCGTTTTGAAATGCGACACGCAGGGCTCGGCCGAAGCGATCAGCGCTGCGCTTAATCAGATCGAGAGCAAAAAGATCGATCTCGAGATCATTCACGCCGCGGTCGGACCAATTTCGGAGTCGGACATTTTGCTGGCGAGCGCGTCGAACGCGGTTGTCATTGGATTCAACATCAAGGTCGAAAACATGGCGGTCACCGCGGCGAAACGCGAGGGCGTCCAGGTCAAACTTTACAGCATCATTTACGAATTGATCGACCAAATCAGAGACGCGATGGCCGGATTGCTCGATCCGGAATTCCGCGAAACCATCATCGGACACGCCGAAGTGAAACAAGTTTTCGAATTGAGCAAAGGCATCGTTGCCGGTTGCTTGGTTACGGATGGACGAATCGCACGCACGGCGCGCGCGCGCGTAACGCGCAAACGCCAGCCGGTTTACGACGGCGGAATTTCAACACTGCGCCGATTCCAGGACGACGTGAAGGAAGTCCGCTCCGGTTTGGAATGCGGTATCAAGCTCGGCGATTTCAGCGAGTACCACGTTGGCGACATTATCGAGTGCTACCAGCTCGAAGCGATCGCCCAAAAACTTTAACGGGAATGAACGGGCTTTATGAAACATCGAATGCTGCGGGTCAACGAAGTGGTGAAAAGAGAATTGAGCGGGATCGTCTCGCGCGAGCTCAGTTTTGAAGGCGCGCTCGTCAGCATCAATCACGTCGATGTCGCGTCCGATTTGAAAAATGCGCACGTCTTCGTCAGCGTTCTCGGGTCCGAAACCGGCGAAAGCGTAATGAAGAAGCTGGAAGAACATCGACCCGCGCTTCAGACGGAACTCGCCAAGCGCGTGACCATGAAATTTACGCCGCATTTGCTCTTTCATCTCGACGAATCGATCGCGCGCGGCTCACGCGTGGTGGAAATTTTGCAGCAGATCGACAGCGACGACGAAAAAAACGCGTGAGCGCCGCGAAGTTCGAGCAAATCGGCCAGACTCTGCGCGACAACAAGCGGTTCGCCATTCTCAGTCACGTTCGACCGGATGGCGACGCGCTCGGCAGCCAGCTCGCGCTCGGACTTTCGTTGAAGAAACTCGGCAAGGACGTCCGCATTTGGAACGAGGACGGCATGCTGGACAAATACGGCTTTCTTTCAAGCTCCAAACTGCTCACGAAACCGCCGGCCGAGCCGCAGGATTTCGATGTCGCGATCGCGCTCGATACTGCGATTCAAAATCGACTCGGCAACACCGTGGCCGCGATCAAGTCCGCAAAAGTTTGGATCAATATCGATCATCATCCGAGCAATCCCGGCTACGGCGATATCGTTTACATCGATCCCCACGCGCCTGCGACTGGACAGATTCTGTTCGAACTGATGACGAATCAGAAATTGCCGATCGATCCCGCGATCGCTGAGAATCTTTACGCCGCGATTTCGACCGATACCGGGTCGTTTCAATACCCGAATACGACCGCGCGTACTTTCGAGATTGCGGCGGAGCTCGTGCGCGCCGGCGTCGATGTCGGCCGTGTCAGCCAATTGACCTACGAAAGTTATCCGCGGCGGCGCGTCGAGCTGTTGCGAGATCTTCTCGGCACAATGCGGTTCAATGCCAACGATTGCGTCGCGAGTTTCAGTTTAAGTCTAGCGACAGCGAAGAAGCTCGGCGTTTTGCCGGAAGACAATGAGGGGCTGATCGACCATCTGCGTGCGATTCGCGGCGTCATCGTGGCAGTATTTTTTGAGGAGCTCGCCGACGGCAAAGTGCGCGTTAGCATGCGATCCAAGAGCGAAAAGGTGAACGTGTGCGCGATCTGTGAAAAATTCGGAGGCGGCGGCCACGTTCTTGCGGCCGGCGCGCGCGTGAAGGGTACTCTAGACGAAGTAGAGCAGAAAGTTTTGGAGGAAGTGCGCAATGTTGTCAGTCGCAGCGGCTCCTGACGGCGTCCTGTTGGTCGACAAAGCCGAAGGAATGACTTCGCACGACGTCGTTGCGCTCGTGCGTCGCCAGCTCGGAATCAAAAAAGTCGGCCATTGCGGAACGCTCGATCCGATCGCCACCGGTTTGCTTCTGTTAACGATCGGTCGCGGAACAAAAGTTCAGGACCTGCTGATGAGCGAAGACAAAGAGTATGTCGGCACGCTCACCCTCGGCGCGACCACAACCACGCAAGATCGAGAAGGCGATGTCGTTGAAACAAGACCGGTGCCGCAACTGAGCGAGGCCGACGTGCAGGCGGCGTTCGACAAGTTTCGCGGCGATTTCTATCAAACGCCGCCGATGGTTTCCGCGAAAAAGCACGGCGGCGTGCCGCTCTATAAACTGGCGCGCCAGGGGAAAGTGGTCGAGCGCGAGCCGCGATTCGTCCACGTTTATCGCTATAGCATCAACGGCATCGCGCTACCGGATGTCGATTTTACCGTGCTTTGCAGTAAAGGATTTTACGTGCGCACTTACGCGCACGACATCGGCGAGGCGCTCGGTTGCGGCGCGCATTTGAAATCTTTGCGCCGGACAAAGTCCGGGCGATTCGACGTCGAGAATGCGATCACGGTCGAGCAAATCAAAGCGCGGCCGCGCGAAGAAATCGCGCGACGCATTCTCTCTCTCCCACAAGTCTCGCGCATGCGCGGCGCGTAAGCGCAAAATCGATAATGGAAATCTTGCAATCGATTCCCGAGCTCGAGCGCCTGCGCGGTCCGCTTTTTCTCGCGATCGGCGTCTTCGATGGCGTTCATCGCGGACATCAGGCAGTGATTTCTACTTCCGCGGAGCATGCGCGCGCGGTGAATGGAACGCCGGTTGTCGTCACATTCGATCCGCATCCGGAAAAAGTCTTACGACCCGAGCGCGCTCCCCATCTGCTTACCGCGACGCAGCACAAAATCGCGCTCATCCGCGAGCTCGGCGTCGGCAACCTGCTGATCATTCACTTCGATAAACAATTCGCCGGGACCGAGCCGGAAGACTTCGTCACCGCGCTTGTGAAGCATTCAAAGCCGCTTCGAGAAATTTGCGTCGGCCACGAATGGTCTTTTGGGAAAAATCGGCGCGGCAATCTCGACCTTCTGAAACAGCTCGGCGGCAAATTCAATTTCGAGGTCGTGGGGATTCAGCCGGTGAAAATCAAAGACGCGGTGGTCAGCAGCACCGCAATCCGGAAGGCGATTGAAAAGGGCGATTTTGCAAAAGCCACCGAAATGCTTGGCCGCGAATATACAATTCTGGGGACCGTGATCCACGGCGACAGTCTGGGAAAGAAAATTGGGTTTCCGACCGCGAACTTGAGCGCGCACAGCGAGCAATTTCCTCCGAATGGAGTTTATGCGGCCGAAGCCAAGATCGACAACGAGCAGCGTCGCGGCGTGATTAATCTCGGAGTTCGCCCGACAATCAGCGGCGGTAAATCAGAGCGCGTCCTCGAGATTCATCTCTTTGATTTCGATCGCGACCTCTACGGACAGGAAGTTGAGGTCCGGTTCCTCAAGTTTCTTCGACCAGAAAAGAAATTCGAAAATCTCGATGCACTTGTCCAACAAATCCGCCGCGACGTCGAGGAAGCGCGCGCGGTTTAGGATTATCGAAGCTGATATTTTGCGACGCCGATCTTCTTGATCCCTCTCACACTCCGGCCGGTGCCGTTGAACCAAACGTAAAGGTTTGCGCTCGGAACTTTCAGCTTCTTCGACAGTTCAGCAACGGTCGCTCCTTTATTTCCGGCAGCGCGCAGCATTCGCAAAATCTTCTCCTTCAATGCCCCGCGTTTGCTGCGCAGGCGAATGGGACCGGTTCGAGTGCGCGAAACAGTAACCGGCGCGCGTTGCTCGCCCTCGCGTGTAGGAATTCCAAAGCGGTGCTGAACGCGAAGCATTTCGCGGTCAATTTCCTGGATTTGGGCCAGCAACGCTTCTTTACGCTCGGAAAGGCGGACCAATTGCTTCAACGTAGAGCTCGGAATATTTCTCAGCATCCCTTAGCTTACATCTAAGATTGACAATGCAAGTCGAAGTCTTAGCTAAGATTGAATCTGGTTCGTGGTCTTAGACATCGCAGCGAGAATGCCGCCTGCCATCACTACCATTCCGCTGGCCAAGGCGAAAGCCACCACCCAAACCGTTGGAATGGTCGTCACCTTGAACATTTCCACGATGATAAATCGTCCGCCGTCGGACAAAACGTAGGTCAGCGCGCTCGCAAACGCGCTCGCCGCGACCAGAATGAACGGACGCAGAAATTGGAAGCGGACCTCCGAGGCGGGCAATTGCTGAAGGACACGGGCAGTGAAGCCGTCGTCCTCTATGTAGGGAACGGCTTCCTGCAGCTTTTTGTCCAACCAGTCCTGTTCCATTTCCCCGTTCATTTAACTCCCCCAGGCCGCTAAAGTCTTCTTCAATTTCTCGCGTCCCCGCAACACATTTGTTTTGACCGTGCCAAGCGGGATCTCGAGTACGCGTGCCGCTTCATCATGCGACAAGCCCTGCTGGCAGCAAAGCAACACTGCCGACCTCTCGTGTAACGGCAGTAAGCTTAGCGCATGCATAAGATCATGTCTTAGACCCGGATCGACCGTTTGCGGGTCCTGTTCGGCCTGCCACTGTTCTTCATTAATCCCGACAAGCTCCTTCCGTTTGCGGGCGTCTTCGCGAAAACAATTGTAAGTGATCCGATAAAGCCAGGTCGAAAATTTCGCTTCGCCTCGAAAACTTCGAATGTTTTTGTAGGCGCGAATGAAGGCGTCCTGCGCGAGATCGTCGGCAAGCGCGACGTCGCCCCGAGTGAGCTGGCGGAGCAACCCGCGCACGCTCGATTGATGACGACGAACCAGCTCGCCATAAGCGTGCTGGTCGTCATCAATAAGAACTCGCGCGACAAGGCCGGCATCGGTTAGCTCCACATTCGAAGGTTACGATTTCGGCGGCGTAGGCGGAATCTCGTTCTTTGACCCGCCTTCCAGTTTCCAAACAAGCAGATACCCGAGTCCGATCACGAATGGGATCACTCCGACCGCCCAGGAGCCGCCTTCCCACTCGTTGACGGCGCCAAAGAAGATCATGATTCCCAAACCGATCATGCAAAGCACCACCCCGCGGCGCATGTCGGAACGTTGCTTAACCGCCGGCGTCGGCGGAGCAAGCAATTCCGGTGGGATCGGCTGACCCTTTTCGGCCATCATCCGCACGGTGCGATGCAGCGCGCGATTCTTCGAGAAGCCGAAATACATGATCAAGGCAACGATCAGGACCGGCGCGCCGAAGATCGTCAGCATCGTGATGGCCACGATCGGAATGACGAACTCCGGAATATCGTCTGACTTCAGCTCGCCGAGATCGCTGTCCCCGCCGTCGATCACGAGTCCGTGCTTGCCGTGCAGTTTTTTATCCAGTTTTTGATGCAATTTGTCCGCCAGGTTCGAGCCAGGCGAGACGCTCACTGTTGCGGAAGCCGACGCTGCCGATGACGGAGCGGCCGGCGGGGCAGGCGGGGCAGGCGGAGCAGGCGGCGACGGTTGGGCCGACGCGACCACCGCAAGAGTGATTGAGCAGATAAAGAGAACCAATGTTTTCATATTCATCCTTTGGTAGTGAGATGCAGCCCGGCGTCCTTTTGGATTCAAAATCTTTGCCTACTCTCCCCCTGAGGGTAAAGCGATTTAATGCCTTGCGAATCGACGCGAGCCGCACATTATTTCTACCCGCTTTAGACGCGGGTGTAGCTCAGTGGTAGAGCACCTCCTTGCCAAGGAGGACGTCGCGAGTTCAAGTCTCGTCACCCGCTCCATGCCTTCACTCGGTATCACACCCTCCCACGACGAGTTCCGCGAGCTCGCGAAAAGCGGCAATCTCATTCCGTTGATTGTCGATCTTGTCGCGGACGTGGAAACGCCGGTCTCGGCGTTCGCCAAAATCGACAACGGCGAGCCGTGCTTCCTTTTCGAATCGGCCGAGCGCAACGAAGAGATCGGTCGGTTCTCGTTTATCGGATTCGATCCGCTCGTCGTTTTCAACGGCGCGGAATGCAAAGGCGACCCGCTGACCGCGCTTCAACAAACACTCGCACGTTTCAAGTTCGTCGCGTCGCCGGACGTTCCGCATTTCGTCGGTGGCGCCGTAGGTTACATCGGCTACGACGTCATTCGATTCTTTGAATCGACGGTGCCGATTCATTCGCGCGACGATCTGAAAATTCCGGAAATGATTTTCATGATCCCGCGCATGCTTCTCGTGTTCGATCACCGGTTTCGAAAACTCCAGTTGATCTGCCATGCGCACATCGACGGCAAAACTTCGGTCGACGAGGCGTACAAGAGCGCGGCGCGCGCGTTACAAGGCGGAATGGCGAAGTTGGCCGAGCAGCGCACGCTGCGTGCAATCGATGCGAAGCCCGCATCAAAGCTCCCCTCGCCCACAAGCAACACGACGCGAGTCGAGTTCGAAGGGATGGTCGTGAAAGCGAAAGAGCTGATCGCAGCCGGTGATATTTTCCAAGTGGTCGTGTCCCAGCGATTCGAGACGGCGTTCAGCGGCGAGGCACTCGATCTTTATCGCGCGCTCCGGTTCGGTAACCCGTCGCCCTACATGTTTTGTTTGCGATTCGATCCGAATTTCGCGGTCCTTGGAAGCTCGCCCGAAGTACATCTGCGTGTGCGCGACCGCGTCGCCGAGTTGCGGCCAATTGCCGGAACTTATCGCCGCGGAAAAGATGCAGCCGAAGACGATCAACTCGCGCGCGAGCTGATTGCCGATCCAAAAGAGCGCGCTGAGCATGTGATGTTGATCGATCTGGGCCGCAACGATCTCGGGCGAGTTGCGGAATTCGGGAGCGTCAAAGTCACCGAGCAAATGGTGATTGAGCGATACAGTCACGTGATGCACATCGTGTCGCACATCGTCGCGCGTTTGCGCGAAGACAGGGACGCGTTCGATGCGATCCGCGCGACGTTTCCGGCCGGGACCGTTTCCGGCGCGCCGAAGATTCGCGCGGTGCAAATCATCGCCGAGCTGGAGAAGGCGCGGCGCGGATTTTACGCCGGCATTGTCGGTTATTTTGGATTCGATGGATCGCACGACAGCTGCATCGCAATCCGATCGATCGTCTTGAAGAACGGCAAAGCTTACCTGCAAACCGGCGCCGGGATTGTGGCCGATTCGGATCCGGCTCGCGAATTTGATGAATGCATGAACAAGGCTAAAGCGATGCTGGCGGCGATCGCGCGGGCGACGAACCCATGAAACTGCTCGTCATCGATAACTACGATTCGTTCACCTACAATCTCGTCCAACTTTTCGGCGAGATGAAGGGCGTCGATCTTGTCGTGAAACGGAATGACGAAATTTCGATCGACGAAATCAAAAAACTAAAGCGAGACCGGATTATTATTTCGCCGGGGCCTGGCCGGCCGGAAAACGCGGGGATCAGCTCGGAGATAATTCGCGAGCTTGGACAATCGATTCCGATTCTCGGGGTCTGTCTCGGTCATCAATGCATCGCGCAGATTTTTGGCGGCGAAGTTGTGCGTGCGGACAAATTGATGCACGGCAAAACCTCGCAGATCCATCATCAACATCGCGGCGTGTTTAAAGATTTGGCTGAGCCACTCGAAGGGACGCGCTATCACTCGCTGATCGTGAAGCGCGAGTCCGTTCCCGATTCACTGGAGATCACGGCCGAGACCGACGCGGGCGAGATCATGGGCCTGCAACATCGACAATTCCCGATTCACGGCGTGCAATTTCATCCCGAATCGATCCTCACGACCGAAGGACGCAAGTTGCTAGCGAATTTTTTGCGGGTTTAAATCGCGCCGTTGCGCGAAATCACGTCGTGGATTTGGCGGACTTCACGCACCATCTGTTCGTATTCGTCGAACGTGAGCGACTGCACGCCGTCGGAGAGCGCTTCTTCGGGCCGGCCGTGGACTTCGATCATTAATCCATCCGCGCCGACCGCCACACCCGCGCGCGCGAGCGGTGTCACCATGTAACTGCGTCCCGTTCCGTGCGCCGCATCGACGATCACTGGCAAGTGCGAAATCTTTCGGACGGCCGGGACCGCGGCGAGATCGAGCGTGTTTCGCGTATGTTGCGCGAAAGTGCGCACGCCGCGCTCACAAAGCACGATGTTGTAATTGCCTTCGGCCATGATGTATTCGGCCGCGAGCAACCATTCCTCCAACGTTGCGGCCATTCCGCGTTTCAACAGCACCGGCATCTTGGAGCGACCGACCCGGCGCAGAAGTGTGAAGTTTTGCATGTTGCGCGCGCCGATCTGGATCATGTCGGCGTATTTCTCGACAAGATCGACATTCGACTCATCGAGCGCTTCGCTCACGATCTTCAAACCGAACTCCTTGCGAATGTCGGCGAGAATTTTTAGTCCCGCTTCGCCGAGACCCGAGAACGCGTAAGGCGACGTGCGTGGCTTAAACGCGCCGCCGCGGAAAAATTTCGCTCCACTGCGTTGCACCACGTCGGCAATCGCAAATGCCTGCTTGCTGTTTTCGATCGCGCACGGCCCGGCGATGATCGCGAGCGAGCCATCGCCAAATCGCGCGCCATCGCCGAGATCGACAACGGTTCGTTCCGGTCGGAGATCCAGGGTGATTAACTTGTAGGGCTTCGTAACGCGGATCGCTTCAGAAACGCCGGGAAGATTTTCAAAATGCGAGAGATCCACTGCGCCCTGGTTCCCGGTCACGCCGATGGCGGTGCGATTCGCGCCGGGCATGACGTGCGCGCGAAAACCGAGCGCTTCGACGACGCGCACGACGTTGTCGACTTCGGCTTTGCCCGCATGGGCGTTCATTACGATGAGCATGGAAGGAAATGGCGTTTACCGAAATTATACCCTCTGGTCAAATGTAACCCAATTATTTCGCTTTTAGCCCGGTCAAAATGGGTGGCAAAGTGCGCTCGATCTCAGCCCTGTGCTCCTCGTATTGCGGCGGAAGTTTCAACGTCTCACCGAGATGCGCGGCCGCCTCGTCCGCGGTAAAACCGGGCCCTTCGGTCGCGATTTCAAACAGAATCCCGCTCGGCTCGCGAAAATAGATCGAGTGGAAATAGAAACGGTCGATGACCGGCGTGACGTGGAGCCCGAGCTCCTCGATTTGTTTTCGCCACTTCAATTGCTCCTTCTCGTTCGCGCAGCGGAACGCGATGTGATGGACTGTGCCCGCGGAGTTGACGCCGAATTGTCCGTCCGGCTGCTCGACGAGGTCGATTGACGCGCTGGTGGATTTCGAATTCACCGAGAAACGCTTTCGCGATTCCTCTTCGGCGATCATTTCGAAGCCAAGCACCGCCAACACGCGTTCTGTTTTTTGCGCACGGCTCACTTCCAGCGTCGGAGCATGAAATCCGTGAATGGCAAACGTCTTTGGCACTTCGCCCTCATAGTTAAGATCGACATCGTCGAGCTCCTTGGACTCGATTAATTCAAGAATCAATCCGTCCGGATCGGTAAAGCGAAGGGCCGCCGCGTCGAAACGCGTGGGCAACGGCTCATGAAAAACATGTTGCTCATCTAAACGCCCTTTCCAGAAATCGAGCGAGTTTTTCGGAATCGCAAAACTCGTAGCGATGACCTGCCCGGTCCCACGGGTTCCGCGCCGCGCTCCGGGCCACGCAAAAAACGTCATCGCGGTCCCCGGGCGGCCGGTTCGGTCGCCATAATAAACGTGATAAGTCGATGGATCGTCGAAATTGACGGTGCGCTTGGCGAAGCGAAGCCCGAGCGTTTGTGTGTAAAAATCGACATTCACCTGCGGATCGCTCGCGATGGCGGTGATATGATGAATGCCGCGCAGCTTCATTGAACCGCGAGACTAGCAGGATTCCATTCACCAACTCAACGCATGTATTTGTGGCGAAGATCAGCAACCCAGAAGTGGCTCAGTGAAAACGAAGACAAGTTGCGCGCAATCGCCGGCGATCAGGTCGCGATCATTGAGCGACTGAATCGAAAGCGATTGCTGGTCGAAGTCGCGTCGGAATCGCGCGCTCAATTACGAAGCCTCGCCCAAGAGTTTGGCGGTCGAATTGAAAAGCTTGAGCGCGATTGGTTGAAACGCGCGCTGCGACAAAAAACGAAGCCGATCAAAGTTGGAAAGCAGCGGCTCAAGATTCCCGCCGGCGCAGCATTCGGCACGGGCGCGCACGCGACGACTGCGATGTCGTTGCGATTGCTCGAGAAGATTTCTCGCGAATTGAATCGTGGCTGGTCGATTGTCGATCTTGGAACCGGCAGCGGAATTCTCGCAATCGCCGCAAAGGTTCTTGGCGCGAAGAACGCGGTCGGAATCGACAATGATCCAATGGCGATTTCCACCGCGAAACAAAACGCAATGTTGAACAAAATTCGCGGGGCTCAGTTTCGAGTCGCCGACGCTCGTGAGCGAAAACTACCGGCGAAACTCGACATCGTGACGGCAAATCTTTACAGCGAGCTGCTGATCGAAATTCTGCCGAAGCTAAAGCGAGCGGGCCGGCTGATTCTGTCAGGGCTTTTGCGCAATCAAGAGCGCGAGGTCATACGCGCCCTCATGCGTAACAAGTTGAAAATCATCGAGGTGCGGAGACGCGGAAAGTGGGTTGCGATACTCGCAGGGCGCAGGTAGGTTCGGCGACCCTTAGCGGCTACGGTTTTCTGCATCCACGCGGTTTAAATCTTAAGCCGCGGGCGAAACGCACATGCAGACCGAAGAATTGGCCTACGCGCTGATCACGCCGTATTCGATGCGCAAATCGCGTACCGGTGGAATCATTGCGCGTTTGATTTCGCGGACCGGTCTCGATCTCGTCGCGGCGCGAATGTTCACGCCAAGCGCGGACCTCGCGAAGCGTTACGCGGAAACGGTCGTTAGCGAAACGGAGCCGAAGCATCGCGCGACCCAGGAATTGATCCGCGATTATGTTCTCAAGAATTTCACGGGCGAAAAACAGGGACAGCACGCGCGCGTTCTGTGTCTGGTTTTTCGCGGGCCGGGCGCTGCGGAAAAAATGCACAACACGGTCGGCCACATCTCGCACGATGAGACGGCCGGCGAAACGATTCGCGACACATTCGGCGACTACATCCTCGACGATTCTGGAAAGGTCACTTACTTCGAACCGGGAGCGGTCGCCGCATTCGATCCTAAGGCAATTGAGCGCGATTTAAAACTTTGGGCGGAATTTTCAGACCGCGACGGCGGTGTTTTGGAAAAGGCTGTGCAATTTCCAGCCGGCGCAAAAATCGAAAATACACTCGTGTTAATCAAGCCGGACAATTTCAAATTCCCAAACGTTCGGCCAGGAAGCGTCATTGAAGTTTTTTCGCGGACCGGGCTCTACATCATCGGATTCAAGGTGCACCGGATGAGCGTCGCGGAAGCCGAACAATTTTACGGGCCGGTTTTACCGGTGCTCGAACAAAAACTCGGTCACGCGAAAGGCCGCAGCGCGTGGGAAGAAATTGTCGCATTTATGGCGGGGGCGCGCCCTAGCGACGTTTTGCCGGAAAAGCGAGAGGAGGCCGGTTGTGAAAAGTGCATCGCGCTGGTTTACCAGGGCGAGAACGCCGTTGCGAAGATTCGTGAAGTCCTCGGTCCAACCGATCCCGCGAAAGCTCCGCCAGGTTCGATTCGAAAGGAATTTGGCCAGACAATCATGATCAATGCCGCGCATGCGTCGGATTCGGTTGAGAACGCGAAGCGCGAAATGGGGATCGTGCGTCCCGAGGAGAATAATTTTAAAGCTTTGATTGATAATTTTTACGGCCGCAAATAGCTTGGACACTCCCTTAAATAAACAAACGAGATTGACGATGGAAATTTCCGAACGCGCAGCCCAATTGACCCCGTCGCTCACGCTTTCAATCGACAGCAAAGCGAAAGCGATGAAGGCCGAAGGCATCGATGTGTGCGGTTTCGGCGCGGGCGAACCCGATTTTGACACGCCCGAGCACATCAAACAGGCGGCGATCGAAGCGCTCCAAGCGGGTTTTACCAAATACACGCCGAGCGCCGGCATTCCGGAATTGCGCGCAGCGATTGCCGAAAAACTGGCGAACGACAACGGGCTCACATATCGCGCGAGCCAGGTCATCGTGAACAACGGCGCCAAGCATTCTTGTTACAACGCGATCCTCGCGACTTGTCAGCCGGGCGATGAAGTGGTCATTCCGGCCCCGTATTGGGTCAGTTATCCCGACATGGTGCGGCTCGCCGGCGCCGAACCGGTGATTGTTCCGACAACGGAGAAGAACAACTGGAAATTGCGCGCCGAGGATTTTGAAAACGCAATGACGCCGCGCACGAAGATGTTGATCATCAACAGCCCGGGCAATCCGACCGGCGCGGTTTATACGCGCGAGGAGTTGGAAGCGCTCGTTGAGATTGCGAGCGGCGAAGACATTTACATTTTGTCCGACGAAATTTACGAGAAGCTCGTTTACGACGACGCCAAACACGTCAGCGTCGCCTCAATCTCGAAAGAAGCCTACGATCTGACGATCACGGTCAACGGCTTCAGCAAATCGTACGCAATGACGGGTTGGCGGCTCGGTTATCTCGCCGCGCCGGAAGCGGTCGCAAAGGCAGTCGATTCAATTCAGAGCCACAGCACATCGAATCCATGCTCGTTCGGACAACGCGGCGCGCTCGCGGCCTTGAAGGGCGATCAACAGGCCGTCGCCGACATGCGCGACGAATTCGATATGCGCCGCAATTACATGATGGACCGGCTTTCGAAAATCCCGAACATCTCGGCCGTCAAACCTCTGGGCGCCTTTTATGTTTTGGTCAACATCAGCCAGCTCGGGCTGACCTCGCAGAATTTTGCGGACCGATTGCTCAGCAAGTCGAACGTGGCCGTGGTCCCAGGCGCGGCGTTCGGCGACGATCGCACGATTCGTTTCAGCTACGCGACGAGCATCGACATCATCAAAAAAGGTCTCGATCGCTTCCAGGACTTCTGCCGCACGCTTTAAGCGCGCGAATTGCCGGCGATGAAGCTCGCCACCGTTTCAATCGACAAATCAGTCGTTATCGAACGTATTAAATCTGAGCGCGCGGTCGCCGTTATTCGAACCGACTCAGTTGAGCGCGCGCTCGCCGCGGCGAATGCGGCGATCGACGGCGGATTTCGCGTGATCGAGATCACTTTCAGTTTCCCGGAAGCGTCGAATGCAATCGCGAAGCTTGCCGAGAACAATGACCTGCTCGTCGGCGCCGGAACGATTCTCAATCGCGGCCAAGTGCACGAAGCCGTGGCCGCTGGCGCGCGCTTTCTGGTCAGCCCTTGTGTTCTGCCCGAAGTGATCGACGCGGCGCGCGAGTTGAAGGTCGCGATCATTCCCGGTGCGTTCACGCCTACCGAGATTTATACGGCGTATTCGCTCGGCGCCGACATCGTTAAGATTTTTCCAGCGGTGAAGTTTGGACCCGAATATTTGAAAGCGGTCCGAGGTCCATTGCCGCAAATTCCGATCATGCCGACGAGCGGCGTTAACGCTTCGAATGTCGCGGATTGGTTTCGCGCCGGCGCGGTCGCTGTAGGCGCTGTCAGCACGGTCTTCGATCCAGCTCTGATTCAAAAAGGTGATTGGGACCGATTAACGAAGCGCGCACGCGAATTTATGGAAGCAGTGCGTAGCGCGTGAACCATCTCGCGCTCATTCTTCACGCACATTTGCCGTTCGTCCGGCATCCCGAGCACGAGCATTTTCTCGAAGAAGACTGGTTCTTCGAGGCGATCACCGAGACCTATATTCCGTTGCTGCAAATGATGCAGCGACTCGTGAACGACAACGTGCCGTCCAAGCTCACGATGTCGATCTCGCCGACTCTCTGCGCGATGTTGCAGGACGAACTTTTGCGCAAGCGCTACGTTCGTCATCTCGATCTGCTGATCGATCTCGCCGCGCGCGAACGAAAACGAAATCAGAATCAGCCGGAGCTGGCCGAGCTTTCCCAATTTTACTTCGAGCTGTTCACCGCGAGCCGGCGTTTTTTTGTCGCTGAATGGAAATGCGACTTGCTCGCGGCGTTTCGGCAACTGCGCGACTCGGGAGCGCTCGAAATTATCGGCTGTTCCGCCACGCATGGATTGCTGCCATTGCTTCAACAACAATCAAACGCCGCCGCGCGCGCACAGGTGCTGATTGGTCGCGACGCGCATGTCGATCTTTTCGGCGCATCGCCTTCGGGTTTTTGGCTGCCCGAGTGCGCCTACGCACCCGCGCTCGATCCGATTTTACAGGAAGCGAACATTCGCTGGTTTGTTCTCGATGCTCACGGGTTGCTCTTTGGAAATCCGCAACCACAACGCGCGATTTACGCGCCGTGTTTCACGCTAAGCGGTCCGGCAGCGTTCGCGCGAGATCGCGATTCGAGCCGCCAAGTCTGGAGCGCGGAGGAAGGTTATCCCGGCGATCCGGCGTATCGCGAATTTTACCGCGACGTTGGTTTCGATCTGCCGCTCGAGCACTTGGGCCCGGTTGCGCGCGGCGTGCGAAAATTTTCGGGCGTGAAATATCACCGCATCACTGGGCGCAAGAAGGAAAAGGAAATTTATGATCGCGCGGAAGCGGAAAAGGCAGCCGACGCGCATGCCGCGCACTTTTTGGAACAACGCCGCGCTCAGTTTCGCCAACTGCACGGGCGCGATGTCGATCCAATCGTGGTCGCGCCTTTCGACGCGGAGTTGTTTGGTCATTGGTGGTTTGAGGGCCCGCGCTTTCTCGAGCTGTTCATTCGCAAAGCGGCGTTCGATCAAAAAGATTTTCGTCTGACGAGTCCGAGCGATTATCTGGCGACTCATCCGACGCAACAAACGATCGAGCCGGCCGCATCAACCTGGGGTGACAAAGGTCATCTTGAGGTTTGGATCGACAAAAACAATTCGTGGATTTATCCGAACCTGCACAATGCCGCGCTGCGAATGACGAAACTGGCTCGCACGCACGCGAGCGATGCAAATGAACAAACCGACCGCGTTCTCAAACAACTCGGGCGCGAACTTCTCCTCGCGCAATCGAGCGACTGGGCGTTCTTGATGCGCACCGGCACTGCCCGCGATTACGCGACCAAACGCACGCTCGATCATCTCGACCGCTTCAATAAACTGCACGACCAATTCGCGGCCGGCGCGCTCGATGAAAAATTCCTCGCCGATTGTGAAAGGCGCGACAATCTTTTCCCGAATCTCAACTGGCGATACTATGCTTAAACTGCGGATTGCGATTGTATTGCTGAGCGCTAGCGCTTTCGCCCAGGAATCCCCCACTCCGCCAGCGAGTCCTGAAGAATCAGCTTTAGCAACGCCGGCGGCTTCAGCTTCTGTCGGCGCGCGCAATGTTCCGTTGCGATTTGTGCCGCCGCCGATGGATGGAACGATCAGTCTCGGGATTTGGGATTCGAATGACAAACTCGTTCGCGTTCTTCATCGCGAAGCGAAGATCGACATCTTCACGATCGACGAAAATGCGTTGAAGACGACCTGGGACGGAAAAAGTGACGCGGGTGAAGATTTGCCGGCTGGAAAATACCGCGCCCGCGGTTACACCGTCGCGAAATTGAAAGTGGAGGATCTTGGGAAAGTTGATGCGCCTACAGAGACGGCAAAGGATCGCATTTCGGTGAAGCTCGTCGCCAATCCACTGACAAGCGACACGCGAGCCGTCATGGAAATTGCAGTTGGGCTCGACAGCAAAGGAAGCTTTTTGAAAACCACGGATGGGTTGCCGCTCGCGACAATCATTGAAAGCCCAAGCCTCTCGCGCGTGACGTTGGAAAAGAATGGCGAAAAAGCGGCCGATATCTGGCAGGAGGACCCATCCGGCGTTTTGCATCTGCGGGTTTCCAGCATCGACAAGATGATGGCGTTTGACTGTGGTTTTTTCGATCTGAGGTAGAGGCGATTGACCTCAATCGCCATGGCGGTTCGGTGAACCGCCGCTACCTGCTGGCAATCGGAACATATCTTTGTTTAGTTAGCCCCCATGGCTGCCGCGCCTGAAGCCCAACATACCCTGTCGAAATCCGCCGGTTTTAGTGGCACCTCGCTGCATACCGGCGAAAAGGTTTCATTGAAGCTGCATCCCGCGCCGGAAAATCACGGGATCAAATTCAAGCGCAAGGACTTGGCTGACGAGCCCACGATCGACGCGAAGATCGAGAACCTTAAGATGGTCGAGCGCGCAACGACGATCGGCGAAGGCTCGATGCGCGTGCACACCGTGGAGCACGTGCTCTCGGCGCTTTCGGCGATGGGCGTGGACAACGCGATCGTCGAGATGGACGCGAACGAACCGCCGATCGGCGATGGGAGCGCGAAGCCGTACGTCGATGTGATCAAACGCGCGGGCGTGGCCGCGCAAGAAGCGCCGCGAAAATTTTTCCACGTGCGTGAGCCGATGCACATCGAAACGAAAACCGGCTCGATGTTGATCCTGCTCCCGGACAACAACGGATTTCGCGTCTCGTGCACGCAAGCCGGACCGAACAATCGCTTCACCCAATTCATGTCCGCGGATATCGCGCCGGAAATGTTCGAGCGCGAGATCGCGCCGGCGCGCACGTTTGTTTATTACGAAGA
>Ga0126380_10000195_pt1 | contig 17149 bp, 18 predicted proteins | sample PanSoiMetPlot_26_FD_92544 | JGI IMG/M metagenome (GOLD analysis project Ga0126380, IMG submission 92544) | Tropical forest soil microbial communities from Panama - MetaG Plot_26 | ecosystem: Environmental > Terrestrial > Soil > Tropical forest > Bulk soil | place: Panama | collected 2016-02-17
CGAGCCGCCCCACATGGTCGCGATCCAGGAGAAGATTTTCACGCCGGTCGGAACCGCGATGACCATGGTGGCGGCGATGAAATAGGCCTGGGCGCCGGTCGACATGCCAACCGTGTACATGTGGTGCGCCCATACGACGAAGCCGATGCCGCCGATCGCCACCATGGCATAGGCCATGCCGAGATAGCCGAACACCGGCTTGCGCGAGAACGTCGCCACGATCTGGCTGACCATGCCGAAGCCCGGGAGGATCAGGATGTAGACTTCCGGATGCCCGAAGAACCAGAACAGGTGCTGGAACAGGATCGGGTCGCCCCCGCCGTCGGCGGTGAAGAAGGTGGTGCCGAAGTTGCGGTCGGTCAGCAGCATGGTAATGGCGCCGGCCAGCACCGGCAGCGCCAGCAGCAGCAGGAAGGTGGTCACCAGGATCGACCACACGAACAGCGGCATCTTGTGCAGCGTCATGCCGGGCGCGCGCATGTTGAATATCGTAGTGATGAAATTGATGGCGCCGAGGATCGACGAGGCGCCGGCGATGTGCAGCGACAGGATGGCGAAGTCGACCGCCGGCCCGGGATGGCCGGTGGTGGACAGCGGCGCATAGATGGTCCAGCCGGCGCCGACGCCGGGCGCACCCGGCTCGCCTTCGACAAACATCGAGGTCAGCAGCAGCGCCAGCGACGCCGGCAGCAGCCAGAACGAGATGTTGTTCATGCGCGGGAACGCCATGTCGGGCGCCCCGATCATCAGCGGCACGATCCAGTTGCCGAACCCGCCGATCATCGCCGGCATCACCATGAAGAAGATCATGATCAGGCCGTGGCCGGTGGTGAACACGTTGTACAGGTGGGCGTCATGGAAGATCTGCAGCCCGGGCTCCTGCAGCTCCATACGCATGGCGACCGACAGGCACGCCCCGATCACGCCGCCGAACATGGCAAACACCAGGTACATCGTTCCGATGTCCTTGTGGTTGGTCGAGTAGAGGAAGCGGCGCCATCCGGTCGGGGTCGGGTGAGCATGCGCGTCGTGCGCGTGCTCGTCGTGCATGCCGTGAGCCATCGTGGTTGCCATGATCTGATCCTTCGATCTTGTCGTTCGCGCGTCTCAGGCGCCCGTCACTTTTTCGTCAGCTCGGCCGTGGCGACCGCGCCCGCCCCCGGTCGCTGGTCGACGGCAAATTTCTTCTTCGCGTCGTCGAGCCACGCGGCATAGGCCTGCTCGCTGACCACGCGCACCTCGATCGGCATGAAGGCGTGATCCTTGCCGCACAGCTCGGAACACTGGCCGTAGTAGATGCCTTCGCGGCTGGCCTTGAACCAGGTCTCGTTGAGCCGGCCCGGGATCGCGTCGATCTTGATGCCGAACGACGGCACCGCAAAGGCGTGGATGACGTCGGCGCCGATGGTCTGGACGCGCACCACCTTGTTCACCGGCACGACCATGGCGTTGTCGACCCCGAGCAGGCGCGGCGGCACCGGGTTGAGCTTCTCGCGGTCCTTGTCCTGCAGCATGATCGAGTCGAACTCGAACTTGCTGTCCGGGTAGCTGTAGCTCCAGTACCACTGCTTGCCGGTGGCCTTCACGGTGACGTCGGCCGGCGGCAGGTTCTGTTGGAAGAACAGGAGCTTGAACGACGGCAGCGCGATCACCACCAGGATCACGACGGGGACAACCGTCCACAGGACCTCGAGCAGCGTGTTGTGGGTGGTGCGCGTCGGCGTGGGATTGGCCCGCGCGTTGAACTTGACGATCACGGTTACCAGCAGGGCGAGCACGAAGATGGTGATCAGCGTGATGATGACGAGAAGGAAATTGTGGAACGAGGTCAGGCTGTCCATCACCGGCGACGCGGAGCCCTGGAGCCCGATCTGCCAGGGCGACGGTTCGCCAACACCGGCGCGGGCGCCGTCTCCCGTCACGAGCGCAAGGCCAAAGGCCGCGGCAGCGACCACCCGCAACAATATCGGCATCGTTCATCCGCTCCTTCGACCAGTTCGGCCGTGATCAGTGCGCATCCCGGCGCGTGCCGCTCGATCATTCGACCGGCGCCCTGATACGGCGCCCATGCGGCAGGATCCAGGGTGGCGGGACAGGCGAAATCCGGGCCTCTCAAACCACAATTCCGCCCCACTCGCAACGTCGCTTGTCGGCGGACATATGCCACAGGCGACGAAATGCCAAAACCGCCTGTGCCCGTGTGTCGCACGGGCCACGCGCCGCCTCGCCCGCCGTCCTTGACAGAACGGGGTGGCCATGTAGGCAAGCCCGCATGAGGGCGCGCCGGGTCTGCGATTCGGTGACGAAGACGGCCGAGGACTGATCATGGGCCTTTTTCGGCGAGCTGTGGGCTCCGGTCTCGTCTTGGCGCTGGCCGCCGGTGTGCTGAGCCTTGCCCCGCAGCGTCCGGCACTGGCGCAAGGCGCCGTCAAATCGGTGCACGGCGACTGGCAGATCCGCTGCGACACCCCGCCGGGCGCGCAGGGCGAGCAATGCGCCCTGATCCAGAGCGTCACCGCCGAAGACCGGCCGAACGTGGGCCTGAGCGTGATCGTGTTGAAAACCGCCGACCAGAAGACGCGCCTCCTGCGCGTGCTGGCGCCGCTCGGCGTCCTGCTGCCCTCCGGCCTCGGCCTCAAGGTCGATCAGGCCGACATCGGCCGCGCCGGCTTCGTGCGCTGCCTGCCCAACGGCTGCGTCGCCGAGGTGATGATGGACGACAACCTGATCCGCCAGTTGCGCACCGGCACCAGCGCGACCTTCATCATCTTCCAGACGCCCGAGGAGGGAATCGGCATCCCGCTGAGCCTGAAAGGGTTCGGCGAAGGCTACGACAAGCTGCCGTAACGGCAACTCCGCTTCCAGGGATACCCGTTTGCCACTCCCGCCGGGCGCCGCGCGTGCCTATCTTGTCGATCGGCGTCACGATGCGACGCCGGAACCCCAACCGGAATCCGATCCATGACCTCCTCGACCCTGTCCCTGATCGATCGCGCCGGGCTCGACCCCTCCGGCGTCGCGCGCCACCTCACGCATGGGCTCGAAGGCGCCGACGACGGCGAACTGTTCCTCGAATACCGCCAGTCCGAGGCGCTGGTGTTCGACAACGGGCGGCTCAAGCAGGCGACCTATGACACGGCACAAGGTTTCGGACTGCGTGCCGTCAAGGGCGAGGCGGTCGGCTATGCCCATGCATCGGATGTGTCGGATCCGGCGCTGGCGCGCGCAGCCGATGCGGTGCGCGCGGTCCAGAGCGGCTATTCGGGCATCTATGCGGAGGCGCCGCCGCGCAGCAACGTCCGGCTTTACGGCGACGAGAATCCCCTGTCGGCGCCGAGCTTCGCCGCCAAGGTCAAGCTCCTGGAGGAGATCGACGCCTATGCGCGGGCCAAGGACCCGCGCGTGCGCCAGGTCTCCGTGAGCTTCGGCGCCACCTGGCAGGTGGTCGAGATCATGCGCCAGAACGGCGAAGTCTATCGCGACGTGCGCCCGCTGGTGCGGGTCAACGTGTCGGTTGTGGCGGGACAAGGCGACCGCCAGGAGTCGGGCAGCCACGGCAGCGGCGGCCGCGAAGGCTATGCGCGCTTCATCGACAGCGGCGCCTGGCACGGCGCGGTCGAAGAGGCGGTCCGCCAGGCGCTGGTCAACCTCGAGGCGGTGCCGGCGCCGGCCGGCGAGATGGACGTGGTGCTCGGCCCCGGCTGGCCGGGCGTGATGCTGCACGAGGCGGTCGGGCACGGCCTGGAAGGCGACTTCAATCGCAAGCAGACTTCGGCCTTCGCCGGGCTCATGGGCCAGCGCGTCGCCGCCAAGGGCGTGACCGTGGTGGACGACGGGACCATGGCGCAGCGCCGCGGCTCGCTGTCGATCGACGACGAGGGCACGCCGACCAGCCGCACGGTGCTAATCGAGGACGGCATCCTGGTCGGCTACATGCAGGACCGACAGAACGCCCGGCTGATGAACATGCGGCCGACCGGCAACGGCCGGCGCGAGAGCTACGCGCACGTGCCGATGCCGCGCATGACCAACACCTACATGCTCAGCGGCGCGCACGAGCCGGGCGACATCATTGCGTCAGTGAAGAACGGCATCTACGCGGTCTACTTCGGCGGCGGCCAGGTCGACATCACGTCCGGCAAGTACGTGTTCCAGTGCACCGAGGCCTACCGCATCGAGAACGGCAAGGTCGGCGCGCCGGTCAAGGGCGCCATGCTGATCGGCAACGGCCCGACCGACCTGCACCGGGTCAGCATGATCGGCAACGACCTCGAGCTCGACACCGGCATCGGCACCTGCGGCAAGAACGGCCAGGGCGTGCCGGTCGGCGTCGGCCAGCCCACCTTGCGCATGGACCGCATCACCGTGGGCGGAACCGGTTGAGAAGGCGCGGTCAGTCCGGCAGGGCGTTCATCAAAAATAAGCGATGCTGCGGCCGCAGGCGGCGACAGCCAGCCACAGGCCGAGCGAGATGAATCCGGCGATGCGCGCGCGGCGCGGCATGGCGGCACCCGCGGGCAGGGCATAAACCGCACCTTGCGCGCCCCATTCGTAGATCGCGACATTGACGAGGCCGACGGCAACAAGCGCCATCTTCAGCTGGAACACGGGGTTAAGCACGACATGGCTCGCCTCCGCCGCAAACAGCATGAAGCCGGTGACGGCCAACACACACAAGGCCGCGATGACAACCCGCCGCGCCCGCGCGATCACCAGCGCCGGCACCGTTGCGGCGAAGGCCCCGACGAGGCGCAGATCCATCACGGCGATCGCTCCGGCGAAGCACACGAGCGCCACGATGTGACCGACATTGGCGAGCGGATAGAGGAACAGCGACTGCCGGATCGCGGCGGCAAGGCCTGAGCCCTCAAGCGCGACGAAAAGCGCCGGCGCCTGATGCTCCATCAGCGCATCTCGTAGGTCTTGCCGTCGACGATGATGCGCTCGGCGCGCATCTCGTCCTTTTCCGCCGTCGACGGATAGCCGTAGGCCGAGACCGTCTTGCCGACCGCGACCACCGCGGCGAGCGCGCCGCGGCTGGTCATGCGCGAGGTCGGAGCGAGCGTCACGGTCCACACCTTGTCGCTGCCGCGCACGGTAAGCGTGGCGTGCGGATTCTCGAATTTCGACGTGAGGATCGGGCCGGTGACCGTGATCGGATGGGCGGCATCGTAACTGCCCCATCCGTGATGCGCGACGGCGGGGCCGACGAGCATTGCGAAAGCCGCGAGAATCACGAGACGTTTCATTGTCGAGCCCTCCTGTTGTTGCAGACCGGTCAGCGCACCACGCCGGACACGCAGCACGGCTTGCGCCGCGGCGGACGCAGGCGATCCTTGAGATAGCAGCGCGCGCCGCTGCCGGGCCCAAGGTAGCCCGGCCGCACATAGGTCCAGGCGCGGCAGCGGTTCTCGCCCTCGCAGGCGGCCTTGCAGGCATTGCCGGTGGGATCCGGCGGCGTGTCGAAATTGCGGAAGTCGCCGCCGAAGCGGTCGATGCCGAACTCCAGCGCGTTGTCGCGGCCCTTGCGCGGCTCCGTCACGCCGGCGCCCTTGATGCCGGAGACGCAGCAGGTGTTTTCCGTGCGCGTCGGTACCTGGTTCTTGAGCCAGCAGACCGCGTTCTGCCCCGCCGCGCCCGGATAGTTGAAGCTCCACGCGCGGCAGCGCGGGTCGCGATCGCAGCGCGCCGCGCAGGCGGCCGGATCGGCCGAGCGCTCGACCATGCTGGTGTAATCGCCGCCCGGGCGATCGAAGCCAGCCTGGCCGGCGGCCGGCAACGGCGCGGCGCACAGCGCAACGCACAGCGCCATCACCGGCCAGGCGAAAAGGAAGAGGCCCCGCATCATGGCCGCCGCGACAGGATGAAACGCCCCGCCCTCACGTCTCCTCCCGCAGCACGTTAGTCAAGCGCCAAATGCAAGACGACCCGGACTCTCGTCAAGGTCGCGGGCGGACGGCCGTGGCCGCAGGCAAAGAAAAGCGCCCGCCGGGGCGGCCAGCGGGCGCGACATCCGGGACTAGAGGGGAACGAGCCCGGATGGAATCGGCCGATGGGAGTGCGGCCGATGGCTAGGGCGGCGTCACACCGTGAAGCGGGCCGGCCGGCTTGTGAGCGGGCGGCGAAAGTCATCGTGCGGCACCAGCGGCGGCGCCTCCTGGAGGCCGAGCGAGGCACGGTGGCGGCTCAGGCGCCGCTCCAGCGCGCGGGCGCGCAGCAGATTGGTCGGGTCGTGCCACAACGGGCCGGCGAAGGCGTCGCGGACGTCGCCATGCGTCAGCCCCATGTCGGCCAGCATGCGGTCGTCGAGCCGGGCCAGGGCAGCGGCATCGCGACGATTGCGCCAGGTCTGGGCTAGGCGCCGGAAAAGCCGACCCACGGCCGCCAGCGCAGCCAAAATCGAGCGTCCGGGCAGAACAAGGGGCCTTGAGGTGGTGGTGATGATCGCGCTCATGGCAAATCCTCCAAAATCGGTCGCCAATAGGCATTCATGGCGCCCGATGCCGCGGGCAACCACCCGAAATGCCCACCCGATTTGTTCGATGACACGAATATGGGCGCGGCGCATCGATTAGTGAAACGAATGTTTATGATGCATCCAATGAAAAAGGATGATAGGTTTGGACCGTCCTGAGGGAGGCAGTCCCATGACGGCGCTCATCGATATCGACCAGTTGCGCACCTTCATCGCCATCGCCGAGACCGGCAGCTTCACCCGCGCCGCCGAGGTCGTGCACAAGACCCAGTCGGCGGTGTCGATGCAGATGAAGCGGCTGGAGGAGAGGCTCGGCCGGCCGATGTTCGCGCGCGACGGCCGCTCCTCCAAGCTCAGCGAGGACGGCGAACGGCTGCTCGACTATGCACGCCGCATCGTGAAGCTCAATGTCGAGGCGCTGGCCGCCTTCTCCGACGCCGAACTGACCGGACGGGTCCGCCTCGGCGTTCCCGACGACTATGCCGACCGCTATCTGCCGGAGATCATGGCGCGGTTCTCGCGCGCCTATCCGAGCGTCGAGCTGACGGTAACCTGCGAGCCCACCGTCGAGCTGGTTCACCGCATCGACACCAACGATCTCGACCTTGCCATCGTCACCGATTGCGGCGGCGCCAAAGCATCGGAGAGTTTTCGCCGCGAGCGCCTGCTGTGGGTGACGTCCAGCCGCCATCCCACGCACGTCGAAGAGCCGCTGCCGCTGGCGCTTGGCCGGCCGACCTGCGGCTGGCGCCGCGCGGCCATCGAATGTCTCGAGTCGATCGGCCGCCCCTATCGCGTGCTCTACACCAGCGCCAATGCCGGCGCGGTCGCGGCCGCGGTGCTTTCCGGACTGGCGGTTTCGGTGTTTCCCGAGTCGGGCCTGCGCACCGGCATGCGGGTGCTCAGCGCCGGCGACGGCTTTCCCGAACTGCCGTCGTGCCGGGTCGGGCTGGTGCGCAGCCCGCACGAGCGGTCGCCGCTGGCCGAGGCGCTGGCCGAGCACATCATCTCGTCGCTAGACAATCTGTCCGAGGCGCGCGAAGCGGCCGAATAGGTCACGCCAAGTCCGCGTCCGTGGCGTCGAGCAGCCTGACGAGGTCGGCGGGATCGAGTTCGATCTGCAGGCCGCGCCGCCCGCCGTTCACGACGACGGTCGCGTGGCCCAGCGCCGCGCGGTCGACGAACACGCACGGGCGTTTCTTCTGGCCGAACGGGGAAATGCCGCCGACGTGGTAGCCGGTGGCGCGCTCGGCTGCGGCCGGCGCCAGCATGGCGGCCTCCTTGCTGCCCGCAGCGGCGGCCAGCTTTTTCAGGCTCAGCTTGCGATCGGACGGCACCAGGACACAGACGATATCGTTTCCGGCGCGGGCCATCAGCGTCTTGAGCAGGCGTGCCGGCGCGACGCCGAGCGCCTCGGCGGCCTGCAGCCCGATCTGCTCCGCGTCCGGATCGTAGTCGTAGGCGTGGAGCTTGAACGCGACGCCCGCCTTCTGCAGTGCCGCCGTTGCCGGCGTTGCCATGGCCATGTCGCCGCCCGTGCGCTGCCGCGCCTCAATAGGCCTGCTCGGAGAACACCGGCTCGACCGATCCGCCCCACGGCCCCTTGAACTTTTCGATCAGTTCCTCGGCCGGCGTGATGCCGCGCGCCACGATGTCGTCGAGCGTTTCGAGGTGGCGGGTCTCGTCGCGGCCGCCGATGTCAAGCCGGGCGCGGCGAGCCAGGCCTTCGCGCGCAATGGCCAGGCACTCCCTGGCGAGATGGCGCGCGCTGCGGCCGCGGATCGCGGCCGCCAGCGCGAGCTTCGGCACGCCGTCGCGCAGTTTCTGGCGTTCTTCCGCGGTCCAGTCCTTCACCAGGTCCCAGGCGGCGCCGAGGGCCGCGTCGTCGTACAGCAGGCCCACCCAGAACGCTGGCAGCGACGCCAGCCGCCGCCGCGGGCCGGCGTCGGCCCCGCGCATCTCGAGATAACGCTTGAGCCGCACCTCGGGAAAGATCGTGGTCAGATGGTTCGACCAGTCCGACAGCGTCGCCCGCTCGCCGGGCAGCGCCGCCAGCCGGCCCGCCATCAGGTCGCGGAACGACTGCCCGGCCACGTCGATATAGCGGTCGCCGCGCTTGACGAAGTACATCGGCACGTCGAGCGCGTAATCGACCCAGCGCTCGAACCCCATGCCGGGCTCGAATGCCCAGGGCAGCATGCCGGTGCGATCCGCATCGGTGTCGCGCCAGATCTCCGCGCGGAACGACAGATAGCCGTTGAGCTTGCCTTCGGTGAACGGCGAGTTGGCGAACAGCGCGGTGGCGACCGGCTGCAGCGCCAGGCCGACGCGCAGCTTCCTGACCATGTCGGCTTCCGAACAGAAGTCGAGGTTCGTCTGCACCGTGCAAGTGCGATACATCATGTCGAGACCGAGCTTTCCGACCTTCGGCATGTAGGCCGTCATGATGCGGTAGCGGCCTTTGGGCATCATCGGCGTCTCGGCGCGCGACCATTTCGGGCTCATGCCCAGCGCCAGAAAGCCCAGGCCGAGCGGACGGGCGATCTCGCCCACCTGCGCCAGATGCGCATGAATCTCGCTCGACGTTTCGTGGATGGTCTCGACCGGCGCACCCGACAGCTCGAACTGCCCGCCCGGCTCCAGCGTGATCGCGGCGCCGCCGGTCACCGAGGTGAGGCCGATGATGTCCTCGCCCTCCATGATCGGCTCCCAGCCGAGCAGCATTCGCATGCCTCCGAGCAGCGCCCGGATGCCGCGCTTGCCGTCGTACGGCACCGGATGGTGGCCGGCGAGCGCGAAGGGGATTTTCTCGTGCTCGGTGCCGATCCGGAACTCAGCCTTCGGCTTGACGCCTTCCTCCAGCCACGCGACGAGCTCGTCGCGCGTTTCGATCGGCGTCATGTCGAGCTGGTCGCGAGCCATGGGGAATTCCGGGCAGAAGGGCCGCGGACCTTACACACGGCCTGCGCGGAAGGGCAATGCGTGGGGCGTCAGATGCGGACGAATTCCCTGGCCCCTCGATGACCGGGCGAACGGCAAAACCCTCGCTCACAGGAGACGCAGTTGCCACCGGGGCGATTTCTTGCGATGGCACGGGCACCGGCGGGACCGTATCGGCAGGAGGAGAACAGAGTGGCGGAGATCGTGGGGGCGTTCGGCGTGCCGCACACGCCGATCTATCCGGCGCTGGTCGAGCGCGAGCCGGATTGCGACACGGCGCGGTTCTTCGCTTCGCTGACACGCGAGCTCGAGACCATGCGCCCCGACCTGCTGGTGATGTTCGACACCGATCACCTCAACACCTTCTTCCTCGACAACCTGCCGATCTTCGCCGTTGGCGTCACCGACGCCTTCAAGGGTCCGAACGACGAGCCGCGCGCGGTGCCGATCTACACCATAAAGTCGCGCCCCGACATGGCGAGCCGCATCCGCCGCGCCGGTGTCGAGGCCGGCTTCGATCTCGCGCTGGCGCAGGAATTTTCCGTCGATCACTCGGTGGTCGTGCCGCTGCATTTCATGACGCCGAGCATGCAGATTCCGGTGATCCCGATCTTCGTGAGCGGGCACGTGGCGCCGCTGCCGTCGGCGCGGCGCTGCCTGGACCTCGGCGCGGTCGTGCGGCGGGCGATCGAAAGCTTTCCGGAAAAACTGCGCGTCGCCGTCATGGGCAGCGGCAGCTTTTCGCTCGAAGTGTTCGGCCCGCGCATCGCGCCGGGCAGGTCGGACGGCGTCCCCGACCCGGCATGGGCGCAGCGCGCCTGCGCGCTCATCGGTGAGGGCCAGTACGACGCGCTGATCGCCGAAGCGACGCCGCAGCAGCTGCACAAGGCCGGGAACGTCGGCGGCGAGATCCTCAACTGGTTCGCCATGCTGGCGAGCGTCGACGGGCGACGACCAACATTCATCACGCCGCAACTGGAGCAGGGCCACGCCTACGCGGCCTGGAGCTGGAGCTGATCGCCATGTCGGTCTATGCGGTGAACCATCTGTGTCGCGAGATCCTGCGCGACCATGCCTTCCGTGCCGCCATGAAGGCGGACCCGGCTGGCGCCATAACCCGCTATGACCTAACCGACGAGGAGCGCGCGGCGCTGCTCGCCGGCGACGTCGCCACGCTGTATCGCCTCGGCGTGAACGCCTTCCTGATGGGCTACCTGCCGCGGTTCGAGGTGTGCGGGCTGACGCTGCCGATCTACAACGAGCGCATCCGCACCTGCGCGGCCGAAGCGGAGGCGGAAGGCGGCCATTGAAAATTCGCTCCGGTGGCCCGGTCGCTTCTGTAGCCCGGATGAAGCGAAGCGAAATCCGGGGCGGCCCTTCCGAAGCGGGACACATGTTGATTGGAACGAAGCGGGAACGTTGTCAAAGAAAACGCGAGTTATTCACCGCGGCCGCTATGGCAGCAGCAGGCGGGCCAGCGGCCGGCCGGCGCGCGAGAACAATTCCCGCTCGCTGACCTTGCCGGTGTTGTGGGCATCCGCGGCCTTGAACCGGCTTTCGACCACGCTGAGATATTCCTCCTTGGACAGCTTTCCGTCGCGGTTGCGATCCGCGACAGCAAACTCCTGCGGAGTGACGCGTCCGCCGAGCTCGCGCTTGTTGAGCAGCCCGTCCTTGTTGTGATCGATGCGGTCGAACAGGGCGGCCGCCACCTTCCTGGCTTCGGCGAGATCGATCGCGCCGTCGCTGTTGGGGTCCAGGATCCGCATCGCGGCGCCATGCTTGGGCGCCGGCGCGCCAGCGGCCGGCAGCCCGCCGCCGCCGAGCACCACGCCAACCGACAGCAAGGCGAGAATGGTCCTGCGCCGCGTCATGATGATTGAGCCTTCCGTCCCGGCGGCTGATCGCCGCGCATGATAACCGAGAAAGTGCGAGATGGCTGCGCAAGAAATCGCGAGCGCCGTGACGTGCGGCGGCGGACCGCATCAGCTGCGCAGCACCACGCAGGCGCCGCCGGTGGCGCGGATGCGGTTGCACAGCGCATCGGCGGCCCCGCGCGACGCGGCCGGCACGCGTACACGGTAGAACGTGCTGGTGCCGCGACTGCGCAGGCGGGTCCCGATCACCATGGGTCGAACATCGCCGATGACGCCGGCATAGCGCGCGCGCTGCTGGTTGAAGGCGGCGAGCGCGCGGTCCTTGGAAAAATTGCCGGCGAGCTGAACGCCCCACGGCGCAAACGGCGCTTCGACGTCGGGTTCCGGCTCACGGGTTGGCAGGGGCGCCCGGCGCAGCGCGGCGACGATCGTGGTGCACGAGCGCGCCGGCGCGCTCAGCGGCGCGTTCGCCCCGCTGGCGCCCTGCGCGGCCCAGTCGTCGGCCGAGCGCCCGGTGACGCGCATCACGAAGGTCCGCGTCTCGGCCGGCAGGCTGGCCTCCTTGGCCAGCCATTTTTCCACTCGCCCGGGGCCGGCGTTATAGGCCGCCGCCGCCAGGCCGAGATTACCGAAGCGCGCGGCGAGATCGGCGATCAGCCGCGCCGCCTCGGGAATAGCCTTTTCGGGATCGAACGGATCGTTGAGGCCGCGCCTCGCTGCCGTGCCGGGCATGAACTGGGCGATGCCCTGCGCGCCCGCCGGGCTCACGGCGCGGTCACGAAAGCTGCTCTCGCGCCAGATCAGGTTGACGAGAAAATCCGCCGCGACGCCGTGCTGGCGGGAGGCCGTCTCGATCATGCGGCACAGCGCCTCGTGGACCGACTCGGTTGCGGCGGGTGCTGCGGCCGGTGGCGTCGCGGCGGGTGCTGCGGCCGGTGGCGTCGCGGCCGGCTCTGCCGCCGCCACGCCACACACCACCGACAATCCGCACAGCGCCAGGCTAAACCGCATGGCACTCCAACTTAGTTATGTCAGGCCGCCTCCTGGCGCCGCGCCGGCGCGAAGCGGCGGTAGAACGTCTCGTTCTTGGCCGCCATCTCGAGCAGAAGCTTCGACGGCTTGAAGCGCGGCCCGTGCTTCTTCTCCAGCGCCTTGCACAGGTCGACGAAACGCTTGGTGCCCATCATGTCGATATAGCTCAGCGTGCCGCCCGTGAAGGGCGCAAAGCCGAAGCCCAGGACGGAGCCGACGTCGCCCTCGCGCACGTCGGTGAGCACGCCTTCCTCGAAGATGCGCGCGGTCTCCAGCGCCTGGATCACCAGGAAGCGCCGCTTGAGGTCATCCACCAGGCCGGGATTGTTGTCGATATCGTCGACGCTGAGCCGCGTCGGCTGCAGTTCCTCGAGGCCGGGCCACAGCCGCTTGGGGCCGTTCTGCGGATAATCGTAGAAGCCCTTGCCGTTCTTGCGGCCGAGCCGGTCACGCTTCTCGACCATCTCCTGCAACAGCGCCTTCTGCCGCGCATCGACCGCGTCGGGCCCGAGATCGGCCTCGGTGGCTTTGAGGATCTTCCAGGCGAGATCGACCGCCACCTCGTCGTTGAGCGACAGCGGGCCGACCGGCATGCCGGCCATGCGGCCGACATTCTCGATCATGGCGGCCGGGATGCCTTCGGTGAGCATCAGGTGGCCCTCACGGATATAGGTGCCGACCACGCGTGAGGTGTAGAAGCCGCGCGAGTCGTTGACCACGATCGGCGTCTTGCGGATGGCGCGCACGTAGTCGAGCGCCGTGGCCAGCGCGGCATCGCCGGTCTTCTCGCCCATGATGATCTCCACCAGCATCATCCGCTCGACCGGCGAGAAGAAGTGGATGCCGACGAAGTTTGCCGGCCGCTGCGACTCCTTGGCGAGCGACGTGATCGGCAGCGTCGAGGTGTTGGAGCCGAACACCTTGTCGCCGAGCACCGCCTCGGTCTTGCGGATGGCCTCTGCCTTGACGTCGCGGTTCTCGAACACGGCCTCGATCACCAGATCGCAGCCGGCGAGCGCGCCGTAGTCGGCCGTGGGCGTGATGCGGGCGAGCAGCTCGTCACGCTGCGCCGTCTTGGCGCGGCCCTTGTTGATCTGGTCCGTCATCAGCTTGTGCGAATAGGCCTTGCCCTTGTCGGCCGATTCCTGGTCGCGGTCGACCAGGACCACGTCGATGCCGGCCTGCGCCGTCACATAGGCGATGCCGGCGCCCATGAAGCCGGCGCCGAGCACGCCGACCTTGGTGAACTTCGTCGGTGGCACATGGGTGGGCCGCCGCGCGCCCTTGTTGAGCTCCTGCATGGAGACGAACAGCGAGCGGATCATGGCGGCCGCTTCGGGCGTGCGCAGAATTTTGGCGAACCAGCGTGACTCGACGCGCAGCGCCAGATCGATCGGAAGCTGCAGGCCCTCGTAGACGCATTGCAGGATGGCGCGGATAGCCGGGTAGTTGTCGTAGGTCTCGCGCCGGTAGATGGCGTTGGCGGGCGGGAACACCATCATGCCGGCCTTGGAATAGACCGGGCCGCCCGGCAGCCTAAAGCCGTCAACATCCCACGGCGCCTTGGCCTTGGGGTTGGCCTTGACCCACTCCTTGGCGGTCTTGATCAGGTCCTCGGGCGGCACCACGGCGTCGATCAGCTTCATGCCCTTGGCGCGGTCGACGCGCAGCTGGTCGCCCTTCATCAGCATCTGCATGGCATCGCCCGGCTGCATCATGCGGGCGACGCGCTGAGTGCCGCCGGCCCCCGGGAACAGGCCGATCTTCACCTCTGGCAGGCCGACGCGGGTCTTCGGATCCTGGGCCGCGACGCGATGGTGACAAGCGAGACAGAGCTCGAAGGCACCGCCCAGGGCGGTGCCGTTGATCGCCGCCGCCCACGGCTTGCCGCTGGTTTCGAGCTGCCGGTACACCTGCGACAGTCTCCGGCTCTCCTCGAACAGCCTGGCATTGGCGGCCTCCTCGCCCTGCGTGCGCGCGAGGTCGGCAAAGGTCTGGTTGAGGCTCTCCAGCATGGTGAGATCGGCGCCGCCCGAGAACGTGTCCTTGCCGGAGGTGACGACCGCGCCCTTGATGGCGGCATCGCCCGCAACCTTTTCCACGATCGCGCCGAGCTCGGCGATCACGTCCTGGTCGATCACGTTCATCGACCGGCCGGGCATGTCCCATGTCACGAGCGCGATGCAATCGCTGTCGGTGTCCACGGTGAAATTCTTGTAGGTCATCGCTCTCTCCCTGAACGTCGCGGCCCGGCTTGTGCCGCACAGGAGCCTCAGTACGGCTCGCCCGATTTGTGCAGATAGCGCTGCCCCGACGCGTCGCGCTCGGCCAGCATGTCGATATCCGAGTAGGTGGCGCGCTCACGCGGCGCGCGCGTGCCGATCTCGAGGAACACGGCATCGCGGTTGCTACGATTGATCAGGCAGTGGCCGGTGGGCGAATTGGCCTTCCAGCCGGCGGCGTCACCGGGCCGGAGTACTGTCTCGCCATCGTCTTCGCACAGCACCACTTCACCTTCCAGCATGTAGACCAGCTCGTCCTCGCATTCGTGCCAATGGCGCTGGGACGACCAGGCCCCGGGCTTGAGCGTCGTGAGATTGACGCCGAACTGGCTCAGGCCCACGGCGTTGCCGAGCCGCTTGCGCAGGCGCCCCGCTACCGTCTGCCGGTACGGCTCGGGATACCCGGTGAAGGTGTCGATCTTCAGGCTGGCAATGTCGATCCTCGGCATGTCGCGGCGCCCACTTACACCCGCTCGATGATGGTCGCGGTGCCCATGCCGGCGCCGATGCACAACGTCACCAGGCCGGTATTGAGGTCCCGGCGCTCGAGCTCGTCGAGCAGCGTGCCAAGAATCATGGCGCCGGTGGCGCCGAGCGGATGCCCCATGGCGATGGCGCCGCCATTGACGTTGACCTTGTCGGGATCGATGTCGAACGCCTGCAGGTAGCGCAGCACGACCGCCGCGAAGGCCTCGTTGAGCTCGATCAGGTCGATGTCGTCGAGCGTCATGCCGGCGCGCTTGAGTACCTTCCTGGTCACGTCGATCGGCCCGGTGAGCATCATGGCGGGCTCCGAGCCGATATTGGCGAAGGCCTTGATGCGGGCGCGCGCCTTGAGGCCGGCGCGGCGGCCGGCCTTCTTGTTGCCGACCAGCACGGCGGCGGCACCGTCGACGATGCCGGAAGAATTGCCGGCGTGGTGCACGTGGTTGACCGCCTCGACCTCGGGGTGGGCCTGGATGGCCACGGCGTTGAACCCGCCGAGTTCGCCCATCTGCACGAAGGACGGGTTGAGCTGCGCCAGCGACTGCATGGTCGTGGTCGGCCGCATGTGCTCGTCCTTGGCCAGGATGGTGAGGCCGTTGACGTCCTTCACCGGCATGACGGAGTGCTTGAAGCGCCCCTCCTCCCACGCCTTGGCGGCGCGCTTCTGGCTCTCGACCGCGTAGGTGTCGACGTCGGCGCGGGAGAATCCGTAGCGCGTGGCGATGAGATCGGCCGAGATGCCCTGCGGCATGAAATACGATTTGATGGCGATCGCCGGATCGGTCTGCCAGGCACCGCCGGCGGCGCCGATGCCGACGCGGCTCATCGACTCCACGCCGCCGCCGATCGCCATGTCCTGCTGGCCGGCCATGACCTGGGCGGAGGCGAAGTTGACGGCGTCGAGGCCGGAGGCGCAGAAGCGATTGATCTGCAACCCGGGAACGCTGTCGCCATAGTCGGCCAAGATCGCGGCGCTGCGTGCGATATTGCCGCCTGCTTCGCCAACCGGATCGACGCAGCCCAGCACGACGTCGTCGACCTGGGCGGGATCGAGTTCGTTGCGGCTCTTGATGGCGCCGAGCGCCTGGGCGGCAAGATTGAGCGCCGTGACCTCGTGCAGCGAGCCGTCCTGCTTGCCGCGGCCGCGCGGGGTGCGCACGTGATCGTAAATGAAGGCTTCGGCCATGGACTTCTCCTGTATTTTTATCCGCAACAGCGTGCGGCCTAGCGGGCGATCCGCCGAGACCGATACAGATTTGATTCGTCATTGCCGGGCTTGAGCGGACAATCCATCTCATGGCGTGAGGTCACGCTTTTGATGGATGCGCGGGTGAGGCCCGCGCATGACGAGCAACCCATTACAGACTCCTGGCGATCAACAGCTTCATGATCTCGTTGGTACCGGCATAGATGCGCTGGACGCGCGCGTCACGGTACATGCGCGAGATCGGGTATTCCTCCATATAGCCATAGCCGCCGAACAATTGCAGGCAGCGGTCGACGATTTTGTTCTGCAGGTCGCTCAGCCAGTATTTCGCCATCGAGGCGGTGGTGGTATCGAGCTGCCCGGCGATGTGGCGCTCGATGCAGTGATCGAGAAACACTTTTGCGATGGTCGCCTCGGTCTTGCACTCGGCGAGCTCGAACTGGGTGTTCTGGAACTCGATGACGGGCTTGTCGAAGGCCTTGCGCGCCTTGACGTAGTCGATGGTGACCGCCAGCGCACGCTCCATCATGGCGACCGCGCTGGTGGCGACGATCAGCCGCTCCTGCGGCAGCTCGGTCATGAGCTGGGCGAAGCCCTGGCCCTCCTGGCTGCCGAGCAGGCTTTCCGCCGGCAGCTTGACGTCCTCGAAGAACAGTTCGGAGGTATCGGCCCAGTCCATGCCGAGCTTCTTGAGCTTGCGGCCGCGGCGGAAGCCCGGTGCCTCGTCGGCCTCGACCACCATGAGCGAGACGCCCTTGGCGCCCTGCTTGGGATCGGTCTTGGCCACCACCACGATCAGGTTGGCATGCTGGCCGTTGGTGATGAAGGTCTTCGAGCCGTTGAGCACGTA
>Ga0126380_10000199_pt1 | contig 17086 bp, 15 predicted proteins | sample PanSoiMetPlot_26_FD_92544 | JGI IMG/M metagenome (GOLD analysis project Ga0126380, IMG submission 92544) | Tropical forest soil microbial communities from Panama - MetaG Plot_26 | ecosystem: Environmental > Terrestrial > Soil > Tropical forest > Bulk soil | place: Panama | collected 2016-02-17
GGTGGTCGACCGCGCGACCCGCGAGACGCTGTCGCGCTTCGGCCGTCCCGGCCGCCAGGCCGGCATGTTCACGGCGCTGCACAACATCGCGGTCGACCGCGCCGGCAACATCTACACGTCGGAGGTCAACACCGGGCAGCGGGTGCAGAAATTCCGCCGGCTCGATCCCCAGGATTGAGCGTGCGACCGACAATTTTGTTTTCCACAAGGGTGGGGGGTGGGGGATCGCCATCAGCGTTCCCGTCAATATGGTTGTCGCCGTAATTCCCGTAGGAGAGCGCAGCCCTCAGCCTCCAGCTTCACGCGCGCCTGAAGGCGTGGGTCATTTCGACAACGTTGTCAGCGCGGTCGGCGAGGAGTTTGCGCGCCGCCTGCTCGATCTCGAACGTGGCATTGCCGTCGAGCGCGCCGTGCAGCTGGTCGGTGAAGAGCGATTGATCGAGCCGGCCGAAATGGGCTTCGGCATAGGATCCGATCGCCGCGACTACCGGATCCACTATGGTGCAGATGGCGTCGAGGTCGTCGATCAGGCCGCGCGCGTCGGCCATGTCGGGTTCGCCGACGATGCGCGTCGGCGTGAGGCTCACGAGCTTCACCGCCGCCGCGAGGCAGGCCTTGCGTACCGGGTGAACGTTGGCGGAACGCGGCGGCTCGCGCCGCTGCTGCTCCGGGACCTGCAAAAGGGCGTCGTCATCCATGCGGTTATGAAAGCAATACTTTAGTCCAATTGTCAAGTTTCGCTTTAGTTGTTCACCGCCTGGGCCGGAGCGGGCGGGGCACGCAGTGAGGCTGGCACGGCCCCGCGCTTGTTCAGCGCGCCACCATGGTCTTGACCTTGGCAGCCCAGAGCACGGTCGCGCCGCGGATGGGTTCTTCGCGCTCGGAGATGAGATCGAAGGTGCCGGGCTGCTTGCCGCGATGCAGCTTCTTGATCAGGATGCGGTCGTCCGACAGCCCGACCACGCACAGCTTGCCGATCAGGTCCGGCGTGACCGGTGACCGCACGTCGTCGTAGAAGACCAGCCAGCGGTCGAACAGGGCGCCCAGGCTGTCGCCGCGGATTTCCACTGCCACGGTGCTGGGCGTGGTCCAGGTCGGCGCCGGAATCTCGTCGAGATCTCCTTGCGCCACCGCATAAAAATGCGTTTTCGCGCCGGCGCCGACGTAGCCTACGACGGCGATAGAGGGCCGGGCAGGCGCCTCGCCGGTCTCGATTGTCGCCCGCACCAGGCCGGCCGTGTGCCGGTGACCGGCATCCTCGGCGAGGAGAGCCAACAGCTCGGCCCCCGACACCTGCAGTGCCGCCGCGATGCGCGGGATGTTGCGCGTCTCCGGGACCGTCTCGCCGCGCTCCCATTGCGAGACGGCCTGCGACGTCACGCCGAGCTGCTCGGCGAGTTCGGCCTGCGTGAGCCGCGCCACGTCGCGCGCCTTGCGCAGGCGGTCCGACAAATAGGTCTTCATGGCAACATGACCGTGCCGTGGATCGCCTCCCCCTTTAAAAGCATAACTTGACTCATGCGTCAAGTCATGCTTTATAACTAAAGCAATGCTTTATAAAAAGTACAGCGGCACCCTGTGTTCGGCAACCGGCCCGCGGCCAGGCAGGCCTCTTTATATATACGGCGGCCTGCCGGGCGTTGCGCCGTCCCGCCGCCCGCCGCCCGCCGCCCCGCCGTTCACCCAGCGGTCCAGCTTTCCCTACCTGCCAGGATTGCGCTCACCCGGTGAGCAGGCACCGCGCCGTTACGCGACCTGCTTCGCCGCCGTGGTGCGTCGGCCGTGGGCATTGCTGTCGATTCACTTCCGGCTCACGTCGCGACGGCGGTGTCGCGTCGCGCCGTTGCGCGCGTGTGCCGCGCCGCCAGCCACATCGAAAGGAACATACATGGGATGCACGCTGGAGGAGCTCGACGACACGACCTGCCGGTTTCCCATCGGCGATCCGGGCAAGGCGGGCTTTCATTTCTGCGGCGAGCTGCCGCTTGCCGACGCTCCCTATTGCGCGCGTCACGCCCGCGTCGCCTATCGTTTCGCACGGACGCCGGCACGGCCGCCGCTGAACGGCGCCATCTGCGCGCCCTATGGCGATGGCTGGCTCATGCTGATCTCACCGCTGCGGTGTGACCGTCGCCGCCGCCGCCCCGACGTCGACATCGGCGTGACCAACGCGGCGGAAATTTTTGCGCGGCATCGACGGGTGCGGACGCGCTTAACCCGCGCGCCGTCGGCCGAAGCCGGCCTGCCATTGGCGGCGATCGCCGGGCTCAGCGTGGCGCGCGCCGCACAGGACCTTCCCGTCGTCAACACGCCGGCATGGCAGGTGCATGGCGCGCGCGAGCTCACGCCCTCCAAATCTCCGCCCGCGGACGGCGCGCCGCCGCGCCGCATCCGCACCATCGTGCAGGCGGTGGCCGAATTCTATTCCGTCTCGCTGCCCGACATCGTGTCGCCACGCCGCACCCGCCGTCTGGTGCGGCCGCGCCATGTCACCTGGTTCCTCTGCCGTCGGCTGACGACAAACAGCTTTGCCGAGATCGGCCGCCAACTCGGCGGCCGCGACCATGCCGCCGTGTTGCACGGCGTGCGCGGCATCGCGCGCCGCATTGCGACGGATGCGTTGCTCGCCGCCGAGGTCGCCGCGATCGAAGCGCGATTCTGCCGCTGGGGCGCCGGCGGGCATGCTCCGTGCCCCCACCAGCCACGGCCGGCGAGCCGCGATGGCGAGCCGTGACCGCCACGCTGCCGCGCCACGAGGTGAGTGATCAGTCATGCAACGAGGAGCCACGATGGGAAAATCGAAGCGAGGCCGTCCGGCACAGCCTGGTGCGCGTCATCCGGGCGGCAAGCTCAAGGCGGCGCCGGCCGACGCCGTCGCCAAGTGGAAGCGCGCTCGCGTGTTGGCGGAGCAACAGATCATCGATCCGCGCTGGGGCTCGGCGATCGCGCAGCTCGTCTTTTTCCGCCGCCTGAGCGAGCGCGAGGCCGCCGCCGCCGACCGCTGGGCCGAGTGGGTCGGCCGCCACGACCGCATCAAGGGATTCCCCCGCCGCTCCGCCGCTTCGCCGCAATATGAGAGCGGCTACGGTCCGGTCGCCGACAACGTTGTGACGCTGCGCGCTGGCGACTCAGCGTTCCTCGAAAAGTTCGCCGCGGCGCGCAAGGCCGCCATCGCGGCCGGCGGTATCATGGGGGTCATGGCGCTCGACGATGCCGCCGTGCTCAACCTGTCGGTCGGCAGCATCGCCCGGCTCGAGCGCATGAAGGCCGCGCTGCAGGCGCTGCTGCTGCATTGGTTCATGTGAGGAAGGTGCGTGAGCTGCCCTGCGAACGGCGCGTGCGGAGGCACCGACGTACCGTTTGCCAGTGCGCCATGCCTTGAGGCGCGCAGCGCCCGAAATGATGGCGCATCGCGACAGCGGAACCCTACAGTGAAAATCATGCGCGCGGCCGGAATACGGTTTTCGCTTCGGTTGTTATCAGGGCGGGCGGCGGGCTTTGCACGAGAGGGACATCATGACAGGCATGACTCGAGTCTCCGCGCGAGCGAAAACGCTTATGGCCGGCGCGGCTTGTGCGGTGGCGCTGACGGCGATGACCGCGCCGGCGTCGGCCGCCAGCGTGCGCTGGAAGACCATCATCGGGGTCATTCAGGCCGGCAACCTCGTCGGCAATATCCCGGGGGGCGGGCAGCCCTGGAGCACGCTCGACGGGCGCGCCAATGTCGAGCTTGCGGCCAGCCGCATCGAGTTCGAGGTGCGCGGGCTTGTGCTCGCCGGCGGCAACACGATCGGCAACCCCGGGGCCATCAACCAGGTCAAGGGTACGCTGGTATGCGACGCGGGAACGCCGGCGCAAGTGATCGTCGACACGCCGCTGGTGCCGCTCAACGCCCGTGGCGATGCGGAATTTTCCGGCCCGGTCACGCCGATCCCGGCGAGCTGCACACCGAACAATACGGTATTCCTGGTGCGCATCGCGGCCGACCGGTGGATCGCCAACGGCGCGGTGCGAATTCCCGGTAACTGACGATGTGATCCGGATCTGATCCGGCCGGGATCGGACAGGACGTTGCCGCTGCGTGGCGTTCCAGGGCCTGCGGGCTTCAGGTCACGACGCAGCGCAACTCATCCCCGTGAGGGCGGGCAAGATCCAGCACCTGCGCGGCCCGCGCGGTGGCCACCTCCGGCGGGTAGGTGCCGCACGCGGTGATGCCATGTGTGTGCGCCTCGAACATGCACCGGGTCGCGACCACGCGGTCCATGGCGAAGACGCGCTCCAGTACCGCCACGACGAACTCCATCGGCGTGGCGTCGTCGTTCAACCGCTTGACCTCGGCGAGAGCTAATCATCAGCCCGACATCTGGGGACCGTCGAGCAAGCCCCGCGGTTCCTCTGCAGAGCAGAGAGAACTGAAGGCACTGTGATCTGTTACCTATCAGACATAGGCCGGGCCACATGGGGGGACCCATGGACGAAAAGCCTTATCTGCGTCGTCAGGCTCTCCTATGCTTGAAACTCTCTCAATCCTATTCCGACGCCGAAACGGCCCAGAATCTCGATCTTATGGCTGCCGAGTTCCACGCGCAGGCTCTGCGGGAAGAGTTCCATGCTTCGACCGACTCGGGCCTCTCGGATGATACGTTCAATAAAGAAGGATATCGAGCATCTACTGCTGTTGCTCGGCAGTACGGACATTGTCGACTTCGATGAGCCGGCGCGGCAGCTTATCGGAGAGTTCATCAGCCGAGCGGTGTCTTCGGGCAAACTTGGGATCACCGCCTAATTAGGGAAATTCCCAACATCCATGAAAACGAATCCAGGCGCGCCCCTGAGTCACGGCAGGGCACGGCACCGCGCTTTGTGGATCGCCGGCCCCGCTGCCGGCGTTTGAGATGGCACTGCAGCAGCAGGTGGCCGACGCCGAGGAGCGGGTCGCCGCCACGCAAAAACCGGTGAGGTTCACGAGGGCGGCTGGCTATGCTGAGGCCCGACCAGCTCCTGACGGTGGATCGTACATCACCGTCACCTGCCGGCTGCCGCACCGAGGACAGCGGAGCCGATCGGCCAGCAGTGCCAGCGGGAAAAGCGGCCGCGGGTGCACACTAGCGTTTCCATATCCAGGTCGCACCGGAACACGCAGCCGCGATTGGACTTCATGCCTTCGCGCATCGGCTTGTCGGTGTCTATGAAGTTTGCACGTGCCGGGCATCGAGCATATCCAGGACGGGGCACCCAAGTGCTGTATTGCCGGAGCATCGCGCCACAGTTTTTGCCAGCAGGCGTTCGAGCCTTCTTAGGTCTGCGACCTTGACCCGAATGCGTTCGAGATGTTGCACGGCAATCTCGTGGACCTCGCGACATAAGGCTTTTTCTGGCGCGCCGAGTCGGAGCAGGGCGCGGATTTCGTCGATTGAAAAGCCCAACTCACGCGCACGCCGAATGAAGGCCAGGACGCGAACGTCCCCCCTGCCATAGACGCGGCGTCCGCTTGCAGCGCGCGGTGGACGGGGCAGCATTTTGATCCGTTCGTAATAGCGGATCGTCTCAATGTTTACGCCACTCAGGCGCGAAAGCGCACCGATTGGGAGATTTTCGGCTTCCAACGTCCTGATCGCACTCATGAAATAGTCCTTGATCCTGTAGCGACTACAGGATGCATCCTGGCGGCACGATAATCAACACGGGAGGATCAACGTGCCCGCGATAGCCCGCGCGACCAGCGCTACGGGGCACCCCTCCGCGCCCGGGAGCTGGCCATCACAAGGGTGCCATTGGTGACGAACCGGAGGTTCAACAAGAAAAAGCGAACCGGCTCTACCCAGGCCAAAGTGCTCGAAATGATGAGAATCGAGGCGCAGACCCCCGGCCAACTCCGCCAGGTCCTCAATGTGACCCCCCAGCGGATTGTGCGACTCTTGTCAAAGCTAGAAGAGCAAGGGCTGGTAAAAAGAATTGCGACGGTCGGAGAACGGAGCCAGCATCTTTACATGCTGGCAGACGCACCCCTGTCGATCGTGCGTTCCCGCACACCGGCTCTGAACCAAGCGAGTGTTCGGCTGCTGTCATCTCTGGATCCAGAGCAGCTTTATCGAGCCTCGGAACTCGGTCACTTTCTTTACAACTTTCCGCACACCGCCTTTGTCAAACGCCGCGTCGGCCAGCTTGCCTCGCTAGGCTTCGTGTATCAGTTCAAGCTTGGTGTGTGGCTGTTCTTCGGATTGACGCCAGCAGGCTTTCAATATCGGGGATACGATCACAATGCCCCTAAGGCACCGCCGATCGATTTTGCGTCTCTCGTAGGTCCGGCGCGAGCGGCCGTCCTCCAAGCCCTCGGTATGCTCGGGACTGCGAAGACGATCGAACTAACGTATGCGGTAGGCACTGAGATCTTCGCAGGCAAAGGCTACGGTTCGGCACATGTAGTTCACCGCCTGTACGCGAGCGGGTTGCTAAAGGAGGCGCCCGCCAGTGAGGGAAAGCGACGTGCCTACCGGTTAAGCCGGATGGGCGCGTACGTGGCCACTATACTTGCTCGCTATCAGGAGCCTCCCCGGGTCGAATGGCTCAGGGCCAGAATCGCGGAAGGGCTCGCGCAAAAGAGCCTTAAACGGCTGTCATCGGCTGACACTGCGGGAGCTCGACAAAAAAGCTCTGCTTGAGAAGGGCCCCACCGGGCGAAAGAGAGAGAAAGACTGGCGACTGTCTGCTGATCCTGAGCGCTATGACGCACCGGTACACGCAGCCCCGGATCGATTTCATACCTTCATAGCGCCGGCCATGTTATATTCGCGACCTTGCGTCGATGCCTAAATGCCTTCGGGGGAATCGGGGGCTTGGGGCTCATGTGTACAACCAGCCGCAACGGTGTTCGACCAAGCTGACACGGCAATTGCGCAACCAGTCGGGAGCGTGGCTGTGCGAATTACGCGAGAAACGCGGTCTGTCGCAGCGTGAACTGGCCAAGCGCGTCGGAGCAGAGTGCTAAACACTAATTTCGCAGCTTGAAGCCGGACGGGGGCGCCTCCCACCGGACCATTATCTGGTCTGGGCCGACGCCTTGGGCGTCGAGCCGCGCGAGTTCGTGCGAACACTCATGTCCTATTATTGAGTCTGTGACGTACGACATCATCTTCCGGAATGGACCTCAATCCACGACGCGCGTTGGGCTTTCCGCCCTGCCATCGCGGAACGTGCTGTTCCGCCGCTGTTTCTGTGCATGGCAACGGCCTACGGAACCCGCGTTTTGTCTGTGACCTACATCACATACTCGGGCGCACGGCGGATCGAATATCGCGGCGCGGCCCGAAGGGCGATCAATCGGGAGGGGGCCCATCCGATGACTGGCAGGGCAGGATTCCTTGCCAACGTGCGGACCGACCGGCAAGGCTGGTCTAAGCACGAACTCGCGCATCTGCACAGCGCAGCCAAGTTCGTGCGGGCGGGCATACGGTCCATTCAAACTGACTGTGGTGTCACCGACGAAGGAGATCCATGGTTTGTCTTCTGCGCTGACGAAACCGATGAGATCATTGGCCATTTCGCCAGAATCGGCAGCAGGTATATCGCCTGCGTTCCATTTCGCAGCGGCGCCTTGACCGGGCGCATCCTTCCCGACTTGATCGAGCAATTCCTGCAGCAGCACAAATTTCTGCCGCAGCACAGTGGCGCGCAGCCGTGATCCAGTGGCATCCGGTGGACCCGAGCGTCGCTCGGTCCGCCGGTCCGCCGGCGCAGACGTCGGCCCCGGCTCCCGCCTGCGCAGGGCGCCGTCGATGCGTTCGATGGCGTCGGACGCCGCCATTCCCTGAGCGTACAGATGTTCGGCCGCGGGTCGGTCAGCATGGCCATCAGCACTTGCGCGCCATTGACCCCCAGTTCCACGGCGTCGTGGAGGTGATCGGCGGCGCGCTGCACGATGGCGTGCACGCGCGAGGCCTGCGCGGCGGGTTGGCGCTCCAATGCGGCCGTGAGCGCCCGCGCATCGTGTCGAGGTCGACGCCGCAGGCCCGCATGACCGCGGCGGCATCAGGATCGTCGGCCAGTGCCAGCAGCAGGTGCTCGGACGTCACCGCATCGTGCTCCCGCGCGATGGCGAGCGACATCGCGTGCCTGATCGTCCCGCCGAAGTTTTTGGACAACAGCACCTGCAAAGGGGCGGTCGTATGCTCCTCGCTCAAGCGGCTCCTCCTGCGGCGCGGCCTCGGCGGCGCCTGCCGGTCGACGCTTATATCAGGATCGGGCGGGCGAGGTTGCACGCGCCGGGAACAGGTTAGATGCCACGCGTACCGATGCGTTGCTGTCGCAGTTAGAAACCGGCAAAATCAACTGCATCCATCTTCCCTGTTGTGTCCGGTTGCCACCCGGCGCGTGCCTTTGGGATAACGCCGCCGCGCGCGCGCCGTTCACGGGTTCCGGGGAGCGCCGATTTCGGGAACGACGGCTGCGGACAGGCTTATTCGACCACGGCAAGCGAGACCGACGTCACGCCGGAGAAGCCGAGCGCTCGCGCCGCCGCGGGAGTGACGTCGATGATGCGGCCGCGACCGAACGGGCCGCGGTCGTTGATCCGCACCACGACCGAGCGCCCGTTGCGATGGTTGGTGACCCGCACCCGCGTGCCGAACGGCAGCGACCGGTGTGCGGCCGTGAGGGCGGCGCGGCCGGCACGCTCGCCGCTTGCGGTCCGTGAACCCGAATATCCATAGACCGAGGCCAGCCCGCTTTGTTCGCCGTGCGCCGGCCCGCATGCAGGCAGGAGGAGCGCCAGGACGACCAGGGTGGAAAGGGGCTTGCGCATAGCCGGCCACTTCGACGAACGCGCTGACCCGTGCCGGCCCGGATCCGTGCCGGCCCGCGAGCGTCGCGCCGCGTCAACGCCGCAGCCGCAAAATGGTTTCCACCATCCTGCCTGAGGCGGTGCGATCGGCCGGACGCTTCCGGCCCTGACTGGCCGACGATCTTGTCTCAAGATCTCGTCGGCGACGTGAACAGGATCACAACATACGCGAGGTTCCCGGGCGTATAAGCGTCGTCAAAGCGGTGAGGTATCAAGCTTTGACCGAATGGAGCACACGATGACCAAGCTTTCGATCGCAGCGGCTGCAGGCCTCGTCGTTGGAGTGGCCAGTGCGACGGCTGCTGAGTTTCCGAGTTTCGAAAAACTGGGATTTCCCATCACTGCGCATCAGCTATCCGTCACAGGCTCTGCGTCTGTTCGAGAGCGGTCGCCTTCGCCCGCGTTCACGCTGCAAGGTATGCCAGCGTCCCCACACCAGGTGATGGTCCTGACGCCTCGTTCCAGGACAGCAGAGCAGCAAATTTCCGCGAAGCCGGTTGAAGCAACGAACGCACAGAACTAGCCGTTGAGCGGGGACCACACGCGGCCCGAACCTCAAAGAAGCGAAAATCGCGCCCCTCGAATTGGGCGCGCTCCAGCTCCGGTCAGCTCCCAGCCGCAAACGATCCGGCCGGCGCAATCAATCAGGTGCACCAATGCCAGCGAACAGCGGCGTTCGGCCCTGCACTTTAGTCGGAGGAGTTGAGCGCTGCCATCAACGGATCCGAGGACTCCGGCACGACCATGGTCGAGCACGGCCGCGGCTGCCTCGCCCACGTCCGCAACATTGGCGTATCAACGCAAGTTTTTGACGCAGAACCGCAAGACGCCGCCGGCTCCATTGGTTTTTTTGACGTGAAAGATTCCGACCTCCGGCCATGGCCCGCGCCCAAAGACCGATGGATCGCCGACCACGTACCCGCTTTTTTGCCCATTGCGTGAGGAACGCAGCGGCCTCGCCGACGGCACGCGTCGGCGGTTTACGCTGGTGGTGCCACGCCTGCGCGACGTTGTTCCGATCGGCAACGTGATCGATCGCAACGAAATCGAGCCCGCGGCGCTCGCCGACAGCCTCGACATGCTGTCGTCGGGCCTTTTCCTGGTCGATGCCGCCGGGCGTATCGTACATGCCAATCTCAGCGGTCACACGATGTTGTCGGAAGCGAATGTCGTGGAGGCACGCGACGGCAGCCTCGGCGCCATCGATCCGCAGGATGCATTGGCGTTGCTGGTGGCAGTCACAGTGGCAGGCGGCCCGCCGCCGCTGGGCGGCAAGCGCAGCGCCATCCCGATCAAGGGCCGCAACGGCACGCGCTACATCGCGAATGTGCTGCCGCTGAGCTCAAGCACGCGGCACACGGCGCACCTACCCCATGCAGCGGCGGTCGCGATCTTCGTCCACAAGGCGGCGCTCGATCTGGCGTCGCTCCCCGAGATCATGGCCAAAGAATATGGGTTGACCCCGGCCGAGGTGCGCGTCCTGTTCGCGATCGTCGAGTTTGGCGGTGTGTCGGAGGTGGCCGAGCTGCTCGGAAGTGCCGAGAATACTGTGAAGACGCACCTGCACCACCTGTTCGAGAAGACCGGAACGAGCCGTCAGGCCGACCTGGTCAAGCTCGTGGCCGGTTATGCCCACGCGCTGCTCCGCTGATCCGCGGCGCGGTTCTCGCAAGGTCTCACCGAACGGTTGCTCAATCGAACAGTTGATTGCGACACCGGAGGCGCAAAAAGCGAGGAGGGGGAGCGACGGACGCGGCAACGCAAGACGGGCCTGACGCAAAACGCTCAAGCAGGCGCCGAAAGATCAGGGCCCCTTCGCTTCCCCAGGGCACCATCGTGCCCGAGGCATGTGACGAACGTGTTACCGCCGGCGTTCAGGCAGAGGTGCCGGCCGGGACCGCGCGGGCGGCGACTCCGCACCGCCCTGTTGGCCGGGCCTGTTTGCGGGCGTCGCGAATAGCTTGCGCCGTTTTTGTTGCTTGCGACACTCGTCCAATCATCGCAGGGGGAACTCGAATGTGTCGCCGCCGGTTCGGCAGCGCACGCATGCCTTCACCGGCTGTATTTTCAGTCGGGAGACGCGCGGGAAATTGAGCCGAACGTCGCATGGCGAGAGCGCGGCGGGCGGCTTCGATATGCGCTGTCCGCGCCCCCAACTTTCGCATGCGATCAATTTCCCTGTTCACGCGCTTCAATGCAGCGGCGAATACCTGCTTGCGCTGCAAGGGATGTTCTGCGATGCCGGGAAAGCTCTCGCTTCTCGGCATTCCCTTGCCGCGCGCTTCGCGGCGCTTCACGCGAGCCACGTCGCGAACCGCCCGACATCGAAGAAGCTTGTGAGAGCGCATCCTGCATCGTCAACGGCGCCGTAACCGCGCGCTCTACAGCCGCGAGAGTACACAGCAGGAGTTGATAGATCTAAACGAGATCATCCGCGAGATGGTCGTTCTGCTGCGCGATATGGCGCATCGCGATTCCATTTCCATCCGCAGTGAGTTCGACCCGGCGCTTCCGGCAATGAATGCGGACCGCGTGCAGCTGCAGCAGGTTCTGATGAATCTCATGCTCAATGGCATCGAGGCCATGAAGGAGAGCGGCGAACTGATGGCGCCTTTCGATGCGTCGACTCTCGCTCGAGTAACGTGGAAACCGGTTGATACGAGCTCGATTGAAACGAGCTCGTATCCGTCTCGCCACTAGCCACGGCATCTAGTTCATCGTGTTTCGACACGCGCGTATCAACGGTGTTTGCGATCTTGCTCATGTGTTCTCACCGAAGCGCACTGGACCGATTGATCATGTCACGCGTTCAGCCGACTTTTTGAGCCGCAGTAGACGCCGCCGCCTTGAACATGCCGTCGAGCGCTGAAGCAACCGCTTGGAAAGGGTGTAATGGAGGTCACCACCCGCAATCGCATCCCAGTGTCTTACAACCGACGCGCGTCCGGCGCCCCTTTCGACGCGTTTTCTCGCTCATGGCCAATTCTCTCCGTTGCTCTGACGGGACGCGACCAGCGCATACCCGTTCTGTCAGTATAGGATGCCTGCATCCACCTGACTGCGCCGTCCCCAGGGAACAAAGCTGGCGACTTCTCCGTTAGCCAACCCGGCAAGGCGGGCGCGCTCGCCCGAGCGGGTGCGCGAGCCCGATTAACCTTAAAATTGACTTCAGGCCGGCCTGGGCCGGCGTGGCCGCGGCACGATGAGCCGCAGGAATGCTCACGTGGAAAGGAATCTGCGCATGCCCATCACTCCGCTGCGTGAACGTCTGTTCATCAGAGGCGCAACACACGCGGCCGTGATTTGGTGGGCGGCACTGCTGGCCTGATGGCCCCTGGGCACCGGACGGGAAGAGTGGTACAGTTATAGTTCTACTCGTCGACCATGTACTTGTGTGTATGGGAGAATCCAATGGCGCACGCGAAGCAAGGTTCGAAGAGAAAGCGCCGGAGCACAGCCTTACCCTTCTTGGGAGCCGCCGGAGCGTCATTGGCGCTTGGCGGCGGCGATGCATCAGCAGCGGTTGCTCCGACAGCGAATGTCACGTCGGGAGGCACCGCATCCCCTTCCGTCCTTACGCTCTTCGAGGAGGAATTGTCGGACGTCAGTCTGGCGACGTTCTATGTCCTCGACCCGCAGCTCGACGAAAGCCTGCTTGACGAAAAGGTGGCCGCGAGGTGCGGCGGCTGTAGAGGCTGCGGAGGCGCGCGAGGCTGTGCGCGCTGCGCTGGCGTGGCCCGTTGCGCTGGCGTGGCCCGTTGCGCCGTCGGGCGTTGCGCCGTCGCGCGCTGTGCCGTCGGCCGCTGCGCCGTCGGGGTGCGCTGCGCCCGCTGCCGATGCGGCGTGGGCGTGGTCGGCTGCGCCGGCTGTGGCTGCAGTTGCTCGGGCTGCACGGGAACGTGCTGGTCATGGACCATCGCGGGCTGGATCTGGGTCTGCTGATGGGCAAGTGAAGGCCGGGTGCTGTTCGGTTCGGGCTTGCTGCCTCTGCTGGACCTCGGGCCTTTCCCATGCCGTTGGCAGACACAAGGTCATGATGGCCGGGCGTGCGATCACGCGCGACCCGGCCATCGGACGTTTTGCCGGCAGCGCTGCCGGATGCGTGGATCGGGCGTGCGCATGGCGGCAGCCGGGCAGGTGGCCAACCTCATCGCGAGACGCTAGATTGAAACATGCCGGTGCGAGCCGGCACGCGAAGTTGTAGCAACGGGATTGCGCTTTGCACCGGCGATGCGGAGTCGTGGCGATGGTGCGTGCATTGACCTCATGACAGGCGATCGCCGGAACAAAACTGCCCTGCTTCACAGCAAAGACGTCCCGCGGTTCGCGCCGAATTTCACCGTCTATTTGCTGCCGCCCGAGTCCGTCTGCCTCTATTCCGAGGACCGCAAATTCTTTCTTCACGGCGAGCTCTACCACGCGCTGGCGTCCGCAATAGGAGAAGGCGGCAAGAGCTTTCGCCATCTCGCGCGCGAGCTGGAGCCGCGTTTTCCCGCCGACAAGATCCACGAAGCGCTCACGCGGCTTCTCGACCGCGGTTACCTCCTGCCGTCATCCCGCGGTTCTGACGGCACCGTGGCCGCCTATTGGGCGAGCCTGGGCCTGTCCCCGGAGGCCGCACAGGAAAATCTCCAGCAGTGCCGCGTGCGCATTCAATCGATCGACGTAGAGGGGGCAAAGGAGTTCGCCGCCGCCCTGAGCGCACTGGGTGTTCGCATCGCCAAGCGCTCGGCCGACATGACGGTCATGCTGGTGAGCGATTATCTCGAGAAGCGCCTGGCGGAGACGAACCGGCAGCATTTGTCGGACCGGACGCCCTGGGTGCTGGTCCAGCCCTCCGGCATTTTTCCCCTGGTGGGACCGGTGTTCAGCCCCGGCAAAAGCGCCTGCTTGACCTGTCTCGTCGATCGCATGCGGCGCAACCGCGAGATCAAGGGGATGCTTGACCGCGAACAGGTCCGCCGTATCGCCGTTTCGCCGCTCGCTCGGCATACGGTCGGACAGAGCGGCATCCAGCTTGCCGCCGTGGAGATCGCGAAGGCGATCGCCACCGGTTTTCGCACGGAACTGCAGGACCACATCATCAGCCTCGACCTGTTGGGCGCGACCGTCGTGAAGCACTACGTGGCGGCCCGCCCGCAATGTCCGAGCTGCGGTCGCAAGAAGCTGCTCGACCCGCGCCGTGCGCCGGTGCCGCTCGAGCTTGGTCCCGGCGGCAGGGTGGTCATGACGAGCGGCGGGTATCGGAGCGTCTCGCCGCGCGCGACGGTTGCGCGTTTCCGCAAGCACGTGAGCCCGCTCACCGGCGTGGTCTCGCGGCTCGAACGGATCGAAGCCGACCTGCCTTTGAACACCAATTGGTATGCGGCGCACAATTTTTCGTCGCCCGCCAGGACAGTCAATGAGCTGAGAGCGGCGCTGAGCGGCGGAAGCTTCGGCAAGGGCAGCACCGCCGACCAGGGCGAAGCCAGCGCGCTGATGGAGGCGATCGAGCGTTATTCGGGGGTGTTTCAGGGCGACGAAATCAGGACGGAACGACGGTTCACCGACTTTTCACCCGGCGATGCCATTCCTCCCAACGACGTCCAGCTGTTCAGCGACGCGCAGTACCGCCGCGGCCAGGCGTCGACCGCCGCCGACTTCGATCCGCAGATCCCGGCCCCGTTCGATCCGTCCGCCAGGATGGAATGGTCGCCGGTGTGGTCGCTGCGCGAGCAACGCTTCAAGTATCTTCCGACCAGCCTCCTGTATTTCTTCTACCAGGGCCCGGGCCAGATCAACGCGGATTCCAACGGCTGCGCGGCCGGCAACACGCTGGCAGAGGCCATCGTGCAGGGCTTCCTCGAGCTGGTGGAACGCGATTCGTATAGCATCTGGTGGTACAATCGCCTGCAGCGCAAGCAGGTGGACCTCGATCAGTTCGACGATGCCTACGTTCGCGATCTGCGAACCCAGCTAGCCGACACTGGACGCCGGCTTTGGGTCCTCGACGTCACCAACGACCTCGGGGTTCCGAGCTACGTGGCGTTGGGGCACTGGATGAACGAGGGCCGGGAAAATATCGAGTTCGGCTCCGGCGCGCATTTCGATCCGCGCATTGCCATGCTGCGGGCATTGACCGAGCTGAACCAGTTCCTGTCCATCGGTCTCATGGGCGGCGGGGAGGGGGACAAATCGAGCCTTGACGGCACCACGCCGTTCCGCCTGGAGGAGCATCCCTATCTGGCGCCCGCCGGCGAGGCGGCGGTTCAACCCAGCTTCGACTCGAAGTTCAACCGCCTCGACACGCGCGAGCAGGTGGCGGCCTGCGTGCGCACCGCCGAGCGCGCCGGCCTCGATTTCCTCGTCCTCGATCAGACGCGGGCCGACATCGAGGTCCCGGTCGCCAGAGTCATCGTTCCGGGACTGCGGCATTTCTATCGCCGCTTCGCGCCCGGCCGGCTCTACGACGTGCCGGTCAAGCTCGGGTGGCGAGACCGGCCGGTGCTGGAAGACGAGGTCAATCCGATTCACCCCCATACCTGAGGTCCGCCCCCGGCTTGCGCGCGCGGAACGAAGCAGGGCAATCGCACGGATGGGCTTTCCCCAAAGCTTCCAACGGGTTACGAACACTGTACCTGCCTTGAAAAGGGAAGTCGGCGCGCCAGAGCGAGATGATTTTTCTTCGAATCATCATCTCGCTCCAACTTATACGTGGCGCATGATCTTTTCCGAAAACCGGTATCCACTTTTCGGGATCATGCGCTAGCGCGCGGGTGGAGATCCGAGGTTCCCGCGCAACCTACGATAGAATTCAATTTTGCCCGGCGCAGCTCATCACCGATCAGCGAGTTGATCGCTCGAATTGATGAACTATCGCCCGCCTGGAAGGCGATACTGGGTTAGACCCGCCTCGGACTGAAACAAACGGCAGACAATTTTGATTGGAACCCGGAGCCGACTGTCGGCATTACGAGTATCCTATATTGTCTCATTGGGGGCACCCATGATGGCGGTATATCTATCTTGGGCCTTTCTGATCGCGATCGTCCTGTTCCTGGCGTTCAGTCGCGTAGAAGCGTAGGCCGCCTCAGTTGGTTCATCAGTCCGAACTTCAGACCGGCGACTGAGAGCGCGTCGCCCGCCGCTTCCTGGCGCCGCGTGCCCGACCGGCGACCAGCGCTCGGGCGGCACTTGCGTGCCGGGACCGAACACCGGCCAAGCGACCAACCGTGAGCGGATCGGGAATGCCTGTATAGGGCCGAGTCTCGCTGCGCGCGTCATCAGGACCGGGACTCGGCGTATTGATGAATTCCTCGAAGCGCACCATGGATGGAAGGCCCGACACGTTGCGCGGAACGAGAAAAGGCGCGATCTGCGGTTTGATCAGACGTTCTTCCTGGAACCGCGACGCGATTTCTTTTTTGCACTCAACGAGCAGTTTGGTGCAAATTTGTCAGAACGGCCATTGAAATCACTACGATTCCCGACCCTTTTCAAGGGGAGGTGGAGCAAGTGGCACGGCCTTGTCATCAAGGAAACGCCATCGAATGCGATTGTCCCGCGGAACGAAGAGAGGGCGACGGGCTTCGCCACCGACCGTCTCCGCCCGGCTGGCACCGCGCGTGACGCTCGAAGCGCACGCGAGCGGAAACATCATCGCCTGCTTCGACGGCAATTCCCTCGACCTGGGCGCGTTCAGCGCCGCCGCCGCCGATCGCGCCCAGGAGCTGCGCATCGGCCTGCCGCTCGCGTCGTTTGCGTCTGGCCGCCGCAGCGCCGACAAGGAGGTTGATCTGCTGGTCCGGCGCCTGGCCGGGCATGGCCTGTTGCAGTACCGCCTCGGGCGCGCGCCGGACGACGACCGGGTCGTCATCGAGCCGCAGGTCCCCGATTACTGGCCGCGCACGCCGGCGCTCGGCGAGACGGAAGTCCTCGTCCTGTCGCGCTTTGCCTATATGCGCCGGCGCGGCAGCGAGATGGTGCTGGAATCGCCGCGCGCCGGCGCGTTGTTCAGGATTTGCCATCCGGAGATTGCGACCGCCATCGCCATGCTGGCGACGCCGCAGCACATCAAACTGCTCCGCCGGCAGGACGGTTTTCCCGGCATCGAGCTTCTCGCGTTGCTGGTCGATTGCCAGATCCTATTCAAGATCGCCGCCGGCGGCCGCTCCGACCTGCGGTCGGCCGAGGGGGACGGCGACCTCGTGCTCTGGGACTTTCACGATCTCCTCTTCCACACGCGCAGCACGGAGGGCCGGCACGCCA
>Ga0126380_10000200_pt1 | contig 16983 bp, 17 predicted proteins | sample PanSoiMetPlot_26_FD_92544 | JGI IMG/M metagenome (GOLD analysis project Ga0126380, IMG submission 92544) | Tropical forest soil microbial communities from Panama - MetaG Plot_26 | ecosystem: Environmental > Terrestrial > Soil > Tropical forest > Bulk soil | place: Panama | collected 2016-02-17
GCAGATCGTCCCAGGAGGAAAGCACCGGCATGAAAGCCCAACTGACGCACCTCCGCAGAACCAGTGCGATGGCCATCCAACGTCTGGCGCCTGTCCGGCTGCTGCGCGAGCATGGCAGATCCTCCCAGGAGGAAAGCACCGGCATGAAAGGCCAACTGACGCACCTCCGCAGAACCAGTGCGATGGCCATCCAACGCCTGGCGCCTGTCCGGCTCCTGCGCGAGCATGGCAGATCCTCCCAGGAGGAAAGCGGCGGTATGAACGGCCAAGTCGCGGGGCTCGATCTCACCGCGCCCGAGCGGTCAGCTGCGACCGTGTCGCCAGCTAGTGCTACCGCCGCAATCACGCCATTGCCGCCGACATCGCAGGATCCAGTGCCGCAAGAGGCGGGCTATCAGCGCCCAGCCGAGGTTGCCGATCGTCTTCCGGTGATCCTTCGCGCGCAACCCCGCTGGGCTGTGTCCGCCGGTCCGGCGGCACGCTTTGCCCGCCAGCCGCGCCGCCATCCCTTGCTGGCCCTCGTGGTCCTGGCGCTTGCGGTGGGTGTCAGTGTTGAACTGCCAGTGGTGGGCGTCGTCACGGTGGCGGCGTTGCTCACGCTCCTCACAGCGGGCTGCCGGGCGCGAACAAGCTTGGCCGACCGCCGCAGCTTCCGCGGGCCGCGGCTGTGGGATCCAGCTCTCGTCGTCTGGTCGTTCCCGTGGGTGGTGACGAGGTCGGCTGTCGAGACGGTCTTGCTCGCGCCCCTACTGCTGGCTGCGGCCGGAGATGCTGTTGCGGGCGCGACAGTCTGGTTGCATGGCGCGCACCTGCCCCTGCCATGGCCTGCTGTTGCGGCCGTCTACACCGCCTTGGGCTGCATGGGCCCGTGGTCACACCCGGCGCGGCAGCAACTTCACTGGGTCCTTGACGGCTTCGCCTCTTCTCGGCTTGAGGTGGTCGCTACGATCCTCGTACTGGGCGCGCTTGCCGCGATCATCACGGTCGTCGCGCTGATCCAGCCACCGACGATGTGGCCGCTGCCGGACCCCTTCACTCTGCACATCCGGATTCCGGGCATTAACCCAGTGAGCTTGCAGGGATAGCGGCAGTTCCGCACTGACTGAGCGGCCGCGCCTCAATATGAGCCCCACTGGGTTGCCGCCTCCCGATCCACATCGGCTCACTCGGCCCGCGTCGGGAGGGCGACTGCCAGCCGCGCAAGCAGGCCTCCGTCGACCATGAGTTCCGCGCCCGTGACGAAGCCGGCCTTATCGCTCAGCAGGAACGCAGCGACGGCGGCTATCTCCTCAGGCCGTCCTACGCGACCGAGCGGGTGGCTGCCGCCCCACGTACGCAGGACGTCCTCTATGCCCTGGCCGGCTCCCGCGAACATCTCCGCAGATGCCCGGAGCATTGGCGTGTCCACTGATCCTGGACACAGCGAGTTGATCCGGATGCCGTACGGCGCCTCGTCCACGGCGACGGCTCGGACAAATGCGTTGAGAGCTCCCTTGCTCGCGCTGTAGGCGACCACGCCGGTCTGAGCCGCCAGCGCCTGCACGGATGACACGACCACGATTGAGCCTGACCCTTGCTGCCGCATGTGCCTGACGCACGAGCGAACCGCACCGAAGACGCCGCCGACGTTTACTCTGAACACCTCGTCCCACAACTGGTCGGTGGTGTCGACAACGGTGCCGTAGCGCTGGATTCCGGCAGCGGTCACCAGATGATCAACCCGGCCCCACTGGCGGGCCACACCGTCTATCGCGCCCGAGAGCGCGCCCTGGTCGGTGACATCGACGTCCAGGGCAGAAGCCACGCCGCCGCGGTTTGCGATCTCGTCCGCGGCCGACGAGAGGCCTGCCGCGTCATTCGCGCACAATGCGACGGCGCAGCCAGAGGACGCCAGCTCGATCGCCACCGCGCGGCCCATGCCTGACGACGCGCCGGTCACGACTGCGACCCGCGCGGGCTTGTCTGTCACGCCCGTCGCACCGCCTTCACCTTCCAGCCCCCTAGCCATCCCCGCACTCAATGAGCTAGCAGCATGACTGGCTCTAGTTCCTCGCTGGCTCGTGGTAGGCGGTCAGCGTCGGGCGGCCCGGAGTGTTCACCTCGAAGTTAATCGCTGTGGCGGACGAGGTTCACCTGTGCATGCGTGGTCATTGCTGTCAGGACCCGCGCAGCGGAGCCACAAGCCTTAGGTCGCCAGCTGCGAGGCCGTCATCCGCAAGAGGACGGCCTCGCAGCTTCGGTGGTCAGTCGCTCCCAGCGCCGACTGTTTCCAGCTCCCCGGCCAGGTTGGCTTCGGGCTCCGGGCCGCGTGCGAGGCGGCTGGGCCACCAGACGCGGCTTCCAAGGTCCAGATTCAGCGCTGTGACAAGCACCGAACGGACAATGATGCTGTCGAGCAGCACACCGAACGCCACGGCGAATCCGAGTTCCGCGAGGAACGTGATCGGCAGAGTGCCGAGTACGGCGAACGTCCCGGCCAGCACTGCACCCGCGGACGTGATCACGCCGCCGGTAGCCGCGAGCCCGATCAGGGCGCCGCGCCGTGAGCCGTGGCGTTTGGCCTCCTCGCGGACTCTCGTCATCAGGAAGATGTTGTAGTCGATACCGAGCGCGACCAGGAAGACGAACACGAACAGCGGGAATGACGTGTCGGCGCCGCCGAAGTTGAAGACGTTGTTGATCACCAGAGCGCTCACGCCCAGCGCTGCGCCGAACGAGAGCACCACCGTAGCGATGAGCAGGATCGGCGCCACGAGTGCCCGGAGCAGCAGCGCGAGGATCACGAACACGACCGCCAGGATCACCGGGATGATCACATTCCGGTCATGTGCAGACGCCCGCTCGACGTCCAGGTTGATTGCTGTGTTCCCACCAACCATGGCGTCCGCCCCCCGTACCGAGTGCACAGCAGCGCGTAGCCGGTCGATGGTCGTGTAGGCGGCCTGACTGTCCGGCGCCGATGTCAGCGTGCCCTCCAGGAACGCATGCCCGCTGTGAATCTGAGCAGGCGTCACCGCCGTGATGCCCGGCACGGACGCGAACGTTGAGCGTAGCGCCGCAGCCTCCGCGGGGTTTCCGACCACGACGACAGGCTGTCCCGCCCCGGCCGGGAAGTGCTCGTCGAGAACCTGCTGCCCCACAACCGAATCGGGGTGACGACTAGCGAACGACTGAGCAGCGGTCAGGCCGCTGGCCTTCAGCCCGGTCAGACCCAGCGCCATGGCGCCGAGAACCAGCGCCGTGACCACCCAGACCATGCGGGGCCGTACCGCCACGGCACGCCCAGTTTTCGCCCAGAAGCCGCGGCTCGTCGGCTCGGCAGACCCGAACCCCGGCCGTGCTGGCCAGAAGATCCACCGCCCGAATATCACGAGCAACGCTGGCAGCAGCGTGATCATTGCGGCCAGGGCAACAACTACTCCGATGGCCAGCACCGGGCCCATGCCCTTGGTGGAGTTCAGTTCGGCGATCGTCAGGACGAGCAGGCTGATCACTACCGTGCCCGCGCTGGCGATGATCGCAGGGCCTGCCCGGCGCAGCGCGACCGCCATCGCCTCGTGCCGGTCCTCGTGGCGCCTTAGTTCCTCGCGGTAGCGCGCTGTCAGCAGCAGCGCATAGTCGGTGCCAGCGCCGAACACCAGAACGTTCAAGATGCCAGCGCTCTGACCGTTAACGGTCAGCCCGGCGTGCGCAGCGAGCAGGTAGATGAGTCCTTCAGCGGTCGCCAGCGCAACGCCAGCCGTCACGACCGGTAGTAGCCAGAGCACGGGGCTGCGGTACGTAACCAGCAGCAGGACGATGACAACGGCGAGAGTGGCGTACAGGAGCGTGCCGTCGATACCGCTGAACGCCTTGGCCGAGTCGGCCGCGCCGCCCAGCGGCCCAGCGACGTGCACCACCATCCCGCTCGCCCCTGTGTCGGCGATCCTCCGGAGCTTGTCCACTGTCGTGGGAGCTTTGTTCCAGCCGCTGGCGCCGAGGTTCACCGGGACCACGGTCTCTATCGCCTTGCCGTCTCTTGACGGGAACGGACCTGCGACCTGATGCGGCAGTACGCCGGGAACGGCAGCGAACTGGGCAACGTCGCTCGCCGCCTTGTGCAAGTCTGCAGCCGTCATTCCTGAGGCCCGGTAATAGACCATGACGGCCGGGAACGTGTTCGGCGACTGGTAGCTCGACTGCAGGGTCAGGACCTGCGTGGACTCGGCCTTCGCCGGGAGCCAGGCCTGGGCGTCGTTTTTCTCTGCCCCGGTCAGCTTGCCGGCCAGCGGACCGGCTACCGCGACTACTACGAGCCAGAAGACAACAACGGCCCATTTCGTTCGTCGCCCACCAGGCATGCGCAGCAGCGCGCGAGCCTTGTTCATGTCTGAATCCTCCCCGTTGTCTTACGATGCGATGCGGCAAGCCAGTCCAGAAGCGGGCACGACCAGGAGCAGCGTCCAGGACACGTTATATCTCGACTGTGTCGGCGGGCGCAACGTAGTTTAGGCCCGGCCCCACGTCTGACGGTCTGCATCCGCGCCTCGATCAGCCTCAGCCCGGTTCGTGCTCACTGAAGCGTCGAATGGCCGGCCCCCAGATCGACATGGCAGCGGAAACTTCTGCGCCGAGCCGAGGCGAGCGGCCTCCGGAGCGGTGCGCGCATCGCGGACGATCATCACGATCTCCCCGCCCTGACCGGCCAGCTGCTTGGAGGTCTCGAATCCGACACCGCTGCTGGCACCAGTGATGACGACGATCTTGTCCCGTACCGGATAATGCGACCACGATGCATCGTCGCTGTGGCTGGAAGGGGAAGTCTTCATCTCTATCCCTCGCTTTCGTCGGCGGGCTATCCCACCCGCAACAAGCGACCTGACCTGCCACCGACAGCAGCCTGTGGCTTTCTGGACTGGGCAGATCCGCTTGCGTCGTTACCTGTGAGCCTCGGCTAAGGGAGGGTGAGCGGACGTCAATCGATTCGAGTGATTCCACAACCATGTCGGCCACTCGCGGCCGCCCTTAGTCGTGCGGGTTGCGCGGAACCTACAACGCCACCTCACGCCTCTTGTTCGGCCCAGCTCCGTACGCAGATCGTGGACCTGCGACGGTAGCCAACGTGTCACCAGAGCCGGGGAGGGCTAGCTCCATCGAGCGCGAGCGTATGCCGGGATGTCACCAGGACCTTGTGCGGCCGTTCACCGTTGCTCGTGCACGAGCTCGACCTGATCAGCGCGGAAGATATAACGGGTGATCCGGACTGCTCTTCGGTGGTCGTAGGCGGTGCGGCTGACAATTATGACGGGGACGACGCCGGAGGCCCGGAAGAATCCGAGCTCGATCGGGTCGGGCATCCGTGCGGTGATGCTGTCCGCGTGGCGGACGACTTCGTGGTGCAGGTCGGCAAGGACCTGGCCGCTGCCAAGGTTGAGGCTCCTCGCGGTCTCAAGCTCGGTCCCGCGCGCTATGTCCATCGGGTAGTACGCGACTACCAGGCACCAGGGCTTGCCGTCTATGTGCTGCCGGGACCGTCGGAGGATCACGTGATCTCCCTCGGCTATGCCAAGTTGCCTTGCGACATCGGCAGGTGCCTGCACGGTTTCGGCCTGGAACCTTGCCGTCGTCTGGGTTCCGGCCGTGTCTCCGGCTGGCTTGAACGCGGCTTCCGCGTGCTCGCCCGCCCGCCAGTCCTCTTCCTGGTCGAGCGGAACGACCCATCGGGCTGGCCGGTCAAGCACGAAAGTGCCAAGCCCGTGGCGTGTTTCCAGGATCCCCTGGTTGACCAGTACCTGGAGCGCGAGCCGGATGGTGCTCCGCGAAGCGGCGTACTCTTCGGCGAGATCCTTCTCGCCGGGGAGCTTGTGCTGACCGCCGGGACCCTCGGGCTCAAGCGGCAGCGTCCCCGCACCGAGCCGGTCCCGCAGGTCGTCGGCGATGTACTGGTACTTAGGGGTGCTCACCCCGGCTCCACTTGTACGTATCAGTAGGTCACCTGTTGACTTACTGAGCAACTCAGCTACGCTCATGCTAGCAGCGAGTAAATGGGGTGCCAATGCGGGCTCGAAAAAAGGTCACCAGACTGGCGCACCCTTCGCGGAGCACCATTCCTGGCAGTCGTTTTGAGGAGAGAGTCCCTCGGACCCCGGCTAACCCGCCTATAGCCAATACGCACGCGTAGATCTCCTACCGGCGGCCAGATCGTCAGTGTCGACGACATTCCGGTCGCTGCCCCGTCCCGGACGTTCCAGGCCGATGGCCGCGTCCTTTCTCACACCTTCGTGGCCACTACGGGTTGGGAGGCCGCTATGGTTGGCCGGTCGCCAGCTGAACCGTCAGCAAACAGCTTCGCCTCTCTGCTGCGGCAGCTTCGCGCCGAAGCGCGCCTGACTCAGGAGGAACTGGCGGAGAAGGCAGGCCTCAGCGCACGGTCGATAAGTGATCTCGAACGTGGCATCAGCCGGACCGCGCGCACAGTCACCGCGAACCTCCTGGCCGACGCACTCGCCATCGGAGGCTCAGCCCGGACGGCCTTCATGGCAGCAGCGCGCGGGCGTGCCCCGGCCGCCGACGTGTTGACCGCGCTTGGTCATGCTCCCGCAGCAGCGGCACCGCCACGGATCTCCGGACGCGGAGTCGATGAGAGTCTGAGCTCGCACGAGGCCAAGCTCATCGGGAAGCTCATCGATGGCCTAGCGGCGGCCTACGGTGGCGAGGGCAGAGCGATCGCAGTGATCTTGCTGGTGGGCCTGATGGCGCACCCCGACGGCGAAAGCCGGCCGGCCTCACCTTAAACACTCACACTGCTGCCAGCAGAAACCGTGCGCACCGGGCGGCCGCACCCTCGCCATCGTGCGTGGCGATCGCCTGCGCGATGATCCGACGCTTCGTGAGCTGCGAAAACGCCAGCAGTACCTGTGGGAAATGCCGTGGGCGGAGCCGTGTGGTGGAAAACCTCGTCGGCACCGACAGTGATATCCGGTCTTAGCTCCGTCCCGCCGGAACCAGGGTCGTCCACATTGTCGGAGCGCACGGAGAGGTAACAGAAATGGCCGAGATCGAAGGGCCGATCCGGACGGACCTAGCTGTGCTGCGCAGGAACAGGCGAAACCTCCGCGGCACGCTGATCCTCGACCCGGACAACCTGACGCACGTGAGGTCCCGTCTCCCCTACTGGTCGACCTACCTGGGCGCCATTGCCGTTGCGCTACTCGGTCTGGTGCTCTTCCATGCAGCGCCGGGCACCGCGGCCGCGGTGGTCGGTGCCCGCGGCGGCCTGGCTATCGGCGGCGCCGTCGCCCGGCGCCAGGCACCCGCGAAGGCGGCAGCGGGCGGCCCGGCGGTCACAGTCGTCCCGCTGGATTCGATCACGAACGTGACCACCCGCAAGGGCAGCGGCTGGCTCCGCATCGGGCGGATGACGATTTCGACGCTGCACGGCACGGAGTACACCTTCCGGCTTAATCCGGCCATCTGGCTAGCTGACCTGGCCGGTGCCCTGGCTGCGCGCGGACACGATGTGCAGGACTCACCAGACGGTCTGGCCGTCCTCGCCCCGCATGCATCGTGACGTCAGCGGCAAACGTGATCACCACCATGTGCACCTGCATGCGGCATCAAGCCGTTCGCGGGACGCGCGGATCGTTCCGAGGAGTGGACAATGTCTTATTCGGGCCTGCTGGCGGATTACGCGCCGCCGGCTTCCCGCCGTGGCCCGGCGGTGGCGCTCGGCCTTGCAACCGCCATTGGCGGGGCCATCGTTGTGGGGGTGTTCAGCGGCCTCACCAGCATCCAGTCGACCTACGCCGCGATCCTGCTCGGCTGGGTAGTCGGCCTTGTCGTCTGCCGGGCGGGCAGTGACCACCCCGCGGCCGCCGTAGCCGTAGCCCTCGCGCTGGCGGGCAGCGCCATCGCCGGCGTGATCACTGTCTGCATCGGCGCCATCAGATTTGGCCACGTCCCGGCATCGATCGTAGCGCCGCATTTTTGGCACGCGATCCCGCTGCTGCCCCACGTAATCGGGTGGTTCGGCTTCGCGTGCTGGGCGCTTGCTGCTCTTGTCAGCTGGCAGACGGTTCGGCGCCGCGGCCGCAAGCGGAGCCACGCACGCTCAACAGCAACAGAACCGCAGGGGCGGCAGCCATAGGCCGCCAAAACCGCCCGTGTTCCATTCCTCTCACTCCCCAGCCGATCTGAGACGCATGCTCCATCTCGCCGCCGGCCACAGTGATTGCAGCACCGGACCCCGCCCGAGCACCGTGCACCCTTTGCTCCAGGCAGGAAGCTGGCGCCGGTTCGACCAGGACCTCTAAGAGGCCGTAAACCCGAGGGAGAACTATGGGAGTACGCGACAGGCTCCGGAAGGACACGGCCAGGTATCTGGAGCCGGAGGAGCAGATTCAGGCGGTCTTTTATGCCAAGCGCCCGTCAGCGCAGGCAAACGACCGGCAGTCGTGGCGACCAACCGCAGGCTGCTGCTGCTGAATCTGAACATTCTCGGGCGTGCCACTGGCCTGCTCGGCGAGGCGCCGCGCGAGACCAGGCTCGGCCCATGCCAAGGCATTCTGACGCCCCTGCGGGCTTTCGACTCCCCGCTGCAGGTCAGCTTCCGGTTCTTTAAGGACGTTGATGAAGCCGACCGTGCAGCAGGCCTCCACGCGCCGCGGACGTAATAAGCCATGCGCGGATTAGAAGCGCTAGACCGCGCTGGTCGCGAACGCATCCGAGATCAACCGATCAACGTTCTCGACAAGCTCGTGATAGGCCTCTTCTCTGTAGAGCTCTCTCTCCGAGTCAATGCTTGGAATCCTGCCTGGCTCACCAATATCTGCGACTCGCCATACATGCGGGAGAGCAGGAAAGACCACCGACTGCAGAGACTCGGCGTACACTCGCTGATTCATGCACACGTTAATGTCGGCTCGCTCCAGGCGAGACTGGGTCAGCTGATCTCCATAATCGCCCTTGGCGAACTCTCGTATGCCGTGTTTCGCAAGCAGCTCGAGCGTTCCTTTATAGTGAGCCAGATTTCTTGTTTTATCCGCAGCTGCAGCAGTGCCACTTGACAGTGCATTCAAATTGTCAAGCTCGAGCGAGCTCAAGTAGGCTTCAGCAATAAAGCTTCTAAACGCGTTTCCTCGGCATATGAAATGGATGATCATTCTGCCACGGTAGCAAGCCAGGCGTTTCCGGCACAACATCGTCTCGGTTAATAAATGCTTGCTGTTTGCCGTCACGAGATAGTCACAAGGGCAAGCCCTCGCCCACTGCGCGTCGAAGGCAGTCTCATCGCTCCGGGTGATGCCGCCGGGTTGTTCCGCCTTTGACAGACCGCGATCTGCTGCCTCAGCCGACCCGTTCGAGATAGTCCTGGTAGAGGGTGACGAATCCGTCCGGATCGAAGGCGATCTCAGCCTCGTAGCTGTCGGAGCGGTAGCGCACCACCCGGTTCCCCAGCGGCTCGTACCGCTGCCGTACTGGCTCCGCGCTCAGTTCAGGAACGCGCACGAAGCGCATGCTGTACTCGCGTGCAGCCGCGCCTTCGTCGAGGAGGCCATCGCGGGCAACGGGCAGGGAGTTGAAGAACGCCGAATGGTGCAGGTCGAAGAAGTCAGCGCCACCAAGCTCTACGCGAATTGCGGTATCGCCGTTCATTGCGAGCTCTAGCACAGCGCCGTCGAGCTTCCAGCGCAGCTCGTAGGTGATGCCGATCTGCGTGCCGTAGGCACGATCCAGGCTCTCAGCGCGCACGATCTCCATCCTGGGCGCGTCAAGCCCGCGCCAGACGAAGGTCCGAATAGCCATGATCACTCCGGAGGGGCTGCCCGGCCGACAGCCCGTGCACTCGACGGCGGGTGGCCGATCCTTGCAGCCTACGAGTCCGTGGTAGACGTCAAACAGCTGAGCTGGCCAGCGCCGGCCCAAGCGGTCCTGGAAGGCTTCGGTAGCCGCGAAGGGTTGATGGTTACCGACCAGGACCCGCCGGGTGCACTGGGCACGCTGCGTTGTAGTGCTTCAGGGTCAGCTTTCCTCGTGTATAAGCCCACGAGCACGTGCAGAGGTTGGGTACATGCTCGGAAGTTATGACTTCGGCCGGTACGCCGCTCCTGCGCTCCGCGCTACCGGGCTGGTACGCCAGGCGCTGCCCGATGACGGCAAGGGACCGGCCCTCCGTTCTGACTTCCTGAACAGAGCCGTCCGCTCGCGCCAGCCACTCCCTGGGCCGGGCATCTGGCGAAGACCGGGCCGGGGGGCGCCGCCGGAGGCGCACCTTGGCTCCGGGGAGCTTGTCACTCGCCCGGACGTCCATGTCATTCATCGTATTCGCTGGCCGCAGCCCGTGATGGTCACGTTCTCCCAGCGAGCGGGAGCGCCAGCCGCATCACGCCGGGCGGCACGGAAGGACCAGGGCAGCTACGGATACCAGCTCGTCGGCTACGCTCAGTGATCATGAGTATCTCCACGGACGACCTGCTTCAGCGAAATGCAAGGTTTGCCGCTGGCGGCGCGTACGCGGGCTTGTCCTTTCCCACCAACGAGACGCTGCAGGTTCTCGGCTGCGTCGATTCCAGGGTGGACCCGAGCGACGTACTTGGCCTGGCACTCGGGGAGGCCGTGGTGATGCGCAACATTGGCGGCCGCATCACTCCGGCAACGCTGCGCTCGTGGGCCCTGCTTCGTCGGCTGGGCCAGGGACAGCCCCCCGGTGGTGCCTTGGTAATCCTGCATCACACCGAATGCGGGATCCGGCGTCTAGCGGATTATCCCGACCAGCTGGCCGAATATTTTGAGATTCCGGTCGCCGATCTGGATACCAAGGCTGTCAACGACCCTTACGCAGCCGTCCGGATCGACGTTGGAATCGCCCGCCAGAAGTTCCCGCCCAGTCTTCTCGTGTCTGGCCTGGTCTACGACGTGAACACCGGGCTCCTCGAAGTGGTCGTCCCATCGGCGATGGAGCAGCGGCGCGTGTGAAGCTTCGGCGACTGCGGCCGACATTCGGATGGCGATGCCACGCCCCGTCACCGGAAGCGCCGTGGACCCAATCACGCTAGAGCCGGTGGACGAGGTGGTGGTCACCACTCGTCGACAACGTCTACGACGCGCTGCTCGATGGTGATGAAACAGTCATTCGAAACCGCGCGGTCGTGGCCGATGAGCGCGCTGGCAGCCTGACGCAGTCATGTGGTCGACGGGCTGCTAATATCGTGACGTTGTTCCGAAACAATGTGACGATTTAGGAGAGGCCATGAAGCCCCTGATCGGCTACCAGCTGGCGGATTCGGTCGCCACGGTCACCATGGACGACGGCAAGGTCAACGTCCTGTCGTTGCGGATGATCTACGAGATCAGCCGGGCGCTTGACCAAGCCCTGGGCGACGCTGCGGCCGTCGTCGTTCTGGCGGGCCGGCCGGGGGTGTTCTCGGCCGGGTTCGACCTGCCAGTGCTCCAGGCTGGCGGCCCCGACGCGACCAGCATGCTGCGCTCGGGCTTTGAGCTGGCCGAGCGGATCCTGTCGTACCCGCGACCCGTCGTCATCGCATGCACCGGGCACGCGATCGCCATGGGCGCCTTCCTCCTGCTGTCCGGCGATTACCGGGTTGGCGCCGCAGGACGCTACAAGATCACTGCCAACGAGGTCGCAATCGGGGTCACGTTGCCGCTGGCAGCGGTCGAGATCTGCCGCCAGCGCCTCACGCCCGCCCACTTCAACCGGGCCACCATCCTGGCCGAGCTTTACCGGCCGGACAGCGCCATCCGGGCGGGCTTCCTCGACCGCGTCTGCGAGCCCGCCGACATCTGGGAAGCCGTGCGCGGCATCGCGCGGGACCTGACCAAGCTCGACCTTGACGCTCACCAAGCCACCAAGCTGCGGGTCAGAAACGCTGCCCTCGCCGACCTTCATGACGCCATCGCCGCGGACTACGCCGCCCTCACTCAACGTGACCTGGCCGCCGCCACGGCCGCGGCGGGACCCGCATGACCGTCGCGGCGACCCGCTGGCAAGCGGGGTAATCGTGACATCGCTCCGATAGCATCAGCGCATGCCCAGACCCAAGCAGCGCACCCCACAGCTGCGGGACCGGGTACTTCAGGCAGCCGTGGAGAAGCTGACAACTGAGGGCGTCGCCGGGTTCACCACTCGGAAGGTCGCCGAAGGAGCCGGTACCTCTACCCCCGCCGTCTACGAGCTATTCGGCGACAAGGCCGGACTGGTCCGCGAGCTGTTCTTCGAAGGCTTCCGGATGCTCTACCAGCGGCTTGACGAACTCGCCACCAGTGCCGACCCTCGCGCCGACATGATGGCCGTGATACCAGTCCTGCGCGAGTTCGCCCGAGACAATCCGGCCCTGTCTCGCCTGATGTTCTCGAGGGCGTTTGCGGAATTCGACCCCGGTCCCAGCGACCGCCAGGCAGGCACCGCCGTGCGCGAGTTCATCGTGGCACGCGTTCGCCGCTGCATTGACGCCGGCGTCATCGCCGGTGACCCAGCTGACATCGGTCACATCCTGCTAGCAGTCGCACAGGGCCTGATCCTGCAAGAGACCGCCGGCTGGCTGGGCACCTCCAGCACATCGATGAACCGCCGCTGGAACCTCGCGACCGCCGCCCTGGTCAACGGCCTATCCCCCGAGAAGCCACGACGGTAGCCCGCCAGTGTGCTGCGGGGATGCACAGTGGAGGCAACCAGCTCCCAATTGGCGACGTGGATCGGCTGCTCGGCCAGCAGACCTCGGCCAGCCGCTAGGACAGCCGATCGCTTCTTAAGGTGTGGCGGCAGCCTCAACACGGAGTTGGGGTGTGCCGGCGATTGTCTGCAGGACAACGCAGTATCGCTCGGTGAGACGGAGCAGCGTGGCCAGGTCTGCTTCGCTGGCGTCAGTGTCGAGGTCGAAGCGGACACGGATGGCCCTGAATCCGACCGGCGCATCTCGGTCGATCGCGAGCGTTCCGCGAAAGTCGAGTTCGCCCTCGGCGGTCACCGAGCCGCCGCGAACTTCGACGCCTACCGAGGTGGCCACGGACCGCAGGGTGACCCCGGCGCATGCAGCGAGCGCTTCCAGCAGCATGTCACCGGAGCACAGCATCGACCCGTCCCCGCCGGTCGACGGGTGGAGACCTGCAGCAGCGAGCGCGCGGCCAGTCTGTACCGAGCAGGAGATGCCCTCGCCGAGAGTTCCGGTAGCCCGCAGAGTCACGACAGCCGCGGTCGGATCCGACCGGTAGCGATCCTTCAGCGGTGCCTGTACCGACCGAAGCCCGTCACGATCGACACGCTCCCCGCCAATGCCAGAACTCATCTGCACAGCATGCCAGCCACGAGGCGCACGGTCGAACGACGCGGGAGCCCAGCGTTGCGAAGCCCGCGCGATACCATCAGGGCCGTCTTGGCCGTGCACCCACCGTGCCGGCACACCCCACCGTCAAAGGACGACCATCGTGGAAATGAAGCTCGAGGTGGTGCAGGTCCCCGTCTCCGACGTCGACCGCGCGAGGGACTTCTACAGCGAGCAGCTCGGCTTCAACGTGGACGTGGACAGAGTGGTGACGGGCGGCATGCGCATCGTCCAGCTGACCCCGCCTGGGTCCGGTTGCTCCATCCATCTGGTCGAAGGCGCCGAGCCGCAGCGCGGGCTGACCCTCGTCGTGTCTGACATCGTGGCCATCCACACCGAGCTGACCAGGCTGGGTGCTCCCCTCAGCGACGTCATCCATTTCGAGGACGGCAAGCAGGTGCCAGGCCACAGCGACGAGCCGTGGAGCACGATGGTCTTCTTCACTGACCCAGACGGCAACAACTGGATCATGCAGGAGCGCCCGGCTGAGTAGTCCGCCCGGGCGACCCAAGGAATGTATGGGGTTCCATATCCGTTGGGCTGCTCGGACGCTCAGTGCGGTGGGGCAGGTGTCTCCCAATCGCCGTGTGGGTTCAGAAGAGGGAGATGCTCATGACTGACGTTGCCACTGCCGCAGAAAGCGACCGGATAACCCGCGACATCCTCAAGATCGCGGGGGTCGTCGTCCTCGGCGCCATCATGTCAATCCTCGACATCACGGTCGTCAACGTCGCCCTTCCAACCTTCCAGACCACGTTCGGGTCGGTCGGTCACCCGCTCGCCTACTCCACGGTGGCGTGGACGGTCACCGGCTACACGCTCGCGCTGGCGACCGTTATCCCGGTATCGGGTTGGGCCGCCGACCGGTTCGGCACCAAGCGCCTCTACGCGACGGCGATCGCGCTGTTCACCGCTGGCTCAGCGCTGTGCTCGATGGCCACCAGCATCAACATGCTGATCGGCTTCCGGGTGCTGCAGGGCTTCGGCGGCGGGATGCTGATGCCGCTCGGCATGACGATCCTCACCAGGGCGGCCGGCCCGAAGAGGATGGGCCGCCTCATGGCGATCCTCGGCGTACCGATGCTGCTCGGACCGATCGGCGGCCCGATCCTCGGGGGCTGGCTGATCGACGCCGCCAGCTGGCACTGGATCTTCCTCATCAACGTCCCAATCGGCGTGATCGCCCTGGTCTACGCGCTCACGGTATTGCCGAAAGACCAGCCGCGCCCCTCGGAGTCCTTCGACTTCCTAGGCGTGCTGATGATGTCCCCGGGCCTGGCCCTGTTCCTCTACGGCGTCTCCTCGATCCCCGCGGAGGGCAAGATCGGCACCCCGAAGGTGCTCGTCCCCGCCCTCATCGGCCTGGTTTTGGTCGTCGCCTTCGTGCTGTATTCGTTCAAGCCGAAGCACCCACTGCTGGACCTGCGGCTGTTCCGCAACCGCAACCTCGCGATCAGCATCCTCACCATGTTCCTGTTCGCGGTGGCTTTCTTCGGCGGCCTGCTGCTGGTACCCACGTACTTCCAGCAGATCCGCGGTGAGTCAGTGCTCAGGGCCGGCCTGCTTGTGGCGCCTCAGGGCATCGGCGCCATGCTGACCATGCCGATCGCGGGCACCCTGTCGGACAAGTTTCCGGTCGGCCGGATCGTTCCTTTCGGTCTCGTCTTCATCGCGGTCGGCATGGCCGGCCTGACCCAGATCAGTTCCACCACTCCCCTCCCTGTGCTGCTCGCCCTCCTGTTCATCATGGGCCTGGGAATGGGCAGCACGATGATGCCGATCATGACCTCGGCACTCAAGACGCTTCGCGCGCCCGAGGTCGCCCGCGGCTCGACGCTGCTCAACATCACTCAGCAGATCGCGAGCTCCGTCGGCGTCGCGGTGATGTCGGTCATCCTCACCAACGGCCTGAAGGGCGCCAAGCTCGCCTACCCCGCGATCGCGGCCCGGCACAACCCGCAGATCGCGGCGCAGATCGGCGGTAATGCCGTGAAGGAGGGCCTGGCCCAGGCCGCGAACGCGTTCGCCCACACGTACTGGGTGGCCTTTGCGCTCGTCGGGGTGACGGTCGTGGCGGCACTGTTCCTGCCCCGCAAGCGGGGTGAATCGCACCAGCTGGATGACGAGAAATCCGAGGCCGTTCCAGTAACCGCGCACTGACGCCTCTGTCGCTAGGTGCGGCCGAGTCGTTGGCAGGATCTTCGTTTCGCTGCCTGTCCGGCGTCGTACTGTGCCCGAGGGACTCTGTATCTCAGTCGCTGGCGGTGATCGCGCTTCTGCACGTGCTCGCACCTGACCGCCGCGGCCGATCACAACGAGCGCGAGGCATTGTGAGCCCATGCGGGCGGCAAAGGCTTGACACCCCTTTTGTGAGCGTTAACATCAGCCCGTCACCGATGTTCATGCGCGTACCCGCCAACTTGGCGCGGCGCGGCAGCACGCTGGGAGGACGCGTCCATGGCCAACAGCGAGCTGCGCGCCGAGGCTGATGAGAACGCCCTGGCGGACGATCAGGAGGCGTCGGCCAGTGTCCGGGCGCTCATTATCCAAGGCCAGACCGTCCTTGGTATCGAGCTCGGCTCGACGCGCATCAAAGCGTGCCTGATCGACTCTCACAGTGCACCGATCGCGGCCGGGAGCGCGGAGTGGGAGAACGAGCTGGTCGGCGGGGTGTGGACTTACTCGCTTGATGCGGTGTGGTCTGGGCTCAGACGTTGTTACGCCGACCTCCTCACGGATGCCGAGCGCCAGTACGGGGTGCGGCCCTCTAGTTTCCGTGCGATCGGAGTGTCCGCGATGATGCACGGCTATCTGCCCTTTGACGCCAGCGGCGAGCTCCTGGTGCCGTTCCGGACGTGGCGTAATACGGCGACCGGGCAGGCGGCTGCGGAGCTGACCAAGACGCTCGGCGTCAACATGCCGCTGCGCTGGTCGGTCGCGCACCTCCTCCAGGCAGTGATCGACAACGAGCCGCATGTGCCGCGCATCCGGTTCCTGACGACGCTGGCCGGGTACGTGCACTGGCGGCTTACGGGCCGGAAGGTGCTGGGTGTTGGAGACGCGTCGGGGATGTTCCCGATCGACCCGGCGACGAGGAATTACGACCAGCGCATGCTTCGGCAGGTCGACGCGCTGGTGGCCGCTCGGGTTGCGGACGTGCGAGTCGCCGACTTGCTGCCTGAGGTACTCGTGGCCGGCCGGGATGCAGGAAGGCTGACGCCGGAGGGGGCCGCCCTGCTGGACCCGGGCAGGACACTGCGTCCTGGTGCCCCGTTCTGCCCGCCCGAGGGCGACGCGGGTACGGGCATGGTCTCCACCAACAGCATCCGGCCGCGCCTGGGAAGCGTGAGCGTCGGCACGAGCATCTTCGCGATGGTCGTCCTCGAGAAGCCACTGCAGAAGTTGCACCCCGAACTCGACCTGGTGACCACGCCAGCGGGTGACCTCGTCGCGATGGTGCACTGCAACAACGGCGCATCTGAGCTCGGGGCGTGGGCGACGGTGTTCGAACAGTTCGCGACTGCCGTTGGCCGGCCGGCCCAGCCGGACGAGGTGTTCGGCACGCTGATGCGCCAGGCGCTGGCTGGAGAGGCAGACGGCGGTGGCCTGCTCGCTTACAACTACCTGTCCGGCGAGCCGATCACCGGCATGACAGAGGGGCGCCCGC
>Ga0126380_10000201_pt1 | contig 16960 bp, 12 predicted proteins | sample PanSoiMetPlot_26_FD_92544 | JGI IMG/M metagenome (GOLD analysis project Ga0126380, IMG submission 92544) | Tropical forest soil microbial communities from Panama - MetaG Plot_26 | ecosystem: Environmental > Terrestrial > Soil > Tropical forest > Bulk soil | place: Panama | collected 2016-02-17
CGCGGCAGAGTCGATTGCTCGATGCCGTGAAACCGACGATGTTTTCGGGCTTGGCGCGCTATTCGATCTTTACACCGAGCGCATCCGCCTGTTCGAGAAAAGCCCTCCGCCTCGCGATTGGAACGGTGTCTTTGTATTGGAGACCAAATAACCACCCGACTTTCGGGTGAGTCATATCTCGCGCGTCGTTGAGAGAAAACTCACCGTCTTTGACCAATACTATCGTCAGTATTGTCGAATAGTGGCTTTCCATCGTTGACTTGGCTATTGTTCCAATGCTGACGGGTAAAGATCGGGGATGTTGGGGGCTTTAACGCTGAAGCGGCCCACTATAGGGGCTATAGCGGGCGTTGTGTTGTGCACGCCGCTAAGCCTTTCGCCTTCCCATGCGGACACGCTGGAAGGGTCTTTGATTCTTGCCTATCAGAACAACCCGACGTTGAATTCGCAGCGCGCCTCGGTGCGTGCGACGGATGAAGGGGTGCCGCAGGCTTTGTCGGGGTATCGGCCGCGGGTGACGTTCAACGGGACGGTTGGCTCGCAATACAACGACACGTTGACGCGCTCCTCGACGGTTGCGCCGATCTATTCGCATCTGACTGGCACCATGACGCCGAGCAATGTGGGGGTGACGGCGACGCAGACGCTTTACAACGGCTTTCAGACGTCGAACCGCACGCGGCAGGCGGAGAGCCAGGTGCAGGCGGCGCGCGAGACCTTGCGGGTGGCCGAGCAGTCGGTTTTGCTTTCGGCGGTGACGGCCTACATGAACCTGCTGCGCGACGGGGCGATCCTCGACCTGCAGCGGCGCAACGTGGAGGTCCTGCAGGAGCAGCTGCGGCAGACGCGCGATCGGTTCAACGTCGGGGAGGTGACGCGCACCGACGTTGCGCAGGCTGAATCGCGGCTTGCGGCCGGCCGCTCGCAGGTTCTGAGCGCGGAGGCGACCTACAAGGCCTCGGTTGCGACCTACCGGCAGGTGATTGGGGTTCAGCCGGGCAAGCTTGCGGCGGGCTCACCGGTGGACCGGTTTTCGCCGCGCGATCTTACCTCCTCGATTGGGGTGGCGACGGCGACGCACCCGGCAGTGACGACGGCGGAATACAACGTTGATGCGGCGCTGCTGCAGGTGAAGGTCGCGGAAGGGGCGCTTTATCCGACGCTGTCGTTGCAGGGCAATGTGCAGCAGAGCTACGAGACGAACCTGTTGCAGCTCAAGACCTTCAACGCTTCGGTGCTGGGGCAATTGACGGTGCCGATTTATCAGGGCGGGGCGGAATATTCACTGATCCGGCAGACGAAGGAGACGCTGGGGCAGCGGCGGCTTGATCTGGACACGGCGCGCGACCAGGTGCGGCAGAACGTTGTGCAGTCGTGGGGGCAGCTTGACGCGGCGAAGGCGAACATCGAGGCGACGCAGTCGCAGGTGCAGGCTTCCGAGATCGCGCTCAACGGCGTGCGCGAGGAGGCGCGCGTTGGCCAGCGCACCACGCTCGACGTGCTCAACGCGCAGCAGGAACTGGTGAACGCGCGGGTAGCGCTGGTGAGCGCGCAGCGCGACCGCGTGGTGGCCTCCTACACGCTGCTCTCGGCGGTGGGGCGGCTGTCGCCGCAGGTGCTCGGTCTGCGGGTGCCGGTCTACGACGCCAACGTGCACTACCAGCAGGTGCGCGATGTCTGGGCCGGCGTGCGCACCCCCGACGGACGCTAGCGGCGCGCATCCGAGAGCCACTTCAGTTCGCATGTCCACAGTTGATTGTGCGGACTGGGTTTTCCATCTGCCAAAGCGGTACTCCTCTGGCGTATAAACGGTACACGACAGCGATTCGCGCCGGCTAGTCGCCGCTGCGCGAGGCGCAGGGAGCGTGTCGGGATTGTTGAGCGAATGACGCAAACGGCGAAGGCGCAAGAGCCCTCGATGGAGGAAATACTCGCCTCCATCCGGCGTATCATCGCGGACGATGATGCGAGCAAGGCTGCCAAGCCGCCTGAAACTGCAGCGCCGCCGAAGCCTTCGTCGGTTGTCGCTCCTCCGCCCAGCCGTCCGCCGCCTGCGGCACCAAAAGCTGCAACGCCGCCGCCCGCGCCCAAGCCTGCCGCGCCAAGCATGCCTGCATCGAACAGTCAGGAAGATATCGATGCGATGCTGGCCGAGCTCGATGGTTCGAAGGCCGCGCCGAAACCGCCTGGGGCTGACGTATTTGATCTGACCGAAGCGATGGCAGCCCCGGCGCCGGCACCGACCTTCCGCACGATCGACGGCACATCCGACGTCGTGTTCAGCAACAGGCCTGCGCCGCCACTCGATCGCGGGTTGATCTCGAGCGAAACGATCGCCGCTGTTGGCAGCGCCTTCAATACGCTCGCGCACACCATCATCGGACAAAATGCGCGCACGCTCGAAGATCTGGTCAAGGAAATGCTGCGGCCGATGCTCAAGTCCTGGCTCGACGACAATCTGCCTGGCCTCGTCGAACGCATCGTGCGTGCCGAGATCGAGCGCGTCTCGCGCGGCCGGTAATATTCAAATCCGTTCGTCCCCGCGACCCAACCTTCACTCGCTTCGCGAGCTGCGGCGGGTTTGAATCCGCCGAAGCGCGGAGCGCGAAGGTTTGGAGCTTGCAAAAAAACTCTAGGGCTCCGTACTGGCGCGTTGCTTCAGCGCGCGCGCGAACCACAAAGCGAGTGCAAGCAGGCCTGCCGCTGCGATCAGGAACACAGGCACGGCGGTGAAACGGTCGAAAATCGCACCATTGATCGCGACCCCCAGCGTTTGCCCGAGATAAAGCGCGGAAGAAAAAATCGCGACTGCGGTGCCGCGCGCTTCGGGCGTCATCTGCGTGGCATTCGTCTGCAATGTGTTGTGCAGCATATAGTAGCCGAGACCGATGGCGGTGATGGCCAGCGGGGCAATGTAGGCGTGCGGGGCAAAGGCGATCGTCGCGTACGCAAGCGCCAGCAGCGCGCCGCCGCCGGTAACCAGTCCGATTTGTCCCAGCCGGTTCACGAGCGCGCGCACCGAGAGGCTGTAGATGAGGCCGCCGATTGCAAAAGCGCCGACGAACAAACCAACGAGGGCGAAACTGATCCCGAAGCGCAGATGAAGATCGGCGCCGACATAGGCGAAAGCGCCGAACATGAACAGGCTTTCGATGAATCCCATGGCGATCACTGCGCGCGCCCATGGCGCGCGGAGCACGGTTGCGTAGTCGGTGACAAATCCTCGCGAGCGCGTGGCGCTGGCATGTGCAGCATGTGTGATCGGGTTGCGGAAGAATTCGATCAGCAAAGCAATAGTCGCGATCGCGAACAACGCGGCAAGAAAAAAGAACACCTGCCGCCAGCCAAAGAAATCGCCGAGGACGCCGCCAGCCGCCTGGCCAAACAACTGGCCGAGGATTTGGCCGGACAGGAAGGTGCCAAGCACCTGCTGGCGGCGTTCGTATGGAATGACATCGCCAAGGAAAGCCATCGCCAGCGGAATGATCCAGCCGGCGGACAGGCCGCATGCAAGGCGTGCTGCGACCAGCGCCGGCAGCGATTCTGCAAGTCCGCACAGCAGCACCAGCACAGTTGACATCGCTGCGGCGGCCGTGACGCAGGCGTATTTGCCAAAGCGGTCTCCCACGGGGCCGATGATGAGCTGCACCGAGCCGTGCGCCAGCGCATAGGCGGTGACCACGATCGAGGCGGCGCCGACGCTGACGCCCATGTCCGCGGCGATCTGCGGCAGCAGGGAATCCGAGACCCGCACCATCGACTGGCTGGCGAAGGAGGCAAGTGCAAGCAGCGTGATGGCGCTGGTCGGGCTGCCGCGCGAAACTGGCAGTTTGGGAGACAAAGTTGACTCCGGAGGGTCCGGCGGGCTTTCTACCGCCGGACTACTTAGCTTAACCGTTCGCCCCCGCGAAGCCGGGGACCCAGCGCAGCCTGACAGTCAAGGTGCTGGATTCCTGCATGCGCGGGAATGACGGGAAAATGTTCGAGGTCGGCCGCGTAGATTAACCCAGCATCTCCGATGATCGACAAGACTTACCAGCCCTCCGAAGTCGAGGGCCGCATCTACCGGGCTTGGGAAGAGGCGGGCGCCTTTCGCGCCGGCCGGCCGGAGCGCGCGCAGGCCGAGCCTTACTCGATTGTCATCCCGCCGCCGAACGTCACCGGCTCATTGCACATGGGCCACGCGCTTAACAATACGCTGCAGGACATTCTCTGCCGCTTCGAGCGTATGCGCGGAAGGGACGTGCTCTGGCAGCCGGGTACAGATCATGCCGGCATCGCGACGCAGATGGTGGTCGAGCGGCAGCTAATGGAGCGCCAGGAAAAGGGCCGGCGCGAAATGGGGCGCGAAGCCTTCCTCAAGCGCGTCTGGGAATGGAAAGCCGAGAGCGGCGGTACAATCGTCAACCAATTGAAACGGCTCGGCGCCTCGTGCGATTGGTCGCGCGAGCGCTTCACCATGGACGAAGGGTTGTCGCGCGCCGTCATTAAGGTTTTTGTAGAACTTTATCGCCAAGGCCTCATCTACAAGGACAAGCGTCTGGTCAACTGGGACCCGAAGCTGCTCACGGCCATCTCGGATCTCGAAGTGATCCAGGTCGAAACCAAGGGTCACCTCTGGCATCTCCGATATCCGCTTGAAGGCAAGACATTCAATCCCGATGATCCGTCGACCTTCATCGTCGTGGCGACGACGCGCCCTGAGACAATGCTCGGCGATACCGCTGTCGCGGTGCATCCCGACGACGAGCGTTACAAAAAATTGGTCGGCAGGAACGTGATCCTGCCGCTGGTCGGACGCAGGATCCCGGTCATTGCCGATGAGTATTCGGATCCGGAGAAGGGAAGCGGCGCGGTGAAAGTTACGCCGGCGCATGACTTCAACGATTTTGAAGTCGGCAAACGGCATAACCTGCCTCAGATCAACATCTTCAGCGTCGAAGCCAAGCTTCAACTGAAAGACAATGCCGACTTTGTTGCCCACGTGCCGAAGTCCGCCGATCTTGATGCCACACTCGCGATGCACGGCATGGACCGGTTCGCCGCGCGCAAGGCGATTCTGACGCGGCTCGAAGAAAAAGGACTTGTTGAAAAAATCGAGACGCAGTCGCACGTCGTCCCGCATGGCGACCGGTCGAATGTTGTGATCGAGCCGTTCTTGACCGACCAGTGGTATGTGAATGCGAAAGAACTGGCGAAGCCGGCCATCGCCGCTGTTCGCGAAGGCAAGACGAAGTTCATCCCGAAGAATTGGGAAAAAACCTATTTCGACTGGATGGAGAACATCCAGCCCTGGTGCATCTCGCGCCAGCTCTGGTGGGGTCACCAGATTCCGGCATGGTATGGACCCGACGAGAAGGTGTTTGTGGCAACGACCGAGGCCGAGGCACAAGCCGAGGCCGACAGGCACTACGGCAAGAACACGGCTCTGACGCGCGATGAGGACGTGCTCGACACCTGGTTCTCCTCGGCGCTGTGGCCGTTCTCGACACTCGGCTGGCCCGACGAGACTCCGGAGCTTAAACGCTACTATCCGACGTCAGCGCTCGTCACAGGCTTCGACATTATTTTCTTCTGGGTGGCGCGGATGATGATGATGGGTCTCCACTTCATGAAGGAGATCCCGTTCTACGACGTCTATATCCACGCCCTGGTCCGCGACGCCTCCGGCGCCAAGATGTCGAAGTCGAAAGGCAACGTCATCGATCCCCTGGCGGTGATCGATGAATATGGCGCAGACGCATTGAGATTTACGCTCGCGGCGATGGCGGCGCAGGGCCGCGACATCAAGCTCTCAACCCAGCGCGTCGAGGGTTACCGCAACTTCGCGACCAAGCTGTGGAACGCTGCGCGCTTTGCCGAGATGAATGAGTGCGCGACGGTCAGCGCGTTCGACCCGAAATCGGCCAAGGAAACGCTCAACCGGTGGATCGCGCACGAAACGGCAAAGGCTGCCGCTGAAATCACCGAAGCAATCGAAGCCTATCGGTTCAACGATGCGTCTGCCGCTATCTATCGCTTCGTCTGGAATATTTATTGCGACTGGTATCTGGAGTTGGCGAAGCCGCTTCTCACCCGGCCCGCTGATGCGGCCAGGGACGAAACGCGGGCGATGGTCTCCTGGGCGCGCGATGAGATCCTTAAACTCCTTCACCCGTTCATGCCGTTCATTACTGAAGAGCTGTGGGCCGTGACCGGAAGGCATGAAACGCTGCTGACGCTCGAGGTGTGGCCGGGGCGTGCCGGCCTGACGGACGACAAAGCCGAAGCCGAGATCGGCTGGGTGATCGATCTTGTCACTGCCATCCGCTCAGTGCGGGCCGAAATGAACATCACCGCGGCAATACCGCTGGTGCTTGCGGGGGCGTCGGCAGAAAGCAAGGCTCGCGCCGAGCGCTGGGCCGAATTCATCAAGCGTCTCGCGCGGGTGTCCGAAATTTCCTCCGCGGCGACTGCTCCGCAGGGCTCCGTGCAGCTCATTGTGCGTGGGGAGACGGCAGCGCTGCCGCTCAAAGGTGTGATCGATGTTGCCGCCGAGCGCGCGCGCCTGACGAAAGCGATGCAGAAGGCGGATGCGGACATTGCCCGCGTCGATGCCAAGCTGAACAATCCGAACTTCACGGTGCGGGCGCCGGAAGAAGTGGTCGAGGAGGAAAAGGGACGCCGCGAGGAGGCGGTCGCGCGCAAGGCGAAGATTGCGGAGGCGCTGGAGCGGTTAAAAAATGCCTGAGTGGGCCGTCACCCTGAGGCACCAGCCGAAAGCGGGCCTTGAAGGGCCCGGGCTGTCATCCTTCGAGGCTCGCGCTTCGCGCTCGCACCTCAGGATGACGCAACATGGGTCGGGCCAATGACCACCGACCCCAACAACCGTCCCGGCGGCGGCACCCTCGTCCTCACCGCAAAGAGCGCCAACAAGATTCAGTGGTTCGATGCGGGCACGCTTGCGCGTCTTGCTGACCTCGATATGCCGGCGTCAACGCACGAAATGATCCGCTCGCCGGACGGCAGCAAGGTCTACGCCTCCGTTTATGGCGGCGGGATATTCGGGAAGAACAAGAACCCCGACCGCCGCATCGCGGTGATCGACCTCGCATCGAAATCGCTCGAGCGCACCATCGATGTCGGGGCCAATATGGCGCCGCACAGCGTCATGATGGACGCGCGCGGTACGCTGTGGTCGACGGCCGAGCTCGGCAATGCGGTTCTGGCCATCGATCCAACGAGCGGAAAGGTCGATCGCATCGATATTGGCGGTTCGCCGCACTGGATCGCGGTCAGCCATGCGACTGGGAAGCTGTTTGCCTCGTTCAAGACAAAAGAAGCCGTTGCGGCAGTGAACGTTGCTTCGCGCAAGCTCCTTGGCACCATCGGCATTCCGCACGGCGCCGAGGGCATTGCGACCTCTCCCGATGGGCAGACACTGTTCGTCTGCGCGCACCGGAAGGGTCTCGTGCATGTGTTCGACACCCAGTCGCATGCGCTGCGCAAGACCATTGCCATCGAAGGTGCGCCGGGCGAGGCCAACCAGCTGCGCCGAGTGCGCGTATCGCCCGACGGCCGATACCTCTGCGCATCCTCGCACGTCGATGACTTCGCAGCGGTGTACGATGCCGCGACATTGAAGCAGCTCGGCGGCTTTCCCACCCCAAAAGCTCCCATGGGCTTCGGGTTTGCCGGCGATGGCAAGCGCGCTTTTCTCTGTTGCCATGATGCGGCCGTGACGCTCGAATTCGACTTGCCAGGCGCAAAGATCACGCGGCAATTTCCCACCGCGGCCGGGTGTGAGTTCTTGATTTCGTACTAGTGCACGCGTAGCGGCTTAGTCGTCATGCCCGGCACAAGGCCGGGCATGACGTGAAATTTGCCCGGCACAAACAGCATCATCGAAACGGCTTGCTCAAAAACTTCGATCCCTTCAGCCCGTAGCGCCACGGCTTCTCAGCGGCCTTGGTGATGCCGATGCGCACCCCGGCCACCACACCTGGTAGTTCGCCGCGGGCGCGGAGCTCGAACGGCGCGCGATCGAGTGCCAGGCCATTGTGCCGTCTAGTAACTCCGAGCGCCTCGCAGAGTTTGCCCGGGCCGGAGCACAGGTCGCGCTCCTCGCGCAGGCCGCGGTGGCGGCGCATCACGGCGAGCCCTTCCATTGGCTCGACTGCCCGGATGAGCACGGCGCTGGCGCTGCCTTCTTCCTCGCACACGAAGTTGAGGCACCAGTGAATTCCGTAAGAGCGGTAGACATAGGCATAGCCGGGTGGGCCAAACATCACCGCATTGCGCTCGGTGCGGCCATTATAGGAATGCGCGGCCGGGTCGGTGTGGTGATAGGCCTCGACTTCGACAATAACGCCGCCAGCGCCGTCGATGAGCAGCGTCGCGCCGATCAGTTCGGGCGCAACGACATGCACTGAGCGGTCAAAAAATGAGCGGCGAAGGCGACGGGGCTGCGGCATGGATCCGGTTGCTGATCAGTAGCACGCCTGTCACCCACCGTTCGTCCCCGCGGAGGATCAGCCTCGCCGCGAACTCGATGCCTGTTTGCGCGAGCACGGGCCGGCGGCCTATTCCTCGGGCGTCCAAATATCCCCAGTTATCCCCAAACGCGGAAATGCTTGGGACTTAATACGCGGCGCTAAAAAGAGCGTTCCGACTGATGATACCGGGCAACACCTGTGTCGGGTTTGCAACACCGCGAGAACATTTAAGCATATGACCGCATCGCCCCTGATGACGCCGCGATTCGGCCATACCATTCAACCACATCGATGCCGCCAAGCCGGGAGCCCTTTCTAGGGCCGGCTAGGTCGACCCGGCAACGATTCACCGGGACTGGGCGACAAGGAAACGATGGACGCCAAAAGCAGTCTGAAGTCGAAGCTTCCCAGTCGGCACGCCACCGAGGGACCGGACCGGGCGCCGCATCGCTCCTTCTATTATGCGATGGGCCTGACACCGGAACAGATCCATCAGCCCTTTGTAGGCGTGGCGACCTGCTGGAACGAAGCCGCGCCCTGCAACATCGCCCTGATGCGCCAGGCCCAGGTCGTGAAGAAAGGCGTGGCCGCGGTTGGCGCCACCCCGCGCGAGTTCTGCACGATCACGGTGACCGACGGCATTGCCATGGGTCATGCCGGCATGAAGGCCTCGCTGCCGTCACGCGAAGTGATTGCCGACAGCGTTGAGCTCACGGTGCGTGGCCATGCCTATGACGCGCTGATCGGAATCGCGGGCTGCGACAAGTCGCAGCCCGGCATGATGATGGCGATGTGCCGCCTCAATGTGCCGGCGATCTACATTTATGGCGGCTCCATTTTGCCCGGCACTTTCAAGGGCAAGCCGGTCACCGTGCAGGATGTGTACGAGGCGGTCGGCAAACACTCGGTCGGGCAGATGTCCGACGAGGATCTCGACATTCTCGAGCAAAATGCGTGCCCTTCGGCCGGCGCCTGCGGTGCGCAGTTCACCGCCAACACGATGGCGACGGTATCGGAAGCAATCGGCCTCGCGCTGCCTTACTCGGCGGGCGCGCCGGCGCCTTACGAAATTCGCGATAAATTCTGCATGCTTGCGGGCGAGATGATCATGGACCTGATCGTCAAGAAGATCCGTCCGCGCGATATCGTTACGCGAAAAGCGCTGGAAAATGCCGCAGCCGTGGTTGCCGCAACAGGAGGCTCAACCAATGCTGCGCTGCATCTGCCGGCGATCGCGAATGAATGCGGCATCGAATTCACTCTTTTCGACGTCGCCGAAATCTTCAAAAAGACTCCTTATGTCGCAGATTTGAAACCAGGTGGCCGTTATGTCGCCAAGGATATGTTCGAGGCTGGCGGCGTGCCGCTCTTGATGAAAACGCTCCTGGATCACGGTTATCTGCACGGCGATTGCCTGACGGTAACCGGACGCACGATCGCCGAAAATCTGAAAAACGTAAAATGGAATCCCGATCAGGACGTCGTGCGTCCTGCAGACAAGCCATTGCTGCCCACTGGCGGCGTGGTCGGGCTCAAGGGCAACCTCGCGCCTGAGGGCGCGATCGTGAAAATCGCCGGCATGAAAATGCTTAAATTCAGCGGCCCGGCGCGCTGCTTCGATGGCGAGGAAGCCTGCTTCGACGCGGTCAAGAACCGCAAATACAAGGACGGCGACGTGCTGGTGATCCGCTATGAGGGGCCGCGCGGCGGTCCCGGCATGCGCGAGATGCTGTCTACCACCGCGGCGCTGTACGGCCAGGGCGCGGGCGAGAAGGTCGCGCTGATCACGGACGGACGCTTCTCCGGCGCAACGCGCGGGTTCTGCGTCGGCCACGTCGGTCCGGAGGCCGCGGTCGGCGGGCCGATCGGGCTCATTCGCGACGGCGACGTTATCGAGATCGATGCGGTGAAAGGCACGCTCGACGTCAAGCTTTCCGCCGACGAACTGGCGAAGCGGAAGAGCCAATGGAAGGCGCGCGAGAGCGAATACGGATCCGGTTACTTGTGGAAATACGCGCAACAGGTTGGTCCCGCCGTCAACGGCGCAGTGACGCACCCCGGCGGCGCTGCCGAGAAAGAGTGCTATGCGGACATTTGAGAGCCTGTTGCGTGCATTGCTGATCGGCGGTCTTTTGGCCACCGCGCCCGCACACGCGCTCGACGGCAGCAAGACCGACGCCAGCGTGGGTCCGCCGCCGATGACGCCGATGGAGGCGTTCCGCTCGGGCGCGAACTGGCTCAAGGCTGGCGAAACCGTCAAGGCGGTGAACTCGCTCGAGTATGCCGCCGAGAAGGGCCACGCCATCGCGCAGTGGAAGCTTGGCCGCATGTATGCGGAGGGTGACGGAGTTACCCAGAACGACCTCAAGGCGTTCGAATATTTTCGCCGCATCGCCGACAGCCACGCCGACGACAATCCGGACACGCCGCAGGCGCGCTTTGTCGCCAACGCATTCGTTGCGCTTGGACACTATTACCTGGATGGCATTCCGAAGACCGACGTCAAGCGTGACCCGCAACGGGCGCGCGAAATGTTCGCCTACGCGGCGTCATACTTCCGCGATCCCGACGCGCAATACTATCTGGCGCGCCTCTATCTCAACGGCACCGGCGCACCCCGCGATCCGCGCCAGGCCGCGCGTTGGTTTGGGCTTTCCGCACAGAAGGGCCAGTGCGAGGCGCAGGCGATGCTCGGCGCTATGCTGTTCGAGGGCGATCACGTTCCGCGCCAGGCCGCACGAGGACTGATGTGGCTTGCGCTCGCCAAAGACAATGCGCGCACTGACCAAGCCTGGATCACCAAACTCTATGACAGCGCGATGAAGCAGGCGAGCGAGGACGAGCGAGCCTTGGCCGCGGTGTATCTCCGCAATTGGCTTGAGATGCGGCGGGAGTAACTCGCATCTCCGCGCGCTGTTTTCTGTCATGCCCGGCCTCGTGCCGGGCATCCACGTCTTAAGTGCCAAAGACGTCGATGGCCGGGGCTTCGCCCGCCGAAGAGGTGCTCAGCCCTAAAACTCGTGATGCAGTGCTTCGGCCCGCAGTGGGACAAGCCCGGCCAAAACGAGTGAGAGTCAGCGCCCCACAATATCCAGATCCACATACACGGGTACGTGGTCGGACGGCTTATCCCAGCCGCGCACGTGGCGGTCGATGCCGGAGGCGACCAAGAGGTCGGCGGCTTGCGGCGACATCAGCAAGTGATCGATGCGAATGCCGTCATCCTTGGCCCAGGCGCCGGCTTGATAATCCCAGAACGTGTAAAGATCCGACGCATCGCTGACCGCGCGTATTGCATCGGTTAAGCCGAGGTTGATCAGCGCGCGGAATTTCTCCCTCGTCTGGGGTAGAAAGAGTGCGTCGTTTTTCCACGCCTCCGGGCGGCGAACGTCGGCGGCGGTCGGGATCACGTTGTAATCGCCCGCCAATAGCAGCGGCTCTTCCAGCTTAAGTCGCTCACGCGAGAAATTAATGAGCCGCGCCATCCAGTTGAGCTTGTACGCGTACTTGTCGCTTTGCGGCGGGTTGCCATTAGGCAAATAGAGACTGACCACGCGCAGCACGCCGCTCTTGGTTGAGACGATCGCTTCCAGAAAGCGGGCCTGCACGTCGGCGTCGTCGCCGATCAGTCCGGGCGCGACCTCGTCAAATGGAAACTTGGACAGAATGGCAACACCGTTGAAGGTCTTCTGCCCATGCACGGCCACGTTGTAGCCGAGCGCCTCGAATGGCTCTCGCGGAAAGGCGTCATCGGTGCATTTGATCTCCTGCAGGCAAACAATGTCGTGCTGCCGCTCCGCGAGCCAGCTCTGCAGGTTGTCCATGCGCTGGCGGATGGAATTGACGTTCCAGGTGGCAATACGCATGGTTTTTGGGGGTCCAGGAGGCGAATAAGGCTGTATTCACCGTGTTTACCTGCAAGCGCAGGGATATGCACCGGTAAACGTTTATATGCTAGGACAAACGGTAACGCGGGGGCCAAATTGGTTGGAGAAACAAGCCATTCCGCGAATTAGGGAGCGTCCGGGCAGGCGCACATGAGTCCGGACCGAAAACTGTCAATGATCAAGCGAACCTGGCTCATTGCGGGGGCGGCCGTCGCCCTGATCGGCATAGCCGTGTTTGCGCGCGGTTTCTGGACCACGGACGGGGTTGCGGCGCGCTCGCAAGGACAGGCGCGCGTCGTTCCGGTGGAAATCGCTACCGCCGATCGCAAAACGATGCCAGTGCGCCTGACCGCCCTGGGCAATGTCACCCCCATGGCCAGCGTCGCCATCAAGACACAGGTCGACACCACGATTACCGGCGTCCATTTCCGTGACGGCGCCATGGTGCAAAAAGGTGATCTGCTTTTCACGCTCGATTGCCGGCAGATCCAGGCCGACATGAAGCGCGTGCAGGCGATAATCGACGGCGCGCAATCCACGCTCGAGCAATCGCAGCGCGATGTAGATCGCTACACCGACCTCGCGGCGAGGAACGCTACGCCGATCGTCACGCTTAATAACGCGCAGACGGCGGTCAACGTCTCGCGTGCCACCGCTGAATCGAACCGCGCGCAGCTCGAAAATCTGAAGGTTCAACTCGATTTCTGCTCGATCCGGGCGCCGATTTCCGGCCGCATCAGCATGGCTAACGTCAAGGTTGGAAATTTCGTGCGCCAGGCCGATACGACCCCGATGGCGACAATCAACCAGACGATGCCGGTCTATGTCAGCTTCTCGGTGCCGCAGAAAAATCTTCCCGACATCCGTAAAGCCATCACTGCCGAAACCGCAACCGTCGAAGCGATCGTACCGGGCGAACAGAAGCGGGCCAGCGGGCAGGTCACGATGATCGAAAATACGGTCGATACCGCGACTGGTATGGCTGTGGTGCGCGCCACCATGCCAAACCAGGACGAGGTGCTTTGGCCGGGCACGCTGGTGAATACCGAGATGACCCTGCGAAATGAAGACGGCGTGGTGGTGCCGTCCAATGCCGTGCAAATCAGTCAGACAGGTACTTTCGTCTTTGTGGTGACAGACGGTGCCGCGCAAATACAACCGGTGAAAGTCGAGCGCCAGGTCGGCAACGAAAGCGTCATCGCATCCGGCCTCAATGGGGGAGAGACGATTGTCACCGAAGGACAGCTGCTGTTGTCGAACGGCACACGCGTGAACCCGCGTCCGCCCAAGGTCGCGGGTAACTGATCCATGGCCATATCCGAAACTTGTATCCGCCGCCCGGTGCTGACGACGCTGGTGACAGCGTCGTTGATCGTTTTCGGCATCTTTGCCTATCGACTGCTGCCGGTGGCGGCTTTGCCCGCGGTCGATTTTCCGACCATCCAGATCATCGCGCAATTTCCCGGCGCCAGTCCGGAAACGATGGCCTCGTCGGTCGCATCGCCGATCGAACGCCAGCTGTCGACCATCTCCGGCATCTCATCGATGAACTCGACGTCCTCGCTGGGTCTGGCGCAGATCACCATTCAGTTCGATCTTGGCCGCAATATTGACGGCGCTGCGCTTGACGTGCAGACCGCGCTTGCGACAGCGACTCGCCTGCTGCCGGTCGAAATGACCACACCGCCGTCGTTCCGCAAGGTCAATCCGGGCGACTTCCCGGTGCTCTATATCAGCCTGCGGTCCGATACCGTCCCACTGTCGACCGTTGACGATTACGCAGAAACCGTTCTGGCGCCGCAGATCTCGCAATTGCCAGGCGTTGCGCAGGTTATGGTGTATGGCGCGCAGAAGTTCGCCATTCGCGTCCAGGTTAATCCGACAGAGGCGGCTGCCCGAAACATATCGCTCGAGGACGTGCGCAGCGTCGTGGCCAAGGCCAATTCGAGCACTCCCGTGGGCGTTCTGACCGGACCGAAACAAAGCGTCACGCTGGCCGCGACCAGCGCCATGCCGCACGCCGCCGACTATCGTGACGTCGTCGTCGCCTACCGCAACGGCTCTCCGATCAAGCTCAATCAGATCGCCCGTGTCATCGACAGCGTCGAGAACGACAAGATCGCCACCTGGTACAACGGCGAACGCGCCATTGTGCTGGCAATCCAGCGTCAGCCCGATGCCAACACGGTCCAGGTCGTCGACCTCGTGCGCCAAAGCCTGCCGGCGATGCGGGCGCAGGTGCCGCCTTCGATCCAGATGGAGCCCTTGTTCGACCGCTCGCTATCCATCCGCGCGGCGGTGATCGACGTGCAGGAGACGCTGGGAATCGCCATTGCGCTCGTCATCATGGTGATATTCCTGTTCCTGCGCAAAGTCTCGGCCACGATCATTCCGGCGCTCGCGGTTCCCGTATCGCTGGTCGGCACTTTCGCGGCGATGTACGCCTTCGGTTTCTCGATCAACAACATGACGCTGCTGGCCCTCACGCTCTCGGTCGGCTTCGTCGTCGACGATGCGATCGTGATGCTGGAAAATATCGTGCGTCACATCGAAGGCGGCATGCGACCGTTTGAGGCTGCGCTAAAGGGCTCGCGGGAAGTCGGCTTCACCATCATATCGATCACCTTCTCGCTGATCGCGGTATTCATCCCGGTCTTGCTGATGGGCGGCATGGTCGGCCGCGTGTTCCGCGAGTTCGCGGTGTCGATCGCGGTTGCAATCGTGGTTTCCGGCTTCGTATCGCTGACACTGACCCCGATGCTGTGCGCGCGCGTGCTCCGCAGTCATCGCCCCGGAGACGAAAAACAGTTTTTTCTGCTGCGCATGTTCGAGCGGTTCTTCGAGGTCATGCTGAGTACCTATCAGTGGACGCTCGACCGCGTGCTCAAGTTCAAATCGATCATGCTCCTGGTTACGATCGCCACGTTCTTTGCCACCATCGTTCTTTATGTCGTCGTCCCCAAAGGTTTCTTCCCGACAGAAGATACCGGTTACGTTATCGGCATCACGGAAGGTGCGACCGACATTTCCTTTCCTGCGCTGTCGGACCTTCAGCGCAAGGTCGCAGATATCGTACGCGCGGATCCGGCGGTGGCCTACGTAAACTCGACGGTCGGCGCCGGCGGTCCCAATTCGGTCGGCAACAGCGGCCGGATGCTGGTGGCGCTCAAGCCGCGCAAAGAACGCGACAACCTGCAGACGATTCTCGCGCGGCTGCGCCAGACAGCCAATGTCGTGCCGGGCATCGCGATGTATTTCCAGCCGATCCAGAACATCAATCTCGGCGGCAAGCTCGCCAAGAGCCAATATCAATATACGCTGCAATCCAATGACACGGCGACGCTCTACCGTCTCGCGCCCGAACTTCGCGAAAAAATTTCACAAATTCCCGGCCTGCTCGACGTCACCACCGATCTCTACGTGACCAACCCGCAAGTCACCATTGAGGTTGATCGCGAGAAAGCGGCGGTTTACGGCGTTACAGTCGACCAGGTCCGACAGGAGCTATTCAACGCGTTCGGCGTGCGGTGGATCGCGACCATCTACAGCCCGGTGAACTACTATCAGGTGATTCTGGAGACGCAGCCGGATTTCCAGGTTGGCCCCGACGATCTGGCGCGTGTGTACTTAAAGACGTCGAACGGCACGACCGTGCCGCTGTCGGCTGTCACCCGGTTCGAGCGCACGGTCGGCCCGCTGACGGTCAATCACCAGGGACAACAGCCGGCGGTGACGATTGCTTTCAATCTTGCGCCGGGGGTTTCGCTCGGTCAGGCGGTCGATGCCATTCAGAATCTCGAACGGGAAGAGCGGCTGCCTGCCACGATTACGACCGGTTTCCAGGGCACCGCGCAGGTGTTCCAGGATTCCTTGCGCGGGCAGGGCATCCTGATCCTGGCAGCCATATTTGCCGCCTATGTGGTGCTCGGAATTTTGTACGAGAGCTTTATTCATCCGATCACCATCATTTCCGGACTCCCGTCCGCCGGCATCGGCGCGATCCTGACGCTGATGCTGTTCCGCATGGATCTGTCCGTGATCGCGATGATCGGCATTGTGATGCTGGTCGGCATCGTCAAAAAGAACGCCATCATGATGATCGACTTCGCCATTGAAAGGCGGCGCGTAGGCCTGTCGGCGGAGGCCGCGATCCGCGAAGCGGCGATCCTGCGCTTCCGCCCGATCATGATGACAACCTTCGCAGCAATCTTTGGAACGTTGCCGATTGCGCTCGGTACCGGCGCGGGCGCTGAGTTGCGGCAGCCGCTCGGCGTTGCGGTGGTCGGCGGCCTGGTCCTGTCGCAGCTGCTGACGCTGTACATTACCCCGGTAATCTATCTCTACCTCGATCGCTTCGACCGGCTGCTCAAGCGCCGGCTCGAGCCACAACTCGAGGAAGTCAAGGAAGCGCCGCCGGCAGTGGCAGCGGAATAGCCCTCTTATCGTCATGGCCCGGCTCGTCCCGGCCACCACGACTTTTCTTCCGCCAGTTTGAGTGAAGACGTGGATGCCCGGCACAGGGCCGGGGATGACGAACGATACGCAGCAGTCGGAGCGCGAAGCTGGTGCCACACGCTCTTCATTACGCCAGCTCGAAGA
>Ga0126380_10000202_pt1 | contig 16939 bp, 13 predicted proteins | sample PanSoiMetPlot_26_FD_92544 | JGI IMG/M metagenome (GOLD analysis project Ga0126380, IMG submission 92544) | Tropical forest soil microbial communities from Panama - MetaG Plot_26 | ecosystem: Environmental > Terrestrial > Soil > Tropical forest > Bulk soil | place: Panama | collected 2016-02-17
GCGGCCCGCGCCGACGGGCACCGGGTCGGTCACCGTGATGCCGCGGTCACGCAGTTCCGCGACCGCGGCGTCGAGGTCGGTGACGGCCAGGGCGAAGTGCTGGCCCCGGTCCGGCGGCACGTCGCCGTCGGTGACATGCAGCTCGTCCTCGTCGTCCAGGCGGAACACCGCCGGGACCAGGCCCGCGCACACGCCGTTGGCCTCACACAGATCGCGGTCCACGGTCACTCTCATCCCGGCATTCTCTCGCGCGTTCCGCGGCTGTGCCCGCGCCGGGGCGGCGGCGCGGGCAGGATCAAACCATGACCGACACTCGCGGCCCGGCCGGCCCGTTGCCCGCGATGCCCGACGATTTGCGGCGCGCGGCGGAGGCGGCGCGCGGCTTCATGCCGCCCGCCGAGGGCCTGGCCCTGTACCGGGCGGCGGCCACCTACGCCGCCGCCGGGCCGGTGCTGGAGATCGGCACCTACTGCGGCAAGTCCACGATCTACCTGGCGTGCGCGGCCCGGCAGGCCGGGCAGGTGATGATCACGGTGGACCACCATCACGGGTCCGAGGAGAACCAGCCCGGCTGGGAGTACCACGACGCCAGCCTGGTCGATCCGGCGACCGGCCGCCTGGACACCCTCCCGCACTTCCGCGCGACCCTGGCTGGCCTCGGCCTCGACGACGACGTGATCGCGATCGTGGGCCGGTCGGCGGACGTGGCGCGGCTGTGGCGGGCCCCGCTGGGGCTGTTGTTCATCGACGGCGGGCACACCGAGGCCGCCGCCCAGGCCGACTACGCGGGATGGGCGCCCCGGGTGGCGCCCGGCGCCGCGCTCGCGATCCACGACGTCTTCCCCGATCCCGCCGACGGCGGCCGGCCGCCGTACCACATCTACCTGCGGGCGCTGGCTTCCGGCGCGTTCACCGAGGTGGCCGTCGAAGGTTCGCTGCGGCTTCTCGAACGGACCGGAGAAGGAATTTAGCCGAACGACGGCCCTCCAGACCGTCATCCCGCCACGCGGCGTTACCCCACAAGGGGATCGGCAAAGCAGCAACTTCGTGATCATGACTTTCGGGCCGTGATGGCGCCACCTAAGTCATGATCACGATCCGGGGTGGCGGCGGAACGGGGCTGGATGGCTAGGCGGTGGTCATCTGGCAGCCGCACCGGCCGGGATCCGGGGCCGGTGCAGCGGGATCGGCGGTGGCGGCGCGGAACAGGCCGTTTCCGCCGGTGGCCGCGGACAGCGCGTCGGCGGCGAGGATGATCGCCGCCGACGTGTAACTGCTGCGCTCGTTCGGGAAATGCTTGTTGTTGGCGAACTGCCAGCCGGTCCAGTACGCCCCGTCGGCGCCGCGCAGGAACTGCACCTCGGCGAACATCTCCAGGGCGCGGCGGGTGTCCCCGATCGCGTCCAGGGCCAGCGCAAGCTCGCAGGTCTCGGCGCCGGTGACCCAGGGCTCGTCGCGCACGCAGCGGACGCCCAGGCCCGGCACCACGAAGTCCGGCCAGCCGGCGGCCAGCCGCGCCGCGGCGTCCGGCCCGCGCACCGCCCCGCCGAGGACCGGGTAGTACCAGTCCATCGAGAACCTGGATTTGTCCTCGAACGCCTCCGGGTGGCACGCGACCGTGTGCGCGAGCCGGCCCGCGGCCAGCTCCCAGTCCGGCTGCGGCTCGCCGGCGAAGTCGGCCAGGGCCGCCGCGCAGCGCAGGCTCTGGCATATGCTGGCGCACCCGGTTAGCAGCGCATACCTGGCCGGGACCCCGCCCGCGCCGCGCTGCCAGATGATCTCCCCGCGCGGCGTCTGCAGGCCGACGGCGTAGTCGATCGCCCGGCGCACCACGGGCCACATCCGCGCCACGAACCCGGCGTCCCCGGTGACCAGGTACTCGTGCCAGACGCCCACGGCCACGTATGCGGCGTGGTTGCTTTCCCCGGCGGCCTCGTTCACCGCGCCGCCGGGCGCGGTCCGCCGCGGCCAGGAGCCGTCGGCCCGCTGCGTGGCGTGCAGCCATTCGTAGGCCCGCCGGGCCGGGCCGGTCAGCCCGCACGCCGACAGCGCCATGGCGCACTCGACGTGGTTCCAGGCGTCCACCTGGCCGTCCGGCCAGCCGATCGCCCCGGACTCCTCCTGCGCGGCCGCGATGGTCTCGCCGGTGGCACGTATCTCCGCCTCGGTCAGCACGCCGGGCACCGCCGGGATCCGGCCAGCCACGGGACGGGCGTACGGCAGCAACTGGCCCGAATCGATCCGGGCCAGGTTGTCACCCACGGGCATGCGCCCGCGCGGGCGGCGCCGGGACCGGAACGGGGACCGGTGCGCCCGGCGGCTTATGCGCGTACACGACGATGCTCTTGCCGATCAGCGGGTTCAGCGCCCGCTCGGCGAGCCTGGTCACCGGTGGGTGCTTGATGATGTCCCAGACCAGCAGCCGGTGGTAGGCGCGGGCCAGCGGGTGGCCGTCCCGGTGCACGCCCACGGCGCACTTCAGCCACCAGTACGGCGAGTGCAGGCCGTGCGCGTGGTGGTGCCCGCCGACCTCGAACCCGGCCGCGCGCAGCTTGGCCTCCAGCTCGGGCCGGGTGTAGATGCGGACGTGGCCGCCCGGCGTGTTGTGGTAGTCGTCGGACAGCCGCCAGCAGACCCGCTCCGGCAGCCAGGCGGGCACGGTCACCGCGAGCAGCCCGCCGGGCCGCAGCACCCGGGCGATCTCGGCGATCGCGCGCGCGTCGAGCGGAATGTGTTCCAGCACCTCCGCGGCGATCACCCGGTCGAAGGAACCGTCGCCGAACGGCATCGCCGTGGCGTCGCCGCCCACCGGCCTGGCCCGGGCCGCCGGCGGCACCTCCCCGGCCGCCGCCATGGCCGCGGTCATGGCATTGACCTGGCGCAATTCACCGTGATCGGCGTCGAAGGCGACCACTTCCGCGCCGCGCCGGTAGGCCTCGAAGGCATGCCGCCCGGCGCCGCAGCCGAGATCCAGCAGGCGGTTGCCCGGCCGGACGGGGAAGTGGCGGAAATCAACGGTCAGCAGGGGTCGGCTCCCTTCACGCCGGTGCCGCCGGCCGGGGGCTGTCCGGCCCGGCGGGCGGCGATCGCCCGGTGGTATTCCGCGACGGTGGCCCGGGCGACGGCGGGCCAGGCGAACCGCTCCTGGACCCGGTGCCAGGCGGCCTGGCCGAGCCGGGCGCGCCGGTCCGGCGAGTCGAGCAGGTCCCGCAGTGCCGCGGCCAGTTCCTCCGGGTCGCCGGGCGTCACCTGCACCGCCGTGTCCCCGGCCACCTCCGGCAGCGCCCCGGTGCGGCTGACGATCAGCGGGGTGCCGGACGCCATGTGCTCGACCGCGGGCAGCGAGAACCCCTCATACCGCGACGGCACCACCGCGACCTGGGCGCTGGCCGCCAGCTCCGCCAGCTCGGCGTCGCTGATGCCGTGCGCGAACCGCACCTTGTCGCCGAGTGCCAGCTCCCCGGCCAGCCGCTCGGTGGGGCCGCCGGGGTTCGGCTTGCCGACCACGACCAGCTGCGCGTCCCGTTCGGTGGCCAGCTTGCCGAACGCTCGCAGCAGCGTCGCCACGCCCTTGATCGGGGAGTCGGCGGCGCTGGCCACCGCGATCACCCGGCCGGGCACCCGCGGCTCGGGCCGGGGATGGAACAGGCGGGTGTCCACGCCGAGCGGGATGACCCGGACGTTGCCCGGCGCCACGCGGAAATCGCGGCAGATGTCCGCGGCCGACGACTCGGACGCGGTCAGGATCGTGCCGCAGCGGCGGGCCACCCGGGCCTGCATCCGCACGAAGCTGTACCAGCGCCACTTGGAGACCTTGCTCAGCCCCTTCGCCGCCGCCACCTCGATGCGCCGGTCCACGCTGATCGGGTGGTGGATGCTGGTCACCAGCGGCATCCCGGCCTTGGGCAGGGCCAGCAGCCCGTAGGCCAGCACCTGGTTGTCGTGGACCAGGTCGAAGTCCGCGAGCCTGGCCAGCAGCGCCCGGCGGGCGCGGAGGCTGAACGTGAACGGCTCGGGGAACGCCCCGGTCTTCATCCAGGCGAACTCCAGGACGTCGATCCAGTCGCGGAACTCCGACAGCCCCGGCGTGCGGAACGGATCGGAGTCCCGGTACAGGTCCAGGCTGGGCAGCGTGCGCAGCACCGGCCCGGGCTCCAGTTCGGGGTAGGGCTGGCCGGAGAACACCTCCACGCGGTGGCCCAGGGCGGCGAGTTCGCGGGACAGGTGCCGCAAGTAGATGCCCTGGCCGCCCACGTGCGGCCTGCTGCGGTAAGAGACGAGTGCTATGCGGAGCGGGCGCTGGTTGGTCTGCACGCAGCTTCGCACCTCTTGTCGGTCCGGTCGCGGATGATGCCCAGGCCGCCCGCTGGCTCCTAGGCAGGGAACATTACCATCCAGTACCACACCCGCCCCGCGTGCGTCAGCACTGGCACGAGCCGCAGTCGTACCCTGAGTGCAGCGCGGCGGAAACTCACGCCGTGATCATCGGCGGGGAGGCCATGCCCAAACGCGCACTGATTACCGGGATCACCGGCCAGGACGGTTCCTATCTGGCTGAATACCTACTGGCCCAGGGGTACGAGGTCTGGGGCTTGGTCCGGGGCCAGTCCAATCCCCGTGTCCGCCGGGTGCGGCGGTTGCTGGGTGAGGTACGGCTGGTCCGCGGCGACCTGCTGGACCAGGGGAGCCTGATCTCGGCCGTGGAACGGGTCCAACCCGCCGAGGTCTACAACCTGGCAGCGATCTCCTACGTGCCGATGTCCTGGCAGCAGGCCGAGCTGACCGGTGAGGTCACCGGGCTGGGCGTGCTGCGGGTGCTCGAAGCGATCCGGGTGTGCAGCGGCATCAGCGCCTCCCGCACCCCGGGCAGCGGCCAGATCCGCTTCTACCAGGCCTCCTCGTCGGAGATGTTCGGCATGGTGGCCGAGTCCCCGCAGACCGAGCGGACGCCGTTCCACCCGCGCAGCCCGTACGGGGTGGCCAAGGTGTACGGGCATTTCCTCACCCAGAACTACCGCGAGTCCTACGGCATGTTCGCCGTCTCCGGGATCTTGTTCAACCACGAGTCGCCGCGGCGCGGCGCCGAGTTCGTCACCCGCAAGGTGTCCCTCGGCGTGGCCAGGATCAAGCTCGGCCTGGAGCGCAAGCTGCGGCTCGGCACACTGTCGGTGCGCCGCGACTGGGGTTTCGCCGGGGACTACGTGCGCGCCATGCACCTGATGCTGGCGCAGGACGAGCCGGCCGATTTCGTGGTCGGCACCGGGGTGACGCACAGCGTCCAGGAGCTGGTGAGCCGGGCATTCGCCGCGGTCGGCCTGGACTGGCGGGAGCACGTCGTGTCCGACACCGCGTTCGTGCGGCCGGCCGAGGTGGACCACCTGTGCGCGGACCCGTCGAAGGTGGCCAAGGAACTGGGGTGGGAGCCGACGGTGGCGTTCGATCAACTGGTCACGATGATGGTCGAATCGGATCTGGCGCTGCTGTCCGGGCCGGAGGCGCATCACGATGACTCGTTCGGGCCGGAAGGGTGGTAGCGGGGACGCCTTGCTTGGGCTGGGGCGGCCGGGGGGGGTGGGCAACGGGGCGGCAATCGCGGCACACGCTAACGGCTGTGCCACGATCACCGGCCCCGCCCACTACGGGCTAGACCGTGGCGCCCACAGCCGCGCCGATCAGATAGGTGATGCCCGCGGCCACGGCGCCGAGCGCGAGCTGGCGGAGTCCGCCGCGGAAGAACGGGCGATCGGTCAGCCTGGCTACCAGGCCGCCGCCGATGAACGCGGCGAGCGCGGCCAGGCCCAGCGCCAGGCCCATGGCCAGGCTCGCCGGGCTGACCCCGGCCAGGTAGGGGATCAGCGGGATGATGGCGCCGGCGGCGAAGGTGAGCAGGGACGTGCCCGCTGCGGTATAGGGGGAAGGAAGTTCCTTGTGGTCCACCCCCAGCTCCTCGCGGACGTGGACCGCGAGGGCGTCGTCCGGGTGGACCGAGATCTGCCGCGCGACCTCGTCGGCCAGCTCCGGGTCCACGCCGCGCATCCGGAACGTGGCGGCCAGCTCCTGCCGCTCGGATTCCGGGTTGTACCTGAGCTCGTGGGCCTCCTTGCGGACCTCCGCGTCCACCAGCTCGTTCTGCGAGGACACCGAGACGAACTCGCCGGTGGCCATCGAGAACGCGCCCGCCGCCAGCCCTGCCAGCCCGGTGAGCACGATGAACTGATGGGATCCGCCGCCCCCGCCGACGCCCGCGATCAGCGACACGTTGGTCACCAGGCCGTCCATGGCACCGAACACGGCCGGGCGAAGCCAGCCGCCAGATACGTCACGGTGCTGGTGCCCGTGCGCCTCGCTCTGGGCGTCGCTCGTCGCGCTCATGGTCTCGTTTTCAGGCATCCCGGTGGGAACCGGCCGCAACCTCCTATTATTCCGGGTCCGCCGGCTCTGCGGCGGGGTCGCCTGCCAGCGCCGCGGTGGTGAGGCGCTCGATGTCTTCGCCGAAGGGGCGGTCGCCGTCGATGGGGCCGATGACGCCGGTGAGCGAGTCCAGCAGGGGGCGGCACCCGGGCGGGACCGGATGCGGGGACAAGGTGGCGGCGCGGTAGCCGGTCAGCAGCTCGCAGGAGGTGACGGCGTGGCCGTGGCGGATTGCCTGGCGCAGGGAGTCGGCGGCCTCCCAGGCGAAGGACTGCACGTCCTCCTGCCCGCCGGAGGTCTCGATCAGCCCCACGGTCGAGGGCAGGGCCAGCCGGCGCAGGGCGTGCACCTCCCCGGCCGCGCGCTTGTGCACGGTGACCAGCCCGGTATCCGGCCCGGGGCGGGCGGCAAGCTGCGGCGGCAGCCCGGTGACCCGGGTGTCGAGCAGCCGGTGCACCCGCGCGGCGGACACCTCGCCCGCGTGCGCCAGGGCGGCGGTGAGCTGGTCACAGTGCGCCGCCAGGTCGAGACCGTGAAAGCCCGCGGTGCCGACGAACGCGCCGTCGAGGAACGCCGGTGAGTCGGTCACCCCGGACAGCGCGCGGCCGGCGGCGTCCGCAAGCCCGCCCGCCGCCCGGAGCACGTGGGCGAGCACCGGGCCGGCCACCCGGAACGACACCGGCGCCTGCAGCGCGGCCGGCCCGGCCGGGTTCCCGGCGGCCCGGCGCAAGCGGCCGAGCACCTGGCCCAGGAGCGGGTCGCCGCGCGCGCACCCGGCCCGGTAGGGGTCGCGGGACGCGGACGCGGCCACGATCGACAGCGCCGCCGCGGCCTCCATCCGGGCCGCCAGCGCCATGGCCTCCGCGAGCCGCAGCACGGACAGCGCCGTGGCCCCGGGGACACCGGCCAGCAGGGCGTGTCCCTCCCGCGGGCCGAGATCGAACTCGTCCATCCCGTGCTCGGCCAGCGCGGCGCCGGCCGGCCTGGTCCCGCCGCCCAGGGCGAGCACCCGGCCGATCCCGGTTAGTGGCCCGAACGCGTGGGCGAGCGGCAGGATCTCACCGGCACTGCCCACGCCGGTGCGGGGGACCGCGGGAACGATTCCCGCGGCGAGCAGATCCGCCAGGCGCTCGCACAGCGCCGCGGACACGCCGGAATCACCGGACAAGAACGTGCGCAGGCGGACGGCGATGAGCGCCCGCACCTCGGCGACAGCAAGCCACGGCGGGCCACCGGTCGCGCGGGCGAGCATCAGGTTGCGCTGGTGGAGGCGCTGTTCCTGGTCAGTGAGGCGCACGCCGGCAAGCGCACCCATGCCGGTGTTCACGCCGTACACCGGGCGGCCGTCACGAAGCACGCCGCGGGCCTGCTCGCACCGCCGCTTAACGCCGGCCAGCAGCCCGCCCGCGATCCTGACCGGCTGCCCCGCCGCGACCGCACGGATAAGCCCGGCGTCCAGGTCGGCCGCCCTGCTGATCGTCCGCACCGTCATCGCACCATCCTGACCCTCGGCTGCGCTCCGCGGGGGAGCCACGATCGCCGCGCCTGCCGAGGGAAGATGACCACCGCGCGGAGCAGCTCCCTCACGAAACCTGGTGGCGGCGGAGCGCGTCTTCATCCAGGGTGATGCCGGTGATCTTCACGTGAGTTCGAAGTAGGGGTTGAACGGCGCGCGCGCCGCGGCGAGGAACTCGTCGATGCCAGGGCCGCCGGACCTGCCGCCACGCAATGCCTGGAAGGTCGCGGTGAGGTTGTTCTCATAGACGGCCTGCGTGTCGTCCGCCGAGGGATTGACCCAGACCGCGGCGATGAGGACGAGGTCTCCTGCCTGGCCGCGGTCGATCACGCCGTTCTCGACCGCCAGCGCGACTCCGCGGGCGACGCCGGCCTGGGCGGCGCCCCAGGTGAGCCTGCCGTGAGTCTCGCCATCGATGGCGGCCTTGTTGACGAACAGCGTCGGCGGGACGACCGCCACACCGGGCTGGGCGATGGCGACAAAGGCGGCGAACCCGGCCCGGGGGGTGGCAAGTGCGGTGACCCACGCGGTGCCAACCGGTCCGTGCCGCGGGCCGAGCACAGTGTTCACGTGGGCCGCGTTCACCCCCGTGCCGACGAACGACTCGCCGATCATCATCAGGCTCATCCGCGCGTCCCGTTCCCTTCCTCCCACGGCCGCAGCACGGCCCGGGCAGATATCCCGGAGCGCATGTCGGCAAACGCCTCGTTGACTTCCGCAAGCCGATATCGCCGGCCGACGAGCTTCTCAAGCGGCAGGCGGCCCTGGGCGTGCAGGCGCAAGATCATCGGCATGTCGATGGCCGGCCTGGCGGAGCCGTAAAACGTCCCGGTGATGATCTTCTCCGAACGGACCAGCTCAGGCCCGGGAAGCGACACCACAGAGCCGTCGGGGGGGACGCCAATCGCCACGATCATGCCTCCAGGGCGGGTGACCGAGAACGCGAGGCCGAGCAGCGAGGTCAGCCCGGCCGCGACAAACGCGTAGTCGACCCCGCCATGGGAGTAGTCAAGCAGCGCCTGCACCGCCGCCGGGTCCCGCCCGTCGAGCGCCAGCGTGGCGCCCAGCTCGAGGGCCAGGGCGCGCCGGGAGCCGATCGGCTCCACGGCGGCGATGGTTTCGGCGCCGGCCAGGCCAGCACCCATGATCGCCGAGAGCCCGACACCGCCCGCGCCGAACACGGCGACCGAGCTTCCCGGGTTGACCTTGGCACGGTTGATGACCGCCCCGATGCCGGTTGTCACGGCGCATCCGACCAGCGCGGCGACGTCGGTATCGGTACCTGCTGGCAGCCGGATGCAGGAGCGCTCGTCCACGATGGCGTGACGGGCAAAGGTGGAGAGGAACGAGTAGTGGTGCAGCCGCGTGCCGTTGTGCGAGAGCCGGAATCCGCCGCCCGGCAGCGATCCCGCCGCCATCTGCCGTGTTACGAACTCGCACAGGGACAGGCGCCCTTGCTGGCAAGCCCGGCAGGTCCCGCACGCCGGAAGCCACGACAGGACAACCGTGTCGCCGGGCGAGACCGAGGTGACCGCGGCGCCGACGGCCTCGACGACGCCGCTGCCTTCGTGGCCAAGCACCGCGGGGAGCGGTGTCGCCCAGGTGCCGCTTATCGCGTTCCAGTCGCTGTGGCAAACGCCGCTTGCCTCGATGCGTACCCTCACCTCGCCGGCGCCGGGGGCCGCGAGTTCCACCTCCGCGACGTCGAGAGGCTCATCGACCCCCCACAGCACGGCAGCCTTAGTCTTCATCATCACTCCCCTGGCCCCCGGCCCGCCGGTCGCAATGCTGGCTCCAGGCTGTGGTCGCCGCCAGGAACGCTCTGGTCAGAATGCCGCGTTCGCCGCGCCAGCACAACCGTGGCGGCGAGCATCACCATGCACGCCGCTTCGGTCGTGGCGAACACCGCCCGCAGGCTGACGTGTTCCGCGGCCAGCCCGGCCAGGAGCGGGCTCAGCATGGCCGTTGCCGCCCACACCCCGTTGAGCATGCCCATCACGACGCCAAGCCCGGCCCCGCAGCGCTGCGCCCCGGTGGCGGCCAGGGGGTAGCTGACGGTCCACAGAACTGACCTCGCCGCGGTCGTGGTGCACAACATTGTCACGACCGCCCACGTCGCGAGGGTCAGCGCCGCCGGAGATACGGCGAGGGCGAGGGCGAGCATGCCCGCGAACGCCACCGGCGTCCGTACCGCCCGGCCGCCGGCCGCGGCGGTGAGCGTGCTTGCCGCTACGAAGAGCACGCCCGCGACGGAGAAGGCAAGTCCGATCTGTCCCGGCGAAGCGCCGGTGGCGTGCAGCCGCTGGGGGACAAGCAGGGCGGAAACCCCCGTCGTAAAGCCCGCAGTCACGATCGCGGCCGCAGCCCAGATCGTGCGGCTGTCGCCGACGGCGGCCCGGAGGCTGGCGGTTACCGGCGTGGCGGGCGCGGGCGCGGGAGCGGGCACCTTGAGCAGCCCAAGGGCGGCGGTGATCAGGGCGAAGACCACGGCGGCCGCGAGGAATGGGACCGTGAGGCCGAAGTACTGGACTCCCGCACCGGCCAGAGCGGGCCCCACGGCTCCGCCGGCTCCCGCGCTGGCCACCGATCCCCCCAGGCTTGATCCGCCCGGCGCCACGTCCGCGAGCCACGAGATCCCGGCGGTCCAGATCATCCCGAAGCCGAGCCCGAAGACCAGCCGCGAAGCGAAGAGGATCGGGAACGAAGAAGCCACCGCCTGGGTGCACAGAGCGGCCGTCATCAGCGCACCAGCCCACAGGGTGAGCCTCCGCGCGCCGACTCGGTCAGAGAGGGCCCCGGTCGGCAGGCAGAACGCAAGAGTGGCGAGGCCGGTCGCGCTCAGCAGAGCGCCCTGCGCGAGGCCCGAAAGGCCTAGGCGGTGCGCGTAGGCGGGCAGAATCGGCACGATCGCCAGCTGCGCGCCCGAACTGGCGAAGATGAGGCCATAGAGAAGGGCGCGAAACAGCCGCACCGCTCGGGGGCGCTCTGCTTTTCCCGCCCCCGCGCTCCGCGCCCGCGTACGCTCTGCCTGGCCCGCTCCCGTACTGCGCGCCTGCCCCGGCTCTGCTTGGCCCGCTCCCGTGCTGCGCGCCCGTTCCCGCTCTGCTTGGCCGGCCCCCCCGCTCCGCGCCTGCCCCGGCTCTGCCCGGCCCGCCCCCGCGCTCCGCGCCCGCCTCCGTTCTGCGGCCGCCTTGATCACATTCCCTCCTGCGGCTTCGCCGTGCCGATTCGACAGCCGAATCTTAATATGAATGAGATAGGGATTAAGCTGAAGAAATGAGCGAAATACGATCGATCCATTCGATCAAAAGCAGGCTGGATTTGCGGCAACTGCGGGCCGTCCTCGCCGTCTCCGAGTTCGGATCGTTCCGGCAGGCCGCCGCCGAGCTCGGGTACACCCAATCGGCACTGTCACATCAGGTCGCCACGCTCGAGGCGGCACTGGGCTGGCCGCTCTTCCGTCGCCCGGGCGGCCGCGGCCAGGTGCGGCTGACGCCCGCGGGGGAGGCGGTCTGCCGCCGGGCGCGGCGGGTCGTCAGCGAGGTGGAAGGGATCGCCGCCGACGCGGAGGAAGCAGAGCGCGGCGCGAGCGTGTCCATCCGGGTCGGCGTTTCGCAGACGACAGCGGCTGAGATCATGCCAGCGGCCCTGCGGGCTTTCCGGGTGGAGCATCCCGGGGTCGAGGTTGTCCTGAGTGAGATCGACGACCACGCGGAGGTGACGGATGCCCTCGGCAAGGGCCACCTGGATCTGGCATTTTCCGTGAACCCCGAGCCCGACGACCGCATCGAGGCGGTGTCGGCCCTTGATGACCCGTGGGTCATCCTGACCCGGCGGGACAGCGCGATCGCGGAGTTGGAGCGTCCCGGCCTGGAGGTGCTCGACGGGCTGGATGTCGTCGCCTGGACCCGGCGCTGGAAGGGGCAGCGGGAGATCGAGGAAGCCTGGGACCTGTGGGACATTACGCCGAGGATCATCTACCGGACCGACGACAACCTGGCGTTGCAGCGGCTCGTGGCCGCCGGGCTCGGCCACGCCTGCATCGGCCGGCTTGCCGCCCGCCGGGCGGTCGATCCCTCGCTCACCTGGCTGTCACCACGTGAGCTGTTGAGCCCCCGCCGGATCGCGCTCTGCTACCCGCGGCACCGGCAGCTCACCGCCACCGTGCGCGCGCTCATCGCGGCCATCCGCGCGCAGGCGGCCGCCTGACGGGGCGGGGGTGCCTACCGCGGCGGGCGCCGACCGCGCCTGGGTGCCTACCTCGGCGGGGAGAACTCGAGCTGGCCCGTGACCGCGCCCGCGCGCAGCACGTCCGCAAGCCGGCCGGCCTGCGCTCCCTGGTCCCGCCCGCGCGGGCTGTCGACCGGCGGGAAGACCGACCGCAACCCCGCGACCAGCTCCGCCAGCGCCGGGGCGGGCTGGCGGCCCGTGACGAACAGCGCCTGGCTGGCGACGAGGGAAAGGATGGCGAGCGCGCTGTCCAGCCCGTCGGCGGCCCGCCGTTGCTTCTCGAGGGCGAGGGAGGTCGCCGTGGAAAGGTCGTTCTGGGTGTCCACGACTACCGGGGGCATGAGAGTCGGCGCCGCGGCGGTGCGGGCGGATTCCGCGTAGCCGGTCACCGCCCACCCGAAGAGGCTGGTCGCGCCCGATATTGCCCCGTCGTATCCGGGAGGGTTGAGCATGTGCGGCAGCCCGTAGGCGGCGCCCCGGTGGAAGCACGCGATCTGGCGCTCGGCGGCCAGGGCGAGCTCCGCCCAGGAGGATGCGAGCCCCTGCAGCACGGGACTGGCGGTCGCGTTATGGAAGCCGCCGTTCGAAGCCACCCGTCCCAGGGGATGGCGTTCGTCCGGCAGGAAGTACACCGGGTTCACCGAGACCGACCGGAGGGCGGCGGCGGCCGCCTGCTCTGCCTGCGCCACCGCGCGGCGCGCCTCGCCGGTCAGCCTCGGCACGATCCGGAAGCTCACGGGTGCCTGATGGGTGAGCCGGCCGGAGGGGTCCGCGCCGGCCAGGTGCGCGCGGAGCGAGCGCAGCGCCGCGACCTGGTGCTGATCTTCCCAGAGATCATCGAGCGTCTCGTCATACGCATCGAGCGGTGCCCCGAACGCGTCGATCGAGAGCGCGAAGATCAGCTCGGCATGGGCCAGCCGGTGCCTCGCCCGCACCGCGCTATCGGCGAGCACGGCGGTCGAGTAAGGACTGCCGTTGATGAGCGCCATGCCCTCGCCCTCCTCGAGTTCGAGGCCCTCGACGGCAGACGTCAGGTGCAGCATCGGCAGGACCTCGCCCGGGCCTACCTGGCCGCCGAGAGGGATGCAGGGCATGGGCGAGCCGAGAAGCGCAGCCACGTGGTCGGCGACCTCGGGGCGGACCCTGCCGTGACCCTCGACGAAGTCGGCCAGCCGGGCGAAGACAATCCCCCGGACAAGTTGCTCGTCGTGGCACCCGCCCCCGAAGCCGAGTCCCGACTGCGCCCGGAACGAGCGGGCGTATTCCCGCTGTCGCTCCGGTGGGATCGCCGTCGCCACCTCGATCCCTGGCCGGGTCGTCGTCCCGTAGATGAACGCCGACCGGTCCGAGTCGAGGAGGGCGAGGAACCCCTGGCGCGCGGCGGCCATCGCGGACCGCGCCACTGGGCCGATCTCGACGCCCTGCCCCTCGAACGCCACCCGCCGGAAGTTGTCCAGCGAGAAGTCGCTCCTGCGGTTTACGAGCACGGTCATCCGCAGGTCCTCAGGCGCTTTAGCGAATGAGGAACTGTTCGTGCCGGGTGCAATGCCGGTCAGGCCTTGGCGGCGTTCCAGAGGAAGAACTGCCCCTGTGCCGTCGGGTAGACGCCGGTGACGTTCTTCGCGGTGCCGGTCAGGTAGTTGTAGAAGTAGGCGAAGATGATCGGCGTCTCGTCGAGGAGCAGCCGCTCGATCTGGCCGGCGATGCGCTGCTGGCTGTGGAGGTCCACGGCGGCGATGTAGTCGGCCACCAGCTTGTCGTAGGTGCTGTTGGCGAAGTGCGCGGCGTTCCAGTTGCCCAACCCGGTTTTGGCGCTGTAGGTCCCCAGCGATGAACGCAGATACACGTTCGGGACCGAGCGGGCACCGTAGTCGACCAGGCTCGTCTTCCCGTCCAGCCAATCGGACTTTCCGAACACCGCCTCGCCGTAGTACTTCGTCGGCGTCTCGATGGTCAGGCTGATGTCCACCCCGATCTGTGCCGCCGACTGCTTGATGATCTGCGCGAAATGCGGCATCTCCTGCGTGGTCTCGGTGAGCAGCGGTGTCTTAAAGCCGTTCGGCACCCCGCCCCTGGCCAGCAGCTGCTTGGCGAGCGTCACGTTCTTCGCCCGCTGCGGCACGCTCTTGTCGGTGAACTTGTACTGCGGGGCGAACGGGCTGTCGTTGCCGACCTGGGCCAGCCCCTTGAACAGCGCTGACACGATGGCCGGCCGGTCAAGGGTGTAGGCGATTGCCTGGCGGACGTATTTGTTGTTGAACGGGGCCTGGTCGCAGCGCATCGAGAACTGGCGGTGGGTGGCCGCCTTGATGCTGATGACGTTGAAGCCGCCGTTCAGCAGCTGCGGGCTCGTGGCGACGGAGAACTGGTCCATCGCATCGATGGCGCCCGACTGGAGGGCGGCCGCCATGGGCGCCTCGGTCGCGTAGAAGGTGAAATCGACCCTGGCGGGCAGCGCCTTCTTCCCCCAGTAGTGCGGGTTCGGCACCAGCGACGCCCCGACGTTGGGGGTGTAGCTGTCCTTCATCAGCCGGCCGGTGCCGGGCCAGGAGGATGCCTGGTATTTGTCGTAGTCGAAGTTGTTCGGGACGATGATCATGTTGTAGTTGTCACAAGAGACCGCGTCGGGCCAGCCCGCGTTGGGGTGCGCGAGGTGGAACGCGACGGTATTGCTGTCGACCTTCTCGACGCCGTCGGGGCTGAGGTTTCCGCCGAAGACCGACAGCGCGTTGGACGTGCTCTTCGGGTCGCTCTGGGTCTTGAAGCTGTAGACGACATCGTCCGCGGTCATCGGCGTGCCGTCGTTGAACTTCACGCCTTGGCGGATCTTGAACGTCCATACCGAGGCATCCGTGTTCGGGCTCCAGCTCGTCGCCAGCCACGGATGGTAGTTGCCCTGGACGTCGGTGAAGACGAGGAACTCGCCGACGTTGCCGATCAGCTCCAGGCCACCCTGGTCCGCGATGGTGATCGGGTTGATCGCCGCGGCCGGGACGAGGATGCCGGCCTTGATGTTGGCGCCGGCCTTGCCCGCCGACGTGCCCGAGGAACCCGTGGACGGGGTCGAACTCGAACTCCCCCCGCAGGCCGCGAGAATGCCGCCGAGCACCGGCATCGACAAGCCGATCATCGTGCCGCGGCGAATGAAGTCCCGCCTGGAGAGCCGCCCGGCAACGAATTCGTCGATGACGTGCTCCTGAATGGGTCCCCGTCCCCTCCGAAGATCGTCAAGACGCTCGTGGTCGATGTTCTTGAGACGGCCGGTGTCCATGACACCCCCTTGACAACCTCGCCATCCGCGAGGTTCGTAGCTGCCAGTTACGCGAGGAGCGTGCGTCCCGCTTGCGCGCCAACGTACACGAGATGATCACGCCGGTTCCATATTGGTTATTCGTTCGATACCTGTTGCAGCGCGCGCAGGTCGGCCAGCGGTATGTGGCAGCGCATGAAGTGGCCCGGCTCGGCCTCGGCTAGCGGTGGTTCGGTCGACTCGCAGATCCCGCTTGGCAAGCGGCGCGGGCAACGGGTGTGGAACACGCACCCCGAGGGCGGATGAGCGGGACTCGGGATTTCACCGGTCAGCTCGATCCGCTCGCGCATCACCCCATCCAGGCTCGGCACGGCCGACAGGAGGGCCTCGGTGTACGGGTGATGCGGCCCGGAGAACACGGTCTCCGCGGGCCCGTGCTCCTGGACCCGGCCGAGGTACAGCACGGCGATCCGGTCGGCGAGGTAGCGGACCACCCCGAGGTCGTGCGAGATGAACAGGTACGTCACATGCTCCCGGCCCTGCAACTCGGCAAGCAGGTTGAGGATCGCCGCCTGGACCGACACGTCGAGCGCGGAGGTGGGCTCGTCGCACACGAGGACGCGGGGGTTCCCGGCATAGGCGCGGGCGATGGCGACGCGCTGTTTGAGACCGCCGGATAGCTGGGCCGGGCGCAGGCCAAGGTGCCGCTGCTCCATCCGGACCGAGTGCACGACGTCCAGCAGCGCTTCCTCCCGTTTCTCCCCGGACACGCCCGCCAGCTTGGTGAGCGCCCGGCCGATCAGGTACCGCACGCTGTGCCGCCGGTTCAGCGCCGAGTCCGGGTTCTGGAAGACGATCTGCATGGCGCGCAGCTGGTCGCGGCTTCGCCGGGGGGCATCGGGAGCAAGGTCCTTGCCCTCCAGCTCGACCGTCGAACCCTCGTCGGGTGGGGTCAGCCCGAGCAGCACGCGGGCGAGGGTGGTCTTCCCGCTGCCGGATTCGCCGACCAGCCCGAGCGTCTCCCCGCGGCGCAGGTCGAGGTCGACCCCGGCCAGTGCGTGCACGCGCTCGCCGCGTGCCGCGAAGGTCTTGGACACCCCCCGGAGGGAGATCACCGGCGCGGCCGAGGTGTCCGGCTCCGGGAGCCGCACGTCTGCCGGGGTGGCCCTGGGGAGCGTCGACGCTCGCTCGTGGTAGTGGCAGCGTGCGTGCCGGGTCGCGCTCACCACGTACAGCGGCGGCGCTTCCGCGAAGCAGCGCTCATCGGCAAGCGCGCAGCGGTTGGCGAAGATGCAGCCGGCGGACACCTCACCGGGTGAGGGCAGGAAGCCCGGGATGGTGTCCAGGCGGCCGTGGTCCTTGCGCTGGCCGCGGCGCGGGATGCAGCGCAGCAGCCCCACGGTGTACGGGTGCCGGGGATTTTCGAAGACTTCCTGGGCGGGCCCCTCCTCCACCAGCTCGCCCGCGTACATCACGCCGACGCGGTCGCACATCTTGGCGATCACCGCGAGGTTGTGGCTGATGAACAGCAC